>Ga0207676_10003496_pt1 | contig 11119 bp, 12 predicted proteins | sample KBSSwiS72_FD_184307 | JGI IMG/M metagenome (GOLD analysis project Ga0207676, IMG submission 184307) | Switchgrass rhizosphere microbial communities from Kellogg Biological Station, Michigan, USA - KBS Switchgrass S7-2 (SPAdes) (version 2) | ecosystem: Host-associated > Plants > Roots >... | reverse complement strand
CCAGGAGACCGAGTTCTTCATCGAGTACTTCGCCCTCGACCTGATCATGGACGAAGGCGTCTGCCGGGGCGTCACGGCCTGGAAGCTGGACGACGGCACCCTGCACCGGTTCCAGGCCCAGATAGTCATCCTGGCCACCGGCGGCTACGGCCGCGCCTACTTCTCCTGCACCAGCGCCCACACCTGCACGGGCGATGGCGGCGGCATGGCGCTGCGGGCCGGTCTGCCCCTGCAGGATATGGAGTTCGTGCAGTTCCACCCCACGGGCATCTACGGCGCCGGCTGCCTCATCACCGAGGGCGCGCGCGGCGAGGGCGGTTACCTGACCAACTCCGAGGGCGAGCGGTTCATGGAGCGCTATGCGCCCTCCGTGAAGGACCTGGCCCCGCGCGACATGGTCAGCCGCGCCATGACCATCGAGATCCGCGAGGGGCGCGGCGTGGGTCCCAAGAAGGACCACATCAACCTGCACCTCGACCACCTGGATCCGAAAATCCTCGCCGAGCGCCTGCCGGGCATTTCCGAAAGCGCCAGGATTTTCGCCGGCGTCGACGTGACCAAGGAGCCGATCCCGGTCCTACCGACGGTGCACTACAACATGGGCGGCATCCCCACGAACTTCTATTCCGAGGTCGTCACCAAGGCCGGCAAGGACCCCGACAAGGTGGTGCCGGGGTTGATGGCGGTGGGCGAAGCGGCGTGCGTCTCAGTGCATGGCGCCAACCGGTTGGGCTCGAACTCGCTGATCGACCTCGTGGTGTTTGGACGCTCGGCCGCGCTCAGGGCGGCCGATACGCTCACGGCCGGGGCCAAACAGCCCGAACTGACGCCGGCGATGACCGCGAGCCACCTGGCGCGCTTCGACCGGCTGCGCAACGCGGCGGGCACGACCTCGACGGCCGCGCTCCGGCTCGAGATGCAGCACGCCATGCAGGAGGACGCCGCGGTGTTCCGCACCGGGGAGAGCCTGACGGCGGGCGTCAAGCGGATCGATACGGTGCAGAAGAAGCGCGCCGACCTCGCGGTCACCGACCGCGGGATGATCTGGAACACCGACCTTATGGAGACGCTCGAGCTCGACAACCTGATCGGCCAAGCGGCCGTGACGGTGGTGGGGGCAGCCAACCGCACCGAGAGCCGCGGCGCCCACGCCCGCGAGGACTTCGCCGACCGCAACGACAAGAGCTGGATGAAGCACACGCTCACCTGGTTCGACGACGCCACCGGCAAGGTGAAGATCGACTACAGACCAGTGCACGACTTCACCATGACCAACGACATCGCCTACATCCCGCCCAAGGCGCGGGTGTACTGAGGCCGCCGTGCTGGCCGCTCATTCAAAGGCAGACCGCAACACCGATGCGGACTGGCGCGAGCTGGGCGCCACGCAACCCTATTGGGGCGTGCTCACCCATCCGGACTACCGCACCGAGAACCTGACGCCGGCGAACCTGGAAGCGTTCTATGCCTCGGGCGGCGAGTATATTTCCGACATCGTCCGTAGGCTGAAGGCCGCTACGGGCAAATCGGCGAGCGGCCGGGCGCTCGACTTCGGCTGCGGCGCCGGTCGCCTGACCGAGGCGATGACGGCGTACGCCCAGCCGGTCACCGGTTTCGACATTTCGCCCGGGATGCTGGCCGAGGCCCGCAAACGCGGCGGCAAGGCCACCTATGTAGACGCGATGCCGGACGGTCCGTTCGATTGGATCAACTCCTTCATCGTCCTGCAGCACATCCCGCCGGATCGTGGCCTGGCGCTGATCGAGGATCTGCTGGCCCGGCTCGCGCCTGGCGGCCTGATCTCGCTGCATGTCACCATCTGGCGCGAGGCCCACCTCAAGGAGCCCTCGGCGAGCGGCCTGAAGCGCCTGCTACGGCCGCTCGTGCGGCGCTGGCGGGTGGCGCAGCTGCCGAAGGGCACGATCCGCATGTACGACTACGACCTCTCACAGGTGGTCGAGCGGCTGAACCGGGCCGGGATCGGCGAGCTCGCCCTCGTCCCCACCGATCACGGCGGCCACCACGGCGTCATTCTCCTCGGCACGAAGGCGCCCGCATGAGCGCCCGGCCCAACACCCCTATCGTTCAAGGACCCTTCTGATGGTCGAGCTTGCGCTTCCGAAGAATTCCCAGGTCAAGAAGGGCCGCCACCATCCGGCGCCCGAGGGCGCGACCAAGGTGAAGACTTTCCGGGTTTACCGCTACGAGCCCGAGGGCGACGAGAACCCGCGCTGGGACACCTATGACGTCGACGTCGACGCCTGCGGGCCGATGGTCCTGGACGTGCTGATCCACATCAAGTCGACGGTTGACCCGACCTTGGCGTTCCGGCGCTCTTGCCGCGAGGGGGTCTGCGGCTCCTGCGCGATGAACATCGGCGGGCGCAATACGCTGGCCTGCACCCATGGCTGGGAGGAAGTTCCCGGCAAGGACGTCCAGATCAGCCCGCTGCCGTCGATGCCGGTAATCAAGGACCTGATCCCGGACCTGACGATGTTCTACGCCCAGTACGCCTCGATTGAGCCCTGGCTGCACACCGATAGCCCGCAGCCGGAGAAGGAGTGGATCCAGTCGCCTGAGGACCGCGAGAAGTTGGACGGTCTCTACGAGTGCATCCTTTGCGCCTGCTGCACGACGTCGTGCCCCAGCTACTGGTGGAACGGCGAGAAGTACCTGGGCCCCGCGACCCTGCTGCACGCCTACCGCTGGCTGATTGACAGCCGTGACGAGGCGACGGGCGAGCGACTGGACCAGCTCGAAGACCCCTTCAAGCTCTACCGCTGCCACACGATCATGAACTGCGCCCAGGTCTGCCCGAAGGGCCTCAACCCCGCCAAAGCCATCGCTGAGGTGAAGAAGATGCTGGTCGAGCGGGTGGTGTGATGCCGCCGCGGCCTGGAAGTTCTCGCCCGCCGATGCGGTAGCGGCTTTCCCGGCCGATCCCGCGGCGATGCGGTTCGCCTACGTTCTCAGCCACGGCGCGATGAAGCTCGGCCTCTACGCCCAGTCGGGGGAAGACCGGCAGCAGCCGCATCGGCAGGACGAGCTCTACGTGGTGGCCTCGGGCGTCGCCGACTTCGTGAAGGAGGGCGAGCGCACGGCCTGCAAAGCCTCGGACGTGCTCTTCGTCGAGGCGGGCAAGGTTCACCGGTTCGAGAACGCCTCGCCGGATTTCTCGACCTGGGTAATGTTCTGGGGCCCTGACAGCGGGGAAGTGGCGGCCTAGGAGCCCCGCACCGGTCGGAAGAGGGCGTCCAGGCCGGCGATGACGTCGTCGATGAGGTCGGACTGATCGCGGCCGCCGGAACTGAGCGAGGCGGCGCCGTGGGCGGCTGCCCAAACGGCCAGCGTGATCTGGTCCAATGGCGCGGCGAGGCGGCGCTGAGAGGCGGCGACCTCGGCCACGATCCCATGCAGACCGGCCAGCGCCGCGGCTCGCGCCTCGGTCACGGGAGCCAGTTCGGCCATCTCGGGGTCGAACATCAGGGAGAAGAGCGCCGGCTCGCGTCGGGCGAAGTGGAAGTAGCCGGTAGCCCAGCCGCGCAGCCGCTGGCCGTCGCCGGCCGCTCGATCAACGGTCTCCAGCTCGCGGTGCAATTCCTTGAACCCGCCGGCCGCAAGCTCGCCCAGGAGTTCGGCCTTGCTCTCATAGTGGTGGTACATGGATCCGGCGGTGATGCCGGCGCGCGCGGCGAGCGCCCGCAGGTTCAGCTGCTTGAGCCCGCCCTCGTCGAGCATGTCGCGCGCCTCGCGCATCAGCTTTCCGCGCAGGTCGCCCACGTGATATCGCCGTCCGGCCTCCATGGCCCGATCATAGGCTCCGACGTCGGCGCGCGTCGCGGGTTCAGTTGCGGGTCGGGATCACCACCGGGAGGGTCTCGTAGCCCTTGACGAACACCGAGTGGGTGCGGTCGGGCTCGCGGACAAGGCGCACCTCCGGGAAGCGCGCCAAGATCTCCTCCCAGATGATCGTCAACTGCAGCTCGGCCAGGCGGTTGCCCACGCAGCGGTGGATGCCGAAGCCGAAGGACAGGTGATTGCGGGGCCGCTCGCGGTCGACGATGTAGCTGTTGGGATCAACGATCTCGCGGTCGTCGCGGTTACCCGATACGTACCACATCACCACGCGGTCGCCGGCCTTGATGGTCTTGCCGCCCATCTCGAAGTCCTGCGTCGCCGTACGCGCCATGTGCGCCAGCGGTGTCTGCCAGCGGATAGTCTCGCTCACCATCGAGGGGATCAGCGCTGGGTTGGCGCGTAGCTTGGCATACTCGCTGGGGTTCCTGTTCAGCGCGTAGATCGAGCCGGAGATGGTGTTCCGCGTCGTGTCGTTGCCGCCGATGATCAGCAGCACGACGTTCGAGTGATAGTCGGTGATGCTCAGGTTCCGCGTCGCCTCGGCATGGGCCATCATCGAGACTAGGTCGAATTTCGGCGGAGCGTTGACCCGCTCGTTCCAGAGCTCGGTGAAGCGTGCGAAGCAGGCGTCGGCTTGCTCCCGCTTGTGCTCCCAGCTCTTGGCCGGCCCGAAGCCCGGGGCATTGGTGAACATGTCCGACCAATGGGTCAGCGTCCGCCGCTCGGCTTGCGGGAAGTCGAAGAGCGTGGCCAGAGTCATGGCCGTCAGCTCCTTGGAGACCCGGTCCACCCAGTCGAATTCCTCGCCGATCGGCAGGCTGTCCAGGATCTTGCCCGCCTCGGCGCGGATGATCGGACTCATTACCTGTAGGTTCTGCGGGGCGACCGCAGGACTGACCGTCTTGCGCTGCACGTCATGGCCCGGCGGGTCCATGGAGATGAAGCTTGAGCCCCGCGGCCGTTTGTCGGCCTCGGCCTTGGCCTCCAGCGTCTGCAGCACGATGCCGTCGGCGGAGGAGAACACCTCGTGGTTGATGTCCACCGCCATGATGTCCTGATAGCGGCTGATCGACCAGAAGCCGTCGTAGACGTCGCCTCGCGGCGTCCAATGGACCGGCGCTTCCTTCCGCAGGCGCTCGAACAGCGGCCAGATGGCGTCCGCGGCAAACAGGTCCGCCTGCGCCGGATTCAGCTCGTCCAGCGGGGTCGTCCAGGCCTCGACCGCAGCGGCTTCCTTGAATTCGGTCGATCCGTCATCCATGACCCTTCTCCGTTGCCTAGGCGTCTGAATGGGGCCTATCCAAACGGTGTTCTGCAAGGACTAGTTGGGGGCAGGAAGTTGACGCAGGCGTCATTTTTCTGCATCGAGGTCAGATGAGCGATCCGGCACATGTGGTGATCCTGGGCGCCGGCCATGCCGGGGGCACGGCGGCGGCGTTGCTCCGGCAATACGGCTTCGAGGGCCCGATCACCCTGGTGGGCGAGGAGCCGTTGCCCCCTTACCAGCGGCCGCCGCTCTCCAAGGCCTGGCTGAAGGGTGAGGCCGACGCCGACTCGCTGGCGCTGAAGCCGGTGGAGTTCTATGCCGAGCACAACATCGACTTCCGCGCCTCGACGCGGGCCACGGCGCTGAATCGCGGCGCCAAGACCGACACCCTGTCTGACGGCTCGCAGCTTTCTTACGACACCCTGATCATCGCCACCGGCGCGCACGCCATCGCGCTGCCGATCCCCGGCGCGGACCTGGAAGGCGTCATGTTCCTGCGCACCGCCGCCGATGCAGAGCTGCTCAAGGCGACAGTAGGCCCGGGAAAACGCCTCGCGGTGGTCGGCGGCGGCTACATCGGGCTGGAAGTGGCCGCCTCCGGGCGCGCGCTCGGGGCTGAGGTGGTCGTGCTGGAACGAGAGTCCCGGCTGCTGGCCCGGGTCGCCTGTGAGTCGCTGTCGACCTACTTCAAGGCCTACCACGAGAAGCAGGGCGTCAGCTTCGTGCTGGACGCCACCGCCACGGCCTTCGAAGGCAAGGACGGTCACGTCACCGGCGTCACGCTCGAAGACGGCCGCACGATCGCCTGCGACGCCGTGGTCGTTGGCGTGGGCGCCGCGCCCAACGACGAGATCGCCAGGGAGTCAGGCCTGGAGACCGCCCGCGGCATCGTCGTCGACCTCGAGGCCCGCACCGCTGATCCCTCGATCTTCGCGATCGGCGACGTGGCTCACCGGCCGATGCCGATCTACGACCGCATGTTCCGCATGGAGAGCGTGCCCAACGCCCTCGAACAGGCCAAGCAGGCCGCCTCGGCCATCGCCGGCCGGCCCGCGCCCGCCGGCGAGGTCCCTTGGCAATGGTCGGACCAGTACGATCTTAAGCTGCAGATCGCCGGCTACGCCTTCGACGTCGACGAGATCCTGTTGCGCGGCGACCCCTCCACGAACAAGTTCGCGGTCTTCCATCTGAAGGGCGATCTGGTCCAATCGGTGGAGGCCATCAATTCTCCGCCGGAGTTCATGATGGGCAAACAGCTCATCCTGGGCCGCAGGCCGGTCGACAAGGCCAGACTTGCAGACCCATCCATTTCCATGAAAGAGGTCGCCGCCTAGCGTGCGAGATTAGAGGGGCGAATGGCCAAGATCACCTACATCGAACATGACGGGACCGAGCACGTCATCGACGTGAAGAACGGACTGACCGTCATGGAAGGCGCGGTGAAGAACAACGTGCCCGGCATCGACGCCGACTGCGGTGGCGCCTGCGCATGTGCCACCTGCCACGTCTATGTGGACGAGGCCTGGCGCGACAAGACGGGAACCTCCTCGGCCATGGAGGAGTCCATGCTCGACTTCGCCGAGAACGTAGAGCCCAACAGCCGCCTCTCCTGCCAGATCAAGGTCTCCGACGCGTTAGACGGCCTCGTGGTGCGGATGCCCGAGAGCCAGCACTAAGCGCAGGCTCGGCCGTCAGGCCCCGAAGATCCAGCCGGGCGTAAGGGTCGATAGCTGGATGCCCACCAGGATCATCTGGTGGCCGCCGCCCATGTCGATGACCGTGTCGGCGCCGACTTGGTTGAGCGTATAGGTCGTCCCGGGATCGAGGAACACCCGGTCACCCTCGGAGAGGTGGAAGTCCAGCACCCGGTCGATGCCGGCGTCCTGCGAGCCGTGGAAGAGGTCGGCGCCGCTTCCGCCCGAGATGGTGTCGTTGCCGCGGTCGCCTGAGACGTAGTCGTCGCCCGCGCCGCCCGAGACGCTGTCATCGCCCTGGCCGCCGCGCACCTGGTCATTGCCGTCGCCGCCGCTGCAGGTGTCGTTGCCGAGGTTGCCCCAGACCACGTCGCTGCCGGCGTCGCCCGACAGGGAATCGTTGTCCTTGCCGCCCACCGTCCAGTCGTCGCCGAGACCGCCGGAGACGGTGTCGTTGCCCATGTTGCCGTTGATGTCGTCGAAGGCCGTGCCGCCGGTTATCAGGTCGTCGCCTTCGTCGCCGCGCAGATAGTTCTGGCCGCTGGCTTCCCCGATGGTGTCGTTGCCCAGTCCGGCGTGCACCTCATCGGAGCCGCTCCCTGGATAGATGCTGTCGCCCGAAGAGGTCCCGGTGATGGTGTCGGCGCCATCGGTGCCGGCCATCGCCCCGAAGAGTTCGTGGGTCATGACCGCGTAGGCGCCGGTGCTCACATAGGAATTGGCGGACAGGCTGTATTCGTAGGTCCCGGTAACGCTCGCCGTGAAGACGAATGCGCCCGGCGTGACGGCCAAGGCCTGGGGGACGTAGGAAAGGGTGTCCAAATAGGAGACCTTGAGGAACAGGTCTGGAATGGGGCTTGCGACGTCGACCTGATAGGTGTGGCCGGCGACCGCGGAAAACAGGAAGTGGTCGGAGTCACTCGTGTAGTCCAGGCTCCCATTGTAGGTCTGGTTCGCGACGGTGGGCTCGCCGACGCCGTTGGACTCGACGACCGTGTTGTTCTCGACGCGCAGCCGGTAATAGCCGGTGCCTTCCGACCAGGTGACGACAAAATACAGGTTGTCGTTCGCGGTGAAGGTCAGACCTGAGAACGTACCCTGATCCGTCGATGTGTAGAGGGCGTGGCCGTTGGCGTCGTAGATGTCGATGTGGGTGGTGAAGCCGTTCGAATTGTCCGATGCGGTTATGGAATAGCTGGACGCTTTGTCGAGGTGCAGTTGGTAGGCGTCCTGATCCTGGAGAACGGCCGTCTGGCCGTAGGCATTGTCGCCGATCAGCAGATAGAAGCCGGTCGATGGGCTGTAGGGAGCGTCCAGCGCGAATCCAAAATTCGCCTCGTCGAGACTTCCAGACATCGCTTCCCCCCCAAGATGGAACGAGCAACCTTAACCGTTAGGCGGCCTGCAAGTTCCGTGCTCGGTGAGGCGTGTCCCCATCGTCCGCGGGCCGCGCCTCGCCAAACGTCGATCATCCGGACGCAACCATAGGGCGTCTGACTGAACAAAAGCTTGCCGGGCAGCCTCCGCCCGAGGGACTACGCACTGTTTCGGCAGTGGAACCGCCCTGCTTGACCCGCACGCCGGCCTCGCGCACCACGCGGGCCATGAGCCAAGCCATTCCCCTCGACGGGCCCAAGAGCCTTCCGCCCGCCGGTGGCGCTCCCGCCTCCATAGTGATCTTCCTGCACGGCTATGGGTCCAATGGCGCGGACCTGATGGGGCTGGTCCCCTATTGGCGCGGGGTGACGCCGGACACGGTCTTCTTGGCGCCGGATGCGCCGGAGCGCTGTCCCGGCGCGCCCGGGGGCTATCAGTGGTGGGCATTGACCGACCTCAGCCCGCAGGCCCGGGCGGCCGGCGTTCGCCAGGCCGCCCCGGCGCTCAACGCCTACATCGACGCCCAGCTTGCCCACTACGGCCTCACGGAAGATCGGCTCGCGCTGGTCGGCTTCAGCCAGGGGACGATGATGGCCCTGCATGTGGGGCCGCGCCGGGCGCGGACGCTTGCCGGGATCGTTGGTTATTCAGGGATGCTGGCCGATCCGCAGGCGCTGGCGGCCGAGGTGGTCACCAAACCGCCCGTGTTGCTGGTCCACGGCGACGCCGACCCCACTTTGCCAGTCGCAGCCCTCCACCAGGCCAAGGCGGCGCTCGAGCCGCTTGGTTTCGAGGTCGCGACCCACGTGTCGCCCGGCCTCGGGCACAGTATCGACGAGGCGGGGTTGCGGCTGGGCGCGGAGTTCCTGGTGCGCCGGCTGGGCTGAGGCGAGCCCGTTCCGCTAGGTGGCGGCCGTCAGACGGCCTTCAGGTGGTTGGCAGGGGAGAAGTCGGCGCTGAGGTCGATGCGGAAGTAGGGCACGCCGTCGGAGTCCGAGCAAGTGAGGTGGAAGCTCTGATGCGCCCAGAAAAGATCGGGGTCGTCACGGAGGATTTCGCCGAGGGTCTTCAGCGCCGCGGTCTTGGCGGCGGCCAGGTCGTAGAGTTCGGTGCCGTCCTGGTCGGGGAAGGTCGCGCCGTCCTCTGTATGGAAGAAAAACCGGGGCATGGGGTCAATCTAAGAAGGGCGCCCAACCGTCGCCATCAACTATGACAACCGCACCTCTGGCCGCTCCGCTACGGGTGGGGCCCACTCCCGCTCATCCCTAAAGCGCGCAACCAGTCGGTCAGCCTGCCACAGTTCGCACGGCCGCTTGAACCGCCGCTGCTGGACATAGCGCTTGGCGACGCCGTCATTGTTGGCCTGGAAGGGGACGACCTGCCGCAGTTGGGCATCTTCTATGAAGAACAGCTTGTAGTTCACCATGGCTTGCTCATGGATTTCGTCGGGTGGAAGCGCTGGCATCTCCCAGCCGCCGGCGCCCGCGGTCCTTTGCCGGCGATGCGAGAGTCTAAGGCCGCGCTTTTTGGCCCGTCATCTACATAGGTTAACCTTCACGCGGCAGGGGTGGGACGGACTCACCGGCCCCCGGCGCCGGCCGCCCCAGGCGGGAGCTTCACGTAAAGGGGCATGCTGAAGTCCAGGAAGACGGAGTTGCCCTCGAGCCGGTTTTTGGCGTCGAACTCCGTCAGCGCGTGCAACCGGAGCGTCGCGGGGATCTTGTCCATGATCTTGAAGTTATAGGCGCCGGTGGCGCCCACGCCGCCGACCCGCCCCTTGAAGGATCCCAGCGTCGCGCCAGAGCCGGAGTCGCCAGTCACCTGGTCGAAATAGTAGGCCTGAACGCCGAGCGAGAAGGCCGGGGAGATGATTTTCTCCACCGAGCCTTCGACGTGAAACTCGGTGCCGGTGTCGTAGTCGGTGTAGTCGTTCTTGCCGTTGAAGGTGAAGCCGGCCTTGCCCGACACATCCCAGCCGCTCGTCTCATTGCGCCAGGTTGCCGCCAGGGAGGCGTCCACGGCCCAGCGATGGAAGGCGAGGTTGGCAAGATCGTCCTTGCGGTACTGGCCGATCGGGATGTTGACGAAGGTGCTGGCCTGGATGTGCAGGTCGCCGGTCTTCCAGCCCAGCAGGGCGGTCACCAGCGGATCGCCCATCACCGTCTTGGCGTCGCTGACCGAAACATTGAACGAATTGCCGCGCGGACCGGTGAGGATGGCCGAAACGTCGACGTCGGGACGGCCGACCGGCAGGACGGCGCCCAGGGCGAATGTTCCACCGGCCAGGTTGGTTGTGGGAACCCAGATCGCTGTGGCGAAGTCGGCGTTGACGTCCACGTCCAGTCCCGCGACGAGGTTGCCGCCGAGCAGGAACTGCCGGTTGGCGCCGGCCTTGCCGTCGTAATGGTAGAGCGTGTTGGCGAAGAAGACGCCCTCGAGCGGCGGCATCACCGCGGCCCCAGGCCCGCCGGAACCGAGCAGGTAGATGCTTGCGCCGCCTTCGCTCGCCTTTGCCTGCTGAGCGCCGAACACCGCGGCAAAGAGAACGCCCAGGCTGACGCCGGCCGCCCGCGCTTGCCGTGCTCTCGCCCTGCCAACACCCTCGGATCGTGCGCATTGCATGACGGCTTCCCCTCATTGGCGGTCGCGCCGGATCGTGGTGGCGGGCGCGCGCCGCGCAAATGAGGTGAATCCCCCAGGCGCGCCGGGGCGGGTCAACGAGGCGGCCGGCTTGGCAGATCGACCCGGCGGCGGCAATCTGGCGTTGCAGGGCTTCGGTTCGGCGCCGGGGGCGAAGGGAGTTCCGATGGGAGCCTCAGGGGTCCTGCCAGACGCGCGCCAGATCGACCGTATGCCGACGGTGACGGCCTTCGTCGGCGCCAGCGATGAGGGGCCGGCGGGCCAGGCCGTGCTGGTCACCAGC
>Ga0207676_10003495_pt1 | contig 11120 bp, 7 predicted proteins | sample KBSSwiS72_FD_184307 | JGI IMG/M metagenome (GOLD analysis project Ga0207676, IMG submission 184307) | Switchgrass rhizosphere microbial communities from Kellogg Biological Station, Michigan, USA - KBS Switchgrass S7-2 (SPAdes) (version 2) | ecosystem: Host-associated > Plants > Roots >... | reverse complement strand
CGCCCTGGCGCGGAAAATGACCGGGATACCGGAGCAGCGTAAAGCCAGCGCCCTGACGTCGCTGGTATCCTTCGCCCGCTTCCGCAGACCTTCGGGAGACGCCGCGTCGTCCTCCAATTGAGACACACTTTATTAAAAACATTGAGACACAACATGGCCCAGCACCCCACCGTACTCTTGATCGACGAAGACACCGCCACCATCGATTCGATTCGGCGCGCACTCGGCGACCAGGCAAGTCACTTCAAGTTGCGGCGCGTCGCCGATGTCCCCACTGCCCTCGCCCGTATCTGGGGCGGGGGAATCGATGTGGTTTTGTTGAATCTCGCGGCCAGCGCGAACCCGGTCGAAATCGTCGCTGAAAATCCGCTGGCTCCGCTCCGCGCGCTGCAGGAGAAAGCGCAAGGCATAGCAGTGGTCGTCCTCTGCGATTACGCCGGCGAAGGTCTCGCCCGGACCGCAGTTCAGCAAGGCGCGGCGGCTTATCTGCTCCGCGAAGCTTTCGAGGCGGATCTTCTCAAGGTGCTGCGCTCGGTCTCCGGAAAAGCCGCGCCTTCCCCCGCTATTCCGCGCTCTCTGACGCCGAGCGGAAAAGGCGGCAAGATCATCGCGTTCATAGGTGCGAAGGGCGGAGGGGGCACAACTACCGTAGCTTTGAACGTGGCCGCCGCCTTGGCAGGCCGCCGCCGCGTGATTCTAGTGGAACTCCACCCAGAATTGGGGTCTCTGCCGCTCTACTTCCAGCCGCACCGCTCCGCGCGGGATATCGGCGATCTTCTTGCCGCGCATCGGGCACAAGATATTCCGCTCCGCGAATTCGAATCCAGCCTGTGGCCGGTTAAGAATGTCCCGGGCCTGCAGGTGTTATATGGATCGCGAAATGAGCAAAATTCCGTCCCGCTCGATCCCGTTAACGCAACCCACATTCTCGGGCTAGCCTCGGAAATCGCGGATTACGTCATCGTCGACCTTCCGGCATCGTTCTCCGAGACCAATCGCGCGGTTCTTGAAAATTCCGATTGCCTGGCGCTGGTAGTCGAGCGCGACCCAATATCCGTCCAGTCCGCAAGATTAATTCTGAACCGCGTGGATTCCTGGAAAGCCGGGAAGCTCACCATCGGCGCCGTGATTCTGAATCGCGCGGCCCTGGTCTCGCCGATGCCGTTTTCGGAGATCGCCGCCGATCTCCACATCCGAACGCTTGGCGTGATCCCTCCCGCCACCGACCTCTGCGCGGCGGCCCAGCATGCGCACGCTCCCATGGTGACGCTCGATACAGAGAGCCTGGCATCCGTCGCAATGCACGACTTGGCCCGCGAAATTGAGGAACTGATCCCGTCGGCCGGGCCGGCCGAACGCATGGAAGACGGGCCGCTCGCGGCATATCACGCCAGTCAGAAAATGACCCGCGCGGGAGTCCGCTAGCAGCTGCTGGACCCAACGAAAATATGTGCCGGCGCACTCGCTTCTTTCCCATCCATTCTCGGCGGGACCCGTGAGTCTCCCGCCTGAGGAACTCCGGTCGCCTACCGAACTCTCATCGCCTGCCAAACCTCGGCCGCCTGCAAAACTCCCGCAGGCATTGGTCTCTCAATACCTTAAAAACTGCCGCAGCGACCTTGCTCAACTAAAAGTAGCCCTCGCCCTCGGCGAATATGAGACGGCTCGCCGCCTCGGCCATCAGATGAAAGGGACCGGCAAGCCTTACGGCTTTCCCAGACTCACGCAGATCGGCAGAGCCATCGAATGGGCCGCGTGCAAGCGAGCGGCTCTTGAACTCGACAGCCGGATTCAGCGGCTGGAAGCCTGTTTGAATGACATCGAACTCGCCTCCGAACAGGATTAATACCCTGGACTAAGACCCGGCACCTCGGGCGCCACCAGTCTCGGTTCCAACGAACGGAGCTCCGGCGGATCGTATGCCGGCGTAGTCCCGCACTAGGTCCACAAACGTCCGAGTGTCGATCGGTTTCGTGATATAGCCGTCGCATCCGGCGGCACGCGCAATCTCCTCGTCCCCTTTGATGGCCGAAGCCGTGAACGCGACAATCGGCACACTGTGCAGGGAGCCATCCCGGCGCAGATGCCGCGTTAAAGCCAGCCCGTCCATGCCCGGCATCTGAATGTCCATCAGAATCACATCCGGGACACGCGTCTCCAGGGCCCGCAGCGCCTGCTCGGCATTTTCGGCGGTGCGCACCTCGAATCCATCCTCCATCAGCAGGAACCGCGTCAACTTCAGATTAGGAAGGCTGTCATCCACCAGCAGTATCGATTTATTCATCACCTGCGTCCTCTCCCGTCTCATCGGCAAACCCTGCGCACAATTGATCTCCAATCTTTGCGCACAATAGGATCAATGGAGCGCAATTTCTTACTTCGCCCCCTGGCATGGCTGGGCCGCCATGAGTTGGGTACTCTTCTCGCCATCGGAAGCGTGGCCGCCGGCGTCTGGCTCTTCGCCGCCCTTGCCGACGAAGTCATGGAAGGAGGCACACGCAAATTCGACAGCACTCTGCTTCTCGCCCTGCGCCGACCCGGCGATCTTCAGCCTCTCGGGCCGCCGGCCGTGCTGAATGCCGCACGCGACATCACCGCCCTCGGGGGGCCCACCGTCCTGACACTGTTCACGGCCGCCGCATGTCTGTTCCTGGTGCTCGACGGCAAGAAGCACATGGCGCTATTCGTGTTCGGGTCGATCGCAAGCGGCCTGCTGCTCAGCAACCTGCTGAAGGATTCCTTCGATCGCCCGCGCCCCGACATTGTCCCGCACGAAGTCTACGCCGCTTCCTATAGCTTCCCCAGCGGACATTCCATGCTCTCCGCGATCACTTATCTCACCCTCGGAGCCATGCTCGCCCGCTCGCACGAACGCAAGCTCCTGAAGGCTTTCTTCCTTTTGACGGCAGTGTTCCTTACGGTGGTGATCGGTATCACCCGCGTCTATCTGGGTGTGCATTGGCCGACAGACGTGCTGGCCGGATGGACCGCCGGCGCCGTCTGGGCCCTTCTATGCTGGCTCCTTGCCCGTTGGCTGCAGAGCCGACATACGCTCGAACCCGAAGCGGATCACTAACCCGCGCGATCGCCGCCCGCCCATCCACAACTCACACGCAAGCCTACGGCCGCACCGCAAGCCCCTAAGTCGATTGCACCGTTTGAATGAGCGCGCGAATGTACCCGTAGCAGTACGCGAAGGACTGCAATCCACGGGGATCGTTCGCCGCTTCCGGCACGTGATCCGGCATCAGCATGTACGGATAGCTGACTTCCTTATATACCTGAATGGCCTTGACGAAATCCACGTCGCCCTCATCCGGATAAGTTTCCACGAAATCGTCGCGATGGCCGCGGATATTCCGAAAGTGAACGTTAAAAATCTTTCCACGCGACCCGAAATAGCGAATCACGTCGAAAATTTCCTTGCCGGGGTCTTGCAGCATTTCTGAAACCGTCCCCTGGCAGAAATTGAGGCCGTGATAGGGGCTCTCTTTGATGCTGACCAGCCGCTTCAGCCCGTCCACGGTTCCCAGCACGCGCACCACGCCCTGATAGCCTTCCGGAGGAACGCCCGGGTCGTGCGGGTGGCACGCCATACGGACCTTGTACTCCTGCGCCACCGGGATCACACGATCCAGAAAATAGGTGATGCGCTCCCAGGCCGCATCGGCGTCCACCTTGCCTGCGCGTGTCAGCGGCGTCGCCGGGGGTGCCTCCTTTAGACGCCAAGTGCTGTACCTCGCGTCCCCCCGCCCCGGAGTGCGCTCCGTGCGAATCACGCCCAGCAGACTCATGTTGTATTTGATCGATGGAATCCCCGCCGTTGCGCAATTCTTGATCATGGTTTGCAGCGACTCGATATCGCGGTCGCGCTGCGGGCTCTCGGCCAGCATGATGGCGGGATGCTTTTCTTTGTCTATATGGCTCGACTCCAGAAATGGCGGAGCCGTGCAATCCACCGTGATGCCGTTCTTTTCCGCCAGCTCGCGCATTTGCTTGAGCTCATCGACGGTGGCGTAAATCCTGTCGCCCGCGATCTCGGGATATCCGCAAATGTTGCGCACTCCGTAGCGCGCCAGGTACTTCAAGTGCGTGTCGTTAGTGGGCGCGCTCTGGCAGCCGAGCTTCATCAGCGCGCGTCCCGGCGTGGCGGCAGCCGCCGGCATGGTAGTCAGACTCGCAGCCGCGGCGGCTCCGGAAACAGTTACAAATCGTCGGCGATTCATCAGTGTTTCACTCCTTCCGATTCGAAATTACTATACATCTTCCCGCTCCTCGCGGGCGTGCCGCCCCCTTCTAGCCGCACCTGTGGGTTCACCTCTTACCTCACAAAATAATCCGCCTTCCCCATCTCCGCCGGCACCGCCACATCGAAGAACCCGATCATCATCTCGTCCCAGCTCTGCTGCCCGTACCGCACCTCGGCCATCGGGTCCGGATTCCGGGGATTATTCGCCGAATTATCGAACCATGCCATCCACTCCAGCCGCGTCCCCTTCTTCAGTGCCAGCGGAGTCGCCAGCCGGTAGGTCGTCTGCCAGTAAAAGTCGTAGTGGCTTACCTTCAGCAGCGTCTCCGGCAGCCCGTTGTCGCCGATGCGCGTATATTCGAACGCCTTGCCGCGCAGATGCATGTGCGGAAAAAATCCCAGCAGCAAGGCGTCGTTCGGCAGCGTGCCCCCCACCCGCACGCGGTAATCCCGTTCACCTGGAGGAATCGTGAACGTGTCGTTGCCCATCTGCAGCGTCAACACCGCCTTTTCCGGCGGCGACTTCGCGAACACCAACCCCACCCGCTCGCGGTCCATCGCGGGCTTGCCGTTCGGCGTGTAGTGAATCTCGAACACCAGATCGGACCCCGCCTTCACCCGCTTGGCCATTCCCTGCGGCCAGACGTCAGGCGAACTCCCCGGCGCGTACACCGTCAAAATGTCGGACTTGGTCGGCCCTCCGGTCCACGTCGAACCCGGCTCGCGAAGGTACACCACCACATGATGCACCACCGCCCGATTCCCCGGCCGCACTTCCACGCCTTGCACCCAGCGGTCTTCCGTGAACCCGGTCGGAGCCGCGAAATATTGATACTCCACCGCGCCCTTCGCCGGCACCTCGAACGCGCGTGGCATCTCGACCACCTGATCCGGCGTGCCCAAATTCCAGCCGGTCGGCCACGCGCGCGCCTTCGGAGCGTCCTTCGCGTCGCCCTCCGCCGCCCCCGTCGACGCCCACGCACCCAAGGTATCGATCTCCGCCGCCGTCAGCGATCGGTCATTGGCGAACTTCCCGCAGCACGGATCCGCAAACCACGGCGGCATCTTGCGCGTTCGCGTCGCCTCGCGAATCGCCTTCGCCCACGGCCGCGTGTCGCGATAAGTGACCAGCGGCATCGGAGCCATCTCCCCCGCCCGATGGCACTCCTGGCAGCGATTTTGCAGGATGGGAAGAACGTCGCGATAAAACGTGGGGGACGCGGCTAGCGCGGGCATCGCCACAAATATCCAAGCCCACCGCATATTTCTGAGTATACGGCCCCGCGTATCGCACCAACGTCTCTTACATTGGCCCACAGATGAAAACCGATGGACCCAGATAGCTAAGCGTCTCCCACGCGACTCGGCTCACTCCGCCAACTTCGGCAGATTCAATTTTCTTATCTGTGTTTATCGGTTTTCATCTGTGGGCCAATTCTTCCTGTTCGTGTGCAATCGACCGAACAGCTCAAGGCTGAACCGTGACCTTAACTTTACCGGTCGTCCAGCAGCACTGAAATCCATTGCCGCCCTCGCCCGAATAGTCGTTGGCCGTAACGTTCAAAATGTAGTCGCCCGGTTGACTAAAAGTCACGCTGGTGGTGGTCTTGCCGTTAAACGGCGCTTTCGAGCCAGGGCGTTCCACCTTCTCCACTTGAGGACGATCATTCGCGAACTTCACGACTCCCGGGCTGCGGTAAGCAATCCATTTCACTGTCACCGGAGACGGCGCCTTCTTCGGCCGCGCGCCGGAGGAAGACGTGTACTTGTCGTCGTCAGAGACCCACACCGTCAAATCCAGCGGCGTCCCCACCTTTGCCGTACGCTCTGTGGAAACAGCGTGCGGCCCCTGCCCAGTCGGTCCGCCCTCGTCGAAACTCACGACCGGCGGCGTGTTCCCGACCGACGCTTCCGTGAACGGCGAGATCTCATAATCCGGATGCAGGCTCGCTGGGATCACCGTCGTTTTACCATTGGCCACCAGCGTCCAGGTGATTTTGTTTTGTCCAAAATCCGCCGGGACCGTCACCGTGAACAAACCCCAGCCGCGTCCCGGCATGAAGTGCGTAGGCTGCCCGCGGTCCGGCCCGCCCGGTTCGATGCGGTTGTTGGGCCCGATCGGAATCTCCACTTCCTGATTTTGATTCCGGTTGTAGTAGCCCAGCAAAAAGCCGAAGCTGCCGTCGGGATTCTTGAACCAGCCTTCAAACGCGCCTGTGACGCTGGAGCCGGTTTCGCGCGCCGGTTCGACAGGCAGTGATTGGCCCCAGACCAAAGCAGCGCATGCGATGAGAAACGCGGACGTCAGCCCGGACACTCGCCCTATCATCCGCAATTCCCGCCCCTAGCGAGCCGAAGCGTCGGCCGACTGCACGTTCTTGTGTTTCGCCGCCCACGCGTTGTATTCTTCGTCGCTCAAGTAGGTGACGTTCATCCACGCGTGTCCCATCTCATCTACAGTGCGGTCTCCAAAGCCCACCCATTGATCCGGATCGGGATTGTACGGATTCGCGTGCGTGTTGTCGTACCACGCAGTGACGTGAATCATGGTGCCCTTCGGGAACACCGGCGCTGCGTCGTCCGCATATATATAGTTGGTCATCCAGTTGAAATTGAAATTGCCGACGTGGCTGACGATCTGCGCCGTTCCGTCCGGCAGGATGGCTTCCACCGTCATGGCCTTGCCACGCAGATGCATATGCGGCTGGAAATTCTCCAGTTGCGCAGGCCGCGTCAGCACCGTGTAATTGTCCACAGCGGCAAGCGTATTCGGCGCAATATCGATATTGCGGCCCGCCCGCGTTCGCGATCCGTCGGAAGCCTTAAATCCGCGAAGGGCTTGGAAACCCGTCAAATAGGTGCGATGCGTGGGCTCCTGCCCCTTGGGATAAAGCCAAATTCCCAGCTCGACGTTGTCACGAATTTCTTCGCCCACCGCGTGAATATGCACGTCCCAGGAAATCTGCGAGCCGGGCAGCAGCAGCTTGCCGGTGTCGGGGCGATACAGATCGTAGCCCTTGCCGATCGCCCATTCCATCAGGAACGAACGCGCGCCCAAGTCGGCGTCGCCCGCGCCCGGCGCGAGGCTCGACGGATCGTCTTGCACCAGATAAGCCACCGCGTGATGCGTAATCTTGCGTCCCGCCGCGGTGCCCGGCCGGACCTCGACGGCGCGCACCCAGCGCGGCTCGGTGACCGGAATATTCGAAGTCGGCCGCCACCACACGTCCTGATGATGCGCCGCCATTGTGTACGGATCGGATTTGATCACCAGATCCGGCTGACCCAATTCTTTCGCCGCTTTCCATTCATTCGCGGCCGGCCACTCTTTGGCAGCAGGCATGTCTTTCAGATCGCCCATCGGCGCGCCGGCATCCACCCACCGGACGACCGTCGCGATCTGTTCATCGGTGAGCGATATATCGTTCTTGAATTTCTGAACGCCGACGGTTTTGTCGATGTGCCACGGCGGCATCTGCCGCGTAATCACGCGCTGGCGGATGGCCTTGGCCCACGGGCGCGTTTCTTCATAGGTCACCAGCGACATCGGCGCGAGCGAGCCTTTGCGATGGCACTCCTGGCAGCGCTCCTGGAAAATCGGAGCAATATCTTTGGCAAAAGTAACCGCTTTGGCGGCGTCTCCGGGACCCGCGGAAGTGGCCGCATCCGCGCCAAATAGCGCAGCAGGCAGCGTCACAAAAGCAGCAAACGCGAAAAACTTAGCAGGCGTCATAATACGCTCCTTGGACACACCTTTTACAAATCGCCAATCGTCGATAAGTCTAGCGGCACGAACAGGTAATGTCAAAGGGGTAGCGGAAACGAAAAGGCCCGGCTCTTTTAGAAGCCGGGCCTTGTGTCGAAGTACAAACAGTTACCTCAGAAGATCAGCTTCAGCGCGAACTGATATTGCCTCGGGTTCAAGGCCTGGTTCGAAGAAGTAATCTGACCAAATTGGCCATTGGTAAGGGGCGTGGCTCCTGGATTGGCAGAACTCCACGCGGTGATGGTCAGGTTGGGCTGTCCGAAGTTCTCGGAGTTAGTGATATTGTAGACCTCCGCCCGGAACTGTAGCTTCATCCTTTCGCGGAGCTGGAAGTCCTTGAAAATCGAGAAATCCATACTTCTCTGATGCGGACCGTAAAACATGGTTCGCCCCTCGTTTCCAACAACACCCACCGGCTGTAGGGCAAAAGCACCGAGGTTGAGCCAGTTGTCATAAGTTTGGTTCGACGGGTAGAATTGGGCGCCCGCCACCAGGTTGGGACGATCCGTAGTAACCAGCGAACTGACGTGTGACGGAACCGGCGTTTTGCTATCCAGCACAGTGAACGGGATACCCGACTGAATAAACGCTAGCAAGTTGGCCTGCCATCCACCGATAGCGAGCTGCTTCATCCTGCTTCCGGATTTCCCAAAGGGAAGTTCGTAGTTAAAACGGTAGGAAAAACGGTGTTTGACGCCGATGTCCGAGTTACCCCAGTCGTAGCTTCGATCATAAGGAAGAATCGCTCCAACCGTTGCCGCTCCGGTGGTTCCACCGTCGGAAATGTTGGTTAGGTTGCGGTTGAAAACGTAGTTTGCGTTCACGGTGAGGCCCTTCGCGTAGCGACGTTCGAAACTAAACTGCGCCGCGTGATATTCTGATGCGCCAGTAGCCGTAAAGTAATTTATGGTAGTCACATTCGGCAATACGCCGGAATAGACTAACGGTCTAAAGGGACCGGCCGGGCTCGGTGCCGGAATGTTGATATTAGGAGCATACTGCAAATGTCGGCCGACTTGGCCTACATAGCCAGCGCTCACAACGTTGGAGCCAAATTGCTTTTGGACGGTTAGGTTCCATTGCATGATATACGCCTGCGGATATTCGGTATTTTTCGCTCCCATGACGCCGGGGAGTTGATTGTTTAACGCCGGTATGGTGACTATAGGAGCTCCCTGCCGAAGCAGACCGCTTCCGGCCGGGCACGGCGTTGGCGAGTTGGCTGCAGTGGTGCAATTGATGGTCGTCGCAATGAAGGGTATGTTTAACAGGTTCACCGCACCCGAGCCAAAGTCTTGCACGAAACGGCTCATGCCGAAACCGCCGCGAACTACCAAACCCTTCCGCACGGTGGCAGCAAAGCCAAAGCGGGGTTCAAAGTTCGTCCAATAGGATTTCACCCCAGCTGCGCCGCTGATCTGAAATGGATTGCAGCTGGCAGGCGTACACTTGCCGGCAAGCGCCGGATCGAAGCTGGAACGCTCACCCTGGGCGGCGGTAAGGGGGCTGAAATGACTCCAGCGCATGCCGATATTAAGCGTGAGCCAAGGTTTTACGTGCCAGTCGTCCTGCACAAAAAAACTGGGCTCCCATACGCGCAGGTACTGGCGCTTTTGATTCACCTGCCTCTGGATCTGGTCCGGCTTGCCCTGAATCAAATTTTCTAAATTTAACAGCGGAGTCTGCGTGAATTGAAAGTACCCCATACCTTGGGTGTTCTGATAATAGTTGAGCTGTCGGCGAATGAGGCCGGCCCCGAATTTAATATTGTGTGCGCCTCGGGTCCACGTTAGGGAGCCCTGTTCCTGGAATACATTGTTGATGTCCAAAATGGGAACGAACCGGTCGTCACCCAGAGTGACTCCGCTTCCTACTCCTACGAAGCCGGTTAGCTGCACCGTGGCTAGCCCCGAAATTTGATCATCTAGATCCGTGTTGGGCATTCCGAACTTGGCGCTTGCGTTCGTCCCAATATTAGGAGAGACGGTGTAGAGGTGAAGTCTGGTAAAGGAGGCTTTCACTTCCAACACCATAGTAGGGCTAATAATATGCACAAAATCCGCCATGTATCCGTGCGAATTCGCGTCCGACGCACCCGGGAAGATTCCGCCGCCCGCGTTAACCTTTAGGCCATCCACGGTCACGTCAGGAAACAGGGCTGGTTGCGAGTTGAATGTCGGGTTGTAAGAGAAGCGCCCAAACATGCTGTCCCGGTCTGAGAAGCGATGATCCACACGCGCGTCGTAGGTGGTGCTGTTGTAAGTCTTGTTGACGTTCGCGCTGTAATTATTTTGGATCGCGTTCGGCAAGCCGGTATTAGGCTTGGGCCACAACTTCCAATACTTCAAAGCAACCGGATCAAGCTGGTTCTGCGTAAAGACATGACCACCCGATTGATCGCTGAAATTTCCGGGATTCGCCAATTCAAATGCCGTAGGCGTTGACAGCAGACCCGTTGGCACGCCCTGCACGATTCTCAGCGCTTCATAATCGCCGAAGAAAAACGTCTTATCCTTCCTGATCGCGCCACCCAGTGCTCCGCCGTACTGATTCTGGCGATACTTCGGGCGCGGCACGCCGGATTTATTGGCGAAGAATTCATTCGCGTTGAGCTTGTCGTTGCGCAGGTACTCATAAAGGTTCCCATGCAAGCCATTGCTCCCTGATTTCGTCAGAAGGTTAACCACGGCTCCCCCGGCCCGGCCCACTTCCGCCGGGTAGGTGTTGGTATCGACTTTCACTTCCTGGATCATATCGATTGAAGGCCGCATCAGGATGGTGGAGTGCTCACGCTCGTTGTTGTCCATCCCGTCGATTAATTGATTGTTAAATACTTCGTTCTGACCGTTTGCACTCGCGCTAGCGGTCTGGCGGCGCTCGTCGGGTCGTGTGCCGCTTAAAATCCCGTTGGACGGCCCGGGAACCACGCCCACGGTGCTTTGCACCAGCGTTACGTAGTTGCGTCCGTTCAATGGTAGATCCTGCACGGATTGCGCGGCGACTACTGTTGACAACGTCGCGCTATCGGTCTGTAAGGCTGGGCTGAGTGCCGCGACTTCCACCGTCTGCGTCACGTCACCTACTTCCAACTGCACGTTGGCGCGG
>Ga0207676_10003493_pt1 | contig 11125 bp, 8 predicted proteins | sample KBSSwiS72_FD_184307 | JGI IMG/M metagenome (GOLD analysis project Ga0207676, IMG submission 184307) | Switchgrass rhizosphere microbial communities from Kellogg Biological Station, Michigan, USA - KBS Switchgrass S7-2 (SPAdes) (version 2) | ecosystem: Host-associated > Plants > Roots >... | reverse complement strand
ATACAAAATCAACAACACACTAAATCCGATTCCGAATCCGCTAGGCCCGGCGTTCCTGAGCCTCGCCGATGCCACGACCACGCTACAGGGATCGTTTGACTCCTGGAACAACATCCCGACCTCCTACATGAATTCTCAGATCGTCGGGACCACTAGTAATCCGGGATTGGTCGGATTCAACTTCGTTAACGAACTTTCATTCCGAACAGCGGCAGGCTTCGGCGCGATAGCTTCTTCTCCATCCACTAATCTCATCTCTGACGTAACGCTGGTAGATGGCGATCATATTGATGGTGACGCCGATTCGGACGTTTCAAGCGCGATTACAACCGCGCAGGACGTCGACGGCGACGGCGATATCGAGTTTCCCGCCGGCTTCTATAAAGCGGGAACGATTCTCGATAACGACGTCCAGTTCAACACCAAGACCAGCAACGGACTTCGTTTCACGATCGACCCGACACAATTCGACATTGTTAGCCGTTCGGTAGATCTGAACACTGTTGCAGTACACGAGTTTGGCCATTCCCTGGGCCTCTCGCACACGCCCAACAACCAAAACAGTGCTACTGATGGTGACGGTTCGACAATGTATCCGTTCATCGCCACCACCGATCCTGACGCAGAACGCAAGCAAGGAGTGTTGAGTTCGGACGACATCGCGTGGGCCTCTTTTATTTATCGGGAAGGCTCGGCAGCGTCAGGTCCAGCGGCGATACAGCCAGGTGATGTACCGTTTGACAGTGCATACGGTTTGATCAGCGGTGAGTTACGACACGGAGTGTTGAATCAACCGATTGCGGGTGCTCAAGTCATCGCTATTGATCGCGCTACTAACGCGGTCGCTACGAGTGTATATAGCGGCACCACCAATCTTTCCTTCAATCCTGCCACTGGCGGTTTGTTCTTCGTGCCGACCGTGGCCGACGCGATTCCCAACGGGAACTACACCATACCGGTTCCTCCAGGAAACTACAGCGTCACCGTTGAACCCGTTGACGGCAGTCCGGTGGCAGCCGCAAACATCGGCTTCACCCCTCAGATAGGACAATTCTTCGGACAACAAAACTTTATCGAAGAGTTTTACAACGGCAATCTAGAGGGTGCGATCGAACGCGATCCCGGCGACGCCAAAAACGTTCACGTCAACGCGGGCCAGGTTAATGGTAGAACAAACATCACCACTAACAACGTGATCACGATCAACCCCTTTGGAGCTCGTACCAATATCGGGTTTATCAATCCTCCGGCGGGCGGTTTTATCTACGCGGTGCAGTTCCCGGCCTCGCAGATAAGCGCGCTCAATGGTGGAAACCCGGTGAACCTCCAGGCGGGACTCTTCGACACCACGAACATCGATCCTTCCGTACCAGTAATTTTCGCGAAAGCATGGCTGGCTAAAGGTGTCATCAATCCTGACACGACCGCCACCATCGATCTTGCAAACCCGCTCGCTACTTCCCTGACGCCTATCGGACAGGACACCGATTTTGCGCCGTTCTACTTCAAGAACCCGCACGATCTAAGTGAAACGGTTCGTTTGGGCATTGCCGACGGATCGATTCAGAATCTGTTTCTGCTGCTTCAGATTCCGCCGCCACCGTATGGTGGAGTCAATGCTCAGCCACCGCTGGTCTTTTTGAGCACTCAGGCGCCGATTCTGGGACGGTCATTCCTTTCAACGGATGGAGGATTGACGTTCATCCGAAGGAACACTCAGAACTTCCGTTTCTCGTTGGTTGCTTCGGTTCCGACCGTTCCATAAGTTAGTTTTAACCACAAAGGCACTAAGGCTCAATAAAAATGGACCTTAGTGCCCTTTGTGTCTTTGTGGTTTTTTCTGGCTTTCTGATCGGGCAAGGGATTAAACTACCCGCTATGCCGCAGTACGAACCGGAAGTCTGGCGAGACGGCCATCAAAGTGATGGTAGTCCCTCGATGAGGGAACATTGCCGGCTGCTGGATCTGCTCGGTCGTATCAACTACCGGATTCTCAGTGGCAATAGAGTCTACGTAGAGGTTGGCGGCGTCGTTTATAAGACGATCTACGGTGGTTACTGGCGCAGCGTCTTCACTGGCATGGAGCATTTCCTGCTGCACTGCGAACAAGTCTCAAGCGCTGTCTGGAAAGACGAGAAGACCACCCAGGTTGATTTGCCTATAGCCTATTCCAATGGTGGTTGGACCACGCGCGGCCACTCGCTTTCCTTCATCCTCAACCGCGATCAGCCACAGAAAGGGCACAAAAGTCACAAACTGGACTTTGCGTCTTCCTTTGCGCCTTTGCGCCTTTGCGCGAAAATCATTTCACGAGAACTAAATCAAAAGTAGAAATTAACTCATCAGCATCAGCCTCGGAGAATGGCATTGGTGGCCTAATCTTGAGCACGTTGTGGTGTGGACCGTCTGTGCCGAGCAGGATTCCGCGCTCGCGTAGTTGATTCACGATGCGAGCGGCTTCCTTTGTTGCCGGGATGCTTGAGTCGCGCACGAGCTCGACGCCAAGAAAAAATCCGGAGCCGCGGACGTCGCCGATGATCTCGTGACGCTGTTGCAGTTCGCGCAAGCCTTTGAGTAAACGCTCGCCGATCTTGAGAGCATGTGCTTGCAGGTTTTCCTTCTGAACGATTTCCAGCACCTGCAAACCGATCGCGCACGAAACGTTATTACCGCCGAAGGTGCTGAAGAATTCCATGCCGTTATCAAACGAATCGGCGATCGCTCGCGTCGTGATTACGGCGCCGATGGGATGGCCGTTGCCGATCGGTTTGCCGAGCACGACGATATCCGGAACCACGCCGTATTTCTCAAACGCCCAGAAGTGCGTGCCGATACGACCGTAACCCGTTTGCACTTCATCGGCGATGCAAACTCCGCCCGCGCCACGTACAGCTTCGTACGCCTGCGCGAGATAGCCGTCGGGGAAAATGATCTGGCCCGCCACGCTCGGCATCGACTCCGCGATGAATCCACACAGCCGTCCTCGTAGTTTTTTGGCTAGCTCGACAACGTCTTGCGCGTCCGCTTGCGCTGCTGGTAGCGGAGCTTTGTGTACCCACGAGGGCGCGCCTTCGCCGCCTGGACCATCGTGCTTATACGGACTGATATCGATAAGCGTGGTGGTGTTTCCGTGATAGGCGTGCTCGAGAACGATCAAGTCGCGCGCTTTGGTGTGGGCGCGTGCCAGACGTAGCGCGAGCTCGTTTGCTTCACTGCCTGAGTTGACGAAGAAACAAACGCTGAGCGATTCGGGCAACGTAGCGGTTAGCTTCTCGGCGTATTGAAGGATCAGATCGCTCAGGTAGCGCGTGTTGGTGTTCAGCAATTCCATCTGCTTCTGACCAGCCGCGACTACTTTTGGATGACAATGACCAACATGCGCCACGTTGTTGTAAGCATCGAGATAACTCCGGCCCTCATCGTCGTAGAGATACTGCATGTCGCCACGCACGATGTTTAGCGGAGCGAAGCTCAAATTCCTGGCGAGGAGTCGCCCTCGCAGTTCAAGCATTGACTTAATCCGTGTCTTCATTCCGTGTAAATCCGTGGCAAATTTTGCTCGATCGCTTGTTGACTGATGCGCAAGTACTCATTCTCCGGTTGCTGTCGTTGTTGATAAGCCGCCATGCAGGCACTCACTGCCAACCTCAAAAGCGCCAGCGGCCACACCGCCTCGAGTTCTTCATCAAGCAATACAAACTCGCTTGTGTAGCCTTTGATTACTTCGTTCGCCGCTGCCCGCGGATTAGCCTTATCCAACACGATATATGCGATCGCGATCGCCAAATCCCCAACGGTGTAGCTGTAAACCATGTCACCAAAATCAAGCAGACCGGAAACTGTCATGCGCTCCGGATCGACAAGCACGTTGTAGTCGTTTGCGTCACCGTGAATCACGCTTCGTCGTAGCCTGTGATCGAAGTCGACCCGGCACCGCAAAACAACCTCACGCAGCTTAGCGTCTTCGATTAGCGAAGCATACTCTTCAATTACTCGATTCCCGTTTGACAAGTCCCAATGAAAGTCACGATGCACCGCCGGATGATCGAAATCTTGTAGCGCCTGAGCCAACTGCCCGAGTTTGCGACCGAGATCGCGTAGTAGATCAGACGAGTGTGCGTGGATCTCTGCGAGCGGCACACCGGGAAGATAACGAACCACGCGAACGAAGTAGTCCTTTACTGTGACGATCTCCTCGCCGGCAATGCCACGCACCAGTGACTGGCAGAAATCAACTTGCTTTCCAACGTGGTTCAGCACTGCGTTTTGTGCCTCGACAAAGTCGCGCGACTCCATCGCGTTTGCTATCTTCAGTACAAACTTTTCACTGGCGTCATTCGTTAAAAGAAAGTTCTGATCGCGTTCGCTCGGCAACTGGTGAGCAGTAGCGCGAATACCGTAATGTTTACCGGCAATAGTGGCGGCTGTGTCAGCATCAAAAGTAGGTCTGTTTTGCAGCAGGTGCATGCCGTAATTGTAGGGGTGGCCCTCCGTGGCCACCCCAGCGTGCATTCAACACTGGGGTGGCCACGGAGGGCCACCCCTACAATTAGGATATAATTCGAAACGATGATGACTCAACTGATTTCGACAATCGCCATCGCGATGGGCGCATCGTGGGTGTCGGGCATCAATCTCTACGCGACCGTGGCCACGCTCGGTCTGCTCGGCAGGTTAGCGCACTTGCAACTTCCCGGCGAGCTCGAGGTGCTGACTAACTGGTGGGTCATCGGCGTCGCTATCGTTCTCTATGTGATCGAATTCTTCGCCGACAAGATTCCGTACCTCGACAGTACCTGGGACGTGATTCACACCTTCATCCGAATCCCCGCCGGCGCAGTTTTGGCAGCCACCGCGTTCGGCGATTTCGATCGCAGCATTCAGGTGATCGCGCTGTTGCTCGGTGGCGGACTCGCTTTCAGCTCTCACGGTACGAAGGCGGCGACGCGCGCAATGTTGAATGCGAGTCCCGAGCCGGTGTCGAATATTGTCGCCAGCGTGGTGGAAGACATTCTGGCAGTCGTGTCGGTGATCGTTTCTGTGTTCGCCCCCGTGTTGATTTTCATTATCGTCGGTGTGGGTTTGGTGGTGTCGTTTCTGGTCTTCAGCCGCATTATTCGCTTCTTCCGGCAAGTTGCGAGAAGTGTTCGCGGCTGGTTTGCTCCTGCCACACCATAGCTCTCCTGAAGGTGATCAATGTTTCGCTACTCGTCTCTTTTACTGGCTCTTCTACTGTTACCTGTCTCCGTGCATTCGCAATCCGTCGACTCTTCATTCTTCAGCGGTCTGCGTTATCGACTCGTTGGTCCAGCACGTGGCGGGCGCGTGACCACCGTCACGGGAGTGCCTTCACAACCAAAGACGTTCTACATGGGCGTCGCCAGTGGTGGACTGTTTCGCACGACTGACAGCGGCGCGAACTGGACACCGATCACTGACGGCAAAATCCCGCTCGGCTCAACCGGATCTGTTGCCGTTGCCGATTCCGATCCAAACGTCATCTATCTCGGGACCGGCTCTGATAGCGTGCGCAGCAACGTGTCCACCGGTCGCGGAGTTTATAAGTCGACCGACGGTGGACAGATGTGGACGTTCGCAGGTCTTTATAACGCGGGACAGATCGGAGCGGTGCGTATTCATCCAACGAACCCCGACATCGTTTGGGTGGCGTCCGGCGGTGATATCTTTAAGCCAAACGAAGAGCGAGGCGTTTTCAAAACAACTGACGGCGGCAAGACCTGGCGCAAAGTGTTGTTTATCTCTGACCAGGTGGGCGCGATGGACGTCGAGCTGCAGCCGGGCAATCCGAATGTTGTGTACGCGTGGATGTCGCGTCTCGAACGCAAGCCGTGGACGATCATTAGCGGCTCTCGCGAAGGTGGTTTTTACAAGAGCACCGACGGCGGCGAACACTTTACGAAGATCGCGACCGGGCTTCCGAATGAATTGATCGGCAAAGCCAATCTCGCCGTCACTGCCGCGAATCCGAATCGTGTTTATGCACTGATCGAGGCCAAACCCGGCGGCGGTTTCTACGTTTCAGAAGACGCGGGTCAAACGTGGGCACTGATCAATTCGCAGGGTTCACTGATTCAGCGTCCGTTCTACTACACCACGCTCGGCGCCGATCCTACGAATGCCGACGTCGTCTACGCCGGAGCCGAAGGCTTCTTCAAATCCACCGACGGTGGCAAAACATTCACGACGTTTCGCACGCCGCACGGCGACAATCACGACATTTGGATCAATCCCAAAGACGGCCAGATCATGATCCAGGCGAATGACGGCGGCGCTAACGTTTCGACTGACGGCGGTCGCACGTGGTCGTCGCAGATGAATCAGCCGACCGCGGAGATTTACGGTATTTGGCTCGACAATCAGTTTCCTTACAAACTCTACGGCGCGCAGCAGGACAACACGACGCTCATCATTTCGAGTCAGGCTGAACCCTTCTCCACTACCGACTGGCGCACTGGTCCAGGTTGTGAAACCGGCCCGATCATGCCGCATCCGTCGAATCCGGAAATCGTTTACGGATCGTGTAAAGGCCAGTACGGCGTGATGAATCTGAAGACTGGTCAGGAGAAGAGCTACTGGATCGGCGGACAGTCGTTGTACGGCAATCCCGCGAGTGACCTGATCTATCGCATGCAGCGCGTCTCGCCGATGGCGACGTCGCCGCACGATCCGGAAGTGCTTTACTACGGTTCCCAGTATGTACATCGCACGCGTGATAAAGGACTGACCTGGGAACGGATCTCGCCCGATCTCACGGCGCGTCCGGAGTGTTGCCAGGGAGCCAGCGGCGAGCCGATTACACGCGACGTTACCGGCGAGGAGTTTTACAGCACGGTTTATGCGATCACTGAGTCGCCGCTCGAGAAGGGTGTGATCTGGACCGGTGCGAATGACGGGCCGTTTTATGTCACTCGCGACAACGGTAAGAAGTGGACCAACGTCACGCCAAAAGATCTGCCGACCGGCGGGCGCGTGCAGTTTATCGAAGCATCGCCGCATCGCAAGGGCTCGGCTTATTACGCCGTCTATCGCTGGCTGCTCGGCGACTATCAACCTTACATCTATCTCACGAACGATTACGGCAACACCTGGACCAGGCTGACTGACGGCAAGAACGGCATCCCCACGGATTGGCCCACGCGCGTCGTGCGCGAGGATCCGGATCGTGAAGGTCTACTCTACGCCGGTACTGAATTCGGGATGTTCATTTCGTTTGATAACGGGAAGCACTGGCAGCCGTTTCAATTGAACCTGCCAAACGTGCCGGTTTCTGATATCAAAGTTCATCACAAGGATCTGGTTGTTTCGACGCAGGGACGCGCCATCTGGATTCTCGACAACCTCACTTCCTTACATCAACTGTCGTCGCAGGTGAAAACTTCAGACGTCTATCTCTTCAAGCCGCGCGATGGATACCGCACGCGCGTTGGTCCAACTAATCTTGGTCCAGTCGTTGAATACTATTTGCCGTCGCCGCCGGAGCATGCAGTCGTCATCGAGGTCCTCGATCAAAAAGGAAACGTAATCAATACTTACAACAGTGAAACACCAGTATTGCGCCCGGGTCGAAGCGGAGGCGCGAACATGCCTGGCGTTGGCACGGCTGGTCCCGAATCGGATCCCGATGCGGCGCCCACGCGGCGTGCGACACCTCCGCCGCGCGTAACCAAGACCGTAGGCATCAATCGCTTTGCATGGGACGTGCGCAACGACGCCGGTGTCACCTTGCCGCCGGGCCAGTATCAGGTGCGGCTCAAAACCGGCAACGTAAAGCTGACGCAACCTTTTAAAGTCTTAATCGATCCAAGAGTCGCTGCCGACGGCGTGACGCTGGCCGACTTGCAGGAACAGTTTGAGCACAACATGCGCATGCGCGAACTGGTCAGCAGCGTCAATCAACTGGTGACTCGCGTCAGGGAAGCACAAAAGAAGGATGCAAACACCGCCGCTCGCGTGAGTGTGCTCGCAGCGAAACTGCTAACAGAGCCGGTGCGCTACGGCAAACCCGGACTCCAGGCGCACATAACTTACCTTGCCGGCATGACCACAAATGTGGACCAGAAAATCGGACGCGACGCCATCGAGCGTTATCAGGTCTTAAAAAAGGAGCTCGATGCCCTGCAGGCGGAAGCCGACCAAATCCTCGGATCAAATTCATCGACAGCAACCACCACCCCGGAGTAATCTTTGTAGGGGCGGCCCTCCGTGGCCGCCCCCATTTGTCTCCTTAAATAGACCTGCAGAACACCACCTAGCCCCCGACGCATGAACCGCCGAACATTCCTCCAACTGTCTATCCCCCTTGTTGCCGGTCTCGCTCTACCCGCGTGTAAACGCATCGAAGGCTCCGTAGAAAAACCATTCCTGCCACTCGTCCTCCACGGCGGTCGCGCGTTTTTCAACGGCCGCTGGCAGAACATCGATATCGGCATCGACAACGCCGGCAAACTTCGCTTCGGCAGTGATCTGCGCGGAACCGAAACACTGAACGTGAGTGGCCGGGTAGTCTCACCGGGCTTCATCGACATCCTCGCCGACAACTCAACCTCACCCGAAACCACTTATTCGATCTTCGAGAAATACAAAGTCTCAGACGGCGTCACGACTGCGCTGCAAATGCACGGCGGCAGCGCTGACTGCGGTGCATACTACCGTCACTTCTCGCGACAGCCGCACGCGATCAATTTCGGCGTCTCGACTTTTGTAATGGCGATCCGCGCTCGCGCCGGAGCCAGGCGAGCGATCGAAAAGAACCTCGACGAAGGAGCGCTCGGCGTTTCGCACAGTTTCGAATATCAACCTGCGCCGTACGCTGAGATCCTCGAGTACGCAAAGCTCGCCACGAAATACGATCGACCGTTATTTCTGCATCTGCGTTATTCGTCGAGCGAGAAGGAACTGGAGGGAGTGGATGAAGCGATTCGCCTCGCGCGAGACAGCGGCGTGCGCGTACACATCGATCACTTGCATTCAACCGGCGGCACTTTCCACATGGAGCAGGCGCTGGAGAAAATTCGCACTGCAAACGCGCAGGGCCTGACTATCACGACATGCGTTTATCCGTACTCGTTCTGGGCCACCTATCTTTCCAACAATCGTTTCGGGCCTGGCTGGCAACAGCGTTACGGTCTCTCGTTTGACGACTTGAGGATCGTCGGCAGCTCCGAGCGTTTGACAGCGCGGACGTTTGCACACTATCGCAAGGGCTCGAAACTCGCCGCCGTTCCTGAAGGCACAATGCCCTTGGACAAGACGGTCGACCTGGCACTTAAAGAAGACTTCTGCATGATCGGTTCGGATGGCGGCATTCAGTTTGAGCCGCGCGCCAATTCCCACCCGCGTGGCGCGGGATGCTTTGCGACAGCCATTCGCCACGCGCTCGACACCGGCCTGCCTTTGGAAAAGATTTTAGAAAAGATGACTTCACTACCGCGCAGCGTCGTGCAACCGGCACTAAAAGATCGCGGTGTGCTGGAAGACGGAGCCGTAGCCGATCTGACCGTATTTGATCCGCAAACAATTCGCGGCAACGCGACGATCGAGAATCCGAATCAATTCTCTTCGGGAATTGATCTCGTGATCGTAAACGGCAAGGTCGCGTTCAAGGACGGCAAACTTGCAGCGAAAAACGGCAGCGCAATCAAGGCCTGATGAAACTTACGCTTCGAAATGATTACTCATTCAAACTGACTATAACTGGTTACCAATTTCCGTCGCTCAAAGATAAAGAGCACGACTCCAACTGGCTCAATGTCAGGATCGATGTTCGACATCCGGATGGCGATTGGAACGCAGTTGACCCCGCCTTACTCACTTACGAGGTGCAGGAGCTCGCGGACTGGTTTCGAGATCTAGCGACCGGACAACGCGATAAGCAAAGCGCCGAGTTTCTTGAGCCGTGTTTGGAATTTAGCGTTGAGTCGAATGAAGATTCTTCCGAGGTCTTAAAGGTTAAACTCGACTATCAGTTTACTCCACCGTGGTCTACAAGCTTTGAGGACGACGAGTTTGAGCTGACTTTTCCGCTCGCGAAGATCAATCTCGTCAAGGCAGCAGAGGCCCTCGAACGTGAGTTAGCTCGTTATCCGCAGCGAACCAGCCGCTGAGCTTTGGTCTGATTACAACAACTTCCCTAAAGCGTAAGGCAGCATTTTTCGCCACCAGGGCCAGTCGTGGTCCACGTCGGCTCCCCAAAGATCCAACGTGTGCGGGATGCCTTTGGCGTTGAGAATGTCTGAAAGCGCGCGACTGCGCTCCGGTGCTTCGTAGTTTCCCTGGCCTGACATGATCAGGATCGAATCGGCCTTGCGCAGTAGTGGAAGGAAGTGGTCGTCGTTGAGATTGGGAAGATAATCGACCGGATTGTTGAAATAGACGTTATCGTCGTAGTGACCTTTTAGATAGGAGCGCACGTCGTAACTGCCGCTCATTGCGATCACGCCGCGAAAGAGATCGGGGTGCTTGAAGTAAGCGTTGACTGACAAAAACGCGCCGAGACTGGCGCCGGTCGTCAATGGGCGGTTCTCGCCGTCGCCGCAATCCTTGCGAATCAGCGGTAACACTTCGTCAGTGATGTAGCGATCGTAGCGTGTGAGCAATTCCGCCTTGAGATTCGGAGGCATCTGCTCGTTCAGCAGGCTGTAGCGATTGACGCTGTTGATGGAGTACGCGCGCAGCCGGCCTTCTTCGATGAACGACTTTATCGCGTCGACGAGATAGAAGCGTTCGTATTCGAGATAGTCGGCGGCTGCGGTCGGAAACATGAGCAGCGGCGGACCGGCATGCCCGTAGGCGACGAGGGGCATTTCAGTGTTCAAGTTGGGGCTGAACCAGGATGTTATGCGGCGTTCCATTGGAGACCTTTCTCAAGGAAATCAGGGCTGGAGATATTCTCGCAGATCGTTGCGGAGCGCAAGTTTGGAGGCACTGCCGAGGTTGACGCTCGCAGATCCATTTGCTATAAAAAGCGCTTCGCGCCCTGCACATAGAAACTCAAAAACTATGTGAGGGCGCTTATTCCGCAGTAGCTCAATGGCAGAGCATTCGGCTGTTAACCGAAGGGTTGTAGGTTCGAGTCCTACCTGCGGAGCCAGATAGGACGGAGGTC
>Ga0207676_10003492_pt1 | contig 11126 bp, 8 predicted proteins | sample KBSSwiS72_FD_184307 | JGI IMG/M metagenome (GOLD analysis project Ga0207676, IMG submission 184307) | Switchgrass rhizosphere microbial communities from Kellogg Biological Station, Michigan, USA - KBS Switchgrass S7-2 (SPAdes) (version 2) | ecosystem: Host-associated > Plants > Roots >... | reverse complement strand
AACACTCATGAAGCCTGAATCTTTAAAGAGCGATCCCATCCGCGAGTTTTACACTCGTCACCCGTTTCCGCCGCCAGTGGAAAGTCTGGATCGCGCGCGCGATCAGTGGCAGGACCACAATGTTCACCTTGCCGAGTTCCACTTGCTTTGGCCGAACAAGGAATACCGTGCCGATCTGGACATACTCGTGGCCGGATGCGGAACGTGGCAATCCGCAAAGTTCGCAGTCTGTCATCCCGCCGCACGCGTGACCGGCATTGACGTCAGTCCGACAAGTCTCGAGCACACCGAGTCGCTGAAACAGAAATACAATCTGACTAATCTCGAAACGCGGCAGTTAGCAGTTGAGAACGCCGCCGACCTGGACCACCGCTTCGACTTCATCGTTTGTACCGGCGTGCTGCACCATCTCGCCGACCCCGATGCGGGTTTGCGCGCGCTTCGCTCCGTCTTGAAACCCGATGGCGCGATGTACCTGATGATTTACGCGCCTTACGGTCGCGCCGGCGTTTACATGCTTCAGGACTACTGCCGCAAACTCGGCATCGGAACCTCGAAAGAAGAGATCAACGATCTGATTGCGGTGCTGAAAACGCTCCCTCAATTTCATCCGTTGTTGTCTACACAGAGCGGCTCGCGGGAATTCCCAAACGGTGAGGCGCTGGCTGATGCACTGCTGAATCCGCGCGACCGGTCATATTCAGTGCCACAACTGTTCGACTTCATCGAACGCAATGATCTGGTGCTGGGACGTTGGTACTGGCAAGCAGCTTACCTGCCACACTGCGGTGCGGTAGCGACCACACCGCATGCACAACGATTGGCTGCACTTCCGGAGCGTGAGCAGTACAGTGAGATGGAGTTGTTACGAGGCCTGATGGCTAACCACAGTTTCGTGGCTTATCGAAACGATACGAACAACGACGGCGCGAAGATAAGTTTCGACGACGAGCGCTACCTGCGTTGTGTGCCGGTTCGTCTACCGTGGACCAAGTGTCTTCAGGAAGGTATTCCTCCGGGCGCTGCCGGCGCATTAGTGAACCAAACTCATCTCTTCGACGATCTCTTTATTTTAATTAACGAGAAAGAGAAACAGATCTACGAAGCCATTGATGGGCGCCGCAGCGTTGCCGAGATTGTTGAGAAAGTTGGAGGTTTCTCGCCTCTCGCGCGGGAGTTTTTCGAGAAGCTCTGGCGCTACGATCAGGTTGTGTTCGATACGTCGCGGGCTTGATACACAGATTGCGTGTTTCGCTCGCGAGGCGTATCCTTAACGCGATTCCCCTACAAATTGTCCCCTCGCACCCTTGCGATTGCGTCACCGAATCGTATCCGGAGGAATATCATGTCGAGCAAAGGGTTGTATGCAGTAATTGTGTTACTGGCGACAGCGGTTGTTGTTCTCGTTGTTGTTAACAGAGGACACGCTGAAGCGCCATCATCTATCAGACAAGGACCACCGGCTCAAAGCCACGCCGCTAGAGAAAAGCTCAGAAACTTCGACGCAGAGATCGTTGCGAATGCCAATGAGCTTTTGGGGGAGGGCAGAGAGACATTCCGCTTTGACACCTTTGGTGACGAAGCTTTTTGGGGCGGCCAGCTTCAACTTCACCAGGCAATCAAAGGCGCGGAGCTTGGCGGGGTTGGTCCGGGAATTAGCCCGACCACGGCGCTCTCGCTCGGTCTGAAAGTCGATGTTGATGCTTTACCGCAGCCTCTCATCAATAAACTCAAACAAGGCAAAGTCAATCTCGATGATCCCGCCACCACGGTTGCTCTGCTGAAACTGAACGCCGTGCTTGGTGTTGAAGGATTTTTCGAGGGTGATAATCTCAACGCCGTTGGTATTACGTGCGCACTGTGCCATTCGACAGTCGACAACTCGTTGACGTTTGGTGTCGGTCACCGGCTTGACGGTTGGGCCAACCGTGATCTTGATGTGGGCAAGATCGTCGCCGCTGCTCCCAACCTCAGTCCATTCGCAAATCTACTTGGCGTTAGCCAGGACACCGTTCGGGCCGTACTGAATAGCTGGGGACCAGGCAAGTTTGACGCGGAGTTGATACTCGACGGCAAAGCATTCAATCCACAGCAAGTCACTGATGGCGTGGTTACAGGAACAAACGTCCCCGGAGCGACTCTGATTCCAAACGCTTTCGGTCTTGCCGGTTACAACCAGCACACGTGGACAGGAGCGTGGGGCACCGTCAGTTACTGGAACGCGTTTGTCGCCGCCCTGGAGATGCATGGCATCGGCAGGTTCTTCGATCCGCGACTAAACAACGCTGCTAAGTTTCCGATCGCCGCGGCCAATGGTTTTGCCGATCTGCCGCACATTGATCCCGAGCAAGATCGCATAACGAAAAAGTTGCCGGAGCTCCACTTCTATCAGCTTGCGATTCCTGCGCCTGCGCCGGAACCAGGAGTGGATTTTGACGCCGACGCGGCAGAGCGTGGAGACGAACTGTTTAGTGGCAAAGCTAAATGTAATGACTGTCACGTCGAGCCGCTGTGGACTGAGCCGGGCTGGAACCTTCACACACCGGCGGAAATCGGCATCGATAGTTTCCAGGCCGATCGGGCACCGGATGGCGTTTACAAGACGATGAATCTGGCGGGAGTCTTCATCCGCGAGAATGGTGTCTTCATGAGTCCCGCGAACAAGGGCCGTTACTATCATGACGGACGTTTCGCAACGTTGCTGGATGTCGTGAACCACTACAACACCCGCTTCAGCCTTGGTCTGACGGCGCAAGAAAAAACGGACCTGGTTGAGTATCTGAAGTCACTACCAGAGCGCGAGTAAAAACCAACCACAGATTTACACGGAACAAATCCGGATTGTATCCGTGTAAAATCTGTGGCTAAAAATATGATCAAACACACACTCCTGATTGTCTTTTTGTTTTGCCTGGTTACGCCGGCGCATGGGCAGACGCGCACGATGGCAGTGACAGTTGACGACTTGCCTTACGTGAAGTTCCGCGAAGGCCCGTATGTCGCGCGTGCGCAGACGGCAACTGCGAAGATTCTAAACGCACTGAAGAAGCACAAAGCGCCTGCTGTCGGCTTCGTGAACGAGCATGTGTTAGATGGGGCGGGTGATCGTGAGGCGCGGATCGATCTGCTGCGGCAGTGGGTCAAGAGCGGCATGATCCTCGGGAACCACACGTATTCGCATCCCGACTTCAATCGTTTGACAGTCGAACAGTTTGAGGAAGAGATTACCAAGGGTGACGTTGTGACGCGGCAGTTGATGAAGTCGCGCCAGCCGTATCAACTTTATTTTCGACACCCGATGACGCACACCGGCGATACGCGTGAGAAGAAAGAAGCGATCGAGCAGTTTCTCATGGCGCGTGGGTACAAAGTTACACCGCACACGATCGAGAATTCTGATTTCATCTTCAATGTCCCTTACGCGCAGGCGCTGGAAAAGGGTGACGAGGCGCTCGCGAAGCGTTTGCGTGACGAGTATCTAAACTTCACGATCGCGGCGACGGAGTTTGCAGAGAAGATTTCACCGCAGGTTTTTGGACGCGAGATCCCGCAGCTATTGATCATTCATGCCAACGACATCACTGCTGATTCGCTCGACGAGATGTTGCAGAGGTTTGCAGAGCGTGGCTACAAATTCGTGACGCTCGATAAAGTGATGGCCGATCCTGCCTACCAGACGAAAGATACGATGGTTACCAAGTTCGGCCCCACGTGGCTATGGCGTTGGACCAGGAGCAAAGGCATGGATCTGGATTTCGCGGGCGACCCAGATCCGCCTAAGTGGGTGATGGATTTATACAACGCCAGATGAACCCTGACCAAAGCATTAACCACAAAGGCACTTAAGTCACAAAGAGTAAATAGTCATTTGTGCCTTGGTGCCTTTGTGGTTAAGTAATCCTTCAAACCCTCGCGCAGGGCCTGCAAAGGCAAGAGAGCACACTGCAGGCGCGCTGGTTGGATATCACTTTCAAGCGCTGAGAGCAGGCGAGCATCGGGGATGTCGGCGAGTTCCGCGATATCTTTGCCGAGGATGAGTTCGGTGAGGAGCGAGGCGGCGGCCGTGCTGATGGCGCACCCATCACCTTTGAAACGGGCTTCGCTCACGATTAACTGATTGAGCTTCAACTCGAGGCGGATGCGGTCGCCGCAAAGAGGGTTGAATTGTTCGTTGCTGATGTCTGGCGCGGTCAGGCTGCCGTAGTTGCGTGGACGACGAAAGTGATCCAGGAGAATGTGACTGTACAGCGCGGGCATTACTTCGTGTCTCTTAGAAACGCTGCCGAGCGGCCTGATTTGATTGCGACGGCTTCGGCGAGGATGCTGAGCGCGATTTCCGCCGCGGTGTCTGCGCCGATGTCCAGCCCGGTGGGCACGTGAAGCTGATCCAGTAACGCCAGGTCCATTCCACCTTCACGCAGAAATTCTTTTATCGCGTGGCCCCTTCGTTTGCTGCCTAACAATCCGACGTATGCGGGACGTGCAGGCAGTACCACTTTCAACACCGGCAGATCGTATTTGTAATCGTGAGCGGTTAGCACGACGAACGTGGAAGACGTGTAGGCGAGAGTCTCGGCGATCTCGGAGGGAATTCCGATCAGCAACTGATCGACATCCGGAAAGCGTTCTCGCGTGGCGAAGCGCGGGCGGCCATCGACGACGACTGTTTTCAATCCCAGATCGTGGGCCAGGCTGATGAGCGGCATGGCGACATGGCCGGCGCCAAAGACGATCAAGGTTGGCGGTGGTCCATGCACTTCGAAGAATACGGGCAGGGAATCAGGGCCGAGCGAAACCGTGCTTGACGCGCGCTTCCTCATCAGTTCAAGCGCAACGGTTTGCGCTTCGTGATCGAGCTCCGGCGTGCCTAACGTTCCGGACGTTTCACCGTCTTCGCTGATTAATAACTTGCGTGAGCTTTCTCTCAGGGAGGTGGCGATGACTGCGCGTTTGCCACGATCGACTGTGTTACGCACTGCTCGATACAACTCGAGCAGTGCGCTCACATCCACCGGCTCAATCAAGACGTCGAGATCGCCGGCGCAGGAGAAACCGATTTCCCACGCGTCTTCGTTGGCGAGTTTCATCTCGACCAGCCGGGATTTGAATGACGACAGCGCTTGCTCCGATTCGGCAATCACGCGCGCGTCAACACAACCGCCAATCGTCACCGAGCCGAGGATGCGGCCTTCCTCGCCGACCCACATCTTCGCGCCCTCGCGTTTCGGACTGGTGCCGCGCGTGGCGACAAGTGTGGCCATGGCGACGCGCTTTTCGGCCAGTACTAACTTCTCGATATCGTCAAAAAGTTCTTCCATCAGAAAATAGCCACAAAAAGGCACAAAAGGCTCAAAAATTAAGAAAAAATCATTTGTGCTTTTTGTGGCTCATTATAAAACCAGGTGCGGTTCGAGTGCGCGCAGGCTTTGTAGATCGTGCGCGGGGGCGAAAACGTTGATGAAAGGCAATGCTGCCTGCATTCCTTTTGTTACGGGTGCGTAATCCACGCTACCGAGCAGCGGGTTGAGCCAGATCAATCGACCCGCTCGCCGTTTCAACATCGTGAGCGCGGTGACAAGTTGTTCTGGTTCACCTGTGTCCCAGCCGTCGCTCAGTATGATCACGATGGTGCGTTTATCGATGCGGGCGAGCCACTGATCGTTGAACATTGCCAGACTTGCGCCGATGCGCGTGCCTCCGGACCAGCCCCGAATGTTGGTTGAGAGACGATCGAGCGCGCGTTGATAAGTCTTATTTTTCAGATCGCCGGTGATGCGCGCCAGCGAAGTAGCGAAGACAAACGACTCCACTTTCGCAAAACTGTTTTGAAGCCCATAAACAAATTGCAGCAACAGCCGGCTGTAGATGTCCATTGATCCGGAGACGTCACAGATCACGAATAGCTTGGTTCGCTTCGGTCGCCGTTCCTTGTACGCCAGATCGATCAGTTCACCACCGGTCTTTAAAGACAAACGTAACGAGCGTCGCAGATTCACTCGGTGACCGCGCTTCACCGGACGCCAGCGACGACTCCGCTGTCTGGCCAGGCGTCTGACGATGCGGCGCGCGAGACGCGAAATCTCTTCAAGCTCCTCGTTGCTGAACTCGCTGAAATCTTTTGTGGCCGACGATTCGGTGTCGCTCGCGCCCGGAACTTTGACGGGCCGAGCGCCGTCGCTGAACGAACTGCCCCAGTGTTCAAGGAAGAACGCGAGACCTTTAGGCGTTTGACGCGAGGTGCTTCGACTGCGCACGGTAGCGGTGCGGTTGGGGGAGTGCGACTTACTCCAAAATCTCTTAAATACTTCTTCGAAGATCGGGAAGTCATCGACACTGGTTGTGAGAATGCTGCGCAGACTTAGAAAGACCTCGTCACGATCAGTCGTGTCGATTATTTGTAGTACTGTCGTCGCACTTATTACCTCTGAGGGCGTCACAGAGAGTCCGTGGGCTCTCAACTCACGGCAAAAAAGCACGACCCTTTCTATGTCTAATTCAGCCACGGATTATTCCTGGCAGCTCTACCTTAAACGCTGCGATGTCGTTTTCGTCCTTCAGGAAACATCCGAGAGTCTCGCTGACAACCTCTTCGTTCAACTCAGGTGCCTGCAATGCAACGAGTGCGTTGGCCCAATCCAATGTTTCCGCAACGCCGGGGATCTTCGAGAGGCTCATTGTTCTTGTAGCCTGCATCACTTTGGTGAGCTGAGACGAAAGCAGCTCTGCTATGCCAGGTACTTTCGCGCGGACGATCTCGAGCTCCTTCTCCAGCGATGGATAATCGATCCAGTGATAGAGACAGCGCCGTCTCAGCGCATCAGACAAGTCGCGTGAACGATTGGAAGTCAAAACCACATGCGGGCGGTGAGTTGCCTTGATGGGCCCGATCTCGGGTATCGTGACCTGAAAGTCAGAAAGTACTTCGAGCAGAAACGCCTCAAACTCTTCGTCGCTGCGATCGATCTCGTCAATCAACAACACCGGCGCGCGATCATGTTCCGTGATCGCCTGTAGCAACGGGCGTTTCAGTAAAAACAATTCACTGAAGATCATCGCTTCTTTCTCAGCTTCGGAAGCCGTGGACGACTCTTCGAGTTTGAGGTGCAGCAACTGTTTGGGATAGTTCCATTCGTAAAGCGCGGTAGTGGCGTCGAGACCTTCGTAGCATTGAAGACGAATCAGCTTCGTGTTGAGCGCGTTGGCTAACGCCTTGGCGATCTCAGTTTTTCCGACGCCCGCCGGCCCTTCGACCAGCAGTGGCTTGCCGAGCGTCATCGACAAGTACAACGCCGTGGCAATCGCGGCGTCGGCAATGTAGACCTGTTCTTCCAGCAGGCGCTGGATTTGTCTGACTTCTTCTCTCATGCTAGTCGCGCGAAGTCTTCGGGCGTGTTGATATCGTCAGGGTAGGGAAGACTGAAATTAACTTCCTGAACGCGCGCGGCATTTGCATCGACCAATTTCCACGCGGCTTTGTCGCCGTGAAGATCCACGAGTTGTGCAAACATCGAGCGCGCGAAGATCATCGGATGGCCCTTGCGTCCCTCGTAAGAACACAGGGCAATCGGCGCGTCCTGCCATGCTTCAGCGAGCCGGTTGATTATTTCCGGCGTGATCCCCGGCAGGTCACCAAGGATGATCATGATCGCTGCTGACTTGCTGTCGAGCGCGCCGATGCCCGCGCGATATGAAGACGAACAGCCTTCACCAAAAACCGGATTCTCAACTACACGTGCCGCGCCAAAATCCACTCGTTCACGCACTTCTTCCGCAGCGCGTCCGAGAACAACAACAACTTCATCAAGACCTGTGGCTCGTTGCGCCTGGTCCACAACCCAACCCAGCATCGTCGTGCCGCGGTATGGCAACAACTGCTTCGGTTGTCCAAACCGCTGCGACGCGCCGGCACCCAGAACTAATCCCGAGATGAACTTCATAAGAGAGTATCCACAGATTACACAGATTTTCTTCCAATCTGTGAAATCTGTGGATGATCGAATGTTTCCTTACAACGCAGGCAGCAGAAGTAAATCGTCTTGCCGTCGACCACTGAGCTGTATTTTGCGTTCTCGACGTCGACTGTCATCCCGCAGATCGGATCGATCGCAGTCACGTCCGTTCGCGGCTGCTCGGCGCTCGTCCTTCTAATGCGCGTGATTTCTGCCGCGACACTCAACGCGATCTCCGGCAACGTCTCGCCGCCGATCTCGAGCCCGGCCGGACACGTAATGACCGCGATATCTTCGTCAGTTGTGCCGGTCGTGCGAACGTATTCAAACAACGCTTCCGACTTCTTCCTGCTTGCTACGAGCCCGAGATATTTGGGCCGGGTCCCGATTACTGCCAGCAATCCTTCCTCATCGCGATTACCCATCGTTGCGACTACGACGTAGCTGGATTCGTTAATCTGATCTTTAACTGAACTGAAATCGGTATCGGCAACCACGACTTTGAAATCCAGCATGGCTCCGAGTTGTGCGAGTGTTTCGGCTACTGGAGAAGCGCCGACGATCAGCAGTTGGGGTTTTGGCAAGTAAGGTTCCAGGTAAATCTCGAGCGAACCGCCGCCTTCGCAGGTCATGCGGAACGACTCGACTCCTTTCCAATCGTCGCGTGGATCATCCGGACTGATCGTCAAAAGTTTCGGCTGGCCTGTTTGCAGAGCACGTTTTGCTTCACGCAGGACGATCGGTTGCACGCAGCCGCCGCCGACCCATCCGATCGATGAGCCATCTGCCTTGATGATCGCCTTCGATCCCGGCTTCGCAGACTGCGGACTCTTATAGGCGACGACGGTGGCAAGAACAAAAGGCTCCTCCCGCGCCCGCAACTCATCGAATTGATCCTGAATACTCAACCGCATCCCTATCTGAAAAGATTTTCTCGCGCAAAGGCGCCAAGGCGCAAAGCGCTACCGCGTTTCTAGATGGCTTTCTTTGCGCCTTGGCGCCTTTGCGCGAGAAATATTCTTCTTAACCGCGCACGCCCGCGTCGCGCAGCAACTTCCAAACCTTCGCCGACGTGATTGGAATATCGATGTGCCTGACGCCGAGATGCCAGAGCGCGTCGACCACCGCGTTCACGATCGCGGCCGGTGCGCCGACTGTCGCCGACTCACCGACACCCTTCGCCCCGAGCGGGTGATGCGGCGAAGGCGTGCAAGTCTTGTCAGTCTCCCAGTTCGGTGTCTCCACCGCTGTCGGCAGCAGGTAATTCATAAAGCTGCCTTGCAGGATGTTGCCGCTCTCGTCGTACTGAATCTCCTCGTAAAGCGCGGGCCCAAGCCCCATCGTCAAACCACCATGAATCTGCCCTTCGACGATCATCGGATTGATAATGTTCCCGCAGTCATCGACAGCCACGAAGCGACGTATCTTGATCTCACCCGTCCCTTTGTCGATGTCGACAACACAGATGTAACTGCCGAACGGATACGTGAGATTCGGCGGATCGTAGTAATTGACTGCTTCGAGCCCCGCTTCCATTCCGGGCGGATGATTCGTGTACGCCGCGAGCGAGATCTCCTGAATCGTCTTCGCGCGATCGGGAGAACCCTTGACGTAAAACTTTCCTGGCTCCCACTCGAGATCGTCCTCGTGCGCCTCGAGTAAGTACGCGGCAATTTTGCGCGCCTTGTCTTTGATCTTTCGGCAAGCAATTGCACAGGCAGCACCCGCTACCGGAGTGCTGCGACTCGCATATGTTCCCAAACCATAGGGCGCCGTGTCAGTGTCGCCCTCTTCAACCAGTACGCTGTCGACAGGGAAGCCAAGCTCCTCGGCAACGATCTGCGCATACGTCGTTTCGTGACCCTGGCCCTGCGACTTCGTGCCGAAGCGCGCGATGACTTTGCCCGTTGGATGCACGCGAATCTCAGCACTGTCGAACATCTTGAGACCAAGGATGTCGAAATGTTTTGACGGTCCCGCGCCGACGATTTCGGTGAAACTGCTGATACCGATTCCCATCAACTCACCGCGCGCGCGTTTCTCAGCCTGTTCCTTTTTCAGCTCGTGGTAACCAACACGGTCCATCGCTAACTGTAGCGCCGCACCATAGTCGCCACTGTCATATTCCCAGTCGAGTGCCGACTTGTACGGGAACTGCTCCGGCTTGATGAAATTCTTCATCCGTAGCTCAGCCGCATCCATTCCTATTTCGTGGGCCATCAGGTCGGCCATACGCTCGATCGTATGCACGGCTTCGGTAACACGGAACGAGCAGCGATACGCAATGCCACCCGGAGGTTTGTTTGTGTAAACGCCGTCGACTTCGACGTGCGCGGCTTTCAGATCGTATGAGCCGGTGCAGACGTGAAAGAGTCCGGCGGGAAACTTCGAAGGGTTCGCGGCCGCGTCTGTGTAGCCATGGTCCGCGAGTGTCTTAATCCGGAGGGCTGTCAATGTGCCGTCTTTCTTGCCTGCCAGTTCCGCGGTGATGTGATAATCGCGCGCGAACGAATCTGCCTGCAGGTTCTCCATGCGATCCTCGATCCACTTCACCGGTTTACCGGTCAGCACTGACGCCGCAACGGCAATGACATAGCCCGGATAAACCGGCACTTTGCCGCCAAAGCCACCACCGATGTCAGGCGAGATGATCTGAATCTTCTCTTCCGAAAGACCAACGTGTCCGGCAACAAGCGCAAACACCGTGCGAATCGCGTGCGGCGCCTGCGTGGTCATCCAAACAGTTAACTTGCCCCTGACCTTGTCAAACGAAGCAACGCAACCACACGTCTCGATCGAAGCGACGTGAATGCGCGGAATGTAGATGTCTTCTTTAACCGTGACCTCCGCTTCGCTAAAGAGTTGATCGGTTGCTTCGCGATTGCCCCATTCCCAGTGCCAGATGTGATTGTCTTTCTTGTCCTTCTTATCAGTCCGCAAAACCGGCGCATCGGGCAGCAACGCTTTCTTCGGATCGACGACAACCGGCAACGGTTCGTAGTCGATCTCGACTGCTTCAACTCCGTCAGCGGCGATGTAACGATCCGTTGCGAGTACCGCGGCAACTTCCTGCGCCTGGTACATCACTTTGTCGACCGGCAGGACCATCTGCGTGTCAGACATCAACGTCGGCATCCAGTGAAGGTTGTACTTCTCCAGGTCCTTTCCCGTGATGAC
>Ga0207676_10003491_pt1 | contig 11128 bp, 7 predicted proteins | sample KBSSwiS72_FD_184307 | JGI IMG/M metagenome (GOLD analysis project Ga0207676, IMG submission 184307) | Switchgrass rhizosphere microbial communities from Kellogg Biological Station, Michigan, USA - KBS Switchgrass S7-2 (SPAdes) (version 2) | ecosystem: Host-associated > Plants > Roots >... | reverse complement strand
CTTTTTCTGCCCATCGGAGTTATTTCCCAAGGACTTGCCATGGTAAGGGGGAGAAGGGGGAAGAAGCACACTTGAAGAGCACCGTACTGCCAGGGAGTCCCATTGAAACGCGGGACATAAACTCATATATAGTGTAGTTTCTATGATTTGGTTTTTCAAGTAGTATAGTTTTCTCAAGAAACCGGAAAAAGATAAGTGTAGATAAGTAAGGAGGGGCCCTTAGTGAGTGTGTATAGGTTTCTGAGTCAGAAGATTCTCAGGATGGAGACTAGGGTGAATAGTTCCGCCTTCTTCTCCTTTACCGAGAATAGGAGATCCATCAAAAGCCTGCCTAGAGATTTACCTATTTCTTATCAGCAGACCTATGCCTTGATCATTCCTATCTAAGTGGCTATCTTTTCATGCCGAGCCATCCTTTTTCTTTACATGCCTGCCTAGCTTGGGAAAGAAAGGAGATGCATATCTCCTGAGTGAGAAGCACAAGCTATTGTATGTACCATTCCTCTTCACTCATTCTAGTCCTTAACTACTTGCTCGAAAAAGAGTCTCCTATACTTAGGTAGGTTTTCCTATACGAGGAATTACTCACCCAGACTGTCTCTTCGAGAAATGTTCATTGAGATCCTATCCATATTAATGCACCACTTAATAATCACATCTTTGATGTATGTGCCAGGTCTCATTATCTAAATGCATGAAATAAAAATACTTGATATCAGAAGAGATAGAGATGGTTCTTTTGTTCGGGAGACAACCATTGTAGATTCCAGCCGAGAAGACCAGGAAAAGAGAAGGATAAAGAATGTCATATATCTCAGGAGCTAGATCACTTCCCGATGAACAAGTCAGAATTGCCTCAACAAAAATGGATGGAATTGGACCGAAAAAAGCCATTCAGCTTCGTTATCAATTAGGTATCAGTGGGAACATCAAGATGAATGAGTTAACTAAGTATCAGATCGACCAAATTGAAAAAATGATAGCTCAAGATCATGTTGTTCATTGGGAATTGAAGAGGGGGGAACGAGCAGACATCGAACGATTAATTTCTATTTCTCGTTATCGTGGAATTCGTCATCAAGATGGATCGCCATTACGCGGTCAACGAACTCATACTAATGCAAGGACTGCTCGCAAGCAAATTCGGAAATGAAAGAAGGCTACCGAAAGAACAAGCAACGGATTGAGCGCTCATCCCTTGCTAAAGCGCATACGTTTTCTTGCTCCTTGGTACTTGTCTGATCAATCACACTGTTCAATAGTTCTCTTTTTCTTTTTCGTTCGATGAACCGCTTACTAATCACGTATACGTATAGTAGGCCCCCTTCGCCACTCCACGTCTGGCCCGTCTTGGTCTCGCTCACTTCGCCCGCCTATCGTATCGGTTCGGCTTCGTCCGTCAAGCGACTGCTTCTGCCTCAGACAGCTTTACTATCGCTCATGACTGGTAGTTGTCTCTATGTAGTAGTCGGCCTTTGTTAAGCTTCGCCAGAAGCGACTAGTCGCTTCCCGAATGCCTCTTTCTTGTACTAATTAATGTGTATGGTCTAGTCTTTCCAATGCCTCTTTCCTTGCCGCCAACGCACGCTAGATGGAGAGTAAGCAAGCTACCTTGCTTGCATTGCATTCGTTAAACGGTAGCTTCCGCGCCCTTCCTGCCTGCAGAAATTGATGTGAATGATCGTGTCTTCGACATCAATTTAAGTCTGATTAGATATGTCATTGAAACAAATCTGTTTTGTCTCTGTTTTATTTTCGGATGATAAGGATGAGCCAGCCGATCCTAACATAATTTTGGAGGAGCCGGACGACGAAGCCTCAAAATCTGATAAGGATGTCTCCGACGCGACCGGACTGCAACTAGATTTTTTTTTAGGGGTCAGGAGGGAAAAAAAAGATATGCTGTTTCCTATCAGTCCCAAGCGGATACCCCCCAGCTTCCACGGTCCGCTTACCGAGGAAGAGATGCGGGAGGACCCAGGGCCAGAGCAAGTTGGGTTGGGGTATAGAGCCGTAAGCGCGGTGGGGGTGACAGAGGATGTGCTCGTACGGTTCATAGTTGGGTATGATATTCTCGTGGATTGTTGGGAACGTCCTCTATATTCGAAATATGCCTTTCTAGGAGCATTACGATCTGCAGCTCAAATGGTCTCTTATGAAGTCTCTATTGGTCTTATTCTTATTGTGCGCCTTGTGAGCACGTTTGGATCCGCGAAGGCAATCGCTCGGATCTTCCCCTAACCCAACCCGGGAACGGACCGGAGGGAACCGCAGCATGAGGAATGTCCGCGTCTCGTCGCAAGGCTCGTTTTGAGTTTTGGGTCATAGGGCGGGCAGTGCAGTCCGGGGCACAAGGGTCCTGGTACTACCCAGGTGCGAAGAACCCCGGAGGTGACTGCAATGAGCAAAAATGTCACTCACCGGCCTAAACGACGAGCAAACACTCGAACGTGAAGCAAGGGATCACCCAACGAATGGACGAGCTCCAAGGAGGGAGGAGAGAGGGAGGCAAGAACCATGCTTTCAGAGAAGTGGCGGTCCGAATCCACTCTGACAAAAGAAAATAACTGACTAAGCCGTGCCGTAAGGGGGGCTCCACACGGGACGGGGCCAAGGCCTTCATGTATGGGTGACAGATCGGCCATAGGAGTACTCCGGGATATACACCAGGGCAACTAATGTCGAGCATACGATGATGCCGCCCGTTTTCATTTCGTGAAAGTCCCCGGCAGAGGAAAGGGCTGTAGGTGATGGCGCGTTCTGCTTCTTAGGGCGATGAAATCGTTCCTATGGGATCGTGCGTGGCAGCTGGTATAGATGATGATGAAAGGCGGGCCGCTTGAACCGGGACCTATTCTCATAATAGGCAGCAAGCAAAGCTAAATAGGAAAGGGGGCGACTGATGACTGCCTTTTTCGTAAAAATAAAAAAGGGTGGAATGTGGAGCTAATATGGCTGGCTACAAGTATAGCCAAAGAAAGATGAGACGAGACGGACTGTCAGAGGACGCAGCGGGACTACCAGGGGAAAGCCCGCCCCCGCTAGCTAACATAGATATCTATTCTCGGTGCGCATATTCGAGATTTAGAATCTCTTTCCGACCAGGCCAGGCCGAATCGGGCCACCACTTGGGATGGGAATGGCTCAGCCCACATGCATCATTTGATGAAAGCACTCCAGTCCAGTCGCCTCCGATCAGTGGCTTGTCAACCACCGGACCGTAGCTCCTCACCAAATGCCCCTGCGTTGGGGCAACACAGCACATGACTAGTTCGCTCAAGGACCACACCCTCTCGAGAGCTGGATGCCGGCCGAGATGGAGCACCAACCTAGACTTTCCTTGGGCTTGCCTTGCCCCAACATCTAAATAAAGGGCGGGCGCCGAAAAGGAAGCAGTGACGCCTTTTCGACGAAAGCTTAGCCTGGTAGGCGCTGCTTACTCACCCTACTCCCTTAGACAATGCAATGCTCTGAACACGAAAGTTTGCAGTTCAGCCCTCTTCTCCCATGCAGAGTCGCAGGCAGCGCCTCGGATAAAAGCACGGACGAGCCACATGCAGGGAAACTTGCACGTGTGGTTCTGGCCGGGGACCCCGGTATACTGTACTAATATGTGTAGGTCCCTGTAATTCGAGTGAGATTGTCATGGCGCAAAAGCAGATATGGTCCGGTATTCCCTTGTTCCCCGTATTGGTTATGTTCCTTATTCCTCGTCTAGCAGAAACGAATCGAGCTCCGTCTGATCTCCCAGAAGCGGAAGCGGAATTAGTTGCAGGCTATAATGTAGAATATGCGCGGGATGCGATCCTTAATAGTTCACTGTTGGCGGAAGCCAATGTCTCGGGACTCATTCTGACTTAAACAAGGGGTGGGTCTTTACCAACTTCCAAATCCAAGATTTAGGGAAAAAAAAGAGGGGCACTCTTCATTCTTCATTCGAAACTCATGAATGTCGGGTCGGAGGTTTTTGCCTTTTTATCAAAAAGGGGAGTTGGGTAAAGCAAACTCCCTCCTTGGACGAGCACGGGGCTTAGTCAAGTAGAACCGGGTTGCGCTGCTTGATGCTCCGATCGAAAACAAATCAGTGGGGCTATGCCGGTACGACGGAATATGCGTTAGAAAGGTCAATCCCTCCCCCCCTTTATTTTTTTTTAATGAAAAACCGGGCCGAACTTCTAAAAAGCAGCCCACCCGCTTCCATAGAACAATATCGCGGCAACGTAGACCTAAGTGGATTTATTGGATTCTGGGGAACCATCACAAGTACGGCCGGCCTATAGAACGAGAATGCCGTGTCGTCCAGCGGAGCTTAGAAGAAGGTGACTCGGAGCCTAAGGAAGGTGACTCGCGCAGACAGCTGACTCCTTTTCAATAGAAAGGAATAGCCAAACCTACCCAGCTGGCTGGTCAATCTCAGTGATCTTATCGGCCGGCAAAGCGGAGACGGACGACCACGGTCCCGACCTTACCAGCACCGTAGGTTTACTAATCAATGAAGCCCCTCAACCTACTATCTTTTCTTACAAACTCAACCAAGCCTAACCAAACCCCATGCTAACGACATGTTCTTGATATTGATTGAGTTGGAGGGAGTCAGAGACTACCACGGAATCCTTCCATAGTCACCCCGGTGACCTTCGTCACCAAAGCGTCACGACAGTTTCCAAGACCCCTCATATAATCTCCAGTGGGGATCAGTCGGAGCACGTAGGAATGCCGACCACTACATAAGCCACGTCTGGCTGAGGCGAGCAGCAAGCGGGGGAGAGTCTTTTTAAGTACAAGAACGTTGGGGTGGGACGCTAGTACTTAAACTAGGGTAGCTTCTTAGCGCTAATCTTGCGTTTTCAGCAGTTAGTTGTAGCGCGCCTTCCCTCCTTCTCTCATTTCGGAAAGATTTGGCAGTATTTTCTTATGATGACCTGGTCGAGAGAGTACGAAACATCGGTGTAAAAGATTGAGTGGGATGGTTATAGTAAGGGGCGAACCAAGTGCTTGCGCGAAGAAGCGAATCAATCAGAATGGAGACAAGGAAAGGAGGAGAGGCGAAACTCAACTAAAATGGAAAAGGGAACTCGACCGACTATCATGAGCGAAGTGAGGGAATTCCTTCTGATTGGATCCCTTAGGAGAGAGACAGAAGGTATTATTAAATAGAATCAGATCTTTGACGATCCAGTATTAGCTAGTAAGTGTATGGACTCAGACTTTGATGACTCCCTAGTGGCCAGGGAAGCGTTAGCTTCACCCTTGTCTCATTTACTCTCTCTAGCTCTCGACTTTACGTATAGGAATTTCAGGTACATTGGTCGATGAAAGTGAACATCTATCTTATCTTACGCCACTTACTCTAGCTTGACTTTGTGGAAGACGTCCGATTGAATGATCTCCAGTGGGTTCTATTACCATGTGTACCCAGCCTGCTTCCTTCTTTTTTACCAGCCTCTCTGCTTCTGTCAGTATAGAGGAAAGTCTTCAATCCCTTGAGAGAAAGAAAAAAAGGCCAAAAAAAGATACCTAGCATGACACATCAGCTACGCCATCAGAGCCTGTCCACTTGCTAGTCAGGAAAAAGAACCGCTCCGTTCCGTGGGCTTTCTTTCTGCTTTGACTTGTTCCTTTTATTGCTTCATGGCACATGCCTATTGTAAAACATACCTACCGGGAGAAAAGTACCAGTTTGTGAACATGCCATTCCCTTTCTTCGTGCACTCATTTACTAGATAGTCAGGAACCTTCTTTTGACTTGACCAGCTTACTTGTCTTGTATAGTAGAGTAGTAGGCCTTTGCTTCTGAACGACCTTACAAAATGGATCAACTAGAAATGAATCGGTGTCATAAACGAATTTAGCTAACCGTAGTAGTAAATAGCGTGACACCAAGCAATCGATCAAAGCCAACTCAAGTTGTATGGAAGGTGGACGGTCGAATTACCCAACTGAAATGAAGAAAGCAATCCGCATAGCCGGAGTCCAGTTGGATAGTTCAGGCTACGGAAGAAGGCATGATGCCATTTCTCTTATCGATACAGGCCCCTGAGCTATTAGTAGAAACTACCTTGAATTGCCGTGAACCATCCGAGAGTAACCGCACCCGAGGTGTTCAAAGCCCCTTAGCAATGGGAACGGAATACTTTAGTTTGAGGAGGAACGATTGAGGAAAGAAAAAAGGATTGAATAAGCGAGCATCAGTTTTCGTGTTTCGGGTTATTTTGTGGTCCATTTAGATGGGTGTAGCGTTGTGTCGGCATTAGTTCGTGAGTCCGTGAATTTGTTCACCGATAGTAATGGCCGGGTCCTATCTCTAGGATTAGACGATCATCCTCGTTGTTTTACATTTGAAAAAAATAGGGTAGGGTTATCCTAGTAGGCCTAGAATGGGATGATCTGCTACATTTGCTTTTACTGGGTGATCTTATCTTACTGATGAGATAAGCTCGTTCAGGCACTAAACTAGTTTCGGGGAGGATGGATGGTTGTCCCTTCTTCTCAATAGAATCCGATAGACAAGAATCGAAAGCAGCAGATTGATTTATTCCTCAAGTAAGTCAGTTGATGATTCAATTCCTTCAAAGATGGCAAGAGCGGGGCATCTAGATCGATTCGTTTTTAAGGTTGTTATACCGAATATAAATAATTCTGATTCTCTGTTGAGGCAAGCTATTCATCATTAACAGGAAAGATCCCAAAGCTGTTATTGCAAACATGGGATAGCCTGACTCTACGCTACAATCTCTATTTTCTTATGATATTGAATCTGGCTTCTATTATTCAATCTCTAGTTACCGTGGGAAAAGAAAGAGATAAGAGCTCTTAGTCCGACAAGACAAGATATCCCTCTAAAAGCTTCTTCAATAGCTGTGGATGAAATTCATCTGCACACTGATAATTCACCAAAAACAATAGGAAAGAGAGCAGTGGATGATTTAACAGTACGCCAATCTTGAACAGCGGAGGGTTCATCTCTATCTTTTGCGTATAAGGGAAGGGGGAAGGACCTTTACTTTCTCCCTGAGGGTAGGAAAATCATGATCGAAATAGCGGAGGTAAAGCTATTGAACTTGGGTATATGCTCTTTCCTTTTGTCGAAGTGTTCAAAGTCTTGTTCACAGACCACAGTAAGTGCTTCTACAATAGGCTATGCTTATCTAATAGGGTATATAACCTGTGCTTTCCTTGTTTCTAGGCCAACAGCCAGCTTCCTGGGTTAAGAGTGTTTCTTGTGTTCAGCTTGCTTGGTTGGCTTGACTATAAATGCCTGCCTTCCAACCTTCGGCCTGCCTTCGTATCCAATTCTATCTCCCGAACCGTTCTCATGCTCTTTCTAACTCAAGAAAGGCTTGGGAAGAGGTGAGTCGAACTGCTGCTTACCAATTGCTTCATCTCAAATTCTATCTTCTGAGCTTTGCTAGCAATGGGAGCCTTTTCTCTTCTCTCAGTGGTCGGTCTCTACAAATCTTTTCGGAAATTCTAGAAGAGAGCTAGCCCCAATTCAATCAATTCTATAGTGGTTGGTGGGGTGTTCTGAATATGCACAAACCCCTAGGCAGGCGGGTATGAATGATAGTGCCGCCAAAGGCAAGGCACCAAAGTGTTAAGGAAAGAGCTAGTCAATAAACTCTGTTTTGAGAGAGAGGTAGTCCTACACACACTTCTGATAAGGAAAAGTACACACTAACTTAAAGTCAATTCTATTGCGGAGTAACTTAATCGCAAGGGAAAGAGCTAGCTACATCCAGTTGAAAAGAAAAGGCAATTCACGAGAGATTCTATCTATGATATTCGGGCATGCAAGAGTGGAACTCCATCCTGTGTGTGAGGCGGGCAAGCAAGAAAGAGTTATCTCTATTCTTCAATCCTCTTATCCAACGGCATGTTAACTGTGGATACACAACACCACTTACTTACTTATGATTCAATGTAAACAGTGTAGGAAATTCACACACACCCAGGTCGGTCGGTCAAACCCTCAGGAAATACGTCATCCCCCTGCACCCCCTTTCATCTAAGCTGCCGCCAGGGAATGCACCCGGGGTAGGAGCTAGAATCTCTCCACTCATCAACTTCTACATATCCACAGAAAGTAAAGAATCCTGCCAAAAAAAGAGAATCAGGGCGGCCTAGAGAAGGTCGATTCACGGGTATTCGAAAGGAAATCAGCAGTACAAGAAGATTTTGCTTTGTTTCTTCTTAAAAATATTCTTCGCTACGCCCCTCAGTAGGCAGTCGCTGGCCGAGGAGGCTGCTCTCTCTAGATAGAATGCGCCAGAGCTGTGTCATGTTTGTATAAGTCCGAAGAATGGTAGATAGGTAAAAACTTATTGAACCAAGCTCTGTTCCCAGTAAATAGGGGATTTTTCTAGCGGAAGGACGAGAAAGAAAAGAGCGGAATCTCATATAAAATTCTCATGGATTTGTCGGAAGTGAAAAGTAAGTTCTTTCTCAGGTAGGTAAGTCAGTTTTGTTCTAAAGTGAGCAGGCGAGTGAACAAGATAAGTTTTTCCAGTTGTTGGTCAATCACCTATTTCTACTATTCCTAGTTCCGAGCTTTCTTTGCCATATGCCGCTACCCGAGTGAATGAAAAAAAGGAAATAGCTGGTTACTTTTGAGAGTACAGCTGCCGAAACAGCTTCTTCCTGTAGGCGTTAGCCGATTTAGTATCAGAGGAGTACCTGTGAAGTCAAACTTTTGTCTGTAGCTCAACAAGTTCAGTTTTCTTGTAATAATAGAAGTTCAGTGCTGTCTCCGGAACAAGATAAGTTTTTCCTTTACAATGTTTTTTATTACCATACTACAGTACAACAGTAAGTTCTTTCTTCTGACCAGCCAGCGCTTTAACTAGTTCTACTCTCCCAGCCAGCTATCCTTCTTCAAACTAGAGAGAGAGCTATCCATATTCCTATTCCTGTGACCTATCCTTATATCTCGAGCACTACTTCTATCACCGATTTCTTACTTCTCTCCCAACTTTGCCTAACAACCCGAATCTCTTTCCTGTAGCTAGTCGCTGATAGTCAGTCTATCTCCTTTCCTTGCAAACTCTCTAAGCTTTAGGTAGTTCGCCGTGCGATGGGCCTGAGGATCTATTCCAAAGGGTGATGGGTCGTGGGTACGACTCTTCAGAAGGCGCTTTTGCCAACCACCGAGCACCAACAAATGAAGAGAGTTACCACAAGTATGAGACCACTGAAACTACTTCGCCTGCTTTGAATCAGAGCAAACAGCTTTTAAGTATAAGACCACCAATCTAGTACGCAACCATTGCCTATTATGCCATCCATATTGTTGACTTTCACAGACCCACTATGACTGCCTACGCCCATATAGATAGAGAAAAGTTCACCTAAGGATAATAAAACGTTTGAGGAAGGTTACCGCTTACGATATACCTATATATAGATAGTGTAGTGTTGTAGTGTGTTAAGTAGATCGGTCCCATATAAAGTTGCAATGTATCTGCAATGAGTTCATCTACTCCGGGGTGTTCTCCGCACTTCTCAAGAAAGAAATAGTTGGAAATTCCCCGGATCGTCTGCGCTTCCTTAGTGAGGCACCTTTTCTTTCTGCACTTCCTTCTCTAAAGGACTTGCCTGCCAACCAACCCTACTAAACCAATAAGGCAATGTGTGATAAGTAAGCAACCATGGAGAGTTCCTCGAGTCACTCTCCTCGTTCCTATGTCTAATAGCTAGCAAAGGTCTAATTGGTAGCAGTAGTGAGCCCACCCAATCATTTACACCGATGTATCTTCTGCTAGTGAATTCCGTGTGTACTTATGCTTGTAAATGCCATGTGTATTTGAATAGAGTAATTCATTACCGGGATACGGTTTTCCCGATTCCTATGATCTATTCCAAACTGCCGTTCAACTTAAAGTAGTGTTATATTCTATCGTCTCTTCGGTCTATCCCTCTCACCTCCTCCCATGAGGATGATTCCACTCCCTGCGGGGGCTTCAGTGCCCTCCCCGTCTACTCCCTCTGAATACTTTCAGTCCCATGTACTCCTTATGGAGATTGTCCTCAGTGCCTTTAGTAGCTCTGAGGTTCATAAAATCATTATATAGACCCTGGAAATAGGGGGAGCTTGCACCTTTATCCCTAAAACTCCGTAAGATTTCGGGCATGTGCTCAGCCCCGTGTCGTTCGACTAAGTCATCGATTAAGTGGACGGCTTGTAATTCGCCCACATGCCGAGCATCCAATTCACGGTGCATACCCCTTATTATGGGCTTCAATTTTTCTTCTATACGGAACAACTCTTCCATCGCCCTTAGGTCAGAAGGCGAAACGGGCCGAGAAGGCGGCGTAGAAGGGGCACTGTTGTCGCCGAACTCCGGCTGGCCCCCCGGAAGCGGAGCACTCGATGGCTCTCCCCGATCTGCCGAAGGGCCAGGGTTGCCCGCAGCGGATCCGGAAGGACCCGCTTCACTAGGTGAACCCCTAACAGGGGGGTGATCCATAGCTTGTACAACTGAAGGGCCCGATGCTAATACTGCCATGAAAATAGCGGAAAGACATGAAAAAATGGAGATTATACTTTCTGGAGGGGAGGAAAAATCCTCCTTCTTCTTTAAAAGAATCAAACAGGTCAAAATAAGGCAAAAAAGAAGAATAAGAAACAGTAGATCCGGGGACAAATAATCTTGTGAAAATAACCACTTTCCAATTAATCGGGAACACGCACGTTCGAAGCGTATCATGATAAACATGGAATGCCAGAGTAGAGTAATTCAAAGGAGAAATGTATTTTCGCATGCGGTCCGCAGGGTTCCCTAAATTCCCCTTGAATCAAGTGGGACCGGGAGATCGTTGTTCATTCGGTGGTTGGCCTTCCCCTAATAAGTACCTACCAAGAATTGGGCCAGTTAGTTCAAGCGGTACCGAATCACAAAGAACAGTTGAGTTTTCTAATTCATCTATTATTATAGGTTTTTTCATTTCTAGAATAGCGTTGGAGCCGGGACACACATTTCTGCCCGAGTTCCAACAGCAAACCAAATACGTTATCGTGGAAAACGAGTTTCGCCAACACAGAAGAGTTTGTGTGCTTTTTATTTTCACATGAGTTTCACATATGTGATGGTTGGTTGGGAGGGTACGGCAAATGACTCTAGAATCTTTCTGG
>Ga0207676_10003477_pt1 | contig 11144 bp, 8 predicted proteins | sample KBSSwiS72_FD_184307 | JGI IMG/M metagenome (GOLD analysis project Ga0207676, IMG submission 184307) | Switchgrass rhizosphere microbial communities from Kellogg Biological Station, Michigan, USA - KBS Switchgrass S7-2 (SPAdes) (version 2) | ecosystem: Host-associated > Plants > Roots >... | reverse complement strand
TACCGGGTTGGCGCTATTCCCGATCGAATCCTGCCAATGCCGGTTTGCCTCCAACCACTCTAACACAATACGATCGTACACTGGATAGTTTAAGAAGTATTAATACTGATTGGGAAGATATATTTCAAAGAGATGGAAAGTTTCAGAGTCATGATCTGAACTTATCAGGTGGCACCGAAGCAACACGCTATTTTTTATCCACTGGTTATTATGATGAAGATGGAATCGGACTCCGGTCAGATTTAAAAAGATATACAGTAAGAGCCAATATCGACAGCAAGGGTGATAAAGTAACTGTCTCTTTTGGTGCTTCCGGTGGTTATACAAAAAGAAATTTTATAGAATCAGAAAATGGAGTTGCTTTAGCCAACCCATTTGCCGTTACCTATCTTGCATTACCCTATCAAAAATTGTTCAGAGATAGCGATGGCAAACCGGATGTAGGATCCGGCAAAACAGGACCCAATGCCTATGACAGGGTTGTGAATGCTACCACTAACCTGAGTGACCAGGTTAAGTTATTGAGTACCCTGAGCCTGAATTATGATATAAACAAGAACTTTTATGTTGGCGGGTTTGCTGGAATTGATTTTAGAAATACTACTTCTGAAAGATCAATTTATCCAAATACCTATGCAGCTAATAATGCAACATTTCCTACCGGGCCACCGACCGGCTCAACAATAGGTGGTGGCTCCTATGGTAACGGATACACAAGTTTCTTACAATACATCGTCAGAGCCAATGCAGGATTCAAGAAGGTGATCCACGAAATTCACGATATTGATGTCCAGTTAATCTCAGAATATACCCGCGAAAAAGAAAAATCATTCGGATATACTGGGTATGGTATCAATCCTAAATTGCTAAATACGCCTGTTGGCATTACTCCCGGCACAACAGGTAATGCATTGATACCGGTTGTAACTGGTGGTAAAACAGGACGCTCCTTATATGCAGGAATGTTATTGGGAAGGTATACTTTCAAAAATAAATATACTCTGAATGCGTCGGTCAGAAGAGATGCATCGTCTCAATTGCCGGAAGAAAAACGCTGGGTAACCTTTTATGCAGGAGGTGTCACCTGGAATGTGATGAGAGAAAAATTCACCGACAACTGGGATTGGATAAATGATTTAAGATTGCGTGTGTCTTATGGAAAATCAGCGAATGCAGATGGATTTACTTTCGGGAATTTTGGATACCTGCCAACCTATGGTGGCGACGTGTATGCAGGCAATCAAACAATCGTACCCGATAATGCAGGAAACCCTGATGTGGGATGGGAGAAAATTAAAACTTTAAACATAGGAATAGACTTTGGGTTTTTAAAAAACAGGATCTTTGGCTCGATCGAACTATATGATAAAACACTGACTGATGGAATTGTCTCACAAACCTTACCAGCTGAGTCAGGATTTCAGACGCAGCCCGTCAATGCAGCAAAAGTTCAGAACAGGGGAGTTGAACTGGCACTTACAGGAGAAATCATCCGCACAAAAAATATAGTATGGTCAGTGGGTGGAAATGTAGCGTACAATAAGAATAAGATCAAAAGTCTTGGATTGGTAAATGAATTTGAACAAGGTACTGAAATAGTCAGGGTAGGACTACCGATCGGAAGTCATTATATCGTAAAATGGGGTGGTGTAGACGCTGCTACCGGAGCACCGCTTTATTACAGGAAAGATGGAACGCTGACAAATGTGTACAGTGACGATGACCGGGTCGCAGATTTTGGAACTTATAATGCACCATGGATCGGTGGTTTCAATACAACGTTACATGCTTATAATTTCACGCTGGAAGCACTCTTTACTTTCCAGCAAGGGTTTTCAAGATTTAATAACCAGGATTTTTTCCAGCTAAACCATGCATTTGCCCTGCAAGGTTTTAACCTGAGAAAAGAAATGCTGACCATGTGGCAAAATCCCGGTGATGTAACCAATATACAGGCCCCCGTCTATCAGCGTCAATTCACCTCAAAGGATATCCAGGATGCATCATTTACACGATTCAGAAGCCTGACGCTATCCTATAGCTTCCCTGAAAAATTGTTGGGCAAAACAAAATCAATAACAGCAGCAAGGATCTTTATACAGGGGCAGAATTTATTTACTTGGACGAATTGGGTTGGGTTTGATCCTGAAGACAATGATAACATCGCCCAATATGAATATCCGACACCACGAACCTTTAATGGCGGTATTAGTATAACATTTTAATATTTCAATTACTGGTTTTTAAAAAGATTTAAAATGAAAAAAATAATTTCACTTATATTATCGGTCTTAATAATAATCGGTTTTGATAGTTGTAAAAAACAGCTTGATCTGCTCCCAACCGATTCAATCGATATCACAAAAGCTTTTCTGTCGGTGGATGATCTTGAAAAAGGGTTATTGGGTGTTTACAGTGCCAATGATCAAATGAATAAAATATATATTGCTTCAATTCTGGCAGATGAAACGCGTCTTTCAAACGAAAACCGGGGGCAGGGACAATTTACATTTAAGTGGCAATATTCATCCAGTTCGGGGGAAGTGTCTGCAGCATACCGTCAGTATTATACCATGATAGATCGTATCCACAGGATACAGGCAGCTTCAGAGGATATAACACCAGTCGGTGCAGCAGAAATAAGTAAAAAGGCAAAAATACTTGCTGAATTAAAAGGTTTGAAAGGAATTGCTTATTATGAATCATTAATTAATATAATGCCGCCTGGCTATGATGGATCTGCATTAGGCCTTGCCATTGTAAATCAATCCTGCCTTACTTGTACACCCGCAAGAAACACGGTTGCTGAAGTGATCGCAGAGATTGAGAAAGATCTTGCTGATGCAAAAGCAGAGCCCGAAATACAACCTGCCCCCCAAGACCCGATACGATTGAGTAAAGCAGCTATTGCGGCATACCAGGCAAGAGTGGCTTTATTGAAAAGAGACTGGACAGCAGCTGTCACTTTTGCTACAGAAGCAATCACAAATTCTGGTAAAACTTTATCTTCCGGAAATACTTTTGTAGCCTATTGGAGTGACCTGAATGAATCTGAAAGCATATTCAAATATCGAAATCAAACGTCGCCAACATTGCTTTGGCGGGATGCTAATGGTGACGTGTTTTTTGAACCCTCTGTTAAGTTGAAGAACCTGTTTGACAGAACAAATGACATTCGCTTTTCTACTTATTTTTCATCGGCAGGGTCCGATACGTCTATTGTCGACAAATACAAGGGTTCCAGTTTTGGTGCTACCATAAACGATCTGAAAATTATCAGGCTTGCAGAAATGTATTTGATCAGGGCTGAGGCGAATGCAGAAAATAATCAATTAGCACAGGCTGCAAGTGATCTCAACACTTTACGTTCAAAACGGATAACAGGATATGTGAATGTAAATTTTGCAACCAAAACCGATGCGATCAATGCAATTCTTGATGAAAGAATGAAAGAATTATGTTTTGAAGGCTTCAGGTATTATGATCTTAAAAGGCGATCCTTGCCGATTAACCGGTTATTGGTAGATGTTCAAAGCACTGCCTGGCAGACGCTTCCTGCAGATGATTATAGGTTTACCTTACCGATCCCGCAAGATGCAATTGATGCGAATCCAAATACAGTTCAGAACAAAGGTTATTAATTTTTAACTGTCACGATTTAGATTAAAAAAAATAAAATATTCTATATGGTACAGATAATAAGACCAACAATATATTTTAAACTTGAATTTTTATGCCTGGTGGTTTTTATGCTGGCAGGATGCAAAAAAACTGATACACTGGTAGATGTGCCTTCACAAGCTCATTTTACAAACTTGTCAGGTGATACCTACTTTATAACGGGTCCAAACGTTGTAAAAAAAATTCCGATAGGATTAACAACGGTCTCCAACAGTGAACGTACGATCACCTTTAGTGTTAGTTCCCCCACCGGTGCGGTGGCCGGAACACATTATAATATTATTGGCGGTAATTCGATCAAGATACCGGCAGGTAAAGCAGTCGATTCAATAACAGTGGCCGGTGTATATAACCAATATCTTTCCGGACGAAAGGATACGCTGGTATTTACAATTACAGATGGTACAGATACAAAAGCATCCACGTATAATGCCACCTTTAAATTATTTATGAGGGGACCATGCTCTGAAACTGAAATTGTTTTTACACAAATGCTGGGGTCTTATACCAAAACGTTTGAAAATGGATCTTATGGTCCTTATACAACTACGATCACAAACTTTACTCCAATTAGCGCAACCTCAGGTACAGCAAGCTTCACCAACCTTTACGATAGTGATATAACCGCCGTTGCAACCTTCGACTGGAGTACACCTGGCAACTTCAAAGTTACAATCGCTCCTCAGCCGACTCAATACGGCCTATCTATACGGTCAGCGGGCGGCGTACCGGGAACATTTACTTACTGCGTTAATTCATTTAGGATCCCGCTGGAACTCTTTAGTGCTGGCGGCGTATATGATTCATGGATTATGACAATGGCAAGATGATTCCTGGCGACCAGGCAAGGCTAAGATTTTTACCAGAAGTAGAAATATATCATTAAAAATAAAACCCCGCTGATAACGGGGTTTATTTTTTATTTCATACCGGGAACCCATTGTCGGCCTTCTCCAACGATCTCCCTGAATGGCCAGGGCACTGCAACTAAGATCATCAGCAATGCAACGAGTAAAAGCCAGAAGGTGGCAGAATAATTTAATGCCTTTGCTTTACGTCTTGCAATTGAGATCAAAGCAATTGCAATGATCATAAACAAGGGATGTTCGATCCAGAAAAATCGGTAAAATTTGTTTTTCATAAGCTCAACCCCTTCGGGTAATCCTTTTATGATACCATACCGGCCAGCTATCAATTGGTACAAGCCAATTAAAAACATCAGGTTTACACTGATGAATAACCATAAGCTTGCTTTTCTTAAGCCGGCGTTTTTTGATAATGCCTGTACAATACAAATAAGTAATAATAATAAAATAATCCAGCGAAGTATGCTGTGTAAGTGCAGTAACCCGGTATCCATAATTTCAGATTTGCAGCAAAACTATAGGGTGTATCCTGAAAATGGAAATATTATTTACCACCATTGGCATGCATATCGGCAAGACAGTTGGCATCAAAAGGTGGAATGTTACCGGTTATAAGAATCCCGAAAATATCACTGGTCTCCGAGGCATAATACATCAGGCAGTTGTTATTATTGCAATGACTCCCATGCGCTGCATCCTTATGGGCAGTTTGCATCGTACTCCCCAGGTCAACCAGTCCCAATAAATGACCCAGCTCATGCTCGAGCACTGTTGCTTCCAGTTTGGTACGGCTGGCCTGTCCAAGACCTCCGGAATTATCATGGATCTTTTTTCCAAATAAAACTAACGACGTGTTTCGATACCCAACTCCCAGCACATTATTGTCTGTATAATTTCCATTGGTGTATAAAACATATACAGCTATCTGATCGTTCGTAGTGAATGCCGCACGATTGTTTCTTTCAATTTGCAAAACATCATCGGTAGAAAGCGTCAGGTTTGATGCTGCAGCGATCTGCGTTGTGCTGATGGTTATGCCTGAGGGTTTATTTAGCAGGTTGCTTAATGTGGTTTGTAAATGACTAATGGCAGCAGCATCGGGAGCAAAGCCAGGCATGTACTGGATCTCGATCTTTAATGAAGTGTATTTGATCGAAGCTAATAATTCATTTGCTGATGCACCAACAGAACGATTATGCAAATAGTCCGGTGCATTGGGATTGTTCGTATACGTAACCTTTTCTTTGCTGCAATTAGCCAGGAAAGCGATCACCGCAATAGCAAATACGAATTGCAATTTCATAGTGTAAATACGAGAGGTTTAGTCAACCAGGTTTTGCAAGTTTTATACCAATTCGTAAGCCCGCTTATTATTCTACCCAATCAGCAATAAAAACATTGGTATCCCTTGTGCCACCGTTGTTACGGTTGCTGCAAAACGCAAGCTTCTTTCCATTCGGGGAAAACATTGGGAAAGCATCAAAGCCTTTGTCCCGGCTTATCTTTTGAAGATTGGTGCCGTTCTCATTGATCGTATATAGATTAAAAGGAAATCCCCTTTTATATTCGTAATTCGATGCGAAGATGATGCGCTTATTATCGGGCATATAGGCCGGCGCCCAGTTAGCCTGACCAAATGAAGTAACCTGTTTCACATTCCTGCCATCTGCATTGGCGATATATACTTCCATATTTGTTGGCGCTACTAAATTCTCTGCAAGAAAATCTTTATATTCTTTTATTTCGGCATCTGTTTTAGGACGGCTCGCACGCCAGATTATCTTTTTGCCATCCGGACTAAACCACGCACCACCATCATAACCCAATGTATTAGTGATACGCTTTTCTTTTCCTGTAGTCAGGTCCATAATATATAGATCAATATCTCCATCCTTATCACTGGTATAGATCATTTTTTTGCCATCGGGCGACAACGTTGCTTCAGCATCATAACCTTTTGCATGCGTTAATTGCTTAACGATCTTTCCATTCATATCAGCCATAAAAATATCATAGCTATCATACAAAGGCCATATATATTTATTGCCATAATTTTTTCTATCAGGTACGGGCGGACATGTATCAGCGCCCAAATGTGTTGAAGCATAAATGATGTGCTTACCGTCTTTCATAATAGAACCACATGTTGTTCTTCCTTTGCCCGTGCTAACCATTTTATAAGTAAACTGTTCTCCCATTTTTGGGACTTTGCCAATAAATATCTGGTCACAGTTTAATCCCTCCTTAGGATTGGTGCGCTGAAAAATGATCCATTTGCCATCAAAACTGAAATAAGCTTCCGCATTGTCACCACCAAAAGTTAATTGCTGAACATTTTTAAAATGTTTTTCATCGGGGTAGTGAAGAGTATCTTCCGTGAATGAGGTCCATAAGGACTCCTTCGGAGAGTGATGAGTAATGAGTGGAGATCTATTCTTAAAAGAAGTTAAAGCAATAATAATTATCGTAACAAAGGGCAAGGCAAATAAAATTTTCCGCATATAAAACCCGTTTAGGCAGGGACAAAGGTATAGCTATTCGCTATTGCCTGTGTCAACAAATTGTCAGGCAAACAGCACAAATAATTTAGTTTTGCGCATGCTAAAAATCACCAGGATATTGAGAAGCAGTATTGCCGTATTTATTTTTTTAACAGCCTGTAATCATATAGAAGATAATTCGCCATTCAGTAACATTTACCAGCTACCCGAGTTAAAACCGATCAGCGACAGCGTCCTTCAATTCCCGAAAAACGATGAGCTGTATTACCGCAGAGCTAACCTGATCTTAAATGTAAATAACCAATATACCGATGCTGCTATTTATGATATGCAAAAAGCGTGGAGTCTAAAACAAACTCCGGATTATGCTACCGATCTTGGTTATTTATTGTTGAGAAATAAACCTGATTCGGCAATTGCTTTTTTAAAAAAGGCCATAACAGTATTTCCCGGCATGCCTGAATTAAATTATTCACTTGCCGAAGCTTATTTAGCAGCAAAAAAACCAGATTCAGCGTTGGCGATTCATAATTCAATTCTAAGCTCCGATACATCCAACAAATATTTTTTGGAAAAAAAAGCATTATTGCTTTTAAAATTGGATAAGAAATCAGAAGCGATCAGTATTCTCGAAAAACTATATAATGGAGGCAGCAAAAATGTGGGCGCCGATCTTGCATTTTTATTAGCCGAAACAAAAAATCCCAGGGTGCTTTTGATTACAGATGATATGATAAGGTCGGATACGGCAGATGAACATGCAGAGCCTTATTATTTTAAAGGAGTATATTATTATAATATTGGTAACAAAACAAAAGCCATTGAATTATTTACCCGTGCTATTCAAAATGATAAATACTTCATGGATGCCTGGATAGAAAAAGGAAAAACACAATTTGAATTGAACCAGGTGGACAAATCGAGAGCCACTTTTGAAAAAATAATTGAAATATCCCCCGATAATGCCGACGCTTTTTACTGGCTGGGCAAATGTGCCGAAGCAAGCGGCAATAAAGATGAAGCAAAATTGAATTATCAAAAAGCTTATGCTTTGGATAAAACACTGATTGAGGCTAAAGAAGCAGCAGACAGAATTAAGTAATAAATTCATTATAAATAATTCGCTGCTTTGTATCTTGCAGCGCAAATTCTAATAAATGCCCATTGTAGCCCCTTCCCTTCTCTCTGCAAACTTTATTAATCTTGAAGTCGATTGCAAAATGCTCAATGAAAGCGAAGCAGACTGGTTTCATCTCGATGTAATGGATGGGCGATTTGTTCCGAATATCACATTCGGTCCTATGATCATTGAGTTCATCCGCAAAACCACCAAAAAACCATGCGATGTGCACTTAATGATCGTTGAGCCTGAAAAATATGCTGAGCAGTTCAAAAATGCCGGCGCTGATATTCTATCCGTGCATATAGAAACATGCCCGCATTTGCATAGAAATATTCAACAAATAAAATCATTGGGCATGAAGGCAAGTGTTGCCATAAATCCTCATACCCCTGTTTCTGACCTGGTTGATGTTATTGGCGATATCGATATGGTTTGCATGATGAGTGTGAATCCCGGGTTCGGTGCACAAAAATTTATACCTAACACATTAACTAAAATAAAGCAGTTGCGCAGAATGATCGATGAAAAAGGTTTAAAAGTGCATATTGAAATTGATGGCGGTGTGACACTTGATAATGCAAAAGAAATTTTAAATGCAGGGGCTGATGTATTGGTTGCCGGTAATACGGTTTTTAAATCCGCTGACCCCAAATCAACCATTGCACAACTGAAAAAAATGTAGCCTGATGACAAAAGATCTTTTTAGCAAGCAATCTGATCTTTATGCTAAATACAGACCTGGTTATCCCAGAGAATTATTTGAATACATCATTTCATTTGTAAGCAACAAAGATGTTGCATGGGATTGTGCAACGGGAAATGGACAAGCCGCCACAGTTTTATCTAACTATTTCAATAAGATCATTGGCACGGATATAAGCGCAGCCCAGATTGATAAGGCAGTAAAAAAACATAATATCGAATATCTTCTTTGCCCGGCTGAGTCAACTTCATTTCCTGACAACAGCTTTGACCTGATAAGTGTAGCACAGGCTTATCATTGGATCAAATGGGACCAATTTAAAAGGGAAGTCATCCGCGTTAGCAAACCCAATGCTGTTATCGCGGTTTGGACATACTATAATCATACTACCGGCGATGATCGAGTGGATGCTATCGTTCGCAGTTTTTACGATACTGTAACAAAACCGTATTGGGACCATGAAAGAAAATATGTAGAGGAAAAATATGAGACGGTCGAGTTTGATTATGAGCTTTTACCGGTAAAAGATTTTGAAAGTATTCTTCACTGGCAACGTGAAGATCTGTTGGGATATATTGGCAGCTGGAGTGCTATTCAAAAATTCATCAAGACAAATGGTTATTCACCTGTTCCTCAACTGGGAGATGAATTAAAAAATATCTGGCCGGATGATGAAATAAAAAAGGTTTCATTTCCAATCTATTTGAAACTGGGCAGGGTCTTGAAATAGTATGCAATCCGGATTTTATTGAGTAATATTGTCATCAAATCCGAAACTTAGGAATGAACCGCCTCCGTTTACTATTAACCGCACTGTTCACGATCCTTACTTCACTTGCTTTCTCTCAAAAGAAAAATGCCTATGTATCCGGTAAAGTGGTGGATGAAAATGAAAACCCAATTGCACAGGTAAATATTTCTATTCTTGGTCGCCAGGCTACTTATGCAACCAATGATTCGGGCTATTTCAAAATAACAGTGCCTGCCGATAAAGCATTTGCATTAGTATTTTCATTTGCCGGCAAAAAAACAGAGCAGCGAAATTTCTTGCTCAATGAAAATGAAGAAGAGGTTATTACAGTAAGACTGGAGCCCGGCAAAAATGTTTTGGAAGAAGTCATCATTAAAGATAATCGTGACCGTACTGAAGCAGGTTTGATACGGCCCAATCCAAAATCGGTATTAAATCTTCCTGCGGCCGTAACAGGAGTTGAAAGTCTTATAAAAATTTTTGTCGGCAGTAATAATGAACTGACATCACAATATTCTGTTCGTGGTGGCAGTTATGATGAAAATCTTATTTATGTAAATGATTTCGAAATATTCCGGCCCTATCTTATTCGCAATGGCCAGCAGGAAGGTTTGAGTTTTATCAATCCGGAAATGGTTCGCAATATTAATTTTTATAATGGCGGCTTCCAGGCAAAATATGGAGATAAGCTAAGCAGTGTATTGGATATTCAATACAAAAAACCCAGGAGTTTTGGTGGTAGCGCTTATGTAAGCATATTGGAGCAGGGTGTGCATTTAGAAGGCAATAGTACTAATGATCGATTTAGTTATTTGATCGGTGTTCGCAATCGAAGTAATAAAAATTTATTAAGCCGGCAGGATACAAAAGGTAATTATGTTCCTTCATCGGCTGACTTCCAGACCTTGTTGAATTATAAACTAAGCAATAAATGGAATGCAGAGTTCCTGGGTAATATTTCAAAAACAAAATTTACGCTGACCCCCGAATTCAGCCAGCTCACATCATCCGTCTTCTCCCCCTTCTTTAGTGCCACACTAGGTGTTGATATTTATTTTCTCGGTCGTGAAAAAGATGAATATACAACGAACATGTTTGGCCTTTCTCTAATCAACCAGGTAAATAAAAGACTCCGGTTAAAATGGATGGTATCACGTTTCAGCAATGATGAAAATGAAAATATTGATATTACGGGATTTTATTATTTTGGTGACCGGGATTTTGATAAACGCAATGCAACCTATGGTTTAATTATAAATCCGTTAGGAGCAGGCATATTTCAAAACTGGGCCCGCAATAAATTGAATATTGATAACTGGAATGTGGGGCATAAAGGCACACTGGATAAAGGAAAACATAATATTCAATGGGGGCTTTCTTTTGATAAGACTTCTATTATCGATAAGCTGCATGAATGGGAATATCAGGACAGTGCCGGGTATTCATTACCTTTTAATCCAAATCTTTTACAACTCAACAAGCTATTAAACTCCACTGCTGATCTTGATATCAATAAATA
>Ga0207676_10003475_pt1 | contig 11146 bp, 9 predicted proteins | sample KBSSwiS72_FD_184307 | JGI IMG/M metagenome (GOLD analysis project Ga0207676, IMG submission 184307) | Switchgrass rhizosphere microbial communities from Kellogg Biological Station, Michigan, USA - KBS Switchgrass S7-2 (SPAdes) (version 2) | ecosystem: Host-associated > Plants > Roots >... | reverse complement strand
ATTCCATCCGTCTATCAAATTGCTCTTGTGTAAAGCATTCCCGATGCCGGTGCATATACCATTCAAAATCGTTTACAAAAATTTCTTTCGATGGAAATGTTTCTGTTTTGCTATCCTGCATTTTGCGGAATAGTTGTTCCAATGCAAAGTGAACAGACGATCCAAATTCTGTAGCTTCTGACTTGCCTGTAGGAATACGGATCAGGTTCTTAAAATAAAATTCAAGCGGACAGCGCAAATAATTATTCAGCGCTGTTACATTCATAGTAAATTTTTCAAGCAGCTTATCAACAAATTCTTTTTCTGTTTTTTCAATTTCAGGAATAGCCGTTTCAGCAAAATGTAAAACAGAAAAATCACTCAACACTTCATCCGTGATATAGACTTTTTCAAGCGGCAGTTGTTGACCGGCCTGTAATTCGGCAACAAACATCGAAGGCTCCATCTCTTTGCCATCGTTTTTCAACCGGCTATAAGAAATATACAAATGTTTTTCAGCACGGGTCAATGCAACATAAAATAAGCGTCGCAATTCTTCGTGGTCATTCTGTTTTGGCAAAGAGCTGAAAATAGTATCGGGCATTTTATAACCGCCTCCGGGTTTTCGTTTCTTTTCCCAAAATCCAGCATTACATCCTGCAAAAAATACATATTCGAATTCCAGTCCCTTGGAGCCATGTGTTGTTAAAAGATTTACTCCTTTATCATTGCCACTTACCTGCACTAATGGAAGGACCAGGTCTTCCGACTCCATCAATTCAATAAGCCTGATCAATTCCTTCAAACCTAATGCAGGTTTTCGCCTTGTTTCTTCTTTTATAAAGTCAAATAAGCCGGTCAATACCTGTAGCTGAAAATGTTTATCCGGTAATTGTATGATGTAGGATAATACGCCAGTCTTGCGAATACTGAATTCGAATAATTGTTGTAGTGTAATATTTGGAACATCATGAATCAATTCTTCAAGAATATTACTTGCACGTTTTAAACTCTGGTGAACCGATGGTGTAAACAGATCTTTTGCAGGAGCATTACTTTTATCAAACAATAATTTTCGAAAGGAAACAGGAATATCGCTGAAGCGGGTAGTCGCTGCTTCAACACTCAGCTTTGCAATTTCGATAGCAGGGATCTGGAACCAGGCAGCATGTAATAATTCAAATAGCATTTCATCACCGCCATAAGGAACGTCATGCTCGGCTGCCAGGTATTTTAATTGCAAAATGATCTTTTGTGCAAGAGGCAGTTCAAGAATATTGATATTTCTTTTTGTGTAATAGGGAATATTTTTCAGCCGCAGGTATTCTGCCAACTCTTCTCCATACTTATTCTCTTTATAAATAACAGCAATTCTTCCCGGCATGACGCCTTCCGCAATCAGTTTTTGTACCTGCAGTGTTATATCGATCATTTCCTGTCGCTGTGTTTCATATTCCTTGATAACAGGCGGGTGGGTCATGTCTTTTATTAGCTCCCGGGAAGAAACCAATTCTTTACTCAATCCTGAAAGCTTTTTTACCAATCGTTCATCATTTCTTTCGATCAGGGTTTTCGAGATATCCAATATCGGTTGTGTTGAACGATAGTTTTGTGTAAGAACCACGGTTTGCAGGTCTTTCTGATAACTATTTGCAAACTGCTCCATATTCTCAATGTTTGCGCCCTGGAAACGAAAAATGCTTTGATCATCATCACCTACAACAAACACATTTGGTTTATCCCAGTAATTGATCAGCAATTCAATGATTTTATTTTGCGTTCCACTGGTATCCTGGTATTCGTCAGCTAGTATATATTGAAACCGTTCCTGGTAATTGGACAGCAAATTTTTATTTTCTTCAAACGCCCTGATCACCCAGTTGATCATATCATCAAAATCATAACGGTGCTTACTTCGCATCAGCTGCTGGTAACGGTCGAACTCATTCACTGCAGCTTTTAGCTTTTCCATTCGCTCTGTTTCTTCTTCTATTTTATCCCTCTTCAGATCACCGGCGTTAAACTCTTTGAATTTTCTTTTATAAATAAATTCATCCCGGTTTGGCAGGTCTTTTATGTATTCATTAATTTTTTGAATGATGAATGCAGGTTTCCAGCCTTCTCTTTTCATCGTACTAAATAAATGCCGCAGGTTGGTGATCTCAAAATAGACATCACCTCTGTAACGTTTAAGTAAATGATTTTTTGGAAATGAATCGATCAGCTCTTTAAAGAACTCGATCTGCTCTAATTCGGAAACCGGATCTAATGATGTTTTTTCAAAAAGAGACAGGTTTTCCTGTATCACATCATTACAAAATGCATGAAATGTGTAAATATTTACTTTGTAAGCATCGGGCCCGATAAAATTTAATAAGCGTTTACGCATAGCAACTACGCCGGCATCGGTATAAGTGAGACAAAGAATGTTATCGGGTGTCACATCGGTATCCAATAAAATTTTCCCGATTCTGCTGGCAAGAATTTGTGTTTTTCCTGTTCCGGGACCGGCAATTACCATTACCGGACCTTCAATAGTGTCAACCGCTTTGCGTTGCCGCTCATTGAGCCCGGCATATTGTTCTAAAAAACGCTGATGTAAATTTCTCTTATTGATTGACATGAAACCTGTTATTTAATTCTGAACCAACGAATTTAAATCATTAATCCGCATGCCGGAAAACTTATTCAGCACAAGCATTTGATATGAATTATTCCTTATCTATTTTTGAATGCCACATGCCGGAATCCAAAATAAATACAGGTTTTAAAATTGTTTTATCCCTTCTTTTTTCAACCCTGCACTTATGGGCCTATAATCAACAAAAACCGGTCTATAAATTTCAGCAGGATGACAGCTTATTAAAGCAATCATATTTTAAAGATGCGTCAGCTCAGCAAAATAAATTGATCAATTCATTAGGTAAGGAATATAAAGATGACTATAAATATATTTATGAAAGTCGTTTTAAAGAAGTATCGGGCTTATTGCAAAGTAGCCGGGCTGTAACCGATCCTGCGGCTCATCAATACCTTCAATCCATACTCAAAAAAATTACCGATGTTAATCCTGAATTAAAAGCATTACAGGTTCGTTTAGTATTCTCCCGTGACTGGTGGCCAAATGCGTATAGCATGGGCGAAGGGACGCTGGCTGTAAATGCCGGATTGATGATCAAACTTAATAATGAAGCCGAGCTTGTTTTTGTTTTATGTCATGAGCTTGCGCATTTTTATTTAGATCATAGTAATAAAGCTATAAAGAAGAATGTAGAAGCGCTTAACAGCACAGCTTTCAAGACTGAGATGAAAAGAATTTCAAAACAGGAATACAATGCAGGTAAGCAACTCGATAGCCTGGTCAGCCTGATCACATATGGCTTTCGACGACATAGCAGGGAAAATGAGGCAGAAGCGGACAAATATGCTTTTACTTTCATGAAAAAAACAGGATATGATTGCAATGGGATCATCACTTGTTTGAACTTATTAGATAAAGTAGATGATTCAGATTTTTCCAAACCTCTTATCCTTGAGGAAGTATTTAATTTCAATGATTATCCGTTTAAAAAGAAATGGATACAAAAGGAATCTATGATCTTCAGCAAGATGACAAATGATGATTCACCCCTGACAGCGAAAGAAAAAGATTCTTTGAAAACACATCCTGATTGCGAAAAGCGAATTGCCCTGTTGGCTGATTCTATCCATGCTGTTGCAGCAGGTAAAACGTTTATTGTGAATGAAACCTATTTTAATCAATTAAAAAAAGATTTCCTGGTTGAAATGACCGAACAGTTATATAAGGACAAAAACTTGTCACGTAATTTATATTATTGCCTCCTGATGCTGCAGGATAAAGAAAACCTGCAGTTTTCAATTTATTCCATTGCAAGAGGGCTTAATCGGGCCTATGAAAGTCAAAAAGATCACCGGCTGGGAACACTGGTAAGCAAGGAGGGTAGAGAATACGCAGATGATTATAATTTGTTACTTCGTATGTTTGATAAGATAAGATTGGATGAGATCGCAGACCTGAATAATTATTTCTGCCGTTATTACCAACTGCTTATGACCGGCTATGAAGGATTTGAAGAAGAGTATTCTAAAGCAAAAAAAATCAAAACCCAATAATTTATATAAAAACAAACCACATGAGAAAACTATTATTAACTGTTGTGATCATTACCATTACAACGGTTCTTTATGCCCAGTCCTATACTTTTCAAAACATCAGGAAAACAAGTCACCGCTCATCCGATGCTATTAAAGAAGGCACCGATGTAAAAGGGTATTATTTTTTTAATGTTACTGATAAGATCGATAAAAACACGAATGAATATACGCTTAGTATTTTCGATAACAATTTAAAGCTCATGAAAGAAATAAAATTCCAGGATTCAAAATATATAAGCATCCTTGAATCTTCTTTCAATGGAACTGATCTTATATTTCTTTTTTACAACAGCGATGCCAAAACATTTGAATACCAGATTTATGGTGCAGATGGAAAGAAGAAAGCTTATACCTATAACAGGCAATTGACCAAGAAAGAAAAAAGATATCTTGAATCTACTTATTTACTTGTGAATGATGATGAAAATACTTACAAAGGTCTGTATCCAATTGATGGAAGAGGGTTTATTTCTAATATGCCAAGTCGTGAGGATAAGGACTATACCTTCCAGGTAGATTATTTTTCGACCGAAAAGAAAAAGCAATGGACGTTTACACCTACTGAGGGAGGCAAGCGTTTTTCTGGCGACTACCTGGGTTATTTTAATAATGTTGTTTATTTTGAAGTATTGCGTTTTGGCGGAGCATTCGATCAAAAACCAGACTCCTATATTATTGGTCTTGACCTGGAAACCGGTAAACAGTTATTCGAAAAACCTACAGATGCGAAATACAGGTTTTATCCTGCCAGCCTCTCGGTGTTAAATGATGGGAAAGCGTTTATCTATGGTGAATATTTTGATTTGAATGATAATATTGCAAAAGATAAATCCAAAGGATTTGCTTTCTGGGGTATTGATGAAAAGGGCAAAATAATGAGTGAAAAATACAATTCGTGGGACCTGGAGCTGGGAAAATTCCTGGATGTGAATTCAAAAGGAAAGATCACTGATTTTGGTTATATGTTCGTGCATAATATGATCCAAACATCAGATGGAAGCATTTATGCAATTGGAGAGGGATATAAGAAAGTGGCCAGTGCTTTGGGAATAGCAGCCACTTTGTTAACCCGTAATTCGGATATCAGCACTATTAAGGTGAAAGTGACGGATATGATGATGATAAAATTTGATAAGGATTTTAATGTGAAAGAAGCTAAGATCTATGATAAGAATTCTAACAATATTGAATTGCAAAGCGGGTACGATTTTGTAAGCGGGCCATTAATAGCCAAAATGATAAAATACTATTATGGCGGATTTGATTATTCCTATACGCAAAACAATAAGGATTTATCTTCCTTTACAGTTTGCTACAGTGATTATGTTCGTGGAAAGGGATATAAGGGCAGTACATTTAACTCAATAAGCTATAACGAGGGAAAGATCACAACAGATAAAATAAATACAAAATCAGATGCCTCCCGTTCCTGGGTGTTGCCGGCTAAATTGGGACAGGTATTGATCATCGAGTATTTCAAAAAAGATAAACAACTTGAAATGCATTTTGAAAAATTAAACTAAAGATCGGTATAAAATAAAAAGAGCGGGCAATTAATTGCCCGCTCTTTTTATTGATTAAGAATTTATCCCGGCATTCGTGTAATATACTTTTCTATTTGTTTGATTTGATCAACGATCTGTGGGGTTGTCGGTTTCAATGCTTTTGCTTTTCTGAAAAAATCTTTTGCTGCACGAAATTCTCTTTTATTCATCATGAGGCTGCACATCTGTAAATAAGCGGCAGCTTCATTTTCTTTATCAGGTAAGCCGGCACGAATGGCTGCACGGATATAACTTTCCGCTCCTTTCAAATCATTTTTTTGCATGGCAAGCATTCCGAGTTGTAATTTATTAGCACCCTCAGCTTGTTTCAATTGATCCTGCATCATGCCGCCACCACTCATTAATGCTGTTCCTTTTTTAATATCTCTTTCGGCTGTTTCAAAATCCTGTTTGATCATTGCCATATTTCCACGCAATGTGTAATACACCGAACGGATCGGTTTGAATAGCAGGTTTGGAAATTTTATTGAGTTCAAAATTTTTTCTGCGCCTTCCATATCACCGTTCTCCATGCACTCCTGTATCAATCGCAGGGGGCCAAAGAAAAAATGACCGGCAACTAAAATAACGCCAACCAGGTACAAAGGGAATGCAGGCCAAAAGCTGGCAGAATAGTTTACATAACCACCCAGCGCTATTAATATTAAACCAATATAGAGCCTGTATTTTATCAGCAGATTATAAAGCTTCATACATCACAAATTAAGGTGGGCCCGTCCGACCCGGGCGATCCAAATTACTTTATCAATCCGGGTTCATCCGGGCGGGCAAAGATAGGGGAATCTGGTTTTTGGGCCGGGTTGTGTTTCAACCTGTAGTGCATCATTTTGAAGTTTCAGTCCCACTGGAGTCTTGTCATACGGAGCCGGGCTATTCTAATTTCAATCAGAATGAATTCAAGCGAGGTATCTCAAACTTTGTCAATGTTTGAGATACCTCGACTATATTTTCAACAGAAGAAAGAGTTTTATACTAACCGTCTCGGTATGACAAGACTCCGATAGAATTTTCAAACTATGATATTACCTTCAATCCCCTCAGGACTCATCAACGCCTCGTTTACTTTTTATCATGATCATAAATACTCCAAATACAAGGAATACAATCCCGGTATACAGGTTTATGGATCCGGATAGTTCCTTGCTCAAAAAATTGCCCACCAGCAGGATCAGGGACACTATCGTGAAGAATAATCCGATAACAAAATTCAATTCATTTAGTCTCTTATACATGACTGTGGATTTAAAAGAAAATAATATTTAATAAAATGGTAGCCAGCAACAACACTACACCTAATGTTATTGGATTCAAATACCATTTACCTTTTGATATGGGTTCTTTCTTTGTCAGTGAATAAACCAATCCTTTCAATTCTTCTTCAGGTTTAGGTTTGGTGGCAAGACTTACAAGGATGGTTGTAACAAAATTCACGATCCAGGAAACAGAAGCAACGATAAATGCCTGACCCATTCCACTTTTGATCTCATATAAAGGGGTGATCCATCCGCCCTTTCCCTCTGCTATTGTTAACCCGTGAGTGATCGCCGCTGCTAAAGTGCCGGCAAGTAACCCGGCGAAAGCTCCATGTCCTGTTGTTCTTTTCCAGAACATGCCCAATAAAAAGGTGGCAAACAAAGGACCATTCACAAAACTGAAAACAAGCTGCAGGAAATCATTAATGTTATTGAAGCTTTTTGCAATGTAGGCAGTAACGATTGACAATAATATGCCTACAATGGTAATAACTTTTCCAACATATAAATAATGCTTATCCGACTTGTTTTTTACAAAATACGATTGATAGATATCATACGTAAAAACTGAATTGAATGCTGTTACATTTCCCGCCATGCCGCTCATGAAAGAAGCGATCAATGCAGTAATGCCCACTCCTAATAAACCACTAGGATAATAATGTGCAATCAAAGAGGGAAGTGTCATTGTATAATCGGTACCACCATCTTCACCTATAGGAATACTATAGCCTTTTGATTGAGACATTAAAGCAATAGCAATAACTCCCGGCAATACAACAATTATCGGCATCAGCATTTTAGGTAACGCGGCAACGATCGGCGTTCGTTGTGCTGCATTCATATTTTTTGCTATCATGGCTCTTTGCACAACCAGGAAATCTGTACACCAATAACCAAATGACATTACAAATCCTAATCCAAATATCAGCGACATAAAATGCAAACCCATTGGATTTGAATCCGCATTTCCCATATATTTCCATGCATGGGTAAACTCAGGTTGCAATTGAGCTTTGATATTCGCCCAGCCACCGGCATCCTGTAATGCAACAATAACCAATGGAGATAATCCAAGAACGATCAGGAAAAATTGAAGCACTTCGTTATAAACTGCGCTGGTCAATCCCCCCAAAAAAGTATAGACCATTACAATACCGGCTGCTGCCCAGATGGAAATATCAAAATCCCATTTTAATATTACTTCAAGAAGTTTCGCCAAAGCATATAATGAAATGCCTGATGAGAATACCGTCATTACTGCAAAAGAGACAGCATTCAATCCTCTTGTTTTTTCATCGAACCGAAGTTTAAGATACTCCGGTACACTTCGTGCACGGCTGCCATAATAAAAAGGCATCATGAATACACCTAAAAAAACCATTGCAAAGATGGCACCTACCCAATAGAAATGAACGGTCATGATACCATACTTGGCGCCGGAAGCAACCATACCCAATACTTCCTGTGCTCCCAAATTAGCGGAAATAAAAGCCAGGCTTGTGATCCATAAGGGGATGCTCCTGTTACTGGAAAGAAAATCATTACTGGATTTGATTTTCTTTTTAATGATAAAGCCTACGCCTATTACAAAAGCAAAATAGAGAAGGATAATAAGATAATCAGCAATCGTTAGTTTCATTTCAGTTGGTTTAAACTAGCAGTAAAAAAACTTATGACCTGAAGATAAATAAACTAACTATAAAGCAATAATTTTTGTTCTATATGAACAGCAATAAGAATACTATAAATATAAATAGGAATATTTAAAATATAAATCCGCTTGCTGAGACGGATTATACCAGCTATTCAGCAGTTTGATAAGAATAATTATTGTTTAGCGTCATTGATCTCGATCCAGTAACCATCGGGATCACGGAAATAAATTTGTTTCACTCCATCTACACGGTTGGTAATTGTGTTTTTGTCACCAGCCCAATTCTCATATTCAACTTTGTTTTTCTCCAGGTTCTTAACAAATTCAGGAACAGACGAAACGCTAAAACAGAGATGACTATTTTTTTCGTGAGAAATTTTTTCTTTAGCTCCTTCAATTAAATGCAGATGACTTTTTGGTCCCACACTTAACCATACATGTTTACCATCATGAAATGGTTCAGGGATCGTATCAAGACCAATAATGTTTGTATAAAAAAGGGAACTTGTTTTCAGATTTACGACATATAAAGCAATATGATTGAGCGAAGCTTTTTGCTGCTGAGAAAATCCTTTTTGCAATAAGCAAAAAGCGCAAATCAAAAGAAATATTTTTTTCATAGACATAATTCTATTGCGAAAGATAATGAAATAAGCAATACCCGGTTTAATGAACATTATGCAGGAGTTTGCTTTAAAACACTTAGCTGGCCGGTTTTCTCTATGAATATTTGCTTCACTTCTTCCAATGAATCACTATTGATCTCCAGTCGTACACCTTGCATAAGATCGTCTTTACTGATCGAAGTCTTTTGCATGTTCTTCTGATTCATTTCTCCGTTTTTATAGAGTGAGTGACGATAGCCTTTCACAATTTTCCCGATCCACGCATGTTTCATTGCCAGCCAACCCAAAACTTTATGTATGGCGACCATCATAGCACAGGCGGCAACGGTTGAAAAAAAAGGAGATGACCCCGCAATACCCCGGCTTAAGATTGCACCTAACATGATCACAATCACATTATCAAATGCTGATTTTTCTCCAAATATGCGCATACCACCCAATCGTATTAACAGGAGTGCAATAAAAAACATAATAAAAGCTCTGAGTGCCATTTGCAAAGCGGTAAGGGTTTCCCCGCTTCCGAAAATTTCATTGATATTCATGATCGTTGTTGTTTAATGAGTTTCCATGTTTCGTTTGCAGATAAAATACCCAATGGCTTGAATTCTTTTTTCTGCATTGCATTATAGTAAACAAAAAAGTTTTCGATCTCCTTTAATTTTTCATCCTGCAGGTCAGATAAGGATTCATATACCGGGTGAAGCCCGTTAATTTCAGGCGTAACAAAGATCCGGTCATTACGGATTGTTTCATTGTCAATGGATTGTTCAGCTTTCAGAGCACCGATCACATTACAACGCAACCGGCTTCCCTGCAAGAAAGAAAATTCTGATAAGATCAGCACGTCCAATGGATCACCATCCTGGCCCTTTGTTCCGGGAATAGCACCAAAATCATAGGGAAAATTAAGCCCGGTCGGCAGTGGTTTATTTACTTCAAACCATTCTTTTTTTGAATCGTATTTGTATTTAAAATGACTTCCTTTTGGTGTTTCTACAATTATTTGCAATACATACATAAGACTTTTTAAAACAGAATGGAAAATCTGTGCCAATGCATAGAAATTCACCATTGATTCATGAGGTATCTTTTTATATTTGCAACCGGTCAAAAATCATTGATCCTGTGGTTCAAGGGATATCCCGCAGGCAAAATGGCCCGGTAGTTCAATGGATAGAATAGGAGTTTCCTAAACTCTAGATACAAGTTCGATTCTTGTCCGGGCTATTTTGCAATGCGGGACTAAACTTTAGATACAAATTCGATTTTTATCGGGCTACAAGACGAGAAAGGGTTACCTTGCTTCTTCAAATTTCATTTAATGCATAGTAAGCAGTTTAATTATTATTCTGAATATGAGATAAAGGTGTTCCCGGATATAAAACAGTTGATTACTTATAGTTTTAATGAGAAGGAAAATTCGATTACAGGGATAATGCTGGAAAAACAAGACCGTATTTATTTATATGAGTATCGCGGAAAATATATAGGGAATGAATTTTTTATATCTTTTTCAAAAGAATCTATTTCCTATAAGCTCATCAAAGTGGAAGAAATGATGATAGATTCCTCAGGAAAACAATAGACTCTCTGACCGGTGAGGTCGTCTCAATTCTAGTAGTGTAGCTTCAGCAAGTTGTTGATATTGGCTGGAGATCGTTCGAACCTATTCCTGCCCCGTCTTACAGAAACGAATGTCTTTGCTTAACTTGCCTGTATGGATAAGGAAATTCGCAGGATATTCCCTTCATTCGAAAATGATCTTTTGGAAAGCCTCGAAAATGAAGCTGAGGTTAAAATATTTGAATCAGGCGAAGAGATCGTGAAGACGGGCCAATATTTCAAATCCATTTTACTGGTGGTTGAGGGTATGATAAAAGTGTATCGTGA
>Ga0207676_10003474_pt1 | contig 11151 bp, 9 predicted proteins | sample KBSSwiS72_FD_184307 | JGI IMG/M metagenome (GOLD analysis project Ga0207676, IMG submission 184307) | Switchgrass rhizosphere microbial communities from Kellogg Biological Station, Michigan, USA - KBS Switchgrass S7-2 (SPAdes) (version 2) | ecosystem: Host-associated > Plants > Roots >... | reverse complement strand
GCCATATGGGGCAGCTCAAGCTGAGCGGCGAGAATGTCGCGGCCGAGCTGGAAAAGCTGCTGCCCGGCGACATCATCGGCCTCGCGCCCGGCAAGGTCCGCTATTCGCTGCTGCTCGACGAGGGTGGCGGCATTCTCGACGACCTGATGGTCACCAACCGGGGCGATCACCTGTTCCTGATCGTCAATGGCGCGACCAAATGGGACGACATCGCCCATCTGCGCGAGCATCTGCCCGACGAGATCGTGCTGAACCATCTCGATGAGCATGCGCTGCTGGCGCTGCAAGGGCCGAAGGCGGCCGATGCGCTCGTCCGACTCGGGCTGACGCCGGCCAGGCCCGGTGCGCCTGCGGTCGACGCGCTCTCCTTCATGGAGGCCGCGCCCTATCATTGGGGCGACCGGCCGCTGGGGGTCAGCCGGTCGGGCTATACCGGTGAGGATGGCTATGAAATTTCGGTGCGCGCCGAGGATGTGGCAGTGCTCGCCGATGCGCTGTGCGACCAGCCGGAGGTCAAGCCGATCGGCCTTGGCGCCCGCGACTCGCTGCGGCTGGAGGCGGGCCTTCCCCTCTACGGCCATGATCTGCACCCCGGCGTCAGCGTGATTGCCGCTGGCCTTGGTTTTGCCGTGCCCAAGCGCCGCCGCCTTGAGGGCGGCTTCATCGGCGCCGACCGGGTGCAGCAGGAGCTTGCCGAGGGCGCGCCCACCCGCCGCGTCGGCCTCGCCGTCGAGGGGCGCTTGCCCGCGCGCGAGGGTGCGGTGATCTATGCGGGCAGTTCGCAAGTCGGCACCGTCACCTCCGGCGGCTTCGCGCCCAGCCTCGGCGCACCGATCGCCATGGGCTGGGTCGATGCCGCTCACGCCGCGCCCGGAACCCCGCTGGAAATCGAGGTGCGCGGCAAGCGCCTGGCTGCCACGGTCGCCCTCATGCCTTTCGTCCCCCATCGCTATGTCCGCAAAGGAACCGCACAATGAGCCGCTATTTCACCCAGGAACATGAATGGATCGATGTGTCCGGCGATCTCGCGACTGTCGGCATCACCGACTATGCGCAGGAGCAGCTGGGCGACATCGTGTTCGTCGAACTGCCGGATGAGGGCAAGACCTTCGACAAGGGCGACGATGCCGCCGTGGTCGAATCGGTCAAGGCCGCGTCCGACGTCTATGCGCCGGTATCGGGCGAGGTTGTCGAGGCCAACAGCGCGCTGGAGGACGAGCCGGCGCTGGTCAACTCCGATCCCGAGGAGGATGGCTGGTTCTTCAAGCTGCGCCTGACCGATGCGTCCGAACTCGACACGCTGATGGACGAGACGGCGTATAAGGAATTCGTCGCGGGCCTCGCGGACTGAACATGGGCGAGGTGAACGCCTCCTCGCGCTGGGACGCAGGCGATTATGCCCGTAATGCGGCCTTCGTGCCCGCGCTCGGCGCGCCGGTCGTCGCGCTGCTGGCCCCGAAAGCCGGCGAGGCGATCCTCGACCTGGGCTGCGGTGATGGCGCGTTGACCGAGGCGCTAGTCGCGGCCGGCGCCCGTGTGACCGGCGTCGATGCCTCGGAGAACATGATCGCGGCCGCCCGCGCGCGCGGCCTTGATGCCCATGTCGCGGACGGACAGGCGCTGAGCTTTGACGCAGAATATGATGCGGCGTTTTCCAACGCGGCGCTGCACTGGATGCTCGATCCGCCGGCGGTAGCGCGCGGCGTATTCCGGGCGTTGAAGCCGGGCGGGCGGTTCGTCGGCGAGATGGGCGGGCAGGGCAATATCGCCGCGCTGCGCGCCGGCATCCGCGACGAGCTGGCCGCGCAGGGCTATCCGGTGCCACCGGCCGATCCGCAATGGTATCCGTCGGTCGAGGCTTTCACCGCCGTCTATGCGGCCGTCGGTTTCACCGACATCGACGCGCGGCTGATCGAGCGGCCGACGCCGCTTCCGGCCGGCATTGCCGGCTGGCTCAAGACTTTCCGCTCCGGCTTCATGGACACCGCTCAGGTGCCCGACGCCCAGCATGCCGCGATTGCCGCCGCCGTCGAGGCCCGGCTCGCCCCCAAGCTCCGGCAGCCCGACGGCAGCTGGGTCGCCGATTATGTTCGCCTTCGTTTCAGCATGAGGAAGCCAGACTGATGCGCTATCTCCCCCTCACCGATGCCGACCGCGCCGAGATGCTGCGCGTCATCGGCGCCCCGAGCGTCGAGGCGCTCTTTGCCGATGTTCCCACAGCGGCGCTGCTCGACGGCCCGATCGAGGGCCTGCCCGCCCATGCCAGCGAACTGGCGGTCGAGCGGCATATGGCGCGGCTCGCGGGCCAGAACATGGCGGCGGGCAGCGTGCCCTTCTTCCTCGGCGCGGGCGCCTATCGCCATCATGTGCCAGCCAGCGTCGATCATCTGATCCAGCGCGGCGAATTCCTGACCGCCTATACGCCCTATCAGCCGGAGATCGCGCAGGGCACGCTGCAGGTGCTGTTCGAGTTCCAGACCCAGGTCGCGCGCCTCTATGGCTGCGATGTCGCCAATGCGTCCATGTATGACGGCTCGACCGCCTGCTGGGAGGGGATCGGCATGGCCCGGCGGGTGACGAAGCGGGCGACAGCATTGCTCTCCTCCGGGCTTCACCCGCATTATGTCGCGGTGGCCAGGACCATGGCGAAGTTCACCGGGGACACGCTGGTCCATGGCGCTCCCCGGTTCGATGCAGCGAGCGACCTTGCCGATCTCATCGCCGCGATCGACCGGGATACGAGCTGCGTCGTCGTGCAATATCCCGACATATTGGGCCGCATCGCCGACCTCACCCCGCTGGCCGACGCGGCCCATGCGGCGGGCGCGCTGCTGGTCGCGGTGGTGACCGAACCGCTGGCGCTGGGCGCGATCAAGTCCCCCGGCGAGATGGGCGCGGACATCGTCGTGGGCGAGGGGCAGTCGATCGGCGTCGGCCTGCAATTCGGCGGGCCCTATCTCGGCCTGTTCGCCTGCCGGGAGAAGCTGGTGCGGCAGATGCCCGGAAGGCTGTGCGGCCAGACGGTCGATGCCGAGGGCAAGCGCGGCTTCGTCCTGACGCTCTCCACGCGCGAGCAGCATATCCGCCGCGAAAAGGCGACCTCCAATATCTGCACCAACTCCGGGCTGTGTGCGCTGGCCTTCTCGATCCACATGACCTTGCTGGGGGAGCGGGGCCTGCGCGATCTGGCGGCGCTCAACCACGCCCGCGCGGTGCAGGCCGCGGAGCGGCTGGCCAAGGTGCCGGGGGTGTCGGTGCTGAACGACAGCTTCTTCAACGAGTTCGCGCTGATCCTGCCCAAGGATGCGCGCGATGCGGCGCGGGCGCTGGCGGACCGGCATATTTTGGGCGGCGTGTCGCTTGGCCGCCTTTATCCAGATGCCCCGGAACTGGCCAACGGCCTGCTCATCGCGGTCACCGAGACCGTGACGGACGAGGATATCGAGGCGCTGGCGACCGGGCTTGAGGAGGTGCTGGCATGAGGCACTTTCCTCTCCGTTCGGTTCGAGCCCTTCGGCTGCCTGCCAAGGCAGGCGCTCAGGACAGGCCAAGGTCGAGAACCGTTCGCGCAACCGTGTCTCGACTTCGCTCGACACGAACGGAACTTTGCATTTGGATTGAACTGGGAGACGCGGCATGAACATGATGCGCGAAGGTCGCCCGACCACGCCGGTCGCCATGGAAAACGCCGACACCATGCCCGCGACCTTTACGGGTAACCGCGGCCTCATGCTGGATGAGGCGCTGCTGTTCGAACTGGGCGATGCGCAGACCACCGGTGTCGACCTCCACCCGGCACCCAGCGTCACCCCCCGCCTCGCCGGTCTCGATCGCACCGCCCCCATCGGCCTCGCCGGCCTGTCCGAGCCGGAGACCGTCCGCCACTATACCCGCCTGTCGCGCCAGAATTTCGGCATCGACCTCGGTGTCTTCCCCCTCGGCTCCTGCACGATGAAACACAATCCGCGCCTCAACGAGAAGGTCGCGCGGATGCCCGGTTTCGCCGATGTCCACCCGCTGCAGCCGCTATCGACCGTGCAGGGCGCATTCGGGGTCATGGCGGAACTGGCCGACTGGCTGCTCGCCCTCACCGGCATGCAGGCCGTCGCGATGAGCCCCAAGGCGGGCGCACACGGCGAACTCTGCGGCCTGCTCGCGATCCGCGCCGCGCTGGAGGCGCGCGGCGATGCCCGCTCGGTGGTCCTCGTTCCCGAAAGCGCGCATGGCACCAACCCGGCAACGGCGGCGTTCTGCGGCTACCGCGTGGAGGACATTCCCGCGACCCCGGAAGGCCGCGTTGACGTTGCCGCGCTCACCGCCCGCCTCGGGCCGGACGTCGCGGCGGTGATGATCACCAACCCCAACACCTGCGGCCTGTTCGAGCGCGATCTCAAGACGATCTGCGACCTTGTCCATGCCGCCGGCGCGCTGGTCTATTGCGACGGCGCCAATTTCAACGCCATCGTCGGGCGCGTCCGGCCGGGCGATCTCGGCATCGATGCCATGCACATCAACCTGCACAAGACCTTCTCCACGCCCCATGGCGGCGGCGGGCCGGGCTCAGGGCCGGTCGTGCTGTCCGCTGCGCTGGCGCCGTTTGCGCCGCTGCCTTTCGTGGAGCGGACCGACGATGGCTACCGGCTCGTCGAGGAAGAGACCATGGCCGAGCATCATGCCGCCAGCTTCGGCCGCATGGTCGCTTTTCACGGCCAGATGGGCATGTTCACCCGCGCGCTGACCTATATCCTCAGCCACGGCGCGGACGGCCTGCGGCAGGTGAGCGGCGATGCGGTGCTCAACGCCAATTACATCCTGCGCAGCCTCGAGGACGTGCTCGACGCGCCCTTCGGCCATAGCGGCCCGTGCATGCACGAGGCGCTGTTCAGCGACAAGGGCCTGGCCGAGGGCTTCTCCACCATCGACGTCGCCAAGGGCCTGATCGACGAGGGCTTTCACCCGATGACCATGTATTTCCCGCTGGTCGTTCACGGCGCGATGCTCGTCGAGCCCACCGAGACGGAGAGCAAGGCCGGGCTGGACCAGTTCATCGGCGCGCTGCGGTCCGTGGCCGAGCGGGCGCGGGCAGGGGATCCGGCGCTGAAAGGCGCCCCCTGGTATGCGCCGCGCCGCCGCCTCGACGAAACCCTGGCCGCCCGCAAGCCGGTGCTGAGCTGGACCCCGCCCCCGCAGGCCGAAGCGGCGGAATAAGGGACCGGCATGCCTGATGCCCGCCTCTATGCCCCCGCGACCGCGCGCAATCGCGAGCCGATCGCGGCGGTGCTCAAGGCGGAGCTACCGATATCCGGCCTGGTTCTTGAGGTCGCGAGCGGGACGGGGGAACATAGCGCCCATTTCGCGCCGCTGTTTCCCGCGCTCGACTGGCAGCCGAGCGATCCCGACCCGGCCTCGCTGGACTCCATCGCGGCATGGCGGGCAAGCGTTCACTGCGCCAATATCCGCCCACCCATCGCGCTCGACGCCAGTGCGCCTGTCTGGCCGGTCGCCCGGGCCGATGCGATCCTGTGCGTGAACATGGTGCATATCAGCCCGTGGGCTGCGACGCTCGGCCTGCTCGACGGGGCGGCGCGGCTGCTTCCGCTGGGTGGGCCGCTGATCCTCTATGGACCGTTTCTGCGCGCGGGGATCGAGACCGCGCCCAGCAATCGGGCCTTTGACGCCGATCTGCGGTTGCGCAATCCGGCATGGGGCATTCGCGGGGTCGAGGCGGTGGATGCGGCGGCGGCGGAGCGCGGGCTTGACCGGACGGCGCTTCACCAGATGCCGGCGAACAACCTCATGCTCGTATATCGGCCTCCGCCTGCGCCCTGAGCTTGGCAATCTGCCCCAGCCGGTGTTCGCGCCAGACGATATAGAGGCCGCTCGCGACGATGAGGGTCGCGCCCGCCCAGGTGGACGGTATCGGCAAGGCCCCCCACAACAGCCAGCCCAGCAACGTGGCCCACAGGATCTGGCTGTAATCCATCGGCAGCACGATCGCCACCGGCCCCCAGCGTAGCGCGGAGGTCAGGAGGAGCTGCGAGATACCGCCCGCCACGCCCATGGCGCCGAGCAGGAGGAAAGTTTCGGCATCATGCAATTGCCCGAACCAGATGAGGGCAAGGCCGGCTGGCGGCAACGACAGGACCGAAAACCAGAAGACGATGACCGGCGCCGGTTCGGTGCGCGAGAGTTCGCGCAGGATGATGGAGATGACCGCGACGCCAATGGCCGCCCCGATCGCCACGGTCAGTCCCAGTGGCGGGAAATGGCCGCTGTCCGGGCGGGTCATGATGACCACCCCGACAAATCCGAGGATGACGGCGCTCCAGCGGTGAATGCCGGTTTTCTCGCGCAGGATCACCGCTGACAGGATCGTTGCAAAGATCGGCATGGTGAAACCGATCGTGGTCGATTCCGCGAGCGGCAGCAGCATCACCGCGCCGAAATTGAGGGCCATGCCGACAAGGCCGACGCCGGTGCGGGTCGCATGCCGGCCGATGTGACGGGTGGCGAAGCCCATCGGCCCCATGGTCATGGCGATCCAGCCATAGACGATCGGCAGCGCGAAGAGCTGGCGATAGAAGACCAACTCGACAAGATTGACGCCGCGGGCGCCCAGCAGCTTGACCAGGGCAAAAGTCGTGCTCAGCACCACCATCGCGAGCAGGCGCAGGCCGATGGCGTAGAGGGGACGTTCGGCGCGGGGCGGATGGCTGGGAACAGGCGGGCTCACACCCCGCGCTTAGCGGGACCGCGCGGATCAGTCCATTGCGTCACCGCATTGACGCGTGGGGCATCCGGCGGTGAGCCCAGGTGATTTCCTGATTATCTGAACACAGGGATCCTGGCCCGGTTCGACTACAGGCACGCCTCAAGCAGCGCCTGGTCGAACCCAAATCCTCGCGCCTTGTCGAGGGTATAGGGCCGCAACCCCATCGACCGATATTCGCCGATGATCTTGCCGTCGGCGTCCTCGTCCTGATATTCGAACTTGAACAGTTCCTGCGTCACGATCACGTCGCCTTCCATGCCGATAACCTCGGTGATGTTGGTGACGCGGCGCGAGCCGTCGCGCAGGCGTTTCACCTGGACGATGAGGTCGACCGAGTCCGCGATCTGCTTGGAAATGGCTTCCTTGGGGATCTTGATGTCGCCCATCAGGATCATGTTCTCCATACGGCCGAGACACTCGCGCGGGGAGTTGGAGTGGAGCGTGCACATCGAGCCGTCATGGCCGGTGTTCATCGCGGCGAGGAGATCGAAGCACTCCGCGCCGCGAATTTCGCCGAGGATGATGCGGTCCGGCCGCATACGCAGCGCGTTCTTGACGAGGTCGCCTATGGTGATCGCGCCTTGCCCCTCCAGGTTCGGCGGGCGGGTTTCGAGCGGCAGCCAATGCGGCTGCTGCAGGCGAAGCTCCGCCGCGTCCTCGATGGTCAGCACGCGCTCGCCCGGATCGATCATCTTCGACAGGGCATTAAGCATGGTGGTCTTGCCGGAGCCGGTGCCGCCGGAAATCACCACGTTGAACCGGCAGGCGCCCGCGATCTTGAGCGCGGTGCACATCTTCTGGTTCATCGCGCCCCAGCTGGCGAGGTTGTCCAGCGTGATCGGCTTGGCGGAGAATTTACGGATCGAGATGGCGGTGCCGCGCAGCGACAGCGGCGGCACGATCACGTTGACGCGAGAGCCGTCGGGCAGCCGGGCGTCGGCCAGCGGCGTGGTCTGGTCGACGCGGCGGCCGACCTGGTTGACGATCCGCTGTGCGATCTGGAACAGATGCTCCTCGTCGCGGAAATGGATGGGCGCGATCTGGAGCTTGCCCTTTTTTTCGATGTAGGTCTGGTTGGGGCCGTTGACCATGATGTCGGTAATCTCGGGATCGGCGAGCAGTTCCTCGAGCGGCCCCAAGCCCAGCAGTTCGTCGACCAGCACCTTTTCGAGCGCGAACTGCTCGCGCCGGTTGAGCGTCAGCTTGAGCTCGGCCAGCACTTCCATGATGATCGGCCGGAATTCCTCCGCCAATTCGTCCTTGGACAGGGTCGAGGCCGCCTCGGGATCGACCCGCTCCAGCAGGCGCGGCAGCACCTGCTCCTTGATCTTGTGGACGGATGCCTCAAAGCCCTGCGCCTGGTCGACCGTCGCATGGTCCGCATTCATGCGATCCGAAAGTCGCTGCATCGCCTCCGCATTGGGGTCGATGGAGAGTGGCATCGTGCTGTCAGGATAAGGTGCCGGCGATGCGGCACCAGCGTCGCCTGGCACGGGGGGGAATTGTCCACCGCCGGCCGGCCCGGCTGGTGTTCCGCCGCCGACGCCTTGCATCGGCCGTGCTATCCCGAAGGAGCCCTTGGATCCGAGCCCGTTTTTTCGACCGAATGCGCTCATAATAAGGCGTCAGACCCCGATGTCACGGCGGCAGAAATTGGCCGCCATTAGAGATAGAGTGAATAGCTTTGAAACTTTGACAAACTCCTAATGGCGCTGAAATCCGCGCCCCGCGCCCTTATCGGGCTGGCGCGGGTCATAGATTTGCGCCGGACCTTGCGGAATCGGGTCGAACAGCCCCACACGTTCTCCCGCCGGCCATGGGCCCTCCCAGCACTGCGTCGGGTCCCTGGGCGTGATGTGGACGGCGCCGACTGGCCGAATGGCCGGTGGGATCGACCGCGCCGGAACGACATAGGTTGCCCTTCCGCCGGGCACGACGCCGAAATAGCTGCATAGGAGTCGCGGAGAGGCCGGAAAGCGCAGGGCGCGGATCGTCTCTGTGATCGGGGTGGCAAGGCCGATCACCCACGCACAGACGGCAAGAGTAACCGCAGCGCGCTGCCGCTCCGTAACTGGCTGGGTGACAAGCATGTGCGCGATCAGCACTGCCAGGATGGCGAGCGCCGGGATGGATGCCCGCATCACGAAATCGGACGCATCACCAATATTCCCCAACGGTGCCAGCAGCAGCGTCAGCAAGACGATCAGCGAAACGGCCACGCCATAATGATGGGCGCGCCGGTGGAGGAAAAGGGCCATCAGCGGCAGACCGACCTCGAACGTCAGGAATGCGCAATAGTGGCCGGGCGATATCCCGGACACCTTGCCGCCAACCGCGGCGCTGCCGGACATCATGAAGAGCAGGGCGGGCAGGGCGATCAGCAGGCCAAGGCCCGGCAAGATGACATCGGCTCGCCGCACATCCCGTTTGACAAGCGCAGTCAGGCCAGCGTGACAGACAAAGGGCATCATTCCCATGAGAGCAAGCGGTGACAATAATGCCATGACCGGCATCGCGGTCATCAGCAGCGCCAGCGAAAGCTTGCCGTCACGCCACAAAAGATAGAACAGGGCGCCGATCCACCCGGCGAGCGAATGCTGCGGCACCCAATAGGCCTGGGTCAGGTGGGCGGAAAATTGGAGACCCGCCCAATGCTCGAGATGAACATCGAGCGGCTGCCGGGACAGCCATTGGCCGACAATGTCCATCCCGCTGAAACCGAAGAAGATGAAAGCTGCGATGACATAATGGCGGCGGGTTGCGAAAAGGCGGCTTCCTGCGGCCAGGAGGGCCCCGAGCATCAAGCTGTTTTGGCCCAGTAAAGCAAGCTCGGCCGCCCGCTCTCCCAGCGCCTTGCCGATGATCGCTGGCATGAGATACATGCCGAGCGGCGCGCGCAGCATCAACTCCGACGGATTGCCCGCTGATGGGATTGTGTAGACAAACGGCCAAGAATAACGCGTCATATCGAGCAGCACCGCGTCGCGTACCTGCCAATCCGTATTGGCATAGAAAAAGCGACCCTCGCCGCCGAGCGCATAGATGACGAGGCCGATCAATGTGCAAGCGAGGAGCAGGCGCCAGCTGATGGGTGCGGTCGCGGCGGCGTTCAACCTGTGGTCACGGATGAGTGCCACAAGCAGAATCGCCAGGAGCACCCCCGCACCCGCTATCCAGGCGGCACCGAAGCCGAGATAGGCCAATAGCAGGAGGTTCTGAACCCCCAAGAGACCCACCAGAGCGACCGCGAGGCCGCGCACGGTGATCACAGGAGCATAAATTCCGGCGCTCTGGCCGGGCAGGACTAGGCTGTTCATCGACGTCCCTGTCTGTCGAAACAGCGGGAAGCTTAGCCCCAAGGCGCTAATATAGGGTGAACGATCCGTTACCGGATGCGCAAGGTCCGTGGACTATTCGGCCCGTTCAGCCAACACCGTCAGGCCCTTCTCGGACACCTCGGCAAAGCCCCCCTCGACCTGGATCGTGCGCGGTTCGGCACTGGCGCTGGCGTAGACCTTGAGCGCGCCGTCCTTGACCGTCGACATGAAGGGCGCGTGGCCTTCCAGTACGCCGAATTCGCCCTCGCTGCCGGGGACGACGACCATGTACACCTCCTCGGAGAGGACGAGCTTTTCGGGGGTCACGAGTTCGAAATGAAGGGGCATGTCGTCAAGTCCTGTATCCCCGCCCGATCAGGCCGGGCGGGGGAGATACGTAGTATGGATCAGGCCGCTTCGGCAGCCAGCTTCTTGCCCTTCTCGACGGCTTCGTCGATGCCGCCGACCATGTAGAAGGCATTTTCGGGCAGATGGTCATACTCGCCGTCGACCACGGCCTTGAACGACTTCACCGTATCCTCGATCTGGACGAACTTGCCCGGGATGCCGGTGAAGACTTCGGCGACGTGGAAGGGCTGCGACAGGAACTTCTGGATCTTGCGGGCGCGCGCGACGGTGGTCTTGTCCTCTTCGGACAGCTCGTCCATGCCCAGGATGGCGATGATGTCCTGCAGCGACTTGTACTTCTGCAGCGTTTCCTGGACCCGGCGCGCGACCTCATAATGCTCTTGGCCGACGACGGCCGGGGTGAGGACGCGGCTGGTGGAGTCGAGCGGGTCGACCGCCGGATAAATGCCAAGTTCCGAAATCGCGCGGTTCAGCGTCGTCGTCGCGTCAAGATGCGCGAAGGACGTGGCAGGCGCCGGGTCGGTCAAATCGTCCGCGGGCACATAGATCGCCTGCACCGAGGTGATCGAACCCTTGGTGGTCGATGTGATGCGTTCCTGCAGCGCGCCCATGTCGGTCGACAGGGTCGGCTGATAGCCCACCGCCGAAGGAATGCGGCCGAGCAGCGCCGACACTTCCGAACCCGCCTGGGTG
>Ga0207676_10003470_pt1 | contig 11156 bp, 10 predicted proteins | sample KBSSwiS72_FD_184307 | JGI IMG/M metagenome (GOLD analysis project Ga0207676, IMG submission 184307) | Switchgrass rhizosphere microbial communities from Kellogg Biological Station, Michigan, USA - KBS Switchgrass S7-2 (SPAdes) (version 2) | ecosystem: Host-associated > Plants > Roots >... | reverse complement strand
ACCCAAAAACCTAAAGGTGAATTGGCCGATTTTGAAAGTTGGGCCAAGGTGGTGAAGCCTGGACAGGGTGACGATTACTTTAGGCACAACGGGGCCGGTGAGATGCTGGTCTATACCGCCGCCGACTTCGAAGACTTTCTGGAGCCTCGTCCGGAGATGGCCGCTTCCATGGAGGACGAGCTGCGTCAAGTAGTTACGTTTTTAGCCAGGAACCGTTGGCCTTTCCGCCTGCACGCTACATACGACGAAACTATCGATCGGGCGCTGAACATCTACGAGGAAGTCAATCGCGAGGTGCCGTTCGACGGACTTCATTGGTTCTTCGATCACGCAGAGACTATCTCAGACCGGAATATCGAACGCATAAAAGCCCTCGGCGGCGGCATTGCCGTTCAGCATCGGATGGCCTACCAGGGCGAATACTTTATCAACCGGTATGGTGCAGAACGCACCAAGCGCACACCGCCGATAAAGCGAATGCTGGAATTAGGTGTGCCGGTCGGAGCGGGCACGGATGCGACACGGGTGGCGAGTTATAACCCCTGGGTATCACTTTACTGGCTGGTGACCGGACTCACTGTCGGTGGCACTGCGATGTACGATGAGTCAAACCGTCTGCATCGTATCGACGCTTTGCGGTTGTGGACCGAGGGGAGCAGTTGGTTCTCATCAGAGGAGGGAAAGAAAGGAGCACTATCGCCGGGACAGTTGGCCGACCTGTCCGTGTTATCTGCGGACTATTTCAGCGTCGCGTGCGAACAGATCAAATCGATCGAGTCGGTGTTGACAATGGTCGGTGGCAAGGTGGTCTATGCGGCTGAAGAATTTGCTTCATTGGATCCGCCGGCACTGCCCGTGAGTCCCGACTGGTCACCAGTGGCTAATTTCGGCGGCTACGCTAAAGCCGCGCCTGCGCGCGTTGCGCACGATCACTTTTGCGTCGAGCATTCGTTCGCAGAGAGTCTGCGCAAACGAGCACGGACCTGGGTCGAAGGTAGATCCGGGCTTTGGGCACTCAGTTGCGACTGTTTCGCCATGTAAAGTTCGACGTAGGATCGAATCGTGTCATCACCAGATAAGGCGGGTCGTGCCGACACCAGTTTGCGAGCCGCGCTCCTGATACTTAGCCTGGTTACCGGAATCGTTGATGCGGTAAGCGTCCTCGGATTTGGTGTCTTCACCGCGAACATGACGGGAAATGTTGTATTCCTTGGTTTCGCCGTGGCCGGAGCGTCCGGATTTTCCATTGCGCGCTCCGCAACTTCTTTGGGCGCTTTTTTGATAGGTGCATTGATCGGTGGTCGCCTGGGATCTGCACAGGCTGGCGTTCGTCGTAGATGGCTCACAACCGTTGCGGTTTGCGAGGCCGCTCTGCTGTTTGTCGCTGCGCTTGCCTCTAAAGGGTTCGACATTGGTTCGGCAAAACCCGCATACAGCCTTTACGCTGTGATCATCTTCATGGCAATAGCGATGGGTTTGCGGAATGCGACTGTTCGGCAACTCGCCGTCCCTGATCTAACCACAACGGTTTTGACGCTTACGCTTACGGGCATAGCGGCTGACTCGTCACTCGCTGGCGGCAAGAATCCACGGATCTGGCGGCGCGTTGGTTCGGTCGCTGCAATGTTTGTTGGTGCTGTTGTAGGGACACTGTTGCTGAGATATGGAATGGCGCTTCCACTCGCGCTGAGCGGCGTCTGCGTCTTGGTAGTGACATTTATCTATGTTTCCCAACTGCCGTCTTCGAGGAACGAGGAGAAATGAAAGCCGCAGCAAGCAAGTACGAATCGACAAAAGGTAGCCCGGCAGAAACAGTTGCGTTCATCGTCACGCATAAAGTAAGAACCGGTGAGGAGGAGCGTTACGAAGCGTGGCTGGCGGATATTTTCATAGCCAGTAGCGGTTTCTCCGGCTACCTCGGCAGAGAGATATTTCGCCCGTCTGATGGAAGCAGGAAATATACAAGCGTCGTACGTTTTGATTCACAAGACAGCCTGAATGCATGGGCGGAATCGGAGACGCGAAAGTCATTTGTTAGCAAGGTCCATGACCTGTTAGAACAAGGCGACCAGGTCGAGATAAGAAGTGGAATCGATTTCTGGTTCACACCGGAAGGCGTAAAGCCACCGAAGCTCTGGAAGCAGTTCGTGCTGACCGTTTCGGCAGTCTATCCACTAAGCCTGATCATTCCATTCTTTATTCTGATTCCTCTCGGTAAGCTCGTGCCGGTGTTGGGCAATGTGTTCGTCTCATCAATGCTCATGGCCGCCATTCTTACCGGTATGCTGACTTTTGTAATCATGCCTCGGTACACGCGACTGATGAAGCGGTGGTTGTATGACGAGGAAGAATAGTTGGGCTTCATCCGTTCTGACGATCACAGCCCTCACATTCTTTTTTGCAGTTAGAACATTTTCCCAGGCACAAAACCCACCACAACAACCGTCGTCAACGACTCACCCAATGCAAAAGGCGGAGCCGCCTCGCCCAGATTACAAACAATTGCGGTATGACGAGGACTGGAGCCTCATGCGAGATCCTTCTCAGCGTACGGACTACCTGGACCCCATCAAGTACATACCATTAGGACATCGCGAGGATTGGTACCTGACGCTGGGAGGCGAGGCGCGGCCTTACTATGAGTGGTTCAGGAATGAGGACTGGGGCGATGCGCCGGAGGACCGTAACGGGTTTTTGTTGCAGCGGTACATGTTCCATGCCGATCTGCATTTTGGGAAAAGCTTTCGCTTTTTCGGGCAGTTGAAAAGCGGTATTGAAAGCGGTCGGAACGGCGGGCCTCGCCCGCCTGACGAGGACAAACTCGATGTTCACCAGGCCTTTGCTGACCTCACCTTGCAGTCTCACAACAACCGATCGATCGTATTGCGCCTAGGTCGTCAGGAAATGAGCTTTGGCTCGCAACGACTCATCTCAACACGCGAAGGACCGAACGTCCGCGAGAGCTTCGACGGAGTTCGCCTTTTATTAAAGGAATCGAAGTGGAAGATTGACGCGTTTGTTACCAAGCCGGTCAAAACCAAGCTGGGGTTTTTTGATGACTCGCCTGACGATGCACGGACCTTTTGGGGATTGTACGTTGTGCGGCCTTTATCGATTTTGCCATTCAAAGGCAGCGTCGATCTTTATTATCTCGGATTCGACAAAAAGCAAGCACGCTTTGATCAGGGAGTTGGTCGCGAATCGCGTCACTCGATCGGCACCCGACTCTGGAACGCTGGCGAGGCTGCCGATTACAACTTCGAACTTGTTTATCAGCTCGGTGCCTTTCAAAGCATCAAGGCAGGCGACATTCGAGCATGGACGTTTGCCGCGGATATTGGCTATAAGTTCCGCCTGCCATTGAAACCGCGACTCGGATTCAAAGCGAATGCGACCAGCGGTGATAAAGATCCAAATGACCCAGACCTGGAAACCTTCAACCCACTTTTTCCTAAGGGCAACTACTTCGGGCAATTGACACTGGTTGGCCCGCTCAATCACCGCGACCTACACCCAGACCTGCAACTGACTTTGTTCAAAAACGTCTCGCTCATCGCGGATTGGGTCTTCTATTGGCGACAGAGCACTCACGACGCGGTTTACGGTATTCCGGGCAACATCCAGCGAACCGGACAACTCAGTCGGGCGAGCTTCGTGGGCCATCAACCCGGAATCGAACTGACCATACAAGCCGATCGTCACACTACTTTCAGCTTTGACATTGCGAAGTTCATGGCTGGGCCTTTTTTACGTGAAACGCCGCCCGGCGAAAACACCACTTATTTCGCGGCGTGGTTGACTTACAAGTTCTGAGGATTTTCCTGTTAAAAGTGCCAGTTACCGAACGAAGAAATAGGCATTATTGTTGACGAAATAAGCTGGGAAACCCTGCAAAAAACCAAGAGGAGGTCGTTATGATTCTTGTCACTGGAGGCACCGGAATGGTCGGTGGTGAGGTCGTGCGATTGTTATCGCAGCAGGGTATTGCTGCACAAGCTCTTACTCGTAATCCGTCGAAGGCGAAAGATCTGCCAGGCATCACTTGGATCGCTGGAGATTTGTCCAAGCCTGAAACACTGGCTTCGGCCTTTGATGGCGCTCAGACAATATTCCTCGTCTCCAGTATTGGCGAAGACACGGTTGCTTTACAGCACAACGCCATCGAAGCGGCGCGCAACGCCGGCGTTAAGCATATCGTAAAGCTCTCGGCGTTTGGTGCTTCGAGCCATTCGAAGGCGCCGATCTGTCTGTGGCATTACGAAATCGAAAAGGAAATGCAGGCGTCAGGTATGGACTGGACCATCCTTCGTCCGCACCACTTTATGCAGAACCTGCTTGGCCAGCTCGAATACATCATAAATGACGGCGTAGTCTATTCGGCGTCGGGCGACGGCAAGATCCCCTACATCGACGCTCCCGACATTGCCGCAGTAGCCGCGGTCACGCTCACTAAGCCGGGACATCAAGGAAAGAAATATGTGATCACCGGCAGCGAAGCACTTTCTTACCGAGACGCAACGGAGATCATCGGCAAAACGATCGGCAAACAGCTACGCTTCGTTGACGAATCACCAGACCAGGCTCGCGCGCGTCGAGTCCGAGAGGGATATCCGCCCGCTATCGTGGAAAGCGCTCTGGCGATCAGTGCTTACCAACGAGCGGGTGGAAAAACTGTGACCATCACGAACGTCGTCTCCGATCTCACGGGCCGGCCTCCACGTACCTTCGCCGAATTCGCACACGAGCACGCCGACGCGTTCCGAGGTACTCCTCAGACAACCAGTTCACAAACTTCAACTGCGAGATAGAGATTCTCAATATGCGATCCGACATAGTTACAGGCGCTGTCTTTCCAGACTATGAACTCTCCGATCATAGAGGCAAACGTCGGAAGCTGTCGGAATTGCAACAGCAGGATCCGATGATAGTCGTGCTCAGCCGCGGTGCTTATTGTCCAAAGGATCGCCGTCAGCATGAGGGCCTGGTGCAACTGCATCGTGAGCTGGAGGTTGGGTATTGTCGCTTAGTCACGATAAGCACCGGCAATCTGATTGAGACCAACGAATTTCGCACGGGAGTTGGTGCGCATTGGCCTTTTCTTTCCGACCCAAAACGCATAGTGCAACAAGATCTCGACATCACCGAGTATACCGATCCACATCACAATCCCATGATCCCACACACAATCGTCCTCGAACCCGGTTTGGTGATTCACAAGATTTACATGGGCTACTGGTTCTTCGGACGACCCACGACAGAAGAGTTGCGCCAGGATTTGCGAACGGTGACAAAGAAATGTCGATTGGATTGGGACATTACGACGGAAGAAATGAGAGTGGCATGGCAGCAAGGTCAAAAGGAACTCTTCTATCCGTATGGAAAAACGTTAGCCGAAATCATTGCTCAAGAGGGTTGATGTTGATTAGCTTACACATCGCATCTAACGCGCTTAAAACCTACCGAAATCATTGATTCACTTTTACTGGCCGCTGATTTGGGGGTCATGCGTGCAATTTTCATTTGATGCCGGAACCTACACTTTTCCTCCAATAGGGATATCCACCAAATGAATTGTACGATTCTCACTCATGATTATTGCCTCCCCAAGCCTCCAAATTATGCGTGCGACAACTGCCAGAGCCCTCCGTGCGCACGCTTTGCCCAACTCCAAAGACGGCCCTGTTTGACGATTGCCGGTCCACCTTTCCAAATATCTTTATGCACGTAGATGCTGTCGCTTCCCGCCTCATCGATCACAAACTTCATTTCATGAAAATAATGTGAGACAGGTTCATGTCCGTCGATCTCTGCCGCGAGGTTTGCCGCAGCAACCTCGGCCTGGCGCACAGCCATGTGGCCCATCTTCGGACCCTCAAAGTTTACGCAGTCGCCTGCTGCGTAGATACCCTCATGGCCGGTGACGCGCATGGTCCAATCGACATTGATGTATCCCTCGGCGTCCGTTGTTCCTATATGTGAACCTGCCGAAGAACCTCGAAACGGCGGAATCAACATGAGCAGGTCAAACTCCACCGCAGTTCCACTATTTGTCGCGGCTGAGTTTTGCATCACTGACTCAATGCTGAAGTTTTGCAGCAGTTCGATCCGGTGCGCTGCCAATGCTTCCTTAAGGACGACAGCTCCATCGACGTCGCCAAGTTCTGATTCAACGGTCTCCGGACTGACGACGGTAATTTTGACGCGTTCGCGATCGCCTTTCTCTTCAAGCCTTCGTGCCAGCGCGAACGCGGTTTCGTACACGGGAATTGGCAGGCGAGCCCCATCGCATTGTCCAAACACAGCTCTTCCCTCACGAAGTTCCGCGAGGGCTTTGCCAAACTTGATCGCCTTGTCGACATTCAGCAGATGGTGAGCATGTTCATAGAAGCCGGTGATGCGCTCGGTGGCCAGCCGTCGTCCGAGAGCAAATATAAGAAAGTCGTACGGAAGCTTTCCTTCAACTTCACCGTGCGCGATGGTCACTTTTCTTGCCAGGGGATCGATATGAGCAACTTCAGCCTGGATAAAGTTTACTTTTTTATTTAAGAGCGTCAGGCGCAAGTCGAATGAAACATCCGTTGGTTCGCATTTTCCGAAAGCCAGCCTCACGAGCTCGGGATAGAAAACGAAATGACGATTGCGCGACACCAGCGTAATCTGATGTTCATCGCTCAGTTGTGCAGCAAGACGTTCCGCGGCAATCACGCCGCCAAACCCGCCACCCAAAATCAAAACTTTCGCCATCTCGATTACTCTTCCTCTTTCGACGGAGCTTCTTCTTTTGGCGCCTTATGGGCATGCGGACATCGAACTACTTCCACCGAACACTTCGCATGCGAAACTACGGACTGTGAAACTGATCCTAAAAGGAAGCGTTCCCAGGCACGGTAACCGTGTGAGCCCAGCACAATAAGATCGGCGCCCCATCTCTCTGCTTCGTCCAGAATCACAGTTCGCGCTGGACCCGGGACAACGACGCCATCAAGAGGGATGGGTTTGCCAAACCTGGATTTGAGCGTTTGTAATGCGCGGTCAACTATGTTTTGTGCCTGCTTGCCGAGAGCCACATCCATCTCCGCGAAATAATTGAGCGGTATTGCCCAGGCTTCGGGCGTCAGTGGCGCCGGTAGCTCGAAGGCCGTCAAAACCTTTATCGACGATCCTTCAGGCCATGGCCGGCGGCCAATCTCTTCGACTGCGGCATCACTACAGGACGAACCATCAACTGCCAATAGGATTTTCATAAGCTTATCCACCTCACACGAACTTCTCGCGAATATGAGTGCATGATTCGTACCACTGGTTTTCGGCGTTTTCGTTAGCGAGGAAAGTTAAGTAATGAGTATGAGTTGCGAGGTATTTCCCAGATAGGTTGAAATTTCGCGCAAGCCCCTAAAGTTCAAGGTGTGATCTCTCAATTCTTGAAACGGCATGAACGTTGCAGCAACTAAGCGCGCCATGAAACGTGACATTAATACTGAACTACCCGCAATCGAGTTTCGCAATGTCTTTTTGAGTTTCGATGATCATCTGGTGCTGAACGACATCACCTTCAAACTTGATCGTGGCGAGATGATCTTTGTGACTGGTATATCAGGCTCCGGAAAGTCTCTACTGTTGCGTCTGGCAATGGGTCTGTTAAAGCCCGATGCCGGACAAATCTTTATCGAGGGCAGAGAGATCGACAACTTGAATGAATCGGAACTCCTCCGTATACGTAGCGGGTTAATGGGAATGGTATTTCAGGAGGACTCACTCTTCACCGGTCTTCCGGTAGATGAAAACGCCGCCTACCGATTAGAGGAGCACGGTTGGTCTGAGGAGGAAATTGAGAGAGCTGTAGGCGAGGTTTTGCGATTTGTCGGTCTCGAGGGTGAAGAGAAGAAATTTCCTGAGGAACTTTCGGGCGGAATGAAACGACGTCTGGAGATTGCACGCGCATTAATCGGTTGGCCACAAATCATGTTGTTTGATGAAGCGACCATGGGTCTCGATCCGCTCGCGGCCCTCAAAGTGCTGGATCTTGTAATTCGGGCGCGCGATATCAACCACATTTCATCGTTGTACGTCACCAAGAAGATGCATGAAATCGATTACCTTGCAAATTTCCGTGCGGAATCTGTTAACGGCCAGGTGAGAACAATCGAAGCTCCTCCAACGCGATTGTCTAAAACAAGGGTAATCGTGCTCGAGGATGGGGTTATCGTGTTCAATGGGCCTGTACAGCAGTTCAAAGAAAGCGAACTTCCGGCGATCAAAACACTAGCATCGCTCGATAAGCACGACCACTCAACCGATCCCTACTTTCAGGATCCGTGGGACAAAGATCGCCGGCCGGCAGAAGCGATTCTGTGATTAGCGTGCGTGAAGTCTCAGGTGTGCTTTGGTCTCAGAATGGACCAGGCTAAATAAACCCCTAACAAGAGCGCGCAAAGAAAGCCGAAAGCGAATACAACCCAGGCCCAACGCTCCCATCCGGGAGGCCTGTACACCGACAGGAGAACGGCCAAACCATTAATGAAAGCAGCGGCAATTACACCCAGTACAATCCTGTTTGCGATTCTCTCAAGGCGATCGATAACTGGATTAAAGCCCTCGGGACGCATGCCAAGTTGAAGATTTCCATCCTCAGCCGCGTTGACGATTCTTCGGAGTTGCTGAGGCAATTCCACCCCCAACTTGGCAAGATCCAAACTCGCACGACCCAGATTTCGAACCCATCTGAACGGAGAGTACTGACGCAGCACGAGTCGCTCAGTATACGGAGTGAGGGATTTGGTTAACTGAAAATTGGGATCGAGATTTACTCCCAGTCCTTCGATCATGATCACAGTCTTGAGTAATAAGGCCAGGTTTGATGGCAGATGCAAATGATGCCGGCGCATAACGAAGAAGACATCATTCAACAGAGCGGTAACCTTCAACTCACCTAAGGGTTTCCCCCAATAAGTGGATAACAAGTGCTCGACGTCTCGACGCACCAACGCGTGATCTATTCGTTTCCGAGTAACACCAAGCTCGAGGAATACATCCACGAGTCGATCGGCATCCTCATGGTTGATGGCAATCAATAAATCGGCCAGGAGGTCCTGGGTCCGTTCATCAAGAACGCCCACCATTCCAAAATCAATCAAACCAATCGTGCCATTCTGCTCAATGAAGAAATTGCCGGGATGAGGATCTGCATGAAAGAAGCCGTCTTCACATACCATTTGCAGCACGATACTGGCGGCATATTGTGCGAGCCAGCGGCGATCCGTCCCTTGTTTATCGAGACTTTCCAGATCATTGATCTTGATACCGCGAATTCGTTCCAGCGTGAGCACTCGAGAGGTGGTGGCATCCCAAAACACGCGCGGCACATGAATGCCAGGTTCGTCAGCAAAATTCGCCGCAAACCGTTCCGCGCTGTGGCCCTCTCGAATGTAATCAAGTTCAGTGCGCAAAGTTTGAGAGAATTCTTCAACCAACCCGGCCAGATCGTAACGATCGGCAAATTCGAGATGCCGGCTGGCAGTGGTCGCAAGCTCTTTAAGAATCTCCAAATCCTCATTGACCGTTTCGACTACTCCCGGCCTGCGAATCTTTACGACGACCTCGGTCCCGTCAGGCAACGTGGCTGCATGAGCTTGTCCGATCGACGCTGCGGCCAGAGGCTGAGTATCGAATTCCGCAAAGACATTCTCTATAGGCTGGCCCAACTCAGACACCAGGGTTTCTCTAATCGCCTCAAATGGAACTGGTGGAGCTGAATCCTGTAGCTTGGTTAGTTCGGCTAGATATTCGGGAGGCAGGAGATCTGCACGAGTGGAAAGAATCTGGCCCAATTTAATGAAAGTGGTGCCCAGTTCTTCAAGGGCCAATCGCAGGTGTACAGGTCTCGTATTGGTTAGGGCCTGGGTCGTCTTACCTGCGGTACCGTCATCATGATTTCTTAAGAAACCCCATCCATGGGTTAACAGCGCCCCAGCGATTTGCCGTGAGCGGTTCAAATGAAAGTTCTTTCGCGAACTGATGAGGTTCATCATTTACATGACACCTCGCAGCCTTGCTAAACACGAATAAATTCTTCGGTTCACTGGACCGGTTGTCCGACTTCGTTGTGACAGTCCAACAACCGGTCCAGTAGAGGGGGAAGTAAGACCTATGCTGTGGCCTTCATTGATTTCTCTTCAGTTGGTTCTTTGATTTCGAGTTTGCGGGTTAACGTTTCGACCTTTGGCACCGGCATTGTTATTTCGAGTACGCCATTGCGAAAAGTCGCGGCCGCATCTTCAGTCTTTGTACCTTCCGGTAAAGGAATCTGCCTGTAGAAGCTGCCATAGCTTCGCTCGCTGCGATAGAAGCCCTCACGCTTCTCTTCGTTCTCTTCTTTCCGCTCACCTGAGATAGTCAACACGTCGTCGGTTACCTCAACCTTCACGTCGTCTTTCGTCAGGCCCGGAAGGTCCGCTCGCACCATGAATTGACCATTGTTTCGGAGCACCTCGATCTGCGGCACCCATTTGAGCGTATCGAACTCCCTGCGAAAAGGAGCAAACTCCTTGAAGAAGTTTGAGAATCGAAAATCCTCAAAGTCGTCGAACCACCGTTCCATATCCTTCGTGAAGCGCCGCATCATCCCAAACGGATAAGCGCGCTCAGGAGTCTTTGGTGTCAACTCCATTTTTTCTGTTTTCTCGTTTTTCATTGCCTGTTCCTTTCAATTAAAAATAGGGATCGATTCGAAGATGATCCCTCACCTGGGTTACGCCTGGCGCATGGCTAATCGAGCCAAGTACGGCTCGCTTTTCCTGCCATGAATGAGTTCGCCCCCAAAGGTCGACCGCGCCATCGTTAACCTCGATCCGCAAGCGTTCCGCCTCGCGATCGGCTCTACGCTCGAGCGCAAATTCGATCTCCTCTCGCAACTGCTTTACGTTGACTTCCTGCTTGCGAATCGTAATCTTGTTCACTACCCCAACCACGCCGGCCAGGCGCCTGATCGCAGCCTCTGCATCGGTGCGTTCACGCCAGTAGTTCACTTCACCCTCAAGCGTTACCCACCCATCAGATACAGTTGACTGAATGAGCTCATTCGGCACTAGTGCGTCCCACTCGAGAGCATTACGCACAGCACCGGCAATCTCCGAATCAGTGCGTAAATAGCGATCAAA
>Ga0207676_10003465_pt1 | contig 11165 bp, 10 predicted proteins | sample KBSSwiS72_FD_184307 | JGI IMG/M metagenome (GOLD analysis project Ga0207676, IMG submission 184307) | Switchgrass rhizosphere microbial communities from Kellogg Biological Station, Michigan, USA - KBS Switchgrass S7-2 (SPAdes) (version 2) | ecosystem: Host-associated > Plants > Roots >... | reverse complement strand
TGCAAATCTGGCCGATATGTGTCTCGGCGGCCTCTTCGGCCTCTGGACCTGAACGCTTAAGGATCGCGGAACTCTGGATATTAAACACCGTGACATCAAACGCATCGCCAAACACTTGGCACAGTTTTTCGGTGTAGTCCGCATTAGCGCATGGTTCCTCGAATGAGGAAACAAAAGCAATCTTTGGCTTATACATACCCGCCCTCAAAGACTCATCGTCGCTAGCAACATTCAGGCCCGTCAACCGGTCCAGACAAGACCCCACCTGCTCCATAGCCACCTCCCCCCTGCCAGTGTTTTGCCGCCACGCAAAGCGCTTCGTAGACTGCTTCCGCAACAAACAACTAATCGCTGCCATATGTCTACGGCGATGCTCTTGCGGACGATCCTAAACCATTTGCCGCCGACGCTCGACTTCGACACCTTCGCACGGGTGGCGGCCATACGCGAGGCTAAGCGCCGCGCCGGTCGATAACACAGTTCCCTTCGGGGAAAGCGCTCGCTGGGTAGCGGCTCATCATCCTGCCCGGCGAGCGCGTAATCAATTGGAGCCGCCATGGATATTTGCTGCCCGATGTGTCGCTAGCAAGCCCATTTGGGTGAGGCGCTGGGCGATACGCTCCTCTCCCTTAGCGACCATGCGCGCGACGTGTGGGACTGCGTCTGGGACAACGCTCCTCGGCCCGTTACCGCAAAAAATGATCTTCGATTATCTGTACGAGGATGACATCGACAGCGGGCCATCGCAAAGCCGCGCCTATGCTCACCTCAATGCCATCCTGGCCGAGCTCGACGAAAAGATGTGCGGCGCATGGGCTGTCATTGTCCGAACCGGCAAGACGGGCGATAAATGGGCGATACAGTTGCGGCCCTGGCTGTTTAGGGATCGACGTGAGCCATCGGACGCCGGAGCGGACACGAAGGCAGCATGATCAGCGAGGCTGTTAAGTTCCTCGATCGCGTCGCCGCCGTCGATTTCGCCATGAGGATCGTCCGCCCCGATGTTTCGGAGGAGAGACGAACTGAGGTCGCCCTCACCTATGCTGCCCGCGCCCAAATTTACCTAGAGGAGCGACGACGAGATCGTCGGTGCGGCGATTTGCTCATGCGCCATCGTCGGTCACCCTCTCCGGCTGATGATGTTGGCCGCAAGGGATGACTGACGCGGCAAGGGCGCCGGCTTTGAATTGCTTGAGCATGTGATCGGCTCGGCGCGAACCGTGGGTGTGGCTCCGGTCCATGAAGGCCTCAAGAAGTTCTTCATCTGGTCAGAGTTCAAGCACTGGCACATGAGCGCTGAGAATCCGGTCGGCTTCACACGGCCGATCTCACCCCCTGCCGGGCTGATGTTCGCTGTGCCTGTCTCTGCCGATTATGAATTGGAAGCAGCCAAGCAGCGGCTCAAATGACCCGGCGAGAACGGTCGTAACCTCCGCTCGCATTCACCCATGCTCTTCATGAGTTTTTTATGAAATCGGCCACGCTTAGAGCTAAGTGCTTGAAATCATGGTGGGCGCGGCAGGGATTGAACCTGCGACCCCACCCGTGTGAAGGGTGTGCTCTACCACTGAGCTACGCGCCCGCGCCATTTCCCCATGAGGTTGTCGCGGAAAGCTGGGCCTTTGACGCCAGCGGCCGCGCCTGTCAAGCATCTGCTCAGGCCAAAGCTGCAATGCCGCGACGCGAGATGGGCTTGCGCGCGAAACGGTCGGGCACCATATCGCGGCCATGTCCGATTCAACACATCAAGCCGCACCCGTCTGGCACGGCACCACAATCCTCTCCGTCCGGAAAAGCGGACGGGTCATCGTCATCGGCGACGGCCAGGTCTCGATGGGCCAGACCGTCATGAAGCCCAATGCCCGCAAGGTCCGGCGCCTGCACGACGGCAGCGTGATCGGCGGGTTCGCCGGGGCGACCGCCGACGCCTTCACCCTGTTCGAGCGGCTCGAAGCCAAGCTGGAGCGCCATAGCGGGCAGCTGATGCGCGCGGCGGTCGAGCTGGCGAAGGACTGGCGCACCGACAAATATCTGCGCAATCTCGAGGCCATGATGGCGGTCGCAGACAAGGACGTAACCCTGATCCTGACCGGCAATGGCGATGTGCTGGAACCGGTGGACGGGATCGCCGCAATCGGGTCCGGCGGCAATTTCGCGCTGTCCGCCGCGCGCGCGCTGATGGACTATGAGGACGACGCGGAAAAGATCGCGCGCCGGGCCATGGCCATTGCCGCCGAGCTGTGCGTCTATACCAACGACCAGCTGACCCTCGAAGCGCTCGACAGCGCGACCTGAATCCCACTCTCGCAACAGGTACCGGATGGACAACACCCTCACCCCCAAGGCGATCGTCGCCGCCCTTGACGCCCATATCGTCGGCCAGCGGGACGCGAAACGCGCGGTCGCCGTGGCCCTGCGCAACCGCTGGCGGCGGCAGCAATTGTCGGCCGACCTGCGCGATGAGGTCACGCCCAAGAATATCCTGATGATTGGCCCCACGGGCTGCGGCAAGACCGAGATCAGCCGCCGCCTCGCCAAGCTCGCCGACGCGCCGTTCGTCAAGGTGGAGGCGACCAAATTCACCGAGGTCGGCTATGTCGGCCGCGACGTCGAGCAGATTGCCCGCGACCTGGTCGAGGAGGCGGTCCGTCTCGAGCGCGATCGCCGCCGCGAGTCCGTCCGTCTGCCTGCCAGCGAGGCGGCGATGGAACGGCTGCTCGACGCGCTGACCGGCAAGGAGGCGAGCCAGGCGACGCGCCTCTCCTTCCGGGAGCGGATCGAAGCCGATCAGATGAACGATGTGGAGATCGAGATCGAAGTGGCGGACAGCCCCGCCATGCCCATGGAGCTGCCGGGCCTGGGCGGCCAGGTCGGCATGATCAACCTGTCCGACCTCATGAACAAGGCTCTCGGCCAGCAGCCCCGCAAGCGGCGCCGGATGCGGGTCGCCGACGCGTGGGACAAGCTGGTCGAGGAGGAGCAGGACAAGCGCCTCGACCAGGACGATGTCGCCCGCACGGCCCTGCGCGACGCGGAGCAGAACGGCATCGTTTTCCTCGACGAGATCGACAAGATCGCGGTCAGCGACGTGCGCGGCGGATCGGTGAGCCGCGAGGGTGTGCAGCGCGACCTGCTGCCGCTGATCGAGGGCACGACCGTCGCCACCAAATATGGCCCGCTCAAGACCGACCATATCCTGTTCATCGCGAGCGGCGCCTTCCATATCGCCAAGCCGAGCGACCTGTTGCCGGAGCTACAGGGCCGCCTGCCGATCCGCGTGGAATTGAAGGGTTTGACCGAGGCGGACTTCATCGCGATCCTCTCGGACACCAAGGCGTCGTTGCCGGAGCAATATTGCGCCCTCCTCGCCACCGAAGGGGTCACGGTCGAAATCCGGGAGGACGGCATCGCCGCCGTCGCGCGCATCGCCGCCGAGGTGAACGAACGGGTCGAGAATATCGGCGCCCGGCGGCTCCAGACCGTGATGGAGAAACTGCTGGAGAATGTGAGCTTCGAGGCCGAGGATCGCGCCGGCACCACCGTCATCGTCGATGCAGACTATGTCCACGCCCAGCTGGCCGACATTGCACGGGACAATGACCTGAGCAAATATGTGCTGTAGGTGCGGCGTCGCCTACCAGACTCTGTCGCATTTGGACTGAAGCGCGGGACGTTCTCCTGCGAAAGCAGGAGCCCAGGGCAGCAGGGCGTGCCGGATAACCCTGGACTCCTGCTTTCGCAGGAGAACGATTCTAGCCCAGCAGGACGGGCTCCAGGCGCCCCGATCGCCGCACATAGTCTTGAATTTGAGAAAAGGTCACCGCGCGCGCATCCCCGCCGCCGCCAACTTGCTGGTGCCAGTCGACGATCCAGCCCAGCGCATCGTCCAGGGTGAGCGCCGGCCGCCATCCCAGCGCGCCGCGCGCTTTTGAGCTGTCGAGACGCAGCAGCCCCGCTTCATGCGGCTGCGGGCCAGTGTCGGCCTTGGGCGCGGCCGCACCACCGCCCCACCGCGCCTGCATGCGCTCGACGATCCAGGAGACCGGCCGTGCATCGTCATCGGAGGGCCCGAAGTTCCAGGCGTCGGCAAACTCGGCCTCTCCCGCCAGCAGCCGCTCCGCGATCATGATATAGCCGCCGAGCGCCTCCAGGACATGCTGCCACGGCCGCACCGACTGGGGGGAGCGGATCAGCGGCGCTTCGCCGCGCGCGAAGGCACGCACGAGATCGGGCACCAGCCGGTCAAGCGCCCAATCGCCGCCGCCGATCACATTGCCCGCCCGCACCGACGCCAGCGCCAGACCGCCGCTGGCGATCTTCGCGGGCGGGAAATAGCTGTTGCGATAGGCGGCAATCACCAGTTCCGAACAGCCCTTTGAACTGCTGTAGGGGTCGTGACCGCCCATCGGGTCGGTCTCCCGATAGGGCCAGACCCATTCGCGATTCTCGTAGCATTTGTCGCTGGTCACGCAGACACAGGCGGCCACCCCGCCGACCTGCCGGATCGCCTCCAGCAGATGCACAGTCCCCATGACGTTGGTCGCATAGGTTTCCACGGGCTGTTCATAGGACAGGCGAACCAGCGGCTGGGCGGCAAGGTGGAAAACCACCTCGGGGCGTGCCGCAGCGATGGCCGCTCGCACGCGCTCGAGATCGCGTATGTCCGCTTGTTCATGATGGACAAGCTCGCCCAACCGCGCCTGCTCGAACAGGCTGGGGTCAGTAGGCGGCGCCAGCGCATAGCCGGTAACTTCGGCACCCATCAGATGCAGCCAGGCCGACAGCCAGCTGCCCTTGAACCCCGTGTGGCCGGTAATAAGGACCCGGCGCCCCTTCCACTGCGTCATCCCCGTCACCAGCGCTCCCCGGGGCGCCGCGCCCCATTCCTAAAGATCCTCGAGAAAAATGCTTCGGCCTCCATAACATCTCTGGCGCCGAATGAGACCGTCCACGATGGGTCAGCGCAAAAGAGCTGCCATGAGCTGGTTGCCGTCCCCGCCCGGAGCGCGTCACTTTGTCGCCGCTGACTTGCTGGGCATCCCGGAAAAATGCGGTCGGGCAACCGGCTGACGGCGATTGGCCACGGAAGCAGCACTGCCCGCCAGTTCCTCCAGCCATTGTTCAACATGTTCGAAATGCGAGGCCCAGCTGGGCGGTGTATAGGAAGGCATCAGAGCCAATTGTCTCCGGCGCTCCTGTCCATCGGTCAAAAACTCGCCGATCGCCCGCTCCCAGCCTGCGCCGTCGCTGCTGTCGAGATAATGGGGAATGTCGCCAGCAATCTCCCGGAAAACCTGCAGGTCACTGGCGATAACCGGGGTGCCCAGCTGCAGGGCTTCCACCACCGGAATGCCGAACCCTTCGACGAAGGACGGCATAAGGAGAGCCCGTGCGCCCGCAATATATCCGGCCAATTCGCTGTCGCTGGCGTTGTTGAGTTCAAGGACATGGCCTTGCAATGACGGTGCGCGATCCAGCATCGCCAGCACATGCTCCGCTTCCCAGCCGCGTTGGCCGATGATGACGAGCATCGGCGCCTTGTCTCCGTGCTTCTGAACGAGGCGCTTCCAGAGCTGCAGCAGAAGGACATGGTTCTTGCGCCCTTCGATGGTGCCCACGGAGAGGAAATAGGGACGGCTGATCGGCGGAGGCGCAATCGTGGACGGCAAGGGGTGCCCAGCTAACCACGCGACCACATGCGGTGGCATGGGGAGGCCCGCCCCCTCGGCGAAAGCCTCGAGGTTGCTAACGGTCATCTGTGAATTGGCAATGATTCCGCTCGCGCAATGCAACGCATTGCTCATCCGGCTGCTGTGCCTTTCGGTCTCTCCGGCACGGCAAAATTCGGGGTGCGTAAGCGGAATGAGATCATGGATCAGAAAAACCGCCGGAATGCCCATGCGCTTGATCCATGCTGGCAAGTCGGGCTGGTCCAGTCCGGTATGCCCCACATTGAGGTAAACAGGCGATCCACCCAACCGTGTTTCAGGCTTGGACATCAGAACGCGCACGGCCAAGCTGACGAAACGGCGGAGAAAATCACGGCCGCCACCCAGCAACAGCGCAAAGAGCGCATCGGAATGCCGGGGCGACAAAATATGCCGCCTGCCTTTGCGCTGGACAACCGCCTGTGCACGCGCGCCAAAATGCTCGACATAAGCGAGACACACGCGGTCGATACCGGTCGGAACCCGGCCGGTCCAGACCCGCCAGATCAGGCGGCTGACATCGATCAGAAATGGACGATCAACCACTTACGACCTCACAGATCAGCAGTGCCGCCGCGCGACGCACAGCACTGACCAGAGATAAAGAGAACAGCGGATTATTCCTCAACACGGTCCATGAATGAATTGCTGCATCGCCGATTTGCGGCCATGCTGCAAGCGCGGCGACCCGTCACCATGCCTTGCACTGCACGAAAGAGGCGCTTCCCCATTGCCCGCCATGCTGGCCCTGCTAGAATGGCGGCTCATTACGCGGCCATTGTTTCTGGGATACCATGCACAAGACGCAACCTATTGTTCTTGCGATTTTCGTCCTGTCCCTCGCCGCCAATGCGGCCGCGATGTTCGCCAACTGGAGCTGGTTCGCAATACCAGCCTTGCTGGTGGGCTGGTACATCGCGGACCTTATGTCGGGGGTGGTCCATATGTACATGGATTATCACCCCTGCCCGCCAGGCAAGCGGCTCAACGACATGTTCTTCTATGAAGGGTCGCGGGAATCGGCGGAATATCTGGCGCTGGCCAAGGCGCGCATGGCATCGATCAATCCGTTCGAACGGCTCGTCTATGACTTCAAAAACCATCATCCCCGGCCCGACGCGCTGGGAAGACGATCTCTGTGGCGACTGATCGGGTCCACGGTCACCGTGGCCACCCTGCCGCTTTCCTTTGCCCTCAACATCTGCTCGATCGTGGCACCTCTGCCCGGCTGGCTCATGGCCGGTTTCGTCTCGCTGCTGATTGGCGGGGCTTTCGCACAATATTTCCATGGATCATTGCACCGCGAGCATAATCCCTGGGTGATCCGCGCCCTGCGCCGTGTCGGCCTGTTGATGACGCCCGCCGCTCACCAATTGCACCACAATACGCTACAACAGGATTTTTCGACCAATTGCGGCTGGTCGAATCCTTTGGTCAACCGGCTGTTCAACGCGGCCCGGGCCCGCGGCTATATGGATGATGCCGGGCTGGAGCCCACCTCATAGTCCATTTGCTCGGATAGTTCTGCCCACATATCGAACGGTTCATCCGCGAGCAGGCGTTCGATGCTGTTCTCCAGCAATATCGCCATGGCCGACGCGCTCGCTAGCCCGCCCCGGACCAGGCATCGCGCATGCAGGATCTTCTTGAACGCAGCATAAATGTCCGCGTCTGGCGCCTGCGGCTCAGACCAGAACTGATCCAGCGCGCCGTGGTGGGTGACGCCTGGAATGTCGTAAACCGCATCGCCCAGCACCATCACCGGCGTTCCCGCCTGCAGCGCCAATGTACCCGAGGTGCTGTTTACACAGACCATGCCCATCGCATCTTTGGCAAGCAATTGCAGGTCGCCGCCATCGATATGCATGATGCGGCCGGTCAAGCCCAGTTCGGCTGCCCGCTTTCGCACATATGCGCCCCAGCTATAAAAGCCGCAGTCGAGCGGATGCTCTTTCACGAGCAGGAGGCTGTCGGGCGGCGCAAATTGCGCAAAGCTGTCCAGGACATAGTCGGCAGCGATGCGCATTGACCCGAATGGGGAATGCGCCCGGATCTGATAATCCCCCGTCAGCTGCAGCGGGAAAAGGAAATATTTCTGGCCCGCGATCTTGGCCAGAACCTCCTCCGCGTGTTTGGCACTCCGACCGGCACGCGCGAATTTGCGAGCCCATCCGAGGCCTTCGCCGATAATCCATCCCTGGCGATGGGACTGGTAAAATGGAAAGCGCAGACGCCCGGTAACGACATGGTGGTAATACCAGTAGGAATCGCGCGCCCGGCGCCCGAAACTCGCCGTTATGGATGGCAGGGATGGAATGGGCGGCAGCTTGCCTGCCGCCTCCAGGATGGTTTCCGGGTCTCGCGGCAAGGTCGAATGGCCGTTCACCCCGTCGCGTTCCAGGGTCATCCAATCCGGCCGGATATAGCCTTCCTCGAAGACATGAATCCGAATGCCGCGCAGCCGGGCCAAACGAAGCGCTGCCATATGCATCGGCCGGCAATCGCCATATAAGACCAGATCGGTAATCCGATGGTTCCGGACAAACCGGTCGAAGAACATCGGCCAGTCAGCGAACCGCCCGCGATAATCTATGCTTTCGTCGTGCCAGTCACGCCGGTCTCCACCGTTCAGGTTGATCCGGTGGATAGGCATGCCTCGCCGCACCAGTTCCCGTCCAAGGTCCAGGAAAAACGGTCCCGGCGGCCCTTGGAGAAAGAGAAAAACTCGCGGCGGCAGGGTAAAGCGCTTCATCAAGCCGACCTTCTAATATGCTTCAGAGCCGTCTTCAACTGCCCTTGTTTCTGCCGCAGCCAAATGAGGGAAGACCCAACCGTGGCTTGCTCCTTCGCCATTCGATCAACCAGCACCTCCACGGGACACGGCAATCTTGTCACAGGATCCAGATAACGTGGGTAGAGAATCAAGGTCGCCGCGACCAACTCATCCAGCGATCGATCCGCAGTACGACGGGCAGGAACCTGGCCTAGATCCCTGGTCAGCCCCCAACCTGCAAAGAACGGTACGCCATGCGTCGTGACCTGCTTGCCTCGCATGAGCGCTTCGAAGCCGGCGAGGGATGTGATCACGTGGACGGCGTCCACATTGTCGAGCAGAGCCGCGATGGACGCGCTCCGCTCAACCTGATCCGCAAACTGGAGAACATCGGCGTCGGGAATATCGCCCTTGCGATGCCCCGCTTCGACGTCGGGGTGCGGCTTGTAGATCAGATATGCGTCCGGCTCGATGCTCCGCGCCCGCCGGATCAGATCCCAGTTCGAGCACCCTGCTCCACCGCTCAACATTGAACGGTCGTCCTCGACCTGCCCCGTCACCAGCACATGGCGACGCGTGCCAGCGGGACGCACCCAGGTTCCCCTTCCCTGTCCATATTTGTCGAGGCCAGCTGCAACAAGGCACTCGCGAAGGTCGGCAGCCCGCTCAATCAGATCGGGCGAGATGTCCGCATTCTGAATCAGCATCTCAAGCTCACTCGGCTGGGCTGGATCGAAATGCACACCCATATAATCCACCACGATCGACAGGGGTGGAACACAGTTAGCGCCCAAGCCTTTCGAACGTATGAACCCGTCCTCGATTTCTCCGGTCGCGACACCGCCGCGCTCGAGGCGGTCCGGAAGGCCGGCCGGCGCACGGGACTTCCAGACCAGGGCGGAATCACCCTGCCCCAGCGCGCGCGCCCGAATACCCCGCGACCTGGCATAAGGGGGCGAGCGGCGGCCGTCCCACAGCATGCCGTCAAGTGTCGCCCGCTTCCATTGAGCAACGCCGAAAACGGCCGAGGTCCGCCTGTTACGATCAATCAGGCGCCGCCACTCGGCAAGCAGGCCAATCGCCGCGAGAGCATCCATTGCCTTGCCGGTGAAAGGATCACGATAGGCTATGCCGGAGAGAAGTTCATCCGCCACAAGCTGGCCCAGGATGTCCGGGGAGCCATCAACGTCGCCCAGCGGAGAAAAGCGACCTTGTCCGAAAATCGACACCGGCTTGCCACTTAGCGCCGTGACGAGAGCCAATTCATTGTCCGCACCAGTCCACACGGCCGACGCGTGACCGGCAAGATGCCACGGATCAATATCGTCCTCCAGTTGCAAGGCCCCTGCCAACCCCCGCTGGAAACGGCGACCGACCAACAGCACCCGGCGCGCCAGCCCTTTCGCTTTTGCGCGTGCGAACATGGCGCTCGCTTCGTGCGAAGAAGCCGGAGCGAGAACGATATCCCGATCGGCGGGCAAAGCAGGCTGTGTCCCCCAGAACCTCCCCCCGACCCGGGCCGCCATGAGCGCTGCCATCAGACCAGCGCCGGTGGCTGAATCAGCCCTTTGGGTTGGGCAACCAACGGTCAGCGGATGGGCGACAGCGCCCGGGAAAGGTGGCATCCGCAGAAATGGCAAACCGCTCGCAAAAGGGGTGGCGCGCGTGCCAAACCACAGGGTTCGCCATTTCGCTGCATCGCATTGGAAACCAGCCATGGCCACGCCCATGGGGCATCCAGGGCGAATGCTCAAGCCTCCTGGACCAAGCACCTGGTCCAGAACGGCGTCTAACTCGCGCTTTTTCGCTCGATTCGCCTCGGTAATCATTCCTCTGGCAGGCTTGCGGGGACGAAAGGCGTTGAAAGGCACCGGCCATGGAGCTATCGGTCTAGCCAGATAAAAAAGCTCCACCGGCATCGGTCGCGTCAACAGTGGACAAAAAGCAAGGCTCGTACATGGCATATTCACCTATTTTGATAGACTAGGGGGTCTGCCGTCGAGCCGATAAGAATTTGTTCAGGGACGCTTATTTTGGCAAGAAACCTAATCGACGATCCTATCCCGAATAGCGAAGCCGTAGTTTCGCGGGGACGGGAAGTCATCCGTATGGAAGCAGAGGCACTTGCCTTGCTCGCCAATTCGCTCGACGACAATTTCGTCGCCGCCTGCCAGACGATCCTCAAAGCCAACCGGCGCGTAGTGGTCACCGGCATGGGGAAGTCCGGGCATATCGGGCGGAAGGTCGCCGCAACCTTCGCTGCGACTGGCACGCCTGCCATGTATATCCATCCCGCCGAAGCCTCTCACGGCGATCTGGGCATGCTGGCCGAGGGTGATGTGCTGCTCGTCCTGTCCAATTCCGGCAACACGGTGGAATTGCGCGCGATCCTGAATTATGCGCGCCAGCTCGGCATCCGGATCATCGGCGTCGCCTCCCGGCGCGCCTCGCTGGTCATGGAATATGCCGATGTCCGGCTGTGCCTTCCGCCAGCGCGCGAGGCTTGCACGGCCAATATCGCGCCGACCACGTCCACCACGCTGCAGCTGGCGCTGGGCGATGCGCTGGCCATGGCCGTCATGGACCTGCGCGGCATTTCGGAGGAGAACCTGCGCTCGCTACATCCCGGTGGCGCAATCGGCTTGCGGCTTACGCCCGTCTCGGAAATCATGCATGGCATTGAC
>Ga0207676_10003463_pt1 | contig 11168 bp, 6 predicted proteins | sample KBSSwiS72_FD_184307 | JGI IMG/M metagenome (GOLD analysis project Ga0207676, IMG submission 184307) | Switchgrass rhizosphere microbial communities from Kellogg Biological Station, Michigan, USA - KBS Switchgrass S7-2 (SPAdes) (version 2) | ecosystem: Host-associated > Plants > Roots >... | reverse complement strand
TCCTCTTTGGCCTGCTCAAACTCCTGCTTGGCCTGTTCGCGTTCTTTGATTTTGGCGACGATGATTTCATTGCCGATCTGCATCCGCATCGAATAAACGGCAGCGCGCGTGGATGCTGGAAAAACATATGACGCATTAATCGGACGTGATCCTTCGTTGCGATAGATTTGCCGGACTTTCACGTCGGCAATCACACCTGCGACTGATATATCGACTCGTGTATCTTTGAGCGGCAGTTGATCAACGCTGGGGTCTCCCTGGACCACGAAATAAGGCGCCAGCGTTTTCTCGGCCTTGTCTTCCTGCTGCTGCGCGTAACCTGAAGTGAAAACAACTGCGACCGCGATCAAAGCGAAACACAGATTCCGTAAATTGACTTGCATACTGTCCTCTTTGCCTTCAAGGCGACTAAACATTCGGGCCCACCTCGGCCCCTGTTTATAACGCGAAGATCCTATGGAAGGAGGGCTTCGGGACTAACGCTACAGACCACAGAACTGCCCCGTACAGGCCACAGTCAGGGCACCGTGATGGCCGGAAAGTCTCCCGCAAAGGCGCAAAGGCGCAAAGAAGAACCAAGAGCTTTTTCAGCTTCTTCTTTGCGCCTTTGCGCCTTTGCGGGAACTGTTTTTACTGAATGATAGAATCCCTGCCCGAATGGAAAACTCACCGGTCAAGATCGATGTCCTGCTCGAGCCGTTGTTGGCTGAGGCCAGCGATGAACAGGTTGACGCGCTCCTTTCGCAACTGATCACAGTTCACGCCGAGCCGGTCATCAAAGGCGTCATTCGCTTTAAACTTCGTCTCAACTCTTACCGCGAAACGCAACGTGCGGAGGCTGACGACATTCAGCAGGAAGTCGTGTTGCAACTGCTGGCTCAGCTGCAGCGGTTTCGCAAACTTCCGAGTGGACATCCGATCAGCGACGTTCGCGGCATGGCGGCAGTTATCGCGCATCGCACTTGTGCGCGCTGGATGCGACGCCAGTTTCCCGAACGTCACGCGCTCAAGAATCGCCTTCATTATTTAATGACGCGCCAGCGTGGGTTTGCGCTCTGGCAGGACCAGGACGGAAAACTCGTCGCCGGCTTTGAGGCTTGGCGGGAACGGCCGGTGCGGAACCTTGCAGACGTCGAGAAGTTGCCCGCGAACATTCGCGCACTTAAGAGCGACAAAGCTCAGCAACTGGCTGAGACTGTCGCCGGTATTTTCAACTTTCTCGGTGGTCCGGTTGAGTTTGATGAGCTGGTGAGCGGAGTGGCTGCAATTCAGGGGATCAGCGATCAACCGATCGAATCACTGGCGGAGGATGAGGATGCGACTTTCGAACCGGCGGCGTCAGAACCGAATCAGGCGTGGCGTATCGAGAAGCGGATATTTCTGCAGCGGTTGTGGGAAGAGTTGCAACAGCTTCCGGTAAATCAGCGCGCGGCGTTGTTGCTTAACTTGAAAGACGCTAGCGGATTTAGTTGCATCACGCTCTTCCCCGCGACCGGCATCGCCACGATGCGGCAGCTCGCGCAGGCGCTCGAGATCAGTGCCGAGAGCTTTGCCGAGATTTGGAACGAGTTGCCGCTCGAAGATGCGCGGATTGCGGAATTGCTTGGTTTGACGCGGCAACAGGTCATAAATGCGCGCAAATCCGGGCGCGAGCGGCTGGCGCGGCGGCTGAAAGGATTTATTTAAACGCGATGGTAATACGCGGCAATTTTCGCCAACTTCTGAATGTGAAGCCCACCAGGACCCTGGTTTGGGAGCAAAAAAGACAGTGGAACATCTGAGTCAAAAACAAGTCGAGGACTACTCGTTACGTCAGCTAAGCGCCGCGGAGTTGCTGGCGGTAAGTGATCATCTTGGTGAGTGTGAGATCTGTCGAGGACGGGTTGAGAGATCGTTAAGTGGCGATGTGGCTTTTCTCGGGCTGCACGAGGAGGCGTTTGGCGAGAATGGCTTCGAGAGCGCGCACCTCACCGCAGGGCAGACCGCTGACTATGTCGACCAGAATTTAGCAGGCGAAGCGCTTCAGATGGTCGACGATCACTTGAGCGGGTGCGAACAATGTTTACTTGCCGTTACCGATTTGCGTGCTTTCCGGGATGAGATCGCGCCGTCGCTCGATCGCCGCTATGGACCTGCGCCGGTGTCTAAAGGTGGTTGGCTTCGGAAATTTGAATCTCTATTTAAGGTGGGACCGGTGCCAGCGTTTGGCGCCGCTGCGTTGGCGGTGCTCGTAGTGGCCACGATTGCCTGGTTTGTCTGGCGTACACGAGAAGAAAAGGCGCCGGAAGTTGTCGCAGTATCGTCGCCAACACCTCCGGTTTCGCAACCAACTCCATCACCGGAACCATCCCTGCAACCATCACCGGCGCCGGAAGTCGTCGCGCAACTTAATGACGGTGAAGTTCCGCCTGCTTATCAGAATCTCGTTAAGAAAGCGCTAACGTCGCAGCGGATCGAAAGGTCATCGCAGCTTCAGGGGCTGACGCGACAGGGAAGCTCGTTGATGGGTTCCGGCAATCAAGCGCGGGAGTTTTCGGTGCTCGAACCGGTGGGAAGTGTATCGCTGAGTGATCGGCCGGCGTTTCGCTGGTCAGCGATGGAAGGCGCGACTGGTTACGTCGTTGAGGTTTACGACGATCAGTTCAAGCTTGCAGCTTCAAGTCAGCAGCTTACCAATCGCTCATGGACCATACAGCAGCCTCTTCCACGCGGAAAAGTTTACTCGTGGCAAGTCAAAGCGATCAAAGACGGCCAGGAAATCACCTCACCACGCCCACCCGCGCCACAGGCGAAGTTCCGGGTTCTCAACCAGTCGAAAGCTAACGAGCTCGCACGAGCAAAACGAGCCTACTCGTCATCACACTTAACTCTCGGCTTACTTTACGCAGACGCCGGTCTCCTTAAAGAAGCCGAACAGCAATTCCGCCTCCTCCTCCGCTCCAACCCTAACTCCCCCCTCGCCCGCACCCTCTTGCGACAGGTGCAATCGCCAGGACACTGACCTCTAGAGTGTAGCTGTGCTCACCTGCTCGAGCTCGGATATCAAAATATTGCGTAGTTCGCCAAACTCTTTCCAACTGTCAAGGCCCAGCTCATTAAACTTTGCCTCACTGTCAGCTCTGACTTTCGGATCCGGACTGAACTCAATTTTGTGTAATAGATCATAAACAGCGAAACCGTTGGTCCAATTTGAGTTGTGGAGCTGATGCCATGAATGCCACCAGAGCAGCGCCCGGTTAAGCCATTTGTGCCAGATGCGACTATGCCGGTTGTAAGCGCCGATGCCGCTCCGCCACAGCCAGAAGAATCCAGGTTCGCCTTTTTGAGCGCCAATTCGTCTCAGGGCATCGTACTCAATATTCTTGAGAACCTTTCCTTGCTCGGCCGAGACCAGACGCGTGCGCAGGTGTGAACCCTCTTCAGATTTATTGAATAATCGTCGCGTGGGCAGGCCGATACCTTCTTGCAGGCGGGTAACGTTTGCGCGCTGGCTACTGAGAAGGTCTAACGCGTGATCCGCCAGACGGCTGGAACGACTGCCACCGGCGACAGCCAGAAACCAGTCTCCACGAACAGAAAAGTGACCAGGCAAACGGACCGGGGTCCAGGCGTGTTCAACCTGCTCCGGCGTGAGCGAATCCAGAAAACTGCTGGCTGTCTTGTACCAGTGTCTCGCAGAGACGGAATTCGGAAGCATGTCTCTGCATTTGAAGTCGAAATTAAGATGACTCGAACTATCAACCAAATCCGCAAAGCTCACAGCTTCCGTTAGCAATAACCAGACTTTGTAGAGTTCCAGGGAGAAGCCATCAATCTTCTTTTCATTTACGCGCGCCTCGAGAATTTCTCCCATGCTCATCGTCTTTTCTTCTCTGAGACCGGTTAACAGCGTGACAGGATTTTCCATCGTTGAGGACCAGCGTCGCCGGCTGATTCCTTCAAGACGCTGTATCTTCCTATTAAAACTGTCCTTCAACTTACCGCTTGTTTTGTTATGTTCCGTTAGTGAGCTGTAAGATTCCGAGAACCACATTTCCAGAATCAAACAAGAGAACGATTCCGGGATCAGCATCGTAAAATCAAAGCCGGCGGCACTGCTTGAAGTGCGATAAGATTGAAACTCGGCCACGGCTTTGCTGGCGGATAGAAACTCTCTCCAGGAGACAATTTCTGACGAACTGTGGTCACCAACCTTGCGTAAATTGTCCCACACCCACTTTATGCTTCTTGATTCCGATTTCGGTTTCGGCTCTTGTTCCGCTATATTGCTCTGTTTCTTTTGCTCCCACACGAGTGCTTCTGCCCAGGCGCGGCCGTTACACATCAGGAAGCCAAAGTCCCAGGTGTAGGGAACTCTGTCGACGTACTGCTTCTCATCGTCGGGCAGGTTCTCATAACCGTACTCGCAGTCCTCATCATAAGAATGAAACTTTTGTTTCACAGGCGGTTTCTTGTCTGAAGTGCCTGCGTTTCTGATTGCGGCCTTCTCCTCCGATGGTGTGGGCTGAAATACCCAGAAAGGATCGACTACGGGTTCACTGTAATATTTGTCTCCTCTGAACGTCGCCGTCGCAGAGCTAAGATAATTCCACTGCGGGCGAAAGGCGCCGGCCCTTCGTTGGCGGAGACGTCTGAGCCACCAAAACTCGTTCACCTGGACGATAGTGGTGTGGTCCAGCCTGGTATCTCTTTGCACGTGACACGCATCTCGTAATGGCTCGTATTCGTTAAGCTCAGCCGGAACGATGATTCTCTGCTCTTTGTTATTTTCCTGGACCGGCATAAATATCTCGCGCAGGAGTTTCTCTTCGGTTGCAATGTATCTGGCCACACTCGGTGAGTCGCTGTATAAGCGGACCTCCAACGGAACTGGTTGTGGCTGACCGCGTTCAAGTCCTGAGTAAAGCTCAAAATGTGGATCGACCGAAAGCGCTCGATCCGTCAGACCTTCGTTCTTCGTCTCCCAACGTAGCTCTCTGATTAGTCCGCGATACTCGTGCGACATCGGCGGTATGACACTAATGGCCACACGATTCTCCCCGTAAAAAGGGAGTCGCCAGATGTAAATTCGCGTTTGCACTAATTCGCGAACCGAACTATCAAACCGTTCCGTAATGGACAATTCAGGACTGCCGGAAGTTTGTGTGTCGATGAGAAGAGAAGTGACTCCCTCACGACCAAGCAGGAACAAGAGAGACGGCAACATCAGTGGATCCTCGCGTATATCCGGAAAGGTGTTGCGAAAACTGTTCAAATCGTCAATGACAACTCTGATGCGCCACGACTCTTGAAAGCGGTTTCCCTCTTTAGGCAGCGCCTTGTCGGGTGGACTGGCGAACATTATCTGTTGGGCTCTTGCAATGCCGGCGCTAAAAATATTCATCAGCACCGGCCCGGTTAAATCATGAATTTCGAAGCGTCGACAGATGGTGCGCGCTTCCATGTGTTTCCGTATCACTCTTTCGAGGGCGATCTCGATCAGTTGGAGCTTGAGTAGGTTTTGCCTTTTCCTGTAGTGGGAACCTTTGGATAGCTTACGTTTCTCTCGGTTGATGAGCTGCTCTTCATACCACGTAGCAAAGTCCTGAACATTTTTTTCAACTCTTTGGATGGGGTCGATGATCACCTGGTTGTCGGTCTGACCGATAGCGAACGTGTCCTCGTTTCGCAGCCACTGATAGAAGTCGGCGGCAAGACTCTCCACCGTTAAGTCCTGCGTCGTAAAGAGCACAGCGACTGGATAAAAAGTGCCGGAACAGTTGGACAATTGTTCCGCAAGCGTTTCAACCTGTCGCACCATCTCTTCGATAATGCTGCTGGCCACCGCCGATGCAGTGGTTTTCTTGTGTGCGATATCGCGAATCCCGTCTTCAACCTGCTTGACCAACTGAGTGCCGGATGGGCCATCGATCTCATTTCCGATTGCTCCTCTCAAATCTTCCGCAAAGGCGTAAAAAGCACGGCTCAGAAATGCTTTTCCCAACTGGCTCTTCTGTGTCAGAGAATCTCCAATCAACGCCGTCGCCGAACTGCAAAGTAGTCCTCGGGGATCGGATTTATCCGGGAGAGCTTTTTCGGCCTTCTCTCCCTTGCCACCCAGCATGTTGTCGAGATAAGGCAGGCCGAAAGCCGCAAACCTGATCTTGTCAGGTATGCGAACCGCGTCCTCTCGATCGATCATTACTTCGCGACTCGTGTAGTCGAGTGACGGAAAGACATGCACATAGCCCTGGCGTTTTGTTTCGTCATCAGCGCGAGGTACCTCAGGGTCGTCCGCATTCTGCTGTTCGCCAGTGGTCGAACCACCGCCATTTCTGATTACATAGGGATGTTGGCCGCGGCGATGCCATTGACTACGCGCTTTCTCGATTTCAACGGTTCGTCTTACGTAGCGGCCTGTCTCCACGTTGCGAAGACGGATAACGACGTCGGTAACAAATTCCTCAGGAAAACGCTCCTTGCGACTCTCTTCGACAACCAGCAACAAGTGACAACGTCCGGCAGCCAGCCGCATCACCTGCGCAATGCGGGAGCGACGTGACGACTCTTCACCAAACGCGTTCAGATCGCCCACCAGCGTTTCAAATCCCTCGACCGCGTCGAGTATGACCAAGTGTCGCGGCTGTTCCTTCTTAGGTGATTCTTCCAGATTCGAGAGCAGACGATGCACAAATCCCCAGTCGTCGCCCGCAGTGCGCGACGCAAGATCGACAAAACAGACTTCCGGCTTGAAACCAGTACCGCAGCCATAAGAGTAGTTCTCGAGATAATGAGTAATACTCCTTTCTGTATTGCCACCGCCGAACGGAAAATATTGCCCCAGTCCGATCTCAAACTCCGGTCCGGTTCTCGGTCTTCGTCCCTCTCTTAGTTCCACGAGCGGTTCCCGTCGCTTGCACGGTTGGTTTAGGCCGAAGTGATACCAACCTTTGAGCGCCATTTGGTAGGTGAGATCCGTGGAGATGTAAAGAACCTTCAAATGCGGATACGTCGAACCAGTCGCACAGTCTTCGAGACAATCAGCGAGGTATTGTGACGCCAGGTGCAAAGAGATAACAGACTTTCCGGTGCCATCTGGTCCAGCCAGGCAGATACTCGACGTGATCGGCAGAATGTCGTCTCCGGAAGAAACCTCCGGCTCCGAAACGTCAATGCCATAAAGGCCGGCGCCCTCGTCGATCGTGCCGATTAATCTATCTAACGATTGAATTCCGAATCGCAAAACTTCACGGTTACCCATTTAATTCACACTCCCTGAAGATCCCACTCGTTAGACTTCATGTATGCTTTGGTCTGAATTGCCGCGAGTGCGTTGTTGTCGTTATTAAAAAAGGTGAGAAGTTCCTGGTTCGTCTTTGGATCTGTAAACAGTTGCTCGATGAGCGAACGACGTCCTAAACAACTGGGCTCGTCGCTATGATCCGCTTTGCGTGTGGCTGGTTTTCCGGGACGGTGTGGAAGTAATGACGCAAGACCGTCAGACGTTAGCGAAGCAACTCCTCGTGGTGACCGACGCCAGAGTGATGGAAATAGAATATTCGTTCCGTCTTTTTCGATCGTCGTCTCGTTATTGACAGGTGTTTCAAACTTGAGGTCAGCAGATGCACGAATGTTAATGACGCCGAGAAGTTTTGTAGCCACTTCACTGCGGTCAGCAGGTGTTTTAACTCCCAGGGCTTCAAAGATCTTGTGCATCGCTTCGACCAGGGAGCCCGCGTGCGCGGTTGTGACGATCAAGTGGCCCGTGGCAGCGAAATCCAGCAGCACCTTCCAATCGGCCTTGTCTCGAGTTTCGCCGACGAAAAATACTCGCGGAGTTTGACGCAACGCATCGGACAGAGCCTCGTCGAGCATTTTGGCATCAGTCGGTTTTTCACGCGGCGTGTAATCTCTTTTCTGGTCCTTCGTCTTGAATTTGACTGCTGCCCAGCCAAACGGACTGACCAAATCCTCGAGCGCGTAAAAACGTTCTACAGGATCTTCAAACGTAACCAAGTGATGCCGGCGGTCCTTGGGGGCTTTTGCGTCCAGATATTGCTGAATTATGCCGCGTGTGATTTCGCTCTTGGCGGATTTGGTCGCGCCCGTAATGACGAGTAATCCCTGGGCATGTTCCACGGACCCAGTGCGCTCAAACACTTCCCGGAAGAGAACTTCGCAATATTCACGGAGACTGAAAAGATTCTGCTTACGTTTGTGCTGTTTGTTTTGGTAATCACCTGCTGTGTATCCATGTTCATCACTGATTTTGCGAAAAGTGATGCTGAAATAATCACCAATGTAAGACGAGCAGATCAGCCCCCGGCCCGTTTGCCTTGGTTTAATTAGATCGGGGAAACCATGTGTGAGAATGAAGCGGTTGTGCCACCTTGTTTTCAGTGGTCCGACTTCGAGTTTGTTGAGATAGTCCTGATCTAAGTCTTCAAACTGTTTACTGGCCCACGGTTCGTTTGCCAGACTAGCTCCGTCTACTACCTTGTTCAAAATCTCCAGAATCGCGCTTTCAAGCTTTTTCTGATCTCCTTGTTGAAGAGTCCCGGCCCCTAGCCTTACAAGACATTGGCTCGCACTGCTTGCTTCAAGTTGCTTAAACAAAAACTCGTATGAAGAATTCTGTGTAGGCTCCTTAAGGTTGGACCAGAAACTCTTTAGGATCTTAATGCCATCCTCCGTCAAGATCAGGTTCTTGATGTAGATGCGTTCGGCAAAACTGAATCGTTCTTTACCGGCCGGTCCACCTGTTTCGGGCTTTGCTGATTTTGGTAACTTTTCTAACTCGGCTACTACTGAGCCGTCTACGTCTTTGACATAGAAAGTGAAGTCGTCACCCTCTTCTTCAACGTAGAAGTTGAGCTGTGGTTTCTTGTTTTGGATGGGGGCAGACATATGAAACCTCTAAACATGAGAGTTGAAAGAAGTGCCTCGAACATGGCAATCACTTATGTGGCGATCCGCGGCTGGCACCGGACAACAATGCAGTAGTGTGGGATCTGAGGACAGCCTGTGTTGAGGCGGCTCATAAATATAACAAGAGACTCTGTAAGTCAATAGGTGGGTTTGTTACTGCTTGTTGCTGCTCATTAAAATATCCGCTTAGCTGCTCAGTGTCACGAACAGATCGTACTGACGATCCCCTAAAGAGCAGCCGAAAGGCTGAACTCTGAACGTTGTTGCTGAACGAGCGGCGTGGAGGTATGCTTCGTTACATGACAATTGCTGAAATAGAAAAACTCGCACTCACCTTACCTGAAAAGCAACGAGCTACTCTCGCCGCGAATCTTCTCGGTTCTCTACACGGCGTGTTAGAAGATGACGATGAAGGCATCGCAGAAGCCTTGCGTCGCGACGCAGATCTTGAGGCAAATCCCACACATGCTATTTCTCTGGCAGAACTGGATGATCAGATAAAGACCCGGCGGAGTTAATGCGCCTGGAGTTCCATAAACAGATCAACTCAGACGTCTTACGTATCATGGACTATTACGAGGATGTTGCCGGACCGCAGCTCGCTAATGAGTTTTATGCGGAGTTGCGGTTGTATTTCCAGAAGGCAGCAGATTCTCCTGAGTCGTACATCGTTCGGAAACGTGATCTGAGGCGAGTGAATCTCAACAGGTTTCCGTACCATTTCTGGTTTCGAATTATTGAAGACCGCGTGCGCATCTTAGTCATTCGTCACCATAAGCGGCGCCCTTTGGTTAACCTTCGCCGCCGATAGACAACCCTACTGCCCGTCGCCGACGAGGACGAAGCCGCCCCAGTAGAATGGATGGCTCGTTTCGGGGTTCTTTAATAACTTCAAGGCTGCCTGGCGCAGGGCTTCCGTCTTGGTTGATTTGGGTGAGAGCAGGCCGCGGTGGAAGTTGACCATCAGGTCGCGCGTGCCGGCGGATTCGACTTTCCACTGAGTCACAACAATCGAGGGCACACCCGCGATGAACATGGCCCACGAAAATCCAATCATGCCCTCACCGGCCCCGACGCGCCCGCGCGCGGTTTCACACGCAGAGAGCACCGCGAGGTCGGCTTGCAGATCGAGCTGCATCAGCTCCCACGCTTCCAACAACCCATCCTCGCCCGCACCACCTTCAGCCAGCGCCAGGTGTGAATACATCGGCGAGGCGTTATTCAGTACTCCGTGTGTAGCGAAGTGAAGGATCCTGGCGCGACTTGCTTCACTCTTGACGCGGTCCTCGCGAGCGTCGGCGCCAATGTAGACTTTGCTGCGCGAGACGCCGTACAACCGTCCTAACGCTTTGACTTCCTGCTCCGCCTCGGGCAGCGGTTCGAGCTTGCCGTCACGCAACGTCAGCGCCGCCGCCGTGTGTTTCACGGTCTCAGTGCCGAGAACCGGATTGCCGAGCGCGAGGAGAGTTGCGGGATTCGCATGCGCACTCTCGATCTTTCGACGTCGCGTCATTTCGCGCAGTACTGTAAACGACGGCGCATAGGCAACCGCAGCATCTTCAATCACGAAACGATTAGCGCTGTTGACGAGCGTTTGAAACGGCAGATCCCACAAAGTGCTATCAGGCGCGATGATGAGATTGGTGCGCCCGGAAAGTTGAGCCGCCGCCGGTTTGAGAAGCTGTTCGTAGAGTTTCGCAGCCAAGGCACGAAAGCCGAGATCGCGTGACGCAAGTTGTTGACGAAACGTTTCTGTCTGTTTCGCGAGATCGTCTCTCTTGACTGGCAGCGTGTAGACGCGAACGTCCGCTTCCTTGCTTCCCTTCGTCACGACAAACAGATACGTCTTCTCATCGCCGACAACATACTCCAGCAACGCGCTCGAAGCATCAGGTAATAACGCCGCCAACTCTTCGGCTCTAACGATCGGTGCTTCACCGCGTTGTACCTTCAGCTCCGGATGCGTCACGTAAAGCTGAGTCTCAAAGTCTTGATACTCGAGTCTGACCTTCTGCACCGCGTCCTTCAGCTCAGCCACGCGTTTCGCATCAGGTTTATCACGGCGCGCCTCGGCGGTGTATTGCGAGTTAAGCGAAACCAGGCGCTGCCGGAGTTGTGCCTCAGTTTGCTGCTCTTCTTTCGACCAGGACTTTCGCAAATTGGTGCGCCCTGTTTGTAGTACGTCCAGCAACACACGGGCTTTCGACTGCTCAGCGAAGGTCAGCGCCTCAGCAAAATTTCCCTGCGCAACGAGCACGTCA
>Ga0207676_10003448_pt1 | contig 11191 bp, 9 predicted proteins | sample KBSSwiS72_FD_184307 | JGI IMG/M metagenome (GOLD analysis project Ga0207676, IMG submission 184307) | Switchgrass rhizosphere microbial communities from Kellogg Biological Station, Michigan, USA - KBS Switchgrass S7-2 (SPAdes) (version 2) | ecosystem: Host-associated > Plants > Roots >... | reverse complement strand
CGCCTGAAGAAGGCGGTGAGTAGCATCGCGGTGCCTCCTCACCTGGAAGCGAACATCCGTAGCCGCATCCACGCGGATACGCCGGCCGTGGGGAATAGCCGATTGAAAGCGGCCGTTCAAAATATCGAAACTCCTCCATTTCTGGAAGCACGCATTCGGCATGGCGTTCGCACTGAAAAGCTGCCGAGGCGCTGGCTGCCCAGGCTTGTTCCGGCGGCCGTGGCGGCAGGCGCCGTCGTAACCGTTTTGATTGCTTATCAGCTTGGGCACTTGCGGCTCACCGTCCTCTCCCAGCAATCCTACATCGCCTCGGTCTCTACGCGCATCCCGTCGCTCATGCGCGTCGGGCTGGGCGATCATATTCATTGCTCGGTCTTCCGCAAATATCCGAAAAACCCGCCTCCGGTTGAGCAATTCGTACACGATCTGACTCCGCAATATGCGGGACTCATCCCGATTGTGCGCAAGGAAGTGCCTGCCAATTATCGGATGTCATTGGCGCATCTGTGCCGCTATAACGGCCGCCGGTTCGTTCACCTGTCCTTGATGAACGACTCGAACATGATGTCTTTGGTGATGACCCGCAAGTCCGATGGGGAATCCTTCAACACCGAAACAATGATGCCTGCACTGGTTCAATCCGGGATCCCGATGTATCAAGCCGGAGTTCAGCGCTTCCAAATGAGCGCGTTTGAAACCCGCGACTACCTGGTCTATTTCATCTCCGACTTGGGCAAGCAACAGAACACCGACATGATGCTTGCGCTGGCGCCGCAGGTGAAGGACTTCCTCAACAAGCTCGAGCTGTAGTCGTTCTTCTCCCCGTCAATAATAAAGCTCGTTTTTCTGGAATACTCTCGCGGCCTCGCGGCTTTACATCCTCGTAACGAGAGCACTCCAAGGAGCCCAGCCGTGACCAGCCGAACCAACGCCGAACATCAGAGACTCGAAGAAGCGCGCGACCGCAAATCGCACTGGAAACGCTGGGGGCCTTACCTGAGTGAACGCGCTTGGGGCACCGTGCGCGAGGACTATAGCGCTCACGGAACGGCCTGGGAATACTTGCCGCACGATCACGCCCGCTCGAAAGCCTACCGTTGGAACGAAGACGGAATCGCGGGCATCTCGGATCGCCACCAGCGCATCTGCTTCTCGGTTGCTCTGTGGAACGGCCGCGACCCGATCCTGAAAGAGCGCCTCTTCGGCCTCACTGGGAATGAGGGCAACCACGGCGAGGACTGCAAAGAATGTTACTTCTATCTGGATTCGACTCCCACACATTCATACATGAAGTATCTGTATAAGTATCCTCAGGCAGCATTCCCCTATCAACAACTGGTTGAGGAGAACCGCAGGCGCGGTCGCGACTCGCGCGAGTTTGAACTCACAGACACCGGCGTCTTCAGCGAGAACCGCTACTTCGATGTCTTCGTCGAGTACGCAAAGGCCTCGCCCGATGACATTCTGATCAAGATCACGGTAGCGAATCGAGGGCCTGAGGCCGCTGATCTTCATCTGCTGCCGACCATCTGGTTCCGCAATACTTGGTCATGGGGAACCGCTAAGAACCGGCCGCAGCTTCGCACGGGAGCTGACGCGATCGAACTGGATGTTCCACACTATGGCCGCCGTTTTCTCACTTACGAAGGCGATCCGGAACTCTTGTTCACGGAGAATGAGACCAATTCCAGGCGCCTCTACAATAATGACGGAGGTCCGCAGTTCGCCAAGGACGGCATCAACGACTATATAGTTCACGGCGATACAAGTGCGGTGAACCCGGAGCGAACAGGGACGAAAGCCGCAGCAAACTACCGGTTGACGGTTCCCGCCGACGGAAGTGCCACCGTGCGACTTCGGCTCGCCCAGACAAAAAGCCCGATCACCCGAACCTTCGACCGCCTCTTCGGTCAACGCCAGAAAGAAGCGGACGAATTCTACGAAACCGTCATCCCGCAACATCTGTCCCAAGACGCACGAAACGTAATGCGGCAGTCTTTCGGCGGACTATTGTGGTCGAAGCAGTTCTATCACTACGTAGTTCGTGACTGGCTGGAGGGAGATCCCGATCAGCCTGCTCCCCCAAGCGATCGCAAATACGGCCGGAACAGGGAGTGGGGGCATCTCTACAACGCCGACGTCATTTCGATGCCGGATAAGTGGGAATACCCGTGGTACGCGGCTTGGGATCTCGCCTTTCACTGCGTGCCTCTCGCGCTAGTCGATACGGACTTTGCCAAGGAGCAGCTAACGCTGATGGTGCGCGAATGGTATATGCACCCGAACGGCCAGCTCCCGGCTTACGAGTGGGCCTTTGGCGACGTGAATCCGCCGGTGCATGCCTGGGCCGCCTGGCGTGTCTACAAGATCGAAAAGAAGCAGCGAGGCGTGGGTGACCGCACGTTCCTCCAGCGCATCTTCCATAAGCTCCTTTTGAATTTCACTTGGTGGGTGAACCGCAAAGACGCCGATGGACGCAATGTTTTTCAAGGGGGATTCCTCGGTCTCGACAACATTGGCGTTTTTGACCGCAGCGCTCCGCTACCCACAGGCGGGCATCTCGAACAGGCGGACGGCACCGGTTGGATGGCCATGTACAGCCTCAACTTACTGGCGATTGCTTTGGAGCTAGCGAAAGAAGATCCATCCTACGAAGATGTCGCGAGCAAATTTTGGGAGCACTTCCTGTACATCGCAAACGCCATCAATCATCTCGGCGGCAACGGCGTCGGAATGTGGAATGAAGAAGACGGCTTCTTCTACGACGTCCTGCGCACGCCAGACAGCGGCGATATTCCGCTGAAGATCCGCTCTATGGTCGGTTTGATCCCGCTCTATGCTATCGAGACACTGGATTCCGATATCGTCGACCGCCTCCCTGGTTTCAAACGACGGCTCGACTGGTTCGTCGAGAATCGGCGCGATCTCACCGCCAACGTGGCGTGCATGCACACCATGGGAATGGGAGAGCGGCGCTTGTTGTCCATCGTTGATCCCGATCAGCTTCGCCGCATTTTGCGATTCATGCTGGATGAAAACGAATTCCTGTCTCCCTACGGACTGCGTGCTCTTTCACGCGTGCACAAGGACCAGCCCTACCGGCTCCCCGTGAACGGAATGGAATATCGCGTAGGCTACGAACCCGCCGAATCCAGCACCGGCTTGTTCGGTGGAAACTCTAACTGGCGCGGCCCCATCTGGTTCCCGGTGAATTACCTGCTCATCGAGTCGCTCCAGAAGTTCCACCATTACTTAGGGGATGACTTCAAAGTTGAGTGCCCAACCGGCTCAGGGCAATTCATGACGCTGTGGGAAGTGGCGGCCGAGCTTTCGCGACGGCTCACGCGGCTATTCCTGCGCGACGATCAGGACTCGCGACCGGTCCATAGCACGCAAGACCAATACCGCGAAGATCCACATTGGCGCGACCTAGTGTTGTTCTATGAATACTTCCACGGGGACGATGGATCCGGAGTAGGAGCCAGCCACCAGACCGGCTGGACGGGCCTGGTCGCCAAGCTTCTGCAACAAAGCGGCGAAGGGGAAATGCCGCGAGCCGTCCTCGAACCCGAAGATCAGGAAGCTCTCTCGGAGGTGCCGGCATGATCAGCTTCGGTCAGGATGTCTGCAGCGATCTTGTGCAAGCCCGAAGCCTGGAGTGGCTGGAGACGAACGGCCTGGGCGGGTTCTGTTCGTCCACGATTACCGGCCTAAACACGCGCCGCTATCACGGTCTCTTGACTGCGGCTACCAAGCCTCCCGTGGGCAGATTCGTTCTCCTTTCGAAGGTTGAGGAAACGCTGCTGATCGACGGCCGCCGCTACGATCTGTCATCGAACCGATATCCTGGTGCGGTTCACCCTCAGGGCCATCGCTATCTCACTGAGTTTCGCCTGGATCCCTTCCCAACGTTCGTATTTCGCGTTGAGGGGATTGAAATCACGAAGCGTGTATTCATGGCTCACGGCGAGAATACGACAGTGATCGAATACGATGTCCAACTTCCGAAGGGCGCCAATGCATACTCTCTCGAATTGCGTCCGCTCATAGCTTTCCGCGACTATCACGGGACGACGCATCACAATAACGCGATCAACTCCACTGTTCAGTCGAATGACGGCATCGCGGCAATCACTCCTTATGAGGACTTGCCCACACTCTATTTTGGGCACAATGCAGACACCCTCGAAGAATCGGGTAACTGGTATTTCAATTTCGAATACTCCGCGGAGCTGGAGCGTGGACTCGACGCTCATGAGGATCTGTTCAACCCATTCGCCCTGCGCTTCGACCTTCCAGGGAACCAGAAAGCAATTGTGGTCGCCTCCATTCAGTCGCGCCCGGCAAGCGATGCAGCCCAACTCAAGCGGCGCGAAGTGAATCGGCGAAAGCGCGTGGTCGAGCAAGCTCCGTCAAAGGATCCGCTCGTCCGGCAACTCACTGCCGCTGCGGATCAATTCATCGTGCAGCGCGGTGAGCTGAATACTGTTGTCGCCGGCTATCATTGGTTCGCAGACTGGGGGCGGGACACGATGATCGCCCTGCCCGGTCTGACGCTAGTCACCGGCCATCCAGAAATCGCCAGAAACGTGTTAGAGGCCTTTGCGGCAAGCGCCGACCAGGGCATGCTGCCAAACCGCTTCCCTGACGCGGGTGAGAGTCCCGAATACAATACCGTCGATGCAACTCTGTGGCTCTTCGAAGCCGTTCGGTCGTATCTGCATTACACGGGTGATCAAGAATTTGTGCGTACGCGCCTGTACCCGAAGTTGAAAGACATGATTGACTGGCATTTGTGTGGAACGCGTTACGGAATCCACGTCGATAGCGATGGGCTCCTGGCCTGCGGGGAGCCGGGTGTTCAGCTCACCTGGATGGACGCCAAAATCGGCGACTGGGTGGTGACGCCCCGAACGGGAAAACCCGTTGAAATTCAGGCTCTCTGGTATAACGCGGTGCAAATCTTAAGTGGCCTTGCGCGGGACTTCGGTGATCCTGGCCCGCACAAGTTTCTTCGGGAACTGGCCAAGGAAACCTGCCAGAGTTTCCAGGCCCGCTTCTGGAATTCCGCTGCCAGCTGCCTATATGACGTAGTTAACGGCGAGGCTAGCGATGCGTCGATTCGCCCGAATCAGATCTTTGCCGTGAGCCTGCATCACACCATGCTGCCGGCCGATAAGGAGCGGCAGATTGTAGACGTAGTACAGCGTGAGTTGCTCACGCCCCTCGGCCTGCGTAGTCTATCGGGGAATGACCCACACTACCGGCCGCGCTACGAAGGTGGAGTGAGGGAGCGCGATTCGGCCTACCATCAAGGCACTGTGTGGCCGTGGCTGATGGGTCCCTTTATTTCGGCATATGTCAAAGTCCACGGTCGCGGCGCGGAAGCCAGGAGCCAGGCGGAAGTGTGGTTCAGGGCGTTCGATGAACATTTACGGTCGGCGTGCCTCGGTCAAGTTTCCGAGATCACGGACGCCGAATCACCGCATACTTCTCGCGGATGTGTTGCACAAGCCTGGAGCGTAGCCGAGTTGCTACGCGCGGCTGCAGAAGATATTTATCAGCTGCCGCTTTCCCGGGAGCGGGAACTAGCAGGCACAAGCGTCTAGTCCGCCTGTGATCGACGGCTTCACCTTCCGCCAGGCGGTTTGGCTCTTTCCGCCTGCCTTCATCCTGCACGTCGTCGAAGAGTGGCCGCAATTCACGCGCTGGGTCCAGACCCACGCGTCTGGACAATTCTCGCGGCGCGATTACAATGCCATCCACGTCGCAGGAATCTTTGCATCCGTATTGGGTGCCACTCTCGTGTGGCTATTTCCGAACCCGGCTGTCGTCCTTTTGTTTTTCACTTTCCTCCTCCCAGTGCTTGTTTCAACACCCTATTTCACGCGGGCGCATCCGTGCTCACGCGAACTTATTGCCCGGGCGTCGTAACGGCAGTCTTGATTTATTTGCCTCTATTCATCCTGCTAATCGCGCATGTGTATGCCGAACGTCTGCTCACCCCGTTCGCCCTGGCCGCATCGTTATTACTGGCGGCCTTATTCCATACCTGGGAAGTCGGCCATTACGTATTCAAGGCGTGGTGATTCTGGAATAAACAACTTCTGGTCGGGATTTACACGACGAACAGGAGATCCATATGAACATTTTCAAGACATGCATCAGCGCCGGCGCCCTGCTGAGCCTGGTCACAGTAAGCCCGGCCCAAGTGGTCGACAAGAAGTCTCTCACGATGGATGGCGCGCGTAGAGTGATCGCGGCCTCAGTCGCCGAAGCAACCAACAAAAGGACTACTGGGGTCATCGCGGTGGTGGACGACGGCGGCAACCTGATGGCGCTCGAGCGTATCGATGGCACATTCGCGGCGGGCGCGAATATTTCAATTGGAAAGGCTCGCACCGCATTGTTGTTTCAGAAGCCCACCAAGTTCTTCGAGGACGTCGTGAACAAGGGCCGCACCGCCATGGTGGCGCTGGACGGATTCACTCCGCTACAAGGAGGCGTCCCGATTGTCGTCGATGATCAAATCGTCGGCGCAGTCGGAGTCAGCGGAGCGGCCAGCGCGCAGCAGGACGAGGAACTCGCCATGGCTGGAGCGAAAGCATTCGAATCCGGACTGCCACCAATAAGCTTTTTCCCCAAAGAAACCGTGAAAGCTGGGTTCGCAAAAGGCTCCGTTCTCTTCGACCACAGCGACAAGTACATGGTGCATACCAGTCGCCGTGAAGCGCCTGGCATGGCGGAGATCCACACGAAGGACGCCGACATCGTCTATGTGCTGGATGGCACGGCTACCCTGATCACTGGCGGCACGCCCATCGGCGTCAAGCCGATCGGTGGCGACGAATTGCGCGGCGAGAAGATCGAGGGTGGCGAGATACGGCAGCTTGCTAAAGGCGACGTGATCATCGTGCCGGCCGGAGTCCCGCACTGGTTCAAGGAAGTCACGAATCCATTCCTCTATTACGTCGTGAAAGCCCGGTAACCGGGCCAAGGAGACACGTCATGAAATCGTTATCAGCCACTCTCTTCTCTACGCTGCTTGTGACCATTCCAGCACTTCGAGCTGAACTGCCGGTCAAGAAAGTGATCACGCTAAGCGTTGCGAAAAAGATCGCCGCCGCTGCCGAAGCCGAGGCGAATCGCCGACACCTCACGGCCGTGATTGTAGTAGTGGATGATGGCGGCCATCCTCTATTGCTCCACCGCCTCGACAACACGCAAGTCGCCAGCGTTGAAGTGGGAATCGGAAAAGCACGGACCGCAGCCATTTTCCGCCGGCCCAGCAAAGATTTCGAGGATCAAATTAAGGAAGGGCGGATAGCCGCACTGGCGCTGCCCGGCGCGACACCGTTGCACGGTGGCATTCCGATTATCGTCGACGGAAAGGTCATCGGCGCGATCGGCGTGAGTGGCGAAAGTCCGCAAGAGGATGAAGACGTCGCCAAGGCTGGAGCTGCTGCCGCGCCCGCCTCGATTGCTTCCGAAGGAAGATCCAATGAATAGGACATCTTCTCGACTGATCCAAGGTGCACTGGGCGTTTGCGCTCTAGCCATCCTAACCGCCGCGACCGTTGAGCGCACCGAAGTACCAAATGGCGCACCGGCAGCCACCGTCAATCTGGCAACCGATGCCGGTGTTCGGATGGTAAAGGGACAATGGCGTTATCACGACACAAAAATCGTGGAAACCGATTTTCGTGCGCCCGGCCCCGATGGCCAACCGACGGGCGCGCCCGTGCAAACTTACGACTATACGCCCCACGCCGGCGGCGCGAACTTCGATGACGCGAGCTGGGATATTATCGGCGCCACCACTCTCGAACAACGTCGCGGAAACGGCCGTCTTGGGTTCAATTGGTATCGCATCGGGATAACAATTCCCGATCGCATCGACGGCTTCGACCCGTCCGGCTCGACCGCCGTATTTGAAACCTCCATTGACGACTACGCCGAGATCTGGGTGGACGGCGAACTCACTCGCGCCGTGGGCCAAAGCGGCGGATCCGTCATCAGCGGCTGGAACGCTGGAAATCGCCTGGTGATCGGACGCAACGTGAAACCCGGACAGAAGATTCAACTCGCCGTATTCGGCATCAATGGGCCGATCTCAAACCCGCCCACTAACTATATCTTCATGAGGAGCGCCAAGGTGTCGTTCTTTCGAGAGGCGCCAGGTCCCGTGCCGATCGTGCCTGCCGAGGTCAATGTCGAGGTGATCCGCTTGGACCCAGCGATCGACGCTATCGTTCCGCCCAATCCAAAAATCTTTAAGCTGGCGGAGGGATTCCAATTCACAGAAGGGCCGGTCTGGCCCCGCGACGGCGGGTTCTTGCTGTTCAGCGATCCCAACGCCAATACCATCTACAAGTACAGACCGGAGCCCGGTAACGTGCCCGGAGAACTATCCGTATTCCGCAAGCCGAGCGGTTATTCCGGCGCGGACGTCACCGAGTACGGACAGCCCGGTTCCAACGGTTTGACGCTCGATCCGCAAGGGCGCCTGACGATAAACGAACACGGCAATCATCGAGTGACCCGACTAGAAGCCGATGGCTCGCTCACGGTGCTGGCCGATCGATACCAGGGCAAACGCCTGAACAGCCCCAACGATCTTGTTTACCGCTCCGACGGGGCGCTGTTCTTCACCGATCCACCTTTCGGTCTACCGAAATTCTTCGACGATCCTCGGAAGGAGTTGCCTTATAGCGGGGTATTCTCCATTGTCAAAGGCAAGCTGCAGTTGGCGAGTACGGACTTGCTAGGCCCCAATGGCGTTGCATTTTCTCCCGACGACAAATACCTGTACGTGACCAACTGGGACGACAAGAAAAAGATCATTATGCGCTACGAAGCGCTTGCCGACGGAACCCTGAAAAACGGGGAACTGTTTTTCGACATGACGGGTTCCGTAGGTGAGGACGCACTAGATGGGATGAAAGTTGACCAGCAGGGGAATCTCTATGTGTCCGGTCCCGGCGGGCTGTGGATCTTATCCGCGGAGGGAAAGCACCTTGGAACTATCATCGCGCCGAAGCACCCTCACAACCTGGCTTGGGGCGACGAAGATGGCAAGACGCTGTATCTTTGTGCCGAAACCGGCTTGTACCGAATGCGTTTGAATGTTGCTGGAATCCGGCCATGATGTTGCGGCACTTGAGATTCGTCCCGCTGTTCCAGGCGATGCTTACGGCATCGCCCTGACGTTTCTCGAAAGTGCTGAATATCATGCCGAGCTTGATCCCGAGCGTTATTTGACACCAGCAGTTGAGACGATATCGGCGCGCTACCGCGACGGCAGCATCCGTCGCACCGCGGCATGGAGGTCATAACCCTTGTTGCCGAACTCAGCGGCGAAATCGTCGGATTCATTGACGCCCGCATTGAACAATCGCCCGATCGAATGCACCGAGAGATGATCTATTGCCATATTTCTGAGATCGCGGTAAGCCGCATGCGCCGGAACCAAGGCATCGGGGGACGCCTCCTTTGGGCGGCTGAAGACTGGGGACATCGGCTCGGTGCGAAGTTCGCGTCTTTGGAGTATCACGCTGCAAACACGCGCGCCAACCTCTTTTACCAGGAACGCATGGGCTATAGGATGGCATCAGTCACAGTCATAAAACGGCTCGATCGGTGAAAGAAACTTCCGGTCTACCGTTCCAACCTGCTAGATGCTTCCTGCTATCTGGTCGAGTCGCGACACGATTAAATCCGGGTCAAAGCCCAAGTGATCCATTTCTACTTTCAACCGGTTGCACCAGCAAACCTGATAGCCGAACGCTTTTGCCCCAGCAGCGTCCCATGAGTTCGATGAAACAAAGAGGATCTCATTGACGGGAACCCGAAGGATCTCGGGACCAAGCGCATAGACCCGGGGAGACGGTTTGTATGTCTTCACCCGGTCCACTGAAATGATCTCGGCGAAGCAGGATTCCAATCCGTTGTTTCGCACTGCAGCATCCAGCATTTTCGGCGAACCATTCGAGAGGATTGCCAATGGGATCCCTTTGAAAGCTTCTATTGCAGTCTGTACGTCCGCAAACGCAGCCGGCGCGAGATACGCTTGCATGAGCCGATCAAGCTGTGGAGTTGTCGCTTCAATTGAAAGCTGCCTGACGGCCGAACGCAGGGCCGCCTTGGTCACGTCCCAGAAATCCTCGTAACGCTCCATGAGCGCGCGCAACCAGGTGAACTCCAGTTGCTTCTGCCGCCACAGCCGCGAAAGCTCCTCTACGTCGCCGATGATGCCATTGCCGCCGCTAAGCACCACCGAATGAACATCGAACAATGTTCCGTACGCGTCAAAGACAATCGCTCTCCGCTTCGCATGCACAAGTATCTACTGACCTCCTGGCAACGTTCACTCCCTTACCCAACGGAATTGAACTCGCTGGACATAAAGCCACGGAGCGGCCCTATTTTGCCGGAGGCCGCAGATCTTTGAAGTATCCCAAGATTGAAGCTGCAGTAGTTCGCCCGCTATGGAGACGGGCGCTTTGTGCGTAAAAAACGATTCCACGCTGGTCGAGGAGAAAGGTTGAAGGGTAGGCAGTTTCCCGTGGTTCGTCCCATCGAAGACCGTAGAGATTGGTGAAAGTGTATCCCGGGTCAAGCAACATTTGGAAAGTATTGGGAAAATCCTTTCCGGCCAAGAACTCATTGGCCCTCATGTCCAGATCGGCAGGCGGACCGGGGTACACGAACACCACCTGAATCCCTGCGTCGGCAAAAACTTTCGCACTCTGGATAAAGTCCTGCACCTGACGTTGGCAAAACGGGCATTGGTATCCTGGAAAACCTCGAAGTACGACTAGCGCGACGGGGGCCTTCGAGGCTAGATCGGATAGTCTTACTTGCTTTCCCTGAACCGATGTTAAGGCAAAGTCCGGGGCTTTTTCGCCTCCGCTCGGTATAGATGCGCCCAGCAGCGGCAAAGCGGCCAGCGCAGACATAAATATTCGTTTTGGAAGATTCAAACTGAGGTCCCTTCTTGAAGTTTCGCCTGGTCTAACAATTTGAGATCCACTTGCCTGGTCTGCTTATTCCCATTTCTCCGACAAATAACCTCTAATTGCCGGTGGCGGCTATCATATGGCGTCGGCCACAGCCATAAAAGGCCTCTCACGGTGAAGAGAACTCGTAGCGTCAGGTATTGAACGGCAAGCTTGAAGTACTTGAAAGCTCT
>Ga0207676_10003446_pt1 | contig 11192 bp, 7 predicted proteins | sample KBSSwiS72_FD_184307 | JGI IMG/M metagenome (GOLD analysis project Ga0207676, IMG submission 184307) | Switchgrass rhizosphere microbial communities from Kellogg Biological Station, Michigan, USA - KBS Switchgrass S7-2 (SPAdes) (version 2) | ecosystem: Host-associated > Plants > Roots >... | reverse complement strand
GGCGATCGGACACGATGGTGCCGTTCACCGTTTCCGCCGGATAGGTCGCCCACAGGCCCAGCGCGGCGATACGCCTGCCGGCAGACGATGCCATGTTCCAGATCGCCGGTGCGCGCCGCAGGCTGCTCGTGATCGGTTCCTTCGCGCCGGTTGTCGGATTGAATTGCACGAAATCGAGTATCCCGTGATCCAGGGGGCTGACGCCGGTCATCATCGACGTCCAGATGAGCGGCGAGAGCGGCGGGCGGATCGTCTCCAGAACACCGCTGGTGCCTTCGCGCACCAGGCGTGCGAGGTTCGGCATCATGCCGGCGGACATGTAGTCGTCGAGGAGCTGCCAGTCGGCGCCGTCGAGGCCGACGAAGATGACCGGATGTCCGTTGGTCGCCGCCGATGACGCGGCGCGCGACGTCGGCGATCCGCACGCGGTGGCCAGCAGCGCGATGACAGGACAGAAAAAAAAGAAGGGCCTCGTCATCGCTGACGAGGCCCTTATACCACGACTCAAATCACCCGCCGGCCGATCAGAACGTGAGCTTGATGCCGAGCCGGAGCGCCCGCTGACCGGTATAGCCCTGGCTGTTCACGCCGGCGGGAACCTGTGCGCCCGCCTTCAGGAAGTCCGGGTTGGTCGCCGTCGCGATCGGGTTGGTGAGCTGGCCGATCGGGTTGGTCGTGCTGCCGGAGTGTTGTAGCCCGCCGTCACCGTTGCACAATGCGTCTGGAACCCCGGAGCAATGGCCCCCGGACTGCAGGTTGTAGCGGTTGTCGAGCTGCGTGATTGCCTGCCGGTTGAGCAGGTTAAAGACGTCGCCGACCAGTATCAGAGAGGTGCCGCCGCCGAACTTGATCGGATACGCGAGGTGAGCGTCCATTTCATAATCCGAAGGTCCGAATCCGAGCGTGCCGCGCGGCGTCAGATAGTACTCCCAGTTCGAGTAGGCGAACGAATAGCCCTGTGCGGTGAGCGGCAGACCGGAGTACCACCGCGTCGAAAGACCGAACTGGAGGCCGTTGAGCATGCCCTTGCTCAGGTTGTAGCTGCCGTCAACCTTGAACTGATGCCTGCGCTGATTGCTCAACATCCCCTGAGCGTTGATCAGGAAGTCGCCGTAGTCGAAGGCCGAGTTGATGTTCGGATCGAGCTGGCCGGTCGAAATCTGGTTGGTGCCGTCGTAGTTCCCTTCCAGCTTCGACCACACATAACTGGCGATGAACTGCCAGTTGTCCGAGTATCGCTTCGTCGCGCTCACCGTGACAGCGTCGTTGGTACGGGTTGCCAGCGGCGCTGGGGCCGAGCCGCCGTCGTAGAACCCGAGGCTCTGGCCGAGCGTCCCCTGCCCGGGGTTGGCGATGAAGTAGTCGCCGACCGACGGCACCAGGAAGTCCTCGATCACGTCCGCGAGCTTGCGATGGTTGTACTTGATGCCCACCGACAGGTTCGGCGCAACCTCGCGCTCGAAGCCGACCAGGAACTCGTCGATGTGCTGGTTCTTGAGGTTGGGATCGACCGGCTCGGTGCTGCCGCCGAGCAGCGAGTTCTTGCCGGGTGTCCCCGAAACCGGCAAGAGGTTCGCAGGGTCCGGGCTGAAGTTCTGGGCCTGCGCCTGCAGCTCGCCGCCGAAGGCGCGGATGTTGATGTCGGTCGGGATGTCCTCGTAGTAGCGGCCGTAATGGGCGAAGATCTTGCCCTTGCCGTCGTTCATTGGATCGAAGGTGAAGCCGATGCGCGGCGCCCAGTTCTTCTTCAGATCAATAACGCTGTTGCCGAACCGATCGCCGAGGTTCTTGCGCTCCCAGCGGACGCCGCCTTCAATCGTGAAATTCGGCAGCACGCGCCAGGTGTCCTGCACGTAGGCCGACGTGTTCTTGTTGATCGGCTCGGACGAGAGCGGCAGCGCGATCTTCCAGGTCGTCGGATCGGTGCGCGAGAAACCCGCGATCTGATCGTTTACGTAGTAGCGGTGCGTATAGTAGACGACGCCGGCGCCGTTCGGCAGCGAGCTGCGTCTGGTGATGCTCTGTCCGCCACCACCGGAGAACCGGTTGTCGAGCGAATCGACCTTCGTGTAATCGAGCCCGCCCTTCAGCGTGTGCCCGCCGAGATAGCGGGTCAGATCGGCCCGGTAGCCGTCCCGCTTGAAGTCGTGGTTCTCGAACCCGCCGAAACCGCCGGTTCTCAGGTTCGGATTGACGGTCGCGTCGATCAGCAGCGGAGTGTCGGCGCCGGCGCCGGCGTAGGTCTCGAGCTCGTGATGGCGCGCCGCTTGCGCTTTGAACAACCACGAGTTGCCGAAGACGCCGTCGTAGCCGACCCTGAAGTCCGCCGCGCCCGAATTGAGCGTGCCCTGCCACGTGCTCGGCGGTCCCGAGATCGTAAAGAGGTTGCCCTCCTGCTTGCTGGGATCGCCGTTGACCGTGAACACGAGCGACTGGCTCTGCGCCACGTTGTAGGTCAGCTTGCCGGAGTACAGGTTGCGGGTGGTCTTCAGCGGCACGGTGCTGCCGACGCCGGGCGTGCCGGGAACCGTCCCGATCGGACGGATGACTGTCGCCAGGTCCTGCTGGTTCAGCGGATTGTAGCCGCCGAAGAACCACAGCTTGTCCTTGACGAGGAAGCCGCCGAGGGTGCCGCCGCCATCGTACTGGTGATCGATGCTGGACACCGTCGTGGTCGTCGTCGGCCTGAGCGCCGCCGTCGTGTTGGTCGCGATCAGCCCGCCGCCCTGGCCGTACGCGAACGCGCTGCCGTGGAACGCGTTGGCGCCCGACTTGGTGATCGCTTCGATCACACCGCCGGTCGCGCCGCCGTATTCTGCGTTGGCGCCTTCGGTCTTGACGTTGACCTGATCGATGAAATCCAACAGAAGGGTCTTCTTCTGTTGGCCGGCCATGATGCCGGTCGCGTCGATACCGTCGATGATGTACTTGTTTTCCGCGCCGGACGATCCGAGCATCGTCGCGCCGACGTTATCCGTCGTGACGCCGGGAGCAATCCGCGCCAGCGAGTAGAAGTTTCTGGCGACCGGCAGCTGGGTCAGCATCGACTGGTCGATCGTGACGCCGCCTGCGGAGCTCTGCGTATCGACGACCGGTGACGTGCCGAGCACGTTGACGGTCTGGCTGACGCCCGCCACCTGCATCTTCAGGTTCAGCGACGCGCTCCTGTCGAGCGACACGGTGACGTTTTCCTGCCCCGCATCTTGAAAGCCGGCGAGATTCGCTTTGATGGAGTACGTGCCGGGTGGCAGTGTCGGGAATCGGAACGTGCCGGTCCCGTCAGTGATGGCCGTGCGGGTTCCCTGGAGTTGCGGGCTCGATGCGGTCACGGTGACACCGGGCAGCACGCCGCCCTGTGCGTCGACAACAGTGCCGATCACCTGACCAGTGGTTTGGGCGAGAACGGACGTTGCCGCGAGCGCCAGGACTGTCACGATCGCGAAACATACCCGCCCGACACGCGATGCGAAGTGAACGTTGTGCGATTTCATGTCGTCTCGTCCTCCCTTGAATGAGACAGGAACTTACAGACGTACTGTCGTCGGCACGAGACGTTTGACGGTCTTCTCCGAGCGTCCTGGCCGGCACCGAAGATCTCCTGCTCGCATCGTAGCGCGTGACGGACGCGTAATTGCACATTTTGTTCGAAAATGGTCTATCTGGGCGGTGTCCGGATTCAAAATCCGGGATGCTGGCGGCACTACTGTCGAGCCAACCCCTTCTTTACGTCCTCCTTCAGTTGCGGGTTGACGCGAAAGCCGGCCTTTTCCGCCGCCTTGAGCTCCGCCTGGGCGTCGGCGAACCGGCCGGTTTGCATGTAGACCACCGCGAGATTGTTGTGGGCTTCGCCGAGCCTCGGATTGACCTCTACCGCCGCTTTCCAATGCGTCGTGGCGGCGTCGCGGTCACCGTTGCGGAAGTGAGCGCTGCCGAGCGACAGCAGAACCTCAGCAGGTGGACGGTATCCGCTGGTGAGTGATGTGCGCTGCTTTTCGAGGTCGGTGAGATGCTGCTCGGCGCGGGTCGCCAGCAGCGGGTGGCCGGACTGCTGCAACGCGTTGACCGTCTCGCGCATCTCGCGGATCTCGTCATCGCGCTGCTTCTCGACGGCGAAACGGTCGGTCTGCGCAATGCCGTACAGCGCCCGGGTCGCCTCGATGGTCTGCTGGAACGCCTTGATCGCGCTCGCATACCGCTTGAGGTTCATGTAGGACTGGCCGGCCTGGTAATGCGCCAGCGCGAAGAGCGGATCCTTGACGGTCGCTTTGGTGAACTCCTCGGCGGCGCGCTCGAATTTCTCGGCCGAGAAGAATTCCTGCCCGGTTCGATACAACGCCAGCGCTTCGCGGCGGCTCTGGGGATCCGCGAGCCGCTGAGCGTCGAGCCGCGGGACCATCGCGACGGAAGCCAGTACGGCGACGACCGTAACGCGGCGTGGAATCACTGGGCACCTCTCGACGAACAAAAAAGGGGGCCACGCCGGCGTGGCCCCCCATTTTATCGCGACGGCGGACGACTAGAACTCGTAGCGGATGCCGAAGCGCACCTGACGCGGCGTCTGGAACTGCGGCGGGTTGCCGGCGAAGAGGCTGGACGTGCGCAGGCCGAAGTTGGGATTCGGGCCGGCGCCGTAGGTGATCGACGTCCAGTTGTCGTAGTCCAGCACGATCTGCTGATTGAACAGGTTGAACACGTCAGCCATCAACGAGACCTTCTGCGTGCCGGTGATCTTCCAGTTGTACGCGACCTGGAAGTCGAGCTGACTCTGGAACGGTGTCCGGGTCTTGAACCCATCGATCGTCTGGATGCCTGAACCGCGCGGTCCATCCGGAATCTCGCCGCCGTTCTGATAATTCGTGTTCGGGTTTGGATCGAGCGGTGTGAGTGGCTTGCCTGACGAGAGATTGATGCCGGCGCCAAGATTGAGCCCCCACCGGAACGCGTAGTTGGCAAAAATCTTCCCCTGGTGCGGGCGATCGAGCGGCAGGATCCCGTTCGGATCGTTCAGGAAGCGGATGTCGCCCGGATAGCCGAGCGCTGTGCCGATGGAGGTGTAGGTAGGATCGTTCGTCGGGAAATCGTATAGCGACGAGATGCCCGGATCGGACTGGCCGTTGTCTTCGCGGTAGAACCCTTCGAAGTTACCGCGCAGCCGCGACCAGCGATACGACGTGATCAACGTCCAGTTGTTCGCCATCCGGCGGTTGAGCGTGAGCTCGACCGCATCGTACTTGTGCACCGGATCGGCGAACTGCACCGCCGCGAACCGCGGGTCGATGGCGATGACCGCCGGGTTGACCGGCGTCGCGCTGGTCGGGTTCGTCAGGATGTAGTCGACGCTGCCGCACGGCACCGACGTCGCGGCCAGATCGTAGGCCGCCATCGGACAGTTGGCGACGTCCTCGAGCACCCGCGGAATCCGCCGGTTGATGTAGCGGACGCCGAGGGTCGTGTTCGGCAGGATTTCGCGCTCGGCGCCGAGGACGAATTCGCGCACGTACGACAGCTTCGCATTCGGATCGATCGTGTCGGCGCCGGCGCCGGCGATCGAGTAGTGCACCGTCTTGCCGCCGGCGTTGACGCCGTTGGGAATCGGCTGCGTCAGGTTCGCGTCGAAGTAGTCGGCGCCGATGCCGGCGTCGGCCGACAACGCGCGAGCCGCGAGGTCGTTCGGGACGCGGGCGTAGAAGATGCCGAAGTTGCCGAAGATTTTCGACCGGCCGTCGCCCACCGGATCGAACGTCGCCCCGATGCGCGGCGCCCAGTTGTTCTTCAACTTGAAATCGGACACCAGCGTGCCCGACATCGTCTCCTGCTCATAGCGCAGGCCCGGATTGATCGTCAGGCGATTCCCCACTCGCCACTGGTCCTGCACGAAGAAGTTGACGTACTTCTGCAGGGTCGTCCGCGCCGTGTTCAGGTTGGCGCGGGTGACGCGGTAGATCTTTCCGAACGTCGGGTCGGCGATGATGTCGATCTGTGCGCCGGTCGCCGTCTGATCCCCGACCGGCGTCTTGAACGTCGGTCCGGTGCGCTGGTTGATGTTGCTGTAGGTCACATCGTCGTACTCGACGCCGTATTTCACCTGGTGGCCGGCGAAGACATTGGTCAGCTTGACCGCGTACTGATTATTGAGGCTGTGATTGCCCGCCTCGTAGAGGCCGATGCCGCCGGAGACGACGTTGGGCACGACGGTGCGGTCGCGCACGAACCATGTGTTGACAGACGGCACCTCGTTGATGTCGTTCAGCGCGCGCGCATAGAACGCCTCGGCGAGGAACCTGCTCGACAGCACGCCGTCGTAGCGGACGGTCTGGTTGTGGCCGCCATACGTGATCGAGCTGAAGCCGGACGTGTCGTTGTTGAGGAGCGTGCTGCCGCGCTGCGGCCCGTTCGGACCCTTGGACGGATCGCCGAAGAACGACGCGTCGAACCGGTGGCCGCTTTTCAGCTGATAGGTCGTTTTCGCGGAGTAGGAGACCGTCCGTCGATCGCGATCGAGCCCGTTGGGGAACTGGCTCAGAAGCGGGAACCCGAGGGGAACCAGCGAGGTGCGCGTCTCCCACGAGGGATCGATCGCGCCGAAGAAGAACAGGTGATCTTTCACGATGGGGCCGCCGCCTTCGGCGCCGGCGTCGCTCACGTGGGTACTGAGCGTGTTGATGGTGCCGTTGGGCGAGGTGACTTGCGTCCAGTCGCCTTCAGTCTTGGTCGGCCTGGCGTAGCCGAACAGCGACCCGCGGAACAGATTCGAGCCGCTCTTGGTCACCACGTTGACGACGCCGCCGGTCGACTGGCCGAACTCGGCCTCGTAGCCGCCGGTCTTGACCTGGACTTCCTTCACGAAGTCGAACGGCGTCGCGTTGCCGAGCGAGCCGAACACGATCGAATACGAGCCGAGGGCGCCGTAGCCCTGGTTCGTCACGTTGACGCCGTCGATCACATACTGGTTCTCGAGACCGCTGGCGCCCGAGATCGACGGGTTCGCGCTGCCGACGCTGCCGCCGGTGCTCACGCCCGGCGCCATGTACAACGTATCGCTCAGGCGCCGGCCGACCGGTACTTGACTGAACATGTCGCTCGACAGCACCGCGCCGGTCGTCGTCGATCCGGTGTCGATGACTGGTGATGAACCTGTGACCTGAATCGTCTCCGAAAGACCGCCGACCTCGAGCTTGAGCGGCAGATCGATCGTCTGTCCGAGGCTGACGGTCACGTTCTTCTGCTCGACCGCCTTGAATCCCTGAAGCTCCCCACGCACTGAGTACGCGCCGGGCGTCAGGAATGGAAGGCTGAACCGCCCCTCGGCGTCGCTCACCGCCGACTTCGCGCCCTGTGGGCCGGTCACCGTGACAGTCGCGCCAGGAATGGCGAGGCCCTGCGCGTCCGTGACGCGCCCCTTGATGGTCCCGGTCGTTTCCTGGGCCATCGCAGTGGACGCACTGACGAGAAAAATGGCCAAAGCTACGGGTAGACTCCAACATCGCATGGCAGTTGCTCCTTGGTTTCCTTTCGAACCGTCCGGCCATCGTATCGCCCGCGATACAGCGCTCGGACTTGGACATCGAGCGATTTTTGCCAGGGAAACCACAGACGTTCACGATCTTGAATGTTGTCATTAGCTCATCCACCATTCGCGACACATCCAATTGCGTTTTTGAGAATCGACGATCTGCAATTTCCGTTTTTGAGAAAAACAGGAAATTCCGTTTTCGAGAATTGGCGTCTGGCGGACGTCGGGTGCCGGTTCGATCGGCGACGTCTATAATGCGTTCGCAGTGTTAGCGCTCATCCTGACGGTCGCGATTGCGGCCACAGGCCAATCGGCCGATCAGCAAACAGGCGCCAGCCGCGTCGCGCTGGCGAGCGTGACCGATCCTCGCAACCGGCCGCTCGTCGACGTCAGCGCTGACGACTTCGTGATCCAGGAAGCGGGCACGCCGCGCGACATTCTGTCCGTCCGGCCGGCCGACTACCCGATCGTCATCCTGATCGACACCGGCAACGACGCGCGCGCCGATTTCCCGCTCATGCAGAAGGCGGCCACGCACTTCCTCGATCGCATCGGACAGCGACCGATTGCGATCGGCACGTTCGGCAACGTGCCGAAGCTGGTGGCGACGTTCGAAGACGAGCGGCAGACGGTCATGCAGCGGCTCGCGGCGATCGCGGCGGATACGTCCGCCGGCAGCCTGTTCTCCAGGGGGCCGCGCTCGCCGGTGAAACGATTCGCGCGACCGGCACCCTGTTCTCCGCTGTGGTCATCCTCTCGGCGACGCCGATTGACGCCAGCCGCAACCCGGCGGACGAAATGATCGCGCCTCTCGTGGACAGCAACGCGATCCTGCACATCGTCGCGAACCGGCCTGGGCAGATCGCGGGGGGCGGCCGCGGAAACAATACCCTCCGCGCGCTGGCGGAGCAGTCGCGCGGCGAGCTCACGGTGATCTATTCGTCCTCGTCGTACCAGGCCGCGCTCGATCGGCTTGCGGATCGTCTCACCAGCGAGATGATGATCGAGTATCTCGTCCCTGTCGGGTCGAAGCCGCACGACGTCAAGGTCGGCATCCGGATCGTGGGCGCGAAGGTCCGCGGTCTCGGCGTCGCCCCCCGATAGGCAGGTCAGGAACGCAAAGCGCGCGAAGCCCGCGATGCACGCGGCTGTCTTATCGCGGATTTTGCGGCCTTTGCGTTCCTTGTCGTGAGTCGTTCAGCACGACCGCAAGAATGTTCCGCGCCTCCGAGTCGCGCGCATCGATCCGGAGCGCTTCGCGCGCTTCGCGCTCAGCACCGGCGAGGTCGCGCTGCGCGTAGTACGCCTTCGCGAGATTGCGGCGTGCGTTGCCGCTCCGTGGCTCGAGCGCGACGGCGCGCTCGAATGCCTTGACCGCCTGGTCGCCGCGACCGGTCTCGACGAGGGAAATCGCGTAGTTCGTCCATGGCCCGGCCTCACCGCGACGGGCGGCGAGAAAGACGGCGTATTCCTCTGCTGCTTCGGCATAGCGCTGATGCTGAAAGTACAGGTCCGCGAGCCGGCCATGCGCGGCCGCGTACGTCGGCACCATTTTCAGGATGAGGCGAAACCGTCCGATCGCTTCGTCCACTTTCCCCTGCGCTGCCAATGCGCGCCCGGCGAACTCGTGGGCGTCGATGACGTTGACATGATTCGGCCGCAGGTGGATGAATGCATCGAGCTCATCAACGGCTTCTGCATACTGCTTCTGCGCGAAGAGTTCCTCTCCGACGCCGAGGTGCGCCTCCGGGTAGTCGGCGACCGCCTCACGGAGCTTCGGCAGCACCTCGTCAGCGCGCCCGGCGGCCTTCAGTTGCGTCGCCAGGGCCCAGCGCGCGCGGCCATTCGGCCACCGATCGACGACGGTCCGCCACATTGTCAGCGGGGACGCGTATTCAGCATTACGGGCGATCGTTGTGGCCGCGAGCGCACCGACGACGGCGAGTGTTGTCGCGAGGAGCACTCTCCCCGAACGAGGGCTGAGAGCTGACGGGGAAAACGTTCGCCCGGCCCAGCGGTGCACCGCAACCACGACGAGCACGACGATGGCCATGGAGGCGAGATACATGCGGCGCTCGGCGCCCACCTCGGTATGAATCGGCATCACGCTCGATGAGGGCGCCAGCGTGACGAAGAACCACGCGCCCAGAAAGCCGGCGGCTGGCGCGCGCCGGAGCGCGACGATCGTGAGCAGCCCGAGCAGCGCCACTATCGCCATCTGTGGCGCAACCTGGGCCAACGTCAGCGCCCGCGGCACGTACGGCTCTGGATTGGGGACACTGTAGTCGAACATGGGCAGCCCCATGCGGCCCGCTTCGCGGAAGACCAGGATGTCAGGGTGTCCGTACGTAGTGAGAAAGGCGGTCTTCGCCGTCCGTCCGGTGAGCACAGCATTCGTCGCGATTGTGGTGCCGTGGATCAACAGATCGCCGCGGGCCAGGAGCGCGCGTGCCTCCATGCCGCGATCTGCGGCGGCGAGGCCGAAGGCGGAGAGCACTCCCTCCACCGGGTCCTCCGGCGTCGTGGGTGTCTTGTACATGTGGAGGCCAGCGTTGTCCTCGACGAGGAGGTCGGTGAACGTTCCACCGGTATCGACGGCGAATCGCATCGGCACGAGTTGGGCTCTCTCGGCCCGCGGTACTCGTGGGCCCAGAAGATCGGAAGACCGCCCGATACTACGGCCCGGCCCCGGCCGATACCGACGCCGATCTGCGGGCGATCTACCGCGCGATCACAGCGCGGGCGCTGGAGCGGGTGGTTGGCGAAGAAGCGGCATAGATCACTCATTCCGCGCGATCAGCCCCGCGCCTGCGGCGGCCAGGCCGAGCGCACCCCACAAGCTGCGCTGGTGGATGAGCCGGCGGCCCATGTCGACATACTGGGCAGGCCCCCAGTAGCGCCCGCCCCAGCCTACCTGCCCAGCCCGAATCGCGCGATACAGGTCGTTAGCGCCGGCGCCAGAGAATAGCGTGTAGGCCAGGCCCGTGGTGGCCAGCGTGTGCGCGTCGCTGCCGCCGATCGCCGGCAGGCCCATAGCAGCGGCGGCGTGCTGTGCCGCGCCATTGCAGCCGCGCTGCGACCAGATCACGCCGGCGTTGAAGCCCTCGATCGCGTCGAAGTTCCAGTCGTCGTGCTGAAGTCCGGTGCGCCCGAGTGAATGTACGCTGCGGTCAAAAGGGTGCGGTGCAATCGCCAGCCCGCCCTGGGCGTGGATGGCCGCGATCGTCTCAGCAGCGGGTCGCTGTGGTGGCAAAATCGTATCGATGAACAGCGCCAGCAGATGGCCATCGGTAGTGCTGACCTCTTCGCCGACGATCACATCGACCCCGAACTGGCGCGCGAGCTGCGCCGCCTCTATGGCGCCGGAAATGGTGTCGTGGTCGGTGATCGCGATTACAGGCAGGTCGGTTCTCCGCGCGACATATTCGAGCAGCTCCGGCACAGTCGCGGCGCCGTCGCTGGCGGTCGTATGAATATGCAGGTCGGCTTTGCCGATCTGGTCGATCATGGTACGCTCCTAATTACGCTCCTGGCGGACGATCGACGTGCAGCCGATCGCAATCGTCAATAGCATAGACGATACCACGAGCATACGAAGCGGACGTGATCGAATTGTAAAATTCCTTGAGACTGTCTGAAAAGGGTGGTTTGGAGGGACACAGTCCATCCAACTATGACT
>Ga0207676_10003443_pt1 | contig 11195 bp, 13 predicted proteins | sample KBSSwiS72_FD_184307 | JGI IMG/M metagenome (GOLD analysis project Ga0207676, IMG submission 184307) | Switchgrass rhizosphere microbial communities from Kellogg Biological Station, Michigan, USA - KBS Switchgrass S7-2 (SPAdes) (version 2) | ecosystem: Host-associated > Plants > Roots >... | reverse complement strand
CGGGCGCCGGAGAAATTTCCGCCACGTAAGGAAACCCGCCGCGATGACGGGCGACTATCATCTGGTCTGGCCCGGCCGCGTTCGCGCCATCTGGGTTCAAGGCGCGTTGAATGAGCGCGTCAAACTCATGCTTATCCGCGCACCGCGTGAACGTGACCTTGTTCTTGATCGATCCGATCCCGTCGTTTCGAGAGAACAGGCCCTGGGCCGAATCGCTGGCCCAACAGACATGCCCATTGGCGGCCAGTAGCACGACCGCATAGCGCTGCCTGTTTATGACCTCTTCAAGGCCTTCCCGGTGCGCGCGGACGTCGGCGAACTGAGACGTCAGTCTGAACAGGTTGCGGACGTGGGGCGCCAGTATCTCGAAATCCGCACGCTCGCGTGACCGGCGGCGGAGCCCGGGCGGCATATGGAATGCCCAGCCGGCCACCACACCCTCGCCCAGGTCGGTGGAACGTCCGATCCGGCGATCGACTCCTGCCGAGGACTTGAGCCAGTGCGCATACTCGCTCCGCGCCAGTTCCGATTCTGAAATGAGTTCGTGCGTCTCGGTGGTTCGATCTGTCACCGACGCGGCGCCGAGGGCATAGTCGTGCCGCCACATTTCCTCGCGAAACTCGCGCAGCGTATCCGCACCGACGTTGAATGAGCCATCGAACAGAAATGGGGTTCGGGCGGCATCTCCTGAGGCGCCCCTTCGAACCACGTACCAAAAGGCAATCTCCGCCCCCAGGTGCGACGAGATTTTGGACATGACATAGGGAACGGCGTCGTCCTCGCCGACGGCCTCATAGATCGAACCGATCAGGGCATGATTGTCATCGGCCTTTCCAAGCTCAGCCAAGTCTCGCCCACCACCGGACTGAAATCATCATTCCCTCCCCCGAAGGAATCAAACGCAGCAGTCGAGAGCGAGACTGTCAGAATAAATACAGAAAATCCAGTCGGTTAAACGATAGATTAATGATAATGACCAATGTTAATTGAGATTTGACGTCGCCAGGCTCGCGGCGGGCAAGCATTGTGCGAAGGCGCACAGGCGCTGGTTGGCTTCAGCCACGATTTCGGCGGCCGACTTTTCTGGTCCGTCGATCGTCATGTGGGCATCGATCGGCAGGATCACGTCGTAGCCCAATGCTGCCGCTGCCTCACAAGCTGCAGTGATGCAATATTCCGTCTGCATTCCGGTGATGCAGAGGCGGTTGATGTCGTGAGCCTTAAGCCAGGCGTCGAGGCGTCCATCCTCAAAAGAGCTGAGTACGTTCTTCTCCAAGTGAAACGCGGGCTCCAGATCGCGAAGCACAGGTGCGAGTTGCCATCCTGCGCTTCCCCGATCGAGAATTGTGCCAGGATCTGTCCAGTGCTGAACGAAGATGACCGGCCAGGAACGGGCTTCAGCCCACTCGAGCAATTCCGCGATCCGACCGATGACCAGCTCGATCTCCGCAGGTGGCGCGGCGTCGCAGAGTGCTTGCTGCAAATCGATCACGATTAACGCAGTCTGCTGAGCGGGGCTTCGAGGTTGATCGTTGGGCATAAGTTTTGAAAGTTAGCTGACGCTAGTGCGGGGACGGTTCGGATATCAGCCCGAGGCGGACATCTCCAAACTGGCCCGCTTGTGACTTGTTCACCAGGTCTATCGTCGCCTTCATTTTGCGGAACGCCGCGTCGCCGGGAAGCAGCAGCGCGGGCTGCGTCGGAGATTGGGGATAAGGCGCGAGCTCTAGGCCAACACCTTCGCCGTAATGTCTCAGCTTCTCCAAAGCATCGCTACGCCCAGTGAACAGGAAACCGCCGAAAGGATACTGCGGCTCTGCTTGTTCCACCTTCGGAGGTCCGGCGTTTGTGGGCTGACTAGTCTGCGCGGCGCAAGCCGGTGCGCAAAAAGCTGCGGCCACGACCACGAGACGGCACACCATCTCTCCACGTAACGCCGCGAAGCTAATGTCTGCAATGGGTGGAATGCAGACGTAGGCCGCTAGGCGTAAACATGTGAGGCCTTACGACGAAAGCAGGCTCCTGAGGCGCTAACCCGGATGCTTGAGGTCAGGCGCGAGCCAGTCATGCCCGACCAGCTTGAGCTGGCTGAGCAAGGAAACAAGGAAGGCCGTCGACCAGCCGAGCATGATTATCCCCGCGGCGCCTTCAATGGCGCCCAATATCCGCCACTGGTGGGGCATGAGCAGGTCGCCGTAGCCGATGGTCGCATAGGTGACAGTTGAAAAATACAACGCCTGCTCGAAAACGCCGAAGGTTCCAAGCTGCAGGTACAGCAGCGCGTAGAGCCAGATTTCCAGCGTATGAATTGCGAAAATTCCGATCGTCGCCGCCATTAGCAGCGTCAGGGGCATAATCGTAAGCTTACGAAAGATACGCCCGTGTGAACGCAGCACACGCATGAGCATCGCAAGGCCCAACAGATGCACCAGCACCGTGACGACGACCATGCCGGTCGCAAGCATCAACTGAGCCAGCATACACTTTTCTCCCGCACCAACGTCAGCCGCAGTTGCGCTGACGGCCGTCGCCGACCACTGTTCGTCAATGGCAGCCGGTAAGCAACGCCAAACACGAAAAGCTGGCCTGCGGTCGTTCGTCGGGGCACTCGGCCCGGGGCTCATAACCGGTGCAGCGGACGACGATCCGAGCGGCATCGGGACCCACAGCCAGATCGGCGCCGAGTTCGGTTATGGGCTCGCCTGGACATTCGTCCTGAGCTTTCCGTTGATGGTGGTGATTCAGGAGGTCGCCGCCGACATTGGGCGCATCACCGGGGTCGGCATCGCCCGCAATTTGAAGCGACACTATCGGAGCATGCTTTGGCCGATGGTCGCGCTTCTGCTTGTTGCCAATGTCGTCAACCTCGGTGCCGACCTTAGCGCGATGGGCGCGGCCATGGCCCTGCTCATCGGTGGCAATGGCGGGCTTTATACGCTGCTATTTGGAATTCTCTGCATCGGACTGGAAGTTGGCCTGAGCTATCCGCGCTATGCGTCCGTGCTGAAATGGACGACCCTGAGTCTCTTCACCTACGTCGGCGTCGTGCTTGTCGCGCACGTCCCGTGGCTGCATGCGCTCCGTTCGCTGGTTGTTCCCGAACTACAGTGGAATGCTGCCTATGCCACAGCTCTCGTGGCCATCCTTGGGACGACCATCAGCCCGTATCTGTTCTTCTGGCAGGCGGGGCAGGAAATCGAGGAGCAACGCAGGCACCATATCAAACCTCTCTGCATCACGCCCCGCAGAGCTGGACCTGAACTCAAACGGATTCGTCTCGATACCCTCACCGGTATGGCCTTCAGTACGATCGTCAGCCTGGCTATCGTGTTCGCGACAGCGGCGACGCTGCACGAAAACGGCATTCGCGATATTGCGACATCGCAGCAGGCCGCCGAAGCATTGCGGCCCATTGCCGGCAAGTTCGCCTTCGCGATGTTTGCGATTGGCATCATCGGCACGGGACTGCTGGCCGTGCCGGTGCTGGCCGGATCGGCGGCTTATGCGGTTACCGAGATGGCGGGATTGCCAGGCAGTCTCGACGATCGACCGTTAAGTGCTCGACTGTTCTACGCGACAATCGCGGTCACGACGCTCGCGGGCGCTGCGCTGAACGGAGTTGGAATAGATCCCGCGCGGGCGCTCTACTGGGCCGCCGTTGTCAACGGCATTCTCGCGGCGCCGCTAATGGCCGTGATGATGCTCATCGTTCGCAATCCCCGGGCGATGGGTCGGCTCTCTGTCTCGAACCGGACCATGATCCTGGGCTGGGCCGCAACGGCGGTCATGTTCTGTGCCTCGGCACTGTTCCTGGGGTTCGCAATTGCTTCGTGGCGTTGATCTCAACATTGCCAGTGCAGCGGAGGATAAAGAGTTATGTCCGCTTTGGGTCGATTGCTGACGCGGCAACCTGGTTGGAAAGCTAAAGTGGCGCGAAGCACGCTGCCGGTGTTAATGAGAAGCGGCAAGAGGAGGGGGACAATGACAAAATCGCTCTTGTTACTTTCAGTTACAGCGCTGCTGCTGCCCGCGTGCCAGGCCGGCACGAAACCCGCCAACGCCACCGCCGAAGTCAATAGCACCGGCCCAGTCGACACCGGCGCGGATGAGCAGGCAATTCGCGGGCAGGTCGATACTTGGCTCAAGCTTGTAAAAGCCAAGGATGCCGCAGCTATAGCGGCGCTCTACACCGAGGATGGCGCGGTGATGCCGCCCAACGGCCCTATCGGCAAAGGACATACTGCAATCCAGCAGACATGGGCCTCCTTACTGGCGATACCGGGGTTCGACCTGAGCTTCGTCCCGGAGCAGATCATCGTGTCATCATCGGGTGACATGGCGCTCGATCGCGGGACGTATAAACTGGCGGTCGCGCCGAAAGGCACTCCGCAGACGGACGCCGGCAAATACGTCGTCGTCTGGCGGAAGGTGGGCGGCGAGTGGAAGGCCGCGGCCGACATCTTCAACAGCGATCTGCCGGCCAGCGGCGGATAGGGCGGCGGGCAGCGCTGAGCGTAGGGCCAAGGGATTCGTTAACGATACGGAGTTGGCCGCAATGTCTGCAATGGGTCGATTGCTAACGCTAAGATCATAGCGGCAAGTTTGGGTGGATAGCGGACCTTAGACGAACATCATGAGCCAAGGGACGAGCGCCACCGAAAATAGTCCGAGCAGCGCCCATTTGCTTCGAGCTAAGTGCAACCCGACCGCCAGGACGATCGTCGCAAGGATTGTAGCTTCCCAAACGAGCCGCCCGCGTTGTGCATTCCGGAAGCACGCCGCGATGTCGACAGGGTCGCGGTTCAACTGACACTCGTTCATGACCCAAGGGAGAGCAGACGGTAGCGCAATGACAAGCGCGACAAGCGCGAGCAGCCCAAACCGAACATGCCTCATCGGGCAGACCTTAGCTCGGTAGCTAGTGTCCGTAATGGGTGGAAAGCGGACTCTAGCGTAACCGCCGCTCCGCGCGGTGCGCCAGCCGCTTGAAGACCGCCAGACCCAGCACCGAGCCCACGAGGACTGGAACGGCAATCCTGTTCGCGAGCGCCATCACATCATCACGCAGAAGGCCGACAAGAAGGAGTACGAACCAGCCCGCGAAAACGGCGAAGCTCAGCAGATAAAGCCAACTGAAGAGCATAAATCCTCGTCTAGGAGTCATCGACTTGAGAATAAGCTGACCTTCAGTGGCCGCAATGGGGGTGGAAAGCCGCCATTGCTTTCAAGATGGTCAGTCGAATAGGCTTGCCGCATGGTTTGGCACGTCTCCTTGTTTCAACTGGGCACGGCTATCATCCTGCTAGCGATCTCATCCATTTTGATCGTGAGGCGTCGGCGCGAGGCGAGTGAGGGCGTCGCGATCTTGCCGGCCTCTCTGGGTGGCTCCCCCCTTTGGCTGTGGGTCGTGATTGCCGCGTGGGCGGGGCTGTCCTTGGTGATTGCGGTCATTCTTCTCAACACTGGACATGCGGTGATCGACTACTAGCTAGCGGCAGCTTTGGGTCGTTATCGGACGCTGGAGCGACCCGGAAAGCGGCTGCACAAAGCACCCTCCTCGCATTTCACTTCGCGGCAACCGAACGACACAATTTTGTGCATCAGACCCAATCGCTGAGCAGCGTAGAGACTCCGATACATCTCGCACGTGAAGCCGATCTGCTCCTTGGCGCATTGCTTGGGTATGTCAGCCACGCGGTTGAACTGTTTTCGTGTCCTTGGCGGAAGCGTCGGCTCGAACGCCTCTAGGAACTCGAGGTAACCGCCATCTCCCATGAGTTCGACATTGTGGGATGGACACTCTCGGTGAAGCGCAACAGTCCAAGCGTCCCACGGATCAGCAGGCCGCGTCGCGCCCGTCAGCACCAATAACGAAGGCCCCAGCAGGCCGAAGCGCAGCATCCTCACGGGATCAAGATATATCGAACCGCTAGCGTCAGGAATGGGTCGAAAGCTGCCACTAAGTAACGCGACCCAACGATCCCGAGGACAGCCTCAGGCGAACACGTGGTTCGCGATTGCCGATATCCGGACGTCCTTTCGCAGCGGATCTAGGAACGGATCGACCAGGATCGAGGAAAGGCCCGGGTCCCGCTTCGTCCAGGCACGCTTGAGCGCGTCCATTCCCTGATCGATCAGGCCTGCCTGAGCATAAACTTGCGCGAATTGGTAATAAGCAGAGTCGGCATAGCGCCGCTCAAGCGCCTCAATCGCCTTTGACGGATCGCGGTGCCCCTGACGGGCGCTAATCGCCGCCTCTCCGACGATGCGGTGGTAATCGTCCGCCGGCGCTCGTCGAAACGCCTGCAGCGCTTCGTCGGTCCGCCCGAGCATCAGGAGTGCATTGCCTAGGAAAGTCGTTGCCCGGTTCCGCCCCGGCTCCAGCACCAACGCGCGACGGGCGGAGCGGGCGGATTCCTCGTACCTGCGGCCGTTGAACAGGACCCAGGACTGGATCTCCGATGCGAACGGGTTGAGGGGGTCCAATTGGATTGCCCGCTGCATCGTCGCCTGCGCGTCGGCTTGCCGGCGGGACTGGCCCAAGACCAGGGCATAGTTCGACAGTGTAATGACATCGGTTCCGCCAAGGGCGTCGGCCCGCTCGAAATCGCCGAGTGAACGCCTGAGCAGGAGTTGATCCTGGTGAATCGCGCCGAGGGCCGCATAGCTGAGCGCCAGTCTTGGAGCGATGTCGATCGCGCGCTGTGATGCCTGGATCGCCTGCGCTTGGCCGCGCTCCTTGTCGGCGACGCTCGCCGCGAACTGGCTCGCCCAGAATTCGAGGAACTGGCCCTTCCGTGCATGGGCTTCGGCATAGAGTGGATCCAGGTCCAACGCCCGGTCGACCAATGCGATCGTGCTCAGGATGTCCTTTTCGGAGTCGTCGCGCCCGGGTGCGGCCATGGCCTGGAGGAGGAGGTCTTGCGCCTGGGCATTCTTGGTTCCGCCCAAAGTCAACGCGGACCGCCCGATCTGGCCTAGCGCGAAGCTCAGCGCCTCGGCGACGCTGGCGGCGATATCGGACTGGATCTTGATCGCGTCACCCGGGGCGCGGTCGTAGCTTTGCGCCCAGCGCTCGACGCCGTCGGCACCGCTGACGAGCTGTGCGCTTACCCTGATTACCTCCGGGGAGCGGCGGACGCTGCCGGTCAGGATATTGGGAACGCCGAGCTTTGAGGCGGCAGCCTTCGCGTCCAGGTCCTTCACCGCTTCGGACGACGCCCGTCCGATCACTTCCAGCCCGATCCGGGCGAGTGCCGAGCGGAGTTCTTCGGCGACGCCTTCGGAAAAGTAGGACTGGGTCGCGTCGCCGCTAAGATTTGCGAACGGCAGGACCGCGATGCGCTTGGCATTGCCTGGCGCCGACGGCCGGAAATACCAGCCGCCAACTGCAGCAAGCGCTGCTAAGCCCAACCCGCTGGCGACAAACAATCGGCGGGAATGGCCCTGGCGGTGCTTGCCCAGGTCGATGTGCGCGATATCTTCGCCAGCTATGAGGTGACGGACCGCGTCGGCGATGGCAAGAAAGCGGGGGTCGCCGCGATTGCCTCTCCAACGCTTCAGCGCAATAGCTTGGACTTCACCGAAGCCGAGCGGCGGTTCGACGGGATCGATGCAGATCGGGAGGTAGGCGCCTCGCTTGCGAGCGTGGTTGGCCTCGTCGCGAACGAAGTCGCCGGCCGGACCGACGGAGCGCTTGCTCCAGGCGACGATGACGCATTTCGCCGCTTCCAGATGTTGTTCGATATCCTCGCGCCAATGGGCACCGCCGCCGATGTGGGTGTCCCACCAGACCGTGAAGCCCTCCGCTTCCAGGGCTGTCACCAGAGGCCGCAGACGCGAACGGTCCTCGGCCTTGTACGACACAAAAATGTCGGTCGCGCCAATCATTGCTGACCCCTGCAATGAGGCGGTCACGTTATGTCATGCGCTCCGATTCACAAAGCCTTGAAATGCTGGCAGATCACCAATGGCAGGAATGGGTCGAAAGCGGACATAAAGTCGCTACCATTGATTCAAGCGCGTAGCTTGTTCGCTTCCGTCTTGCAGTCATAAGGAAGGTCCGGTTCGAAGCAGAAGTCAGGCCAATTGCCGCTATTGCGCCAATATTCGAGTAGACCGAGACGCTTGGCTATTGCGATCATGCGTGGGTCGCGCCGAACGTTACGAAGCGATGGCCGAAACAATGCATCGACGACGTAGCTCACTTTGTCTGGATAGTGCCAGTTCAGCAGGATCGGGAACAGTTCATCTTCCCGGCCGAACGTGCCCAAAACCTGAGCCAAATGATAAATGGTCGTGGGTTGGCGGTCATAAAATGACCGTGCTTCTTGAACCGCCCGATCGATGTTCGCGGTCGAGGGATCGACCCGCGCTTTCACAAATGACTCTACGTAGGGCGTACCCGAGGTGGGTACTTCTCCCGACTGGATGAGGCGCATTGCTTCATTTGGATCGCCGTATCGCATGTGAACTCGAAAACGGGCCGCGGTGACGCTGCTCGCGCCTGGCCACAACCGTTCCGCCCGCGCAAGCTCGGCCAATGCGACATCAGTCTTTCCGGCATACGTGAGCGCGCCGATGAGGTTATCGCGTGCCGTCGGCGAGAGGGGATCTGCCTGTACGGCCTTCTCAGCTTGAACAACGGCCTCATTCATTCGTCCGACAAAAAGGAGGTTTTCGCTGAACGCGGTCAAGGCGGCGGCGTCGGTTGGCCCCTCCTTCACCGCTAGTTCGAGCAGGCTGATACGGCGTTCAAACGCCATCTCGGGCAGCAATGCCGCCTCAGCCAGGTAAACCTCAGGCATGCTTGCGTCCAGTCTCCGGGCCGCCGCAATGTGCGCGGGCAGCGGCGCCACGATCGCCCCTGACTCAGGAAGGTAGCGCATGCGCGTGAACTCACTCTCGACAAGAAGCAACTTTGCCCAGCCGCCGGCAAATTTCGGCTCAGCGCGCGTCAACTGGAGAAAGATTGGCAGCAGCAGGTGAAGATTTTCTGCCGTCTTGTCGGCGTAACCGGCGCAACCTTTGAGATACAGCTTTAGTGACTGCTCCTCGAGGCGCTGACCATCAGGGGAAAGCGCATCCAATGCGCAAGTCAGTACTTGGGCCGCCGTATAGGCCGCCTGCTGTTTGAGATCGGCTACTTTCCCGGAAGGCTGCTCGAAATCCTTAGACCAAAGAAGAGAATTATCCTTCCCATCGAAGAGCCCAACGGATGCCTCTGGGTGGTCGGCCGATCCAGACTCGCTGATGTTTAAAACCAGGGCGGGCTTCGCTCCGCCTGCGCGCAGCTCCGTGAACTGAACGGAATGAGATGTGGCCGCTTGCAGACTTCCAAGCTTCACGAGGAGGTCACGGGAAAGCGCCTCACTCTTCGCCGACTGATCGGCTGGACTGACTGCGACAATCGGAACCGATGATGATTGGCCGACTAACGTCCAGGCGATGATCCCGACGGTAACAAGCAGAGCCAATCCTAGAAGAGCGGCAATAGGCCAGTTGAGGCGTCGAGTATTGGCGACGGACGTGATTGGCCGTTGCGTGGTTCGCTCGCCAGTTTGCTGCTGGTCAGCCAATGCGCTGACTGCCGCCAACAGTTCTTTCAGTGCCGGCGATCGGCTACCGCCCCGCCGTCGTGAGAGATCCAATGTCTGAAACTGCCGGAATCCGAGCGGCGCCTCCGTGCCGTCGATCGTCACGGGCACGAACTTGGCGCTGTCGCGTCCGGTAGCTGCCTCGTCTCGTACCCACGGGCTTTCGACCGAATGTTCGGACCAGAGAACGATAACGGCGTCAGCACGTTTGAGCGCGTTCTCGATTTCTTTGCTGTACTGGGCGCCGCCCCTGATGTGACGGTCCCACCAGACCGAGTGGCCGGCTTTTTCCAGCGTCACGGCAATTGATCGCGCGCGATCTAGATCTTCGCGATCATAACTAAGGAAAACGCTCGCCATAGATGCCCCAATGCGATCGCGAAGGTGCGGCGAATTGGCAGTTTGAACAAGTCTTCATCGACAGACTGTCGCGGCGCCGAAGGCGGGGAATTACCTTGGCTTCAGAAATGGGTCGAAAGCGGACGCGGCAGCTTTGGGTGGAAAGCTGCCGCTAACTTGGCATCGCTTCGGCCTTACATTGACCGACGCGGTCGGCCCTCGATAGTTCACCGCAATGTCGAGCGACTTCCCCAAGGCAGTTGAGGCGTTCCAACGTGGCGACCTCGGCCTCGCGCTCGACATCGCCATCAGGACTACCGCGGTTGGCGATCCGCAGTGGCAGCATCTGATCGGGCTCATTCACTGCCGCCAGGGCGACCTCTTGCGCGGGTTGCCGCACTTGCAGCTCGCGGCTGGAGCTGCGACATCGAGGGGATCTCGCTCCACGGGTACACCGGGTGCCAATGACCAAGCCGCTTAGGATCAGCGAAAATTGTCGGCGTAGGCCTGGAGCTTGAGGCGCACCGGCGAGGCCGGAATCACGCTGTAGGCGAGGCCGTGCTTGTCGCAGTACGCGATTGCCGCGTCCTTGGTCGCGAAGCCGATCTTCACCTGCGTGTTGGTGTCGCCCGAACCATTCCAGCCGGTCAGCGGGTCGGGCCGAAGCGCCTCCTGCCGCTCGAATTCGAGCTGCCAGCGGCCGGTGTTCGCCTTGCCCGACTGGGTCGTGCGGCGATCGAGCTCAAGGATGCGGGCAACTGTCATCGAAACTCCTAATAAGCCCGGGCGATTGCAAATTCGACTGCTTCGGTCAGCGCTGACTTGGCCTTGCTCGCCGGAAAATTCGCGAGGGAATCGATGGCGCGGCGGCCGTAATGGCGAGCGCGCTCCAATGTGTCATCCAATGCTCCGGTCGCTTGGAGCAGCGTCGTGGCATGGACGAGGTCCTCGTCCGATGAGCTTTCCCCGGTGATGGCGGCGCGCCAGAACTTACGGTCATCTTCGCTGCCGCGCGCATAAGCCAAGATCACGGGCAGGGTGACCTTGCCATCGCGGAAGTCGTCGCCGCTATCCTTGCCCATCGTCGCTTCGTCCGACGCATAGTCGATGACATCGTCGGTTAGCTGAAAAGCAATGCCGAGGTTGCGGCCGTAGCATTCGAGCGCCAGCTCAAAATCCTCGCTCGCTTCGGCAACAACCGGAGCGACGCGGCAGGCAGCCGCGAACAGCGCCGCCGTCTTCGCGCTGATGATTTCCAGA
>Ga0207676_10003439_pt1 | contig 11200 bp, 6 predicted proteins | sample KBSSwiS72_FD_184307 | JGI IMG/M metagenome (GOLD analysis project Ga0207676, IMG submission 184307) | Switchgrass rhizosphere microbial communities from Kellogg Biological Station, Michigan, USA - KBS Switchgrass S7-2 (SPAdes) (version 2) | ecosystem: Host-associated > Plants > Roots >... | reverse complement strand
AACATTTATCAAGATCGGCCAGGCGCTGGGCACGCGTGCCGATCTGTTGCCGCTGGCATACGTTAAGGAACTCGCCACGCTCCAGGACCAGGTACCGGCATTCCCGACCGACGAAGCTTTTGCAATCGTTGAATCAGAACTGGGTCGCAGTCTTCATGAAGCGTACGCGGAGATCGACTCCGAACCGATTGCGGCTGCGTCACTCGGACAGGTCTATCGTGCGCGCCTGGCTACTGGAGAAGAAGTCGCGGTCAAAGTTCAGCGTCCAAACCTCGAGTCAACCATCTCGATTGACGTCGCGATCCTGTTTCGTCTCGTGAAGCTAACGAATCGTTTCTTTCCGCGTGCTAATGAGAACGCCGATTGGGAAGGAATGCTGCGCGAGTTTCACGCCACCATCTTTGAGGAGATGGATTACGTCAAAGAAGGACGTAATGCCGACAGGTTTCGCTACAACTTCCGCACGTGGCGCGCGGTTCGTGTCCCGAAGATCTACTGGTCGCACACAAACACGCGCGTGCTCACGCTCGATTTTATTCGTGGCACGAAAGTAGTTGATCTTGAAGGCTTGCGAGCGAATCGCATATCGCCGGTTAAAGTTAACCGCCTCCTGATTCGCACCTATCTCAAGCAACTGCTTGAAGACGGTTTCTTTCACGCCGATCCACATCCTGGCAATCTGCTCGTGATGGATAGCGGGCATCTCGCGTTCTTCGATTTCGGAATGGTGGGAAGGATCAGTTCGAAACTTCAGTCGCAGATGATCGATGCGTTCTTCCACGTGGTTGCTCGTGACGTGAAGGGGTTGGGCCAGGACATCATCAACCTGAATTTCCTGAAGCCTGGCGTCGATCCGGAGACGGTGCGTCCGGTGGTGGAGAGTCTCTTCACGCACTATCTCAATCTCAGGCTTGGAGAAGTGAACTTCAAGGAGTTGACTTACGATCTCGCGGAAGTGATTTACGAGTATCCGTTCCGCTTGCCGTCAAACTTCACTTACATCATGCGCGCGCTGATGACGCTCGAAGGCATCGGCGTAGTCACTGATCCGGGATTCAGTTTCTTTGAAACAGCAAAACCGTTTGCGAGAGAGTTCATGCTCAGGCGCGAAGGCCGGCTGTTCCGGAAGCTGATCTTCGACAAGCTGACCGGCCGCGAGAACGGTGAGAGTCGAATCGCGTGGTCCAGGGTTTGGAAGCTGACCAAGATGGCCGCGCAGATGTATCTCGAGAAATAAAAAATGGTCCTATAGGTCATGTAAGACCTATAGGACCTATTAAACATCTCGGCCCTAACGGTTTACTTTCTCACCATTCGAGGCCGGAGTCGGCAGGTTCAGCCGATCTCGAAAGAGGTTGAGTAACAGCAACGTACCGATACCGCCGCCCTCACCGTTTCCGCCGCCAGTCGCCATCACGTCAGGAGTGATGCGAACACCCTTCTCGCCGATCACCTTCAACGTCTCAACCAGCGCTACACCTTGTGCGCCAAGTGCGTTGACCTGTTCGCGATAAGCGACACCCTGCGCTTCACCCATCAAGCGTACCTTCTCAGCTTCGGCGCGGCCGGTTTGCTGAATGTAGTGGGCCTCGCCCTCGCCTTCCGCCTTGCGCTGCTCGGCGCGTTTGCTCGCGATCTCCACGCCCACCGTCGCGGCCATGAGATCTTTCTGGTTGTCAGCCTGCGACTTGGTTTTCTCGAGCTGAATGCGTTTCTCTTCCGCCTCGCGCTGAGCGTTGTACATGTTCTGACGCTGCTCGGCGAGTATCTTCTCGGTCTGAGTTTTCATCAGCTCTTCCGGCAGATGAATGTGACAGATGAGCACGTTCACTACGTCGACGTGATACTTCAGCAGGTGCGCCCGCACGCGAGCTTCAGCGCGTTCCTGCTCCTCGTGGCGATTTTGCAGGTAGGCCATCGCAGACGATTCAGACGCCTGGTTGCGGAAGATCGAGTCGATGAGCGGATGCATCACGTTTTGGATTAACCGCTCGATGCCGCCGATCTTGGCCACCATGAAAGGCGCGTCTTCGGGCTTCACGCGAAAGACCACGCGAACTTCCAGTTGCATTGTGAAACCGTCTTTCGAGATCACCTCGAATGGATTGAACGTGTTGGCAACTTCACCTGCCGTCCATTCCACCGTTTGGTTAGTAGTGGGAATCACGATCGGGCTGATTGCCAGGGTATTGACGTAGTAACGACCCGGGCCAACCACCGCCTCCTGAATGCCGCGATAACCTTCGGGAACTACGTAGGCTTCGTGCGCGCCTTCGTCGAGTCGCCGATCGGCCGGATCGCCAGTCATTAGATCGGCTTTGATCTCTTCGACGCTACGTTTGTCGTCCATCGCGTCCAAACGCGCTGCCGACTCCTTCACTTGTTCCTGCTCCTCGCGTTCCATTCGCTGGCGAACCTTCTGCGCCATCTCACGCCTGACCTCTTCTGAAGGATCTTTACCGACGTTTGAGACGACCACGGCGACCTCGCCCGGCTTAATTTCCTTGGCTGTTTCAGGAATGACTTTGAACAGCAGCGGATTGATGTAATAAGTTCCCGGCAGCAGGATGTCTTTTTGTGGACCACGCTGGCCGCCATTGCCGATGAACTCATGTCCATCCTGGAAATTGTCATGGCCCGCAAATGATTCAGCAACGTAGTCGCGTGGGTTCAGCTGCGCGCCGTCCAACGCTTCGACGAGTCCAATCTGGTTCTCATTAATCACGGTCGCATCGAAGAGGCGAACGTTGAAGAGCCCCGGCTTGCTTTCACTGGAACCTTCGAGGGATCCGGACTGCGTCAGGATGCGATAAACACCCGGTGTCAAGATATCGACTTGCGGTCCCTTTTGTCCGCCTGACGCGATGAACTGTTCGGCGTCCTGGAAATTGCGATGGTCAGAGATCGCTTTGCCAAGCAGGCGACCCGGATCGAGTGGACCACCGTCAGCGGCTGTCACAACGCCTACCTTGCCTTGCGGTACCAGTGTCGCTTTGGCTACTGAAACGCGGAACAGGTAAGGATGGATGGGCCACAGTCCCGGTGGAACTGTACGGAGTTGAATACCTTTGACGCCGCCGCGTTTGATGAACGCGATCGGATCCTGAAAGTTGTTGTGAGCATTCTGGGCACGATCCGGTGCGAAGATACGACCTGGCGGCATCGGTTCGCCGTCGACTGCTTCGATGATGCCCATCTCGTCGGCGCCAATCTCAATCAGCGGTACTTTGCGCACGACTTTTTCAAACGGGAACTTGATGAAGTGTAAGCCGGGCTTCAGCACGTCGGCTTGGATACCAATTTCTCCTTCGGTGGCCACGACTCTGCCCGGCGGCATTTTTGCGCCCACGTACCTTCGTTCTTTGATCGCGATTTCACGCGCGCCAACGTTTACCCAATAGCGCTTCGCGATGATGATGAGGAAGATCAGAACTACGAAACCGATGACGAGCAGCGGTAACACAGATGCGATATCAAAATTTTGCATGGCATGTCTCTTTCAAAGTTCAACTGGAGGCAGTTGATGGTTAGATTGGGTTGTTTGCAAGTTGTAGCTCGCGGTTCGCGCTGGAAAGAGTTTCTTTTAGAACGAAGCCAGCGCCCGACGTTCGGGTGCGCGACGACAGCACCCAGTATTCACTGTTGAACAACGATTGAAGATCTTTCGCCGAGAGATCGGCCAGGCTGCCGTCTCGCCACGACAGGAGCACGAGCTCGATAGCTCTTTCGTAATTCTTTGCGTTGTCTGAAAGAGCCGCGGCATGCAGCAGTTTTGCCGTCGAGTTTCTGTTAGGCGTTTTCTGGAACTCGCGAATTGCCTGGATCGCCTGCTCGAACATCTCTTTGGTTACAGTTGGTTCCGCTTCGGGAGTTCGATTTTCCGGCGGAGCTATAAGTTCATTAACGCGGAAATCCGGGAATAAGGTGCTTGGCAGTGGCGGCGGCAACTCCGGTTGCTGCGAGTTAGTCGAGGCTTTTTGCCAGATATAGATGGCGATTATGACTAAACCGAAGGCTAAAACCAAACTGGTAAGAAGGGTGACCATAGAGGTCTTAATGCAGTTATACGCCTGAAGAGAGGAAAAGTTCAAGATCCCGGGCGACCGGAAAAAGAACAAGTCAGGAAGAGGGGCTTGCCCCCGCTCTCGCAACAGCGGGGGCAAGCCCCTCTTCCTGACTTGTTCTTTTATCTGTGGCTAAATTTATTTAGAGCTAAGTGCGTTGAAGAAGAGCGAGTAAGTCGCAAGGGATTGAGCGCGGTACTGAGGGCGGAAGCCGAAGAGAATTACGCGTCCTTTGCCCATCTTCACCTCGACGAGCGCAGCCTTGCCTTTAATCAAATCACCTCCGAGTAACCAGCCTGAGAGAAGCGGATCCTTGTCGGCTGAATACGACGCGATTACGCGCACGTTCGACGCCGGTACAGTTGCGTTGGGATCGTCAACCACTTCAAAGACCGGCGAATCCTCCGCCCACGCAATCGTCTCTTTAGGCATTCCGCTCGCAATCGGATGCGACGTGTCGAGCTCGATGCGCAGGATCGATCCGGGCACATAAAAATCCGTTCGCGGCAGTCCGGCGACTACGTTGCGCAGCGGTAATTTGAACTGCTCGATCGCGAAGTTTGAAGCGCGATTCAGAAAGACGAGCGTGCCTCCAGTCTCGACAAAGTCGCGCAGGTGCCTGACTCCTTCCGGTCCGAGACCACCAGCGTATTCCGGTGGCATTGCACCTGAACGATAACCTTCGAGCAGAGTACGAGCCGGTTGATCCGGAATCAGGATCACGTAGTACTTTCCGGTAACACTTGGAGAGGGCTTGAAGATAGTAATGCCCGCGCGCAGTTCTTTGTCCGTGAGCACGCCGTAATCGATGGACTTCGAATCCATGATCCACCTGGTCCAACCTTCGTCATTGCCTGGCACTGATGAGCGATAGATGGCCGGCAGCTCAGCCAGCTTAATTGACGATGGATTACGTATAACTCCAACGATCTCAGGTGTGGTACGAGGAAATCGGAAAGGCGCCTTAACCGGATGAACTACGACACCCATCAACAGCGGCAATGTATGTGCAGTTACATCGTAAGGAGCGATTGGGTGGCCCTCGGCGTCCCGCAGGTTCGGATAACGCTGTACTTCCAGAAGTGTCTTTGCGAAACCAGCGTAAGGCTGATCCATGCGGATTAACCGCGTTCCCTGCGGGAGCTCGCGATTCCCAATCTTAAAACCCGGTTGAGGTGGCTCAACTACCACACCACCCCGGTTGAGAATGTTGAGCAGCGCTTGAGTGTTATCCCCAGGTTCGATCAGGAACCCGAAAAGCTCACCGGGCCGGCGCGGACGCACTGCCTCTTTACCAACAGCATAGAAACGTCGCAACCACTGTTCGCGATTCTGTGCTGCATGGTCCAACAGGAGAAACGCAGCGGTCGTCATGTACTTAGTGATGTCACTCAAGTGCCACTCACCACCACGCCACACCGGTCCAAACTGCGGTGACTCTTTCTGCGGATCGTAACCTTCGCGCGAACGGAGCTCTTCAAACTTCAATGTGATCGGCGATGCGATTCTCGCGGACGCAGTTTCAGACAACATGCGCGCGCCGGCGTGGTAGTGTGAATACGCGCGCGCCGGAGTCCACGCATCGTACGTTGAGTTGGTCGTGATTCCCTGAAAGCCTTTGGCGCGCATCTCGGCGGCCATAAAGTTCCCGAGCTCTGTGTAGGCCTGCACGATCGGTTTCGGCACGTTGGGCTCAACCGGCGCCATGTATGGCGGCAGGAACAGTCGCGATCCGAAAGCGCCCTGCTGGTGTATGTCGTGGACGATTTGCGGATGCCAGACGTTGTGAATCTTGTCGACAGTGAGTTGCGTCTCGACTTGCGTGAAGGCGTACCAGTCGCGGTTGTTATCGTGACCGGTGTACTTGTGATAGAGCTCGGGAGGATCGGTGCCTTCGAACGGTGTGCCGAGAGTTTTGTCGTACCAGTTTTTGACGATGTCGACGCCGTCAGGATTTAGTGACGGGACCAGCAGGATGATTGTGTTATCGAGAATCTTTTGAATGTCCGCGTCGGTTGATGAAGCGAGCCGGTGGGCAATCAGCATGCTCGAGAGATATGACCCGACTTCGGTTGAGTGAATTCCGCAAGTAATCAGGACGATGGTTTTGCCCTGGCGAATCAATTCTGCTGCCTTGCGATCACGCGTGGCGAGTGGTCCGAGTGTGCGTGGATTTGCGAGTTGATCCTGGATTTCTTTGAGCTCATCCAGTCGCGCGAGATTTGCGGGTGAGCTTATGGTCGCCATCACGAACGGCTTGTTCATCGAGGTCTGGCCGAGTATTTCAAACTTCACCCTGTCGCTGGCGCGATCCAGTTGCTCGAAATAGTCGACTACCTGGCTCCACGAGGCGAGTTTGCGGTCGTCGCCCGGTGTGAAGCCGAGAACTTCCTCCGGCTTGGGGATCTTTGTTTGAGCAATTGTGGACGGGGCAAACGAGACTAATACAAGAAGAAACAGTGTAGCGATTCGGGTACGCATAGGTTTCGGCAGTTTACCGGAATACCAACCACAAAGGCACTAAGACACAAACTTTAGAATGAAATTTTGTGTCTTAGTGTCTTTGTGGTTAAGAGACCCCTGGCAAGGCAACCTCTAGATGCATCTTGAGGTTCAAAAAGACTGTATTCAAAGGCCGTTAAACCAGCTTGCCGAGGGGTGAGTCGCCCGTGTAAAGTAACGGCGTTTTCCAGTCCCCTGCGCTACTCCCCGTTTTTCAAACTTGTTGGAGGTCAAACCGAATGTCTTCTGAAAGCGTCGGTGCAAATGAGTTTCCGGATACTGTCGGAGTCAAGGCTGCTCAGCCTGTTGATAACCCTTTACTCGCCACGTTCCGGCCATACATCCCGGCCAATGTTCATGTTCGCGAGCTCACTGCACTCCCGCTAATCATCGGCACCCTGCTCGGGATGGTCTTCGGCGCCTCGTCGTTGTGGCTGGTCCTGAAAGTGGGACTGACCGTGAGTGCGTCCATACCCGTCGCCGTGATCTCGATCAGTCTGTTTCGTTTGCTCGGCAAGATCGGAGTGCGAGACGCTACCATTCTCGAGAACAACATCGTGCAGACTGCCGGTTCGGCCGGGGAGTCGATTGCTTTCGGCGTCGGCGTAACCATGCCCGCGATCATGATTCTTGGTTTCGACCTTGAATTCACGCGCGTGATGCTCGTCGCGACGATGGGCGGACTACTCGGAATCCTGATGATGATTCCGTTGCGCCGTGCACTCATCGTGCAACAACACGGACTATTGAAGTATCCCGAAGGCACGGCTTGCGCGGAAGTTTTGAAAGCAGGCGCCTCTGATGAGTCGCGCGCGGCCGCGGATCCTGTTTACAAAGCGAAGGCGGCTGACTCAGAGGATGCAATGTCGGGCGCCAAGACGATCTTCACCGGATTCGGAATCGGCCTTGTCTATCAAGTCGCAATGGCGGCACTGAAGGCTTGGAAAGACGTACCAAGCAAGGTTTTTGGCGCGCCCTTCAAAGCCGGCTCGCTTTCCGCTGAAATTTCACCGGCACTGTTGGGCGTAGGCTACATCATTGGACCACGCATCGCATCGATCATGTGTGCCGGCGGCGTGCTTGCTTACCTCGTGCTGATTCCCGCGATTAAATTCTTTGGCGAGGGTATGACGACTGCGCTCCCGCCGGGCACCGTCCCTATCAGTGAAATGGAGCCTGATGCGATTCGCGGCGCGTACGTGCTCTACATCGGCGCCGGCGCAGTAGCAGCGGGCGGCATCATCAGTCTGTTCAGATCGCTGCCGACCATCTGGCATGGCTTGAAGGGTGGGCTCAGCGATCTTCGCGGTGGACAAGCCGGCTCGGCTAACGTTCCGCGCACGGATCAGGATCTGTCGATGAAAGTGGTTGTAGGTGGCGTGCTGGCGCTGATCGCGATGATCATGATCCTGCCGCAGTTGCACCTCCAGTTCAACATACTCGGCGCGCTACTCATCATCGCGTTCGGATTTCTGTTTGTGACCGTCTCGTCGCGTTTGACTGGTGAGATCGGATCGTCGTCAAACCCGATTTCAGGTATGACTGTCGCGACACTGCTGCTGACGTGCTTGATCTTTCTCATCGTCGGCTGGAGTGGGCCGAGTTACTACGTGACGGCGCTTTCGATTGGCGGCATCGTCTGTATTGCTGCTTCCAACGGCGGCACCACTTCTCAGGATCTCAAGACGGGATTCCTGGTAGGCGCAACGCCGAAGTACCAACAGATCGCGATTCTCGTCGGCGCGCTTGCTTCAGCTTTGATCCTGGGACCGATTCTCCTCCGGCTAAACGACCAGAGCACAGTTTACGTACCGCAAACCACTTTTAGAGTGATGAACAATGGACCGCAAGTCGACAGTGCTGCTTTGGCTGCGCTGCCGCCTTTTAACGAAACGTTGCAGCCCGCTGGTGGCGGAAGTTACCGGTTATTAAAGAACGAGGCGGGTGCCGTGACGCTGGTTGGTGGGCTTGAACCGGGAGAGTATCTGGTAGACCAGTCAGGCAAAGTCGTGCAGAGAGTCGAACGCAACTTCCCGGCGACGCTGCGCGCCGACACCTCGAATCTTGGACCGCCCGAAAAAGTAAAAGGTGGACTGCCCGTTCCCGATAACAACTCTTACGCCACCTGGCACAAGATCGATGAACGGGATGGCCCTCCGGGGAAATACCTCGTCAACGCTCAGGGCATACCGGTCTACCATGTCGATCCGGGAATCAATGGCACCCACCGCATTGCGCCTGATGGTTCGTCAGTTACGAAGTACGACGCGCCGAAGGCCACGCTGATGTCCTACATCATCAAAGGCATTCTCAATCAGCAATTGCCGTGGGGCCTGGTGCTGCTGGGCGTGATGATCGCGATCGTGCTCGAGATGGCAGGCATTCCGTCGCTCGCGTTTGCCGTTGGTGTGTATCTGCCACTGTCGTCGTCGAGCCCGATTTTTCTCGGCGGCATGATTCGCTGGCTGGTTGATAAGTACCTGCGAGTCAAATTCCGGAATAAAGAATTGACGGAAGAGGAATTTGTGGCCGAGACTGACAAGAGCCCCGGCGTGCTGATGGCTTCGGGTTACATCGCGGGCGGGGCATTGGCGGCAGTGTTCATTGCGTTCTTCGCGGGTCTCTGGAAAGAGCAGAGCGATTTGGTCGAACACTGGTCCCGCGACCACAACCCGTTCTTTGCGGGTCCGTGGGCCGACTTGCTGTCGATGCTGCCGTTCCTCGTGCTGATGATTATTCTTTACCTCGTCGGTCGTGAAGTTTTACTTGCGCCGAAACGCCGGCGAACGTAGGCGACGTTTTCACGCAAAGGCGCAAAGGTAGCAAAGAAAGCCCCTTTGCTCCTTTGCACTCTCCTTTGCGCCTTTGCGTGAGCTAACTTGAGGTCACCATCTTGAAACTGTCTCGGTCCCCAATGCTTTGCTGCGCCTTGTTGCTGGCGGTTACGACGTCTGGATTTGCCCAATCCGCGCAGCGCACGCCCACCGAAACGATACGCGAGTTTTACCGGATGATGCGCGAAAAGAAGTTTCGCGAGGCGTTTGGGATATCGATTTACCGGCCCGCTCTTGAAGGCCTCTCGACGCAGGAGTTTGACGATCTGCGACCTGACTTCGAAAAGATGGCAGTCGCCGTGAGCGAAAAGATTCCAGCCCAGGTTGATATCAGCGGGGAGCAGATTAGCGGCGACGTAGCGACCGTGTTCGTTAAGGTGCTGGATGCCGAGGGGAAAGAGAAAGTCGAACCGGCTACACTGATCAAGATCGATAACGCCTGGGCCGTCGGCGACCAGGAAAGTCTCGAAATGGTCAGGAAATTGGGCAAGAAGTTCTTTTTTGAAGCCCGCATCAACGCTCATCACAGCGACGTTCAGGACATGTTGACGCGTATCTCACTCGCGCAAGTGGTCTATGGTCAGGGCCACAACGGCCAGTTTGGTAACAGCGCCGAGCTCATCACCGCCGGCCTCATTCCCAAAGACCTCGAAGGCACTGAAAGCACTGGCTACCGTTTCCAGATCTTCCGCGCGGCTGACGGCAAATCCTGGTACGCGACCGCCGAGCCCGCCCAATACGGTCGCACGGGCCGCCTCTCCTTTTATCTCGATGCTTCCGGAGTGCGAAGCGGAGACGCCGGCGGCAAACCTCTGGTAGTAAAAAATTAAAGTGTTGCGTCTGTAAGAGCAGGTTTTCTAGAATGGCCCTTGCGGCGACGTTGCCCCCAACCGTTTTCCCGACGTGTCCTTCCTCAATTGGTCCGCGAATAGTAGTGGTTTCACGAGATGTCGGAACTGCCCCGCAGAATCGTGTCGCATTTACGCCGTTTTATCGGCAACCGGCGTCGTAGCCGGCGTGTGCGCGCGCGTCTCAACTTCACTTTGAGCTTGTCGGATCCGCGGGTGAGTTCGAATGGTGGGCGGCGCTTGCCGAAGCTGGATGGGCACACGCTTGATGTCAGTGTGACGGGGCTGGCGCTCGTTGTTCCCGCTATTCGGATTGGCGAACACTACCTTGCCGGAGCAGATCGCAAGCTGCACATTAAGCTCGAGCTTCCGAGTGGACCAGTGGAGATGAAAGTGGCGACGGTCAGGTACGAGAGTCTTGAGGATGAGAGCGGGTACTTGATCGGCGCTCGGATTCTCGAGATGAGCGACACGGATAAAGTGAGTTTTGAGAAGTATGTAACGCGGATTAACGCGGATTGATTACGGATTGAAGCGTAGTGTCCCGAACGCTTCAGGTACGTGGAAGTTGGGCTCGGCGGTTCTTGTTGGTAGCCACGCCAGGTAACGTTCGGGCGCTTCCGGACCAACGCAGCGAAAGACGTTCACCCGCCACAGATCTCCTGCCTTGGGTTTCGGGATAGCTTCACTCCACGGGATCCGCATAGAAATCATTAGATGATCCTGCTCGAGTTTTGCGGTTGTGGTGAAGCCTGAGGCGAAGTCCCAGTCAGTTTCTCTTCCGGTTGGTGTCACGGTGATTCCCAGGTCCACCCATTCGCCGGTAGGCGCCGCCTCGAATTCAAAGTATCGCGCAGGATTTGCCGGATCCGGCGCGAGAAAGATCTCACAGACATCGCGATCCCAGAGTCCTAAAGTTTTCTTTTCTGTCTGCGGATTCTCGGAAACCACC
>Ga0207676_10003437_pt1 | contig 11208 bp, 5 predicted proteins | sample KBSSwiS72_FD_184307 | JGI IMG/M metagenome (GOLD analysis project Ga0207676, IMG submission 184307) | Switchgrass rhizosphere microbial communities from Kellogg Biological Station, Michigan, USA - KBS Switchgrass S7-2 (SPAdes) (version 2) | ecosystem: Host-associated > Plants > Roots >... | reverse complement strand
ACCGGCAAGGGTTTCACTGGACCGTGGGGCGCGCCCGCGATGTATGCGCTCGACGGCGGCAGCGTCGGCTTTCAGATCGGCGCCGAATCGACCGACGTCGTCCTGCTGGTGATGAACAAGCGGGGCGTCGACGCGCTGCTCAGCAGCAAAGTCAAGCTCGGCGCCGGCGCGTCGGTCGCGGCGGGGCCCAAGGGACGCAACCTCGAAGCGTCGACCGACGCGACGATGCGGGCGGAGATTCTGAGCTACTCGCGCGCGCGCGGCCTCTTCGCCGGCGTGTCGCTCGAGGGGACGTCGCTTCGTCCCGACAACGACGCGAACAGAGAGGTGTACGGACGCAAACTGACCGCCAGAACCATCATCACCGGCGCGAAGATCCCGGTGCCGGAGTCGGCGCAGAAGCTTGTCGCGGCGCTCGAAAAGGGTGCGCCCTACAACGAGTCGAAACGCACGACCCGCTGATCAACAAATCATTCCTGCGGCCGTCGCGATGCCGCACCTCTAGACGGGAGCGGCCGGGGTGGCGATCTCCTCATCCCGGCCGCGCCAGTCCAGCCAATGGCGCCCGACGACGGTGACCAGGGCGACGACCGGCACCGCGATGAAGATCCCCGCGATCCCGCCGAGCTCGACGCCCGCCAGCACCGCGAGAATGATCACCAGCGGATGCAGGTGGATGTCGCGGCCGATCAGCCGCGGGTAAATCACGTAGTCTTCGATCACCCTGAGCACCGCCAGAAACGCAACGGTCCACCAGGCGACCATCGGGTCCTGCAGCGCGGCGATGCCGACAGCCACGGCCGCCAGCACCAGCGGCCCGACGAGCGGGACGAACTCCAGCACGGCGGACAGCACGCCCAGCAGAACCGGGTACGGAGTGCCCAGCAGGGCGAAGCCAAGGCCCGACAGTACGCCGACCACCACACACGCGATCAATTGCGCGCGGACATAGGCCGCGACCGTGTCGTTCATTTCCTCGAACAGCTTGTGGCTGCGCAATTGAATCCGATGCGGCAGCGCCGTGAGAACAGTGCGGCGGATCAACGCGGCATCTTTCAGCAGCAGAAACGCCAGAACGGGAACCAGCACCAGCCAGGCAATGTTGGAAAGCGCTTCGAGCGATGCGAGCAGCGCGCCGTGCGCGTATGCCAGGCCGGCTTCGCCCGCGCCGAGCACCGACTGATCGATGCTATGACGCAGCTCGGGCGGGATCCGCAGCCGCTCGTAGTATCTCGTCCATCCGCGCTCCCACTTCCGAAACGACTCGGTGGACGTCGGAGCGCTGGCGATGGCGGCGTCCAACTGCCTGGTGGCGCTCGGCCAGAGCAGTGTCACGGCGCCCGCTGCGCTCGCGGCGAAGAGCAGATAGACGACGGCGACGGCCGCCCAGCGCGGTAAACGCCAGGTCCGCCCTCGACGCGAGATCGGGCGCTGCGCGAACTCCACCAGCGGCGCAATGACGTAGGCGAAGAACATCGCGACGATGAGCACGAGCACGAGGCGCCCGAGCCGGTGCATGACCCAGAACGCGGCGGCGATGGCCGCGACGATGAGCAGGTCGCGCAGGGTGGGTCGACTCGGAGCGGGTGGAGACGGCGGCGTCATCCACGCTACTGTACGAGAGTCGCCGGCGCGACGCTGTTCAGATCAGAACAGCCATTCGACGGCCGCGGTGGGAGGGAAACCGGGCATATGCGTCAGTCGTGCAGGATGACGCTGAGGAGCGAGCCGTTGATCTTGAGCGGGATGTCGCCGTCGTATTCGATGAAGCCAAGCCTCTTGAACTTGTTCAGGAAGAAATTCACCCGCGAGCGCGTGGTGCCGATCATCTCCGCCAGCGTTTCCTGAGAGATCTTCGGCACGACACGCACGGGCTTGTCCATCTTGCCGTAGCGGGCCAGCAGCAGCAAGGCGCGGGCGAGACGTTTCTCGCTCGAGTTGAACAGCTGATCGATCAGGTCCTCCTCGATCCGGATGTTGCGCGCCAGCATGTGGGCGATGAACCGGTCCGACATCCCGCGCTGCTTGTGCAGCAGACGCACCATCGCCTGCTTGCCGACGAGCAGGATCGTACTCGGCGCGATCGCGGTGGCGCTGCCCATGCGCAGCGGCTGTCCCGCGAGGCAACCCTCGCCGAAGAAGTCGCCGGGGCCGAGCATCGCGACGACCGCTTCCCTGCCGGTCTTGGACAGCACGGACAACTTCACGCCGCCGGTCTGGATGTACAGCACGTGATCGCAGGGATCCCCCTGCGCGAAGATGGCTTGACCGCGTGCGTATCGCGAAATGGTCTTCGCCGCGCCCGCCGACTCGAGAAAACTCTGCGCGCTGAACCCGCCTGGCGTGGCGACGCCGGCGCTCTCGGCTTTCCGTCTGGGTCTTCCGGCTTTCACCGCATAAGCATGCCATGGCGCCGCCCCTCCGGCGGTGCAAAAGCGCAAGCCTAAATATGTAGGACCGCAACTGACGTGAGGAGCGATTCCGTGGCGCTCAGGAGGCGCGGTCAAACGCGACGATCTTGGCGAGCAGATTCGGCGATGCCGTTCTGCTCGCCAGTCTCCACGCATCTGAGTAGCTGGCCCCGGCCTGGGCCGCGCCCGTGTCGGTCCACCACTCGCGCTGGCTCCGCGCCTGGTCCGGCAGCGGAAACCCCACCAGATCCTCGATCTGCGCGAACGTCAGGACGACCGAGTTCGCGTAACGGTTTTCCAGGTATTTGTAGAGCAACAGGTACTTGCCGGTCATCGCGCGCACCGGCGACTTGTCCGGGGCGGCCTGTGGCCGTTCGCCGTCGCCGGCGATCAGCCGCCGGCGCCTGAACCAATTGAAGATGGCGTACATATGTGTGCCCCTCGCTCGCTTCACGTCGGCGGATCAATACATGCCCGCTCCCGCGCCCGATGCGGCCGCCGCGCCGCGTTCCGGCTCGGGCATCTGGGAGATGACCGCCTCGGTCGTGAGGAGCAGCGACGCGATCGACGCGGCGTTCTGGAGCGCTGAGCGAACGACCTTGGTGGGATCGATGACCCCGGCCTTCACCAGATCCTCGTATTGCTCGGTCTGCGCGTTGAAGCCCTCGTCGTGCTTCATCGTCTTGACCTGCTGGACGACGATCGAGCCTTCGTGGCCGGCGTTGGTCGCGATCCATCGCATCGGCTCCTCGATCGCGCGCAGGATGATGTTGACGCCGATCTGCTCGTCGCCGCTCAGCTTCAGATCCGTGAGCGTGCCAGCCGCCCGCAGCAGCGCCACGCCGCCGCCCGGCACGATCCCCTCTTCCACGGCGGCCTTCGTCGCGTGCATGGCATCCTCGACGCGCGCCTTCTTTTCCTTCATCTCGGTTTCGGTTGCGGCGCCGACCTTGATGATCGCCACGCCGCCGACCAGCTTGGCGAGCCGCTCCTGCAGCTTTTCGCGGTCGTAGTCGGAGGTCGTGTCCTCGACCTGCGCGCGCAGCTGCTTCACCCGCCCCGCGATCGCCTCAGTGCTGCCGCCGCCCTCCACGATCGTGGTGTTGTCCTTGTCGATCGTGATCTTCTTGGCCTGGCCGAGATCCTCCAGCTTGATGTTTTCGAGCTTCAGGCCGAGATCCTCGGTCAGCGCCTTGCCGCTGGTGAGGATCGCGATGTCCTCGAGCATCGCCTTCCGGCGATCCCCGAAACCGGGCGCCTTGACGGCGGCGACGTGAATCGTTCCGCGCAGCTTGTTGACCACCAGCGTCGCGAGCGCTTCGCCGTCGACGTCCTCCGCGATGATCAGCAGCGGCCGGCCGGCCCGCGCCACGAGCTCCAAGACCGGCAGTAGATCCTTCATCGAGCTGAGACGCTTTTCGTGAATCAGGATGACCGGGTTTTCCAGGACCACTTCCATGCGATCGGGATCGGTCACGAAGTACGGCGACACGTAGCCGCGGTCGAATTGCATGCCTTCGACGACGTCGAGCGACGTGTCCATGCCCTTGGCTTCTTCGACGGTAATGACGCCGTCCTTGCCGACCTTCTCCATCGCTTCGGCGATAATCCGCCCGATGGTCTCGTCGTGGTTCGCCGAGATCGTGCCCACTTGCGCCACCATCGATCCGCTGACCGGCTTCGACATCTTCTGCAGCGCGCGCGTCATCGCCTCGACCGACTTGTCGATGCCGCGCTTGACGGCCATCGGGTTCGCGCCGGCGGTCACGTTTCGTGCGCCTTCACGGTAGATCGCCTGCGCCAGCACCGTCGCCGTCGTCGTGCCGTCGCCGGCGACGTCGGACGTCTTGCTGGCAACCTCCCTCACCATCTGAGCGCCCATGTTCTCGATCGAATCCTTCAGCTCGATTTCCTTCGCGACGGTCACGCCATCCTTTGTGATCGTCGGCGATCCATAGCTCTTGCCGAGAATGACGTTGCGGCCCTTCGGCCCAAGCGTCACTTTCACCGCGTTGGCGAGACTATTGACGCCGCGGAGAATGCGCTGTCGCGAGGAATCGCCGTAGACAATCTGTTTAGCCATTCACTTCTTCTTCTGTTGAGGGCTGGCGGGACGACCTTCGATGACGGCCAGCACGTCGTCTTCCTTCAGGATGAAGACGTCCTTGCCGTCGAGCCTGATCTCCTGGCCGGAATATTTTCCAAACAGGATACGATCGCCCGCCTTGACGTCGAGCGGCACCCGCTTACCCTTTGTGATCGTGCCGCTGCCGGCGGCGATGACGGTGCCCTGTTGAGGCTTCTCTTTGGCGCTGTCGGGGATGATGATGCCGCCAATCAATTGCTCGCCTTGCTCGAGGCGTTCGACGATGATCCGGTCGTGCAAGGGTCGGATGTTCGTGATGTGCGGCATCCTCCGATCATGGATTGGATCAGAACGCGTCGCTGTGCTCAATTGCACACCGCGGATTTCCCGTCACCCCTCGCGGTATGATGATCGTTCTGCTTTCCTGAGCTCTGCGGCCACGCCTGGCCCACAGCCCTCGCCAAAGCCATGTTCTGAGGAGGGCTTTTGTCACGTCTGTGGCGCACGCGGACGCCGTCACCAGAACCCCCGTTCCGGGACGAGCTGCTCGGGACCGAGCGGCTCGAGGAGCGCTCGCTGTCGCTGGCCGCGACGTTCACCATCGACTCGAATCCGCGACGCCGCGCGAGCAACATCTTTCCCAGATTCAAGGACAACACGCGGGTCTTGAGCGAGGCCTACCGCATTCTCGCCGACGATGTGCGGACCGGGCAGTTCGTCACCGATGCGGCCGAGTGGCTGCTGGACAATTTCCATCTCGTCACGACCGAGATCCGCGACATCCACCAGCACCTGCCGGGCCGGTACTACCGCCAATTGCCGGCGCTCGCGTCTCGTGAGCACGCGGGCCACACGCGAATCTACGCCATGGCCGTGGAACTGGTGCGTCACAGCGACAGCCGGATCGATCGCCAGAAGCTCGTCGTGTTCATCAACAGTTATCAGCGCGTGGCCCCGCTGACGATTGGCGAGCTCTGGGCGTGGCCCAGCATGCTGAAGCTCGCGCTCCTTGAAAACCTCAGACGGCTGGCGAACGAGACGCTGACGTCGCGCAGCGCCCGCCTGGCGGCCGACGCCTACGTGGCGCAGGTCGAACGCAAAGGCGGCGAAATTGCGCACACGCTGCCGCCGGTCTTCGGCATGGCGTCGGTCGTCCAGCTCCTGCATCGCGTGCGCGAGTACGGCGTGCAGCTCTCGTCGATCCGCACCGCCGTCGAGGACCATCTGGCGGCGCAGGACACGACCGCGGAGGCGGCGATTCGCGGCGAGCACCAGCGGCAGGCGGCGGACCAGGTGTCGATCGCGAATGCCATCGGGAGCCTGCGCCTCTGCTCGACCCTCGACTGGCGCCAGTATTTCGAGTCGGTGAGCCTGGTCGAGCAGGTGCTGCAGCGCGATCCTGCCGGCGCGTATGGGCGGATGGACTTCCTCAGCCGGGATCGACAGCGGCAGGCGGTCGAGGAGCTGGCGGCGCCGAGCGGCGACGCGCAGCTGAGAGTCGCGCTCAGGGCCGTCGAGAGCGCCCGGCAGGCGGTCGCCCACGGCTCGCCAGCCGATCGCGCCGCCCACGTCGGCTATCACCTCATCGATCGGGGACGGCACGATCTTGAAGTCGACGTCGCCTACCGGCCGCGTCTGGCTCGTCGAATCAGGCGTTTCGTCTTCGCTCGAGCCACGCTCGTCTACCTGACCCCGATCGCGATGGTGACGGCGATGCTCGTCATGCTGGGCTCCGGATACGCCTGGTACCACGGCGCGTCCGTTCGCGCCTCGGCCGCGCTGGCGCTGCTGCTGACGATCCCGGCGGCCGACATCGCGATCGCGCTGGCGCAACGCGCGATCGCCTGGGCGATTGCGCCACGCCGTCTGTCTCGCCTCGATTTCTCCGATCGCATTCCCGGCGATGCGCGCACGATGGTCGTGGTGCCGACGATGCTCACGAGCATCGATTCGGTGACGGCGCTGCTCGAACATGTCGAAGTGCTGGCGCTCGGCAATCTCGATCCGCACATCCACTTCGCGATCCTCAGTGACTTCGCCGACGCCGGGTCGCTGGAACTGCCCGGCGATGCCGAGATTCTCGCCGCCGCGAGCGCCGGCATCAAGAGCCTCAACCAGAAGTTCGGCGCCGACCATGCCGATCGCTTCTTCCTGTTCCACCGGGCGCGGCGCTGGAACCCGCGGGAAAACGCCTGGATGGGTTGGGAGCGGAAGCGCGGCAAGATCGAGGAATTCAACCGGCTGCTGCGAGGCGCGGCGGACACCAGCTTCACCGAGCAGGTCGGCGAGCTGCACATTCTTCCGACGGTGCGCTATTGCATCACCCTGGACACCGACACGCGCCTGCCCCGTGACGTCGCCAAGACGCTCGTCGGCATCATCGCGCACCCGCTGAATCGCCCCCGTTTCGACGCCGCCGCCGGGCGCGTCACCGAAGGCTATGGCATTCTGCAGCCCCGTGTCAGCGTCACGATGGCGAGCGCGGCCGGATCGTTGTTCGCCCGGACCTATGCCGGCCACACCGGCGTGGACCCGTACACCACCGCGGTCTCGGATGTCTATCAGGATCTCTTCGAGGAAGGCATCTTCACGGGCAAAGGGCTCTACGACGTCGATGCGTTCGTCACCGCCCTCGACGGCCGCGTGCCGGAAAACGCATTGCTCTCGCACGATCTGTTCGAGGGCCTGTATGCCCGCACCGCGCTCGTCACCGATGTCGAGGTCGTCGACGATTACCCGTCGAGCGTGCTCGCGCACGGGAGACGCCAGCATCGCTGGGTCCGCGGCGACTGGCAAATCCTGTGGTGGCTCTTTCCGTTCGTGCCGTCGCGTACCGGCCTGCAGCGCAATCGCCTGCCGATCGTGTCCCGCTGGAAGATTCTCGACAACCTGCGGCGCAGCCTGATGGCGCCGGCGACGCTGACGCTGCTGCTCCTGGGCTGGACGATCCTGCCGGGAAGCCCGGCGGCGTGGACCGCCATCGCGCTGGCCGCGGTGGCATTACCGCTGTGCCTGCGCCTGCTACAGCTCGTCTCCGGCCCGGCCCCCTTGGAATCCGGGACGGCGTTTCTCCGAACCACCGTCGAAGATCTCGAGACCGAGCTCGTCCGGTTCTCGCTGCAGCTGGTCTTGCTCGCCAACCACGCGTACGAGATGGCGGACGCGATCACCGTGACGCTCGTGCGCCTCGGGATCACGAAGCGCGGACTGCTCGAATGGGAGACCGCGGCGGCGAGCGCTCAGCGCGCCGGCGCGCCCCGGTTGATGGTGTTCGTCCGAGACATGATCGCCAGCCCGGCGGTCGCGGCCGGCGGCCTGCTCCTCGTCCTCGTCGTGCGTCCGCACGCGTGGCCCGCGTCGCTGCCGGTCCTCGCGCTCTGGGCGGCGGCGCCGTTCATCGCATATGCGCTCAGCCGTCCGGTGGAGACGCGTCGCGAGCCCCTCACCGCGGACGACGACGAGTTCCTGAAATCGGTGGCGCTGAAGACATGGCGATACTTCGAGACCTTCGCCGGCGCCGAGGATCACGCGCTGCCGCCCGACAACGTTCAACTCGTCCCGGAGTTGACGATCGCGCACCGCACCTCGCCGACCAACATCGGCATGTCGCTCCTGGCGACGGTCGCGGCGCACGATTTCGGTTTCATCGGCACGGACGTGCTGGCGGAACGGATCGACGCCACGCTGACGACCGTCGAAAGCCTGGAGCGGCACGAGGGCCACTTGCTGAATTGGTACGACACGCGCTCGCTGGCGCCGCTCCAGCCGGCTTACGTGTCCACCGTCGACAGCGGCAACCTCGCCGGCGCGCTCCTGACGCTCTCGGTGGCGCTGCAGGGTCTGCATCTCGACGATCTCGCCGCTCGCGCCACGGCATTGTTCGACGGCATGAATTTCCGTTTCCTCTACGATCCGCAGCGGCAGCTCTTCACCATCGGCTATCGGCTGGCGGATGCCGAAGGGCCGGGTCGCAGCGACCCGTCGTTCTACGATCTCCTGGCGTCCGAAGCGCGGCTGGCAAGTTTTCTCGCGATCGCCAAGGGGGACGTCTCGGAGTCTCACTGGTTCCATCTGGGGCGAGGCGTCACCAGCGTCCGCGGCGCACCCGTGCTGCTGTCCTGGAGCGCCACGATGTTCGAGTACCTGATGCCGCTCCTGGTCATGCGGAGCTACCCTGACACGCTGCTCGACGAGTCGTGCCGCCGGGTCGTGCATCGTCAGATGGAGTATGGCGCCGCGCGCGGCGTGCCCTGGGGCATCTCCGAGTCCGCCTACAACGTGGTCGATCGCCACGACACCTACCAGTACAAGGCGTTCGGCATTCCTGGTCTCGGCCTGAAACGCGGGCTCGGCGACGAACTGGTGGTCGCGCCGTACGCGACCGCGCTCGCCGCGATGTTCGACCCGGCGCGAAGCGCAGCCAACCTGCGGCAGCTGGCGGGTGCCGGCGCCGCCGGCGAATACGGCTTCTTCGACGCCGTCGACTACACGGCGCGCGCGATCGACGATCCGGACCACGACCCGTCGAAAGCGGCAACGCCGGCCAAAGGTACAGTGGTCCGTGCCTACCTTGCGCATCACGCGGGCATGACGCTCGTCGCGCTCGCCAATGCGCTGCTCGACGATCCGATGGTGAAGCGGTTTCACGCGGATCCGCGGGTGCAGGCGACCGAGCTGCTGCTGCAGGAGCGGGTCCCGCGTCACACCCAGACGATTCAACCTCGCCCCCTCGACGAGATGCGCATCGCCTCGCCTCCGCCGGCGACGCCGGTGCGCCGCTATCGCACGCCGCACACCGTCCTGCCTCACGCGCAGTTTCTGTCGAACGGCAATTACGTGACGGTCGTGAGCAACGCCGGCGGCGGCAGCAGCTTCTGCCGCGGTCTTGCGGTGACGAAATCGCGACGCGATGCCACGCGCGACCCCGGCAGTCAAAGCGTCTATCTGCGCGATGCGAGGAGCGGATCGGTCTGGTCAGCCACCTATCAGCCGACCGCCGCGGAGCCCGACGACTACGTCGTGGAGTTCCGCGCGGAGCGGGCGACCTTCCGCCGCCATGACGACGAGATCTCCACGCAACTCGATGTCGCCGTGTCCACCGAGGACGATGTCGAGATCCGGCGCGTGACGGTAGTGAACCAGAGCGCGCGGATCCGCGAAATCGATGTCACGAGCTATGCCGAGATCGTCCTCGCGCCGCCGGCCGACGATCTGGCGCATCCGGCGTTCGGCAAGCTGTTTCTCGAGACGGAATACCTCGCCGACGGCGCGGCGCTGCTCTGCCACCGGCGTCCCCGCGATTCCCGCGAATCGTCGCTGTGGGCGATGCACACCCTGAGCCTCGGGGGTCGTCCGCAGGGATCGATCGAATGGGAAACCGATCGGGCCCGGTTCCTCGGCCGCGGACGGGACACCGACGATCCGATCGCGCTCGATGGCCGGGCGTTGTCCGGGACGACCGGTATCGTGCTCGATCCGATCTTCAGTCTGCGCCAGCGCGTCAGGCTGGTGCCCGGCGCATCGGTCCGGCTCTGCTTCGCGACGGGCGTGGCTGCCGATCGGGAAACGGCCGAGGCGCTCGCCAGAAAATATCGCGATCCGAGCGCAGCCTCACGGACGTTCGCTCTCGCCTACACCGCCGCACAGAGCGGCCTTCGTCATCTCGGGATCTCGAACGACGAGGCGCTGCTCTTCGAACGCCTCGCGTCGCGAGTGCTGTTCGCCGACCGCTCGCTTCGGGCGGATGCCGAAACGATCGCGTCGAACGCGCTGGGCCAGGCCGGTTTATGGCCGCACGGTATCTCCGGCGACCTCCCGATCCTGCTGGTGCGTGTCATCGGTGACGCCGACGTGGCGCTCGTCCGTCAGGTGCTGCAGGCGCAGGAGTACTGGCGGCTGAAAGGCCTCAGCGCCGACGTCGTCATCGTCAACGAGGATCCCTCGAGCTACTTCGACGAGATCCACGGGCAGCTGACCGCCCTGCTCGACAACGGACCGTGGTGCACGTGGAAACACCGATCCGGCGGCGCCTACCTGCTGCGCGCCGATCTGATCGGCAAGGCGGAGATTGTCTTGCTCTCCGCCGTGGCGCGCGCGATTCTCGGGGGCGGCCGCGGCGATCTCCGGGCGCAACTCGACAAGCCGCATCCGGTCCAGACCAGCCGCCGGCCGGCGTTCACGGATGCGGGAGCGGGTGAATCGAGTCCGGCGTCCGCCGGCGTGCCGGTGGCGATGAAGCTCTCGAATGGCCTCGGCGGGTTCACCGACGCTGGCCGCGCGTACGCCGTGGTGCTGGAGGGCGATCAGGAAACGCCGCTGCCGTGGGCGAACGTCATCGCCAACGCGAATTTCGGCACGGTCGTCACCGCCTCAGGTTCGGCACACACCTGGAGCGAGAACAGCCGCGAGAATCGACTGACGTCGTTCGCCAACGATCCCATCGTCGATCCGACCGCGGAGGCGCTGTTCATTCGTGACGACGAGTCCGGCGACGCCTGGTCGCCGACGCCCGGACCGATGAAGCGGCATTCGACCAGCGGGCAGTTCGTCGTCCGTCACTCGGCGGGCGTCACCCGGTTCTCGCGCACGACGCGACACATTCGCCACGAGCTCGAGGTGTTCGTCGACGTGGACGATCCGGTCAAGTTCTCGCTGTTGACGCTGACCAACGACGGCGCCGCGCCGCGCCGCCTGAGCCTCTTTGCCTACAAC
>Ga0207676_10003436_pt1 | contig 11210 bp, 7 predicted proteins | sample KBSSwiS72_FD_184307 | JGI IMG/M metagenome (GOLD analysis project Ga0207676, IMG submission 184307) | Switchgrass rhizosphere microbial communities from Kellogg Biological Station, Michigan, USA - KBS Switchgrass S7-2 (SPAdes) (version 2) | ecosystem: Host-associated > Plants > Roots >... | reverse complement strand
GCTGTCATAGGTCAGCGCCAGCATCACATTGCTTGAACCGGCATCGCTAACCTGCGTTAATCGTCGAGTGCTGTTCCATGAAAAGTTGATGCTTTGTCCCGTGCGATTTGTGATTTGGTTCAGAGGATAACTCGTTCCAGCCAATCGAGTGAACTTCCATTTAGTCTGGTCCTTCCACGTTATAGTGATCGACTGCCAGACGCCGGTCTGTGAACCTGCAATACCAGTGACAAAATAAGGAGCACCGGCGACGGTAGTAAAGCTGCCTGTTGGCTGGCCACCGTTGAGTTGTGGCGTGAGTGTTTCCTTTGCGCCGTTAGGGTAGTTAAGCGTTACTGCGCCCCATCCCGACTGCCCTTGAATATATAGGTCATAGTTGTGTGTCCAGCCGCGACTCAAGCCGGGAGAGCTGTAGCCAGCTACTCCACTAAGGGCCTGCTGACTAGTGTAATGACGTTGCCATGCCACTGCTGGTCCAGAGGCGTTGTAAATCTCCAGATCAGGATCGTGTGCATAAGTCTCACGCCCAGTAGCAAGATTAACCGGATCGGGCCATGATGGGCCAGATATCCCGGCTACACCGCCAGAAGGTTGCGCCAGGCCTCCGGATTCCGGACTACTAAATCTGAGACATGTGGGATCTGTTGGGCATGACGCGTATGGTGGTTTTGCGCCTGGGCCAGCGCCGGGAAAAACAAGAATATAAATCGTCGCCGTTGAATACAGGCCCAGGTTATCGCGCAGAGTATAAGAAAGCGTATCGAGACCTACGTAGCCGGAAGTCGGATTGTAACTAAAGGAGCCATAAGTAAATGAGTAATTGGCGATGCCGTGAAGAGGCTGAGTGTACGCGTAAACACTAATCGGGTCACCATCCGGATCAGAATCGTTCTCGCGCAATGCCATAGTTCCAGGCACGATCAAGCTGCCTTGCCAGAAGTAAACATCCGCTACGGCTACCGGCGGATTGTTAACAATGGTCAGATTTACCGTACCTGTAGAACAAGCGCCCAGGTTATCGCAAATTTGATAAGTGAAACTGTCGGTTCCCACGTAACCAGAAGTCGGCTCGTAGAAAAACGATTTATATCTGGTGTCACAGTTGAGGAATCCATGTGCCACAGCACTACATGATGAAAGACTGATTGGGTTGCCATCGGGATCAAAATCATTGGCTACTATGCCTGGGCCTGAAACCGATATATAGCCATGCACCGTGTAAGAGTCGTTGACAGCAACCGGAGGTGAATTTGGCTCGACTAGCATCGCCGCAGAGTCAGTGCGCAAATAAATCCGTACACCGAGCAAGAGTGTTATCGTGGTAACAATCACAAGCATCAAACGCGTCGTTAGAGGCATATAGTTGCTCATGCAGGCCAGTCTCCGCTGGGCTGAGATACACAAGTAATGAATTGAATCTTGCAGGTGGTGACCTACTGCATCAACTCAAAGAAATAGGTGTCGGAGTCCGGGTGACAGCACTCTGGATCGTCGAAACGTCGAAAACAGAAGGACGCACGGACATCGCGAAGTAACGCGAAGCAGTACTGGCCGGTCTCGAAACAATCCCAAGGTAAGAAGTAAACACCACGCAACTTACGCCTAAGAATAAGACCAGTCAAGGTTATACATTCGAGTCTAAGCAGTTGAATGTATCTACCTGTCTAAACTATATTGCGACGCAAATTTACTGACTTCAGGCAGAGAATTCGCGCGAACAATATGAGCACACTAGTTGAACGGGAAACCGTAAATGTCAGCGACAGCTCCGGATTCGGAGGACACCCCAAGGGGCTTGGACCCCTGTTTTTCACAGAACTGTGGGAGCGCTTCAGCTATTACGGCATGCGTTCCATCCTCATCCTTTATATGACCTCTACTGTCGCTCAGGGAGGTCTGGGTTTCGACGTCAAACGGGCTTCGTCGATTTATGGCTGGTACACGATGGCGGTTTACGTGACGGCGCTACCGGGAGGCTGGATCGCCGATCATTTCACGGGCGCAAGATTGGCCGTGCTGATCGGCGGCATCATTATCGCTTGTGGACACTTCTCCATGGTTTTCCATTCCACCACCTTCGTGTTTCTTGGAATGGCGCTGATCGCGATAGGTACCGGGCTGCTGAAACCGAACATCAGCGTCATGGTGGGCGGTCTTTATCGTGGGGACGATCCGCGACGCGACAGTGGTTTTTCGCTCTTCTACATGGGCATAAACATTGGGGCCCTGGCGGCGCCGCTCGTCGTTGGCTTTCTGGCGAAAACGCAAACTTTCAAAAACATTCTGACCTCCTACGGTTTCGATCCCAACAAGAGCTGGCACTGGGGATTCGCGGCGGCCGGTATCGGAATGATAATCGGGCTCATTGTTTACCAGCGAAAGCGCAAGCACCTCGCCGACGTAGGAAACAAAATTCCGAGGTCAGTTAAGATCGGGAGCACAGTCGAGGCGGCTCCACCCTTAACCAGGAGCGATTGGATGCGCATCGCAGCCATTGTCATCCTGTTTGTGTTTACTATTCTGTTCTGGGCGGCATACGAACAGAAAGGAGCAAGCCTCAATCTGTTTGCTGATAAACTCACGTGGACCGAGATCTTTGGAGTAGGATTCTCTCCTGTCTTTTTGCAATCGCTTACACCGGCTTTCGTGATCATGTTGACGCCAGTGTTTGCAACTCTCTGGATACGAATGGGAGATCGACAGCCATCCAGCCCGCTTAAGTTCAACCTGGGATTGTTCTTTATCAGCGCAGCTTATTTTTTAATGATTCCGGCAGCGATTTTGACGGCGCAGGGGCGCGTGAGTTTTTGGTGGTTGGTAGGTCTGTATTTTCTGGAAGTTTGCGGTGAGTTGTGTTTGAGCCCGGTGGGCTTGAGCATGGTTACCAAGCTTGCGCCCGCTAAAATTGTTGGGTTTATGATGGGTGCATGGTTCCTGGCGACGTCTTTGGGTAACAAGCTGGCTGGTTATTTGTCCGGATTTTTTGTACCAGACGACTCGTGGCAATTAACTAAGCTCTACGGCGGGATCGCGCTTGGTCTGCTGGTGTCGGCGGTGATTCTTGCGCTGTTGAATCCAACCATCAAGAAGTTGATGGGAAAAGTTAGTTGAGGCACAATTTTCTAGGGAGGCAGTTATGGCTGAGGAAACGTTTGATAAGTCGGCGGCAGTAAAACTCTTGAACCACATTATGGAGGCTGAATTGGCGGGTGTCGTCAGGTACACTCATTATGCATTGATGATCTACGGTCATAACCGGATTCCGATTGTGAGCTGGCTGCGCAACGAAGCCAATACCTGTCTTGCACACGCAAATGAAGCCGGCGAACTGGTCACGCATTTTGGCGACCACCCGTCGCTCAAAATCGGTGGCCTGCTCGAGACACACAAGCATGGCATTAACGATATCCTGACCGAATCTCTGGAAGCTGAAGAAGCAGGACTCGCACTTTACAAACAGTTGTACGAGCTCGTCCGCGATCGCTCTATCCTGCTGGAGGACTACGCGCGTCGAATGATCGCGGAGGAAGAGCTGCACGTGGGTGAAGTCAATAAGATGTTGCGCAAGCCGGGCGATATCGGCGCAGTTTGAAGCGGCATGACGGTTAAGTCTGTTACTTTGCGCTTTTCCCCCTGACAGACATTGAAGAGTCCAGCCCGACATCAGATTACTGAATTACTCGCTGAGTGGCGCGAAGGGAACCAGTCCGCCCTGGACGAGTTGTATCCGCTGGTCTACGACGAGCTCCACCGCCTCGCCCGTCGTTACATGAGCCGGGAGCGAAAGGACCACACACTTCAAACCACTGCCCTGATAAATGAAGCCTATGTGCGGATGGTTGATCAGAAGAATGTGAACTGGGCGAATCGCTCACACTTCTTCGCGATCTCCGCGCAGATCATGCGACGCATCCTGATCGACCACGCACGGCGAAACGCTTACGCAAAACGAGGCGGCGGCGCGCAACAAGTCTCGCTCGAGGAAGTGGCAGCACTTGTTCCCGAACAAGGCCGCGAACTGATGCGATTGGACGAAGCGCTGAAGAGCCTGGCCGAGCAAGATCCACGCCGCAGCCAGGTAGTTGAGTTGCGATACTTTGGCGGTCTCAACAACGAGGAGATCGCCGGCGTGTTGCAAGTGTCAGAAAACACAGTTACTCGCGACTGGAACATGGCGCGAGCGTGGCTTTATCAACAACTCTCTGAGAATGCGACACCTTGAATCCGGAACGCTGGGAACAGATCAGTCGCATATTCAACTCGGCGATCGGGCTTGAGGTTGAAGCCCGCGCTGCTTACGTGGCCGGGCAGTGCGGCAGTGATGAGTCGCTGCGTTCGGAAGTCGAAAAGCTGATCGCGTCGCACCAGCGGGCAAGCGAAGAGAACTTCATTGGCGGTCATGCGGCTGAAGACGCCGCGTCATTATTACTTAAGGACGACAAAGCTCACGCACACACGACCGCTCTCACCGATGGCCAGCAGCTTGGTTCTTATCTCATTATTAAAAGACTCGGCGCCGGAGGCATGGGTGAAGTCTACCTTGCCAGGGATTCACGACTGGATCGAACAGTCGCGCTGAAAGTGCTCTCTCCTGACGTCTCGTCAGACAAGCGACGCATGCAGCTCTTTCGACAGGAAGCGAAAGTTGTATCCTCGCTGAACCAGCCAAACATTCTCACTATCTACGAGTTTGGCGAAGTTAAAGAACTGACGTTTCTGGCCACTGAGTTCATCGATGGACAAACGCTGCGGGCTCACCTGCACGACAAACGGCTTAAACTTCCGGAGATCCTTGACATCGCAATCCAGGTGCTCGCCGCGCTCGATGCTGCGCACGAGGCGAGCATCGTTCATCGCGATATTAAACCTGAAAACGTGATGATTCGACGGCGTGACCACGTCGTGAAAGTGCTGGACTTTGGTTTGGCAAAAATGACGGAAAAGCGACCGTCAGTGCTGATGGAACACGCTTCCGATCTGGAAGCGGCGACGGCATTCAAAACCGCGCCTGGCATGATCATGGGCACGATTAGCTACATGTCGCCCGAACAGGCGCAGGCGCACCCCGTGGATGTGCGCACCGACGTTTGGAGCACGGGCGTCATGATCTACGAGATGGTGGCTGGCTCGATGCCGTTTAGTGGGGCAACAAGTAGTCACACCATAGTGCAAATTCTCGAAAAAGATCCGGTGCCGCTGTCGCAAGTTACGAAGGAGCCCGTTCCGGCTGAGTTGGAGCGCATCGTCAGCAAGGCAATGACGAAGGAACCGGACGAGCGCTATCAGACGGCGAAAGACATGCTGATCGATCTGCGGCATTTAAAGAAGCAGTTGGATCTTAAAGCCGAGATCGATCGAACGTCGTCACCTGATGTTCAGCGTGTCGATGTTGGTACTGCTGATGAGCCGTCGAACAAGAAACGAGTGCTGCTGGTCGCAATCGTGGCGATGGTGTTCGCGACCGCCGCGATCTTTGCAGTAAGCATTTGGCGGTCGCGACGGGAAAGGGCAGCAGCGACTCCCGTTGTCACTCCTCCTGCGGCGCCTGTCGCAACCGACGAGCGCACGCTGACTTACTGGATCACAGTGCAGAAGTTCAGGAATGGCAAGCTATACCAGGATCCGTTCCCACTGGCAGGCGAGATCAATTTCGAGGCGAGTTACCAAATCCGCGTCCACATTCGCAGCCCGCAGCCGGGATACTTGTACGTCCTTAACGAAGGCCCGACTACATCCGCGCCACCGGAGTTCGTCGTCGTTTTCCCGTCAGAGACTGCAAACAACGGCTCCTCTTTTTTACGCGCCGGACAGGTAGTTCAGATTCCGGAAAAGACGTGGTTGGAGTTTGATAAACAGCAGGGCATTGAAAAATTGTGGCTCGTCTTTTCTGAAGCAGCAGTGCCGGAGCTGGAAGCGCTAAAACAGTTTGCCAACCGTCAAACCAAAGGCCTGATAACGGACGTTTCACAAAACAAGAACGTTCAGAACTTCCTATCGAATCCCTCACTTCCAAAACCGGGCGCTGAGAAAGGTGAGTCGCTGACTACCGTGAAAGCCTCGGGTAAGTTGTTAGTCTACGCCGTAAAGCTCGAACATCATTAGTCACGAATAAACACAGATTTTAGACGGATAGATCTGGACGCCACCCACAAATCAGCATATGATTCGCCCCATTCGTAGTTACCCTCTCTAAGTTGGATCCCGCTTTTCACCTTTATGGTGGTTTGCCAAAAGAGTTCTCGCGTTAACTGATAGGAAGGCTTCACGGAAGCCAGATTAATATCAGCATTTTCGCGAACTTAGCCCCAGACACAATCACCGAGGATTGTGAACATCCCAACCTTGAAGGAGGATTAACAATGTCAACGCCACCACCGGTACCTGAATGGACCCTAACCGCTAAACATACGCACGGAACCTTCGGGCAACTTCTCGTCGGTTGCCATATCAAAAAAACCCTTACACACTACCTGTTCACCACGCGCCACGGCCACGAATTGGTACATTCACTGGAAACTAAACTTCCCACAGCTAGATTCACCTTCCCTGACTTTGACTACAACGGACTCATCGGCGTCAGCATAACGATGAACATCCCGGTTGCGGCTGGTACAAACTGGACGGGGCTTTGGTCTTGCCAAGACTCGCCGTTAGTGGATACCCCACTACCGCAAGGCCCTCAAAGTGGGGACTTTACCGCTCAGGCAGGATCGGGACTTGGTGAAGAGGAGGTTGCCAATTCCGCCAAAGCATAGGGATTAGCTGTATTCAGAAACTTAGCCCAGAGCACAGTCCGCCAGGATTGTGAAACCATTAGCACCTTGAAGGAGGATCAATCATGCCACCAACACCAACGCAACCTGAATGGACCCTAAGCGCTAAAGACACCCACGGCAGCTTCGGACAACTTCTCGTTGGTTGCCATATCATTGAAAACAGTACCAGCACTGGCTACCAGTTCACCCAGCCCAATACCAGCAATGTATTGGCAAATTCACCGGGAACTTCACTTCCCACAGCTCCGTTCACATTCACCCCTGCCTTTGACTATAACGGACTCACCGGCGTCACCATTACTATGGAAACCCCGGTTGCGTCTGATAAAAACTGGAAGGGGACATGGTCTTGTACTGGCTCACCGCCGATGAAGGATGTTCCCCCACCGCAAGGTGCTCAAAGTGGCGACTTTACGGCTCAGGCAGGATCGGGAATGGACGAAGATGAGGCTGCAAGTTCCGCCAAAGCGTAGGGCCTGACTTTGCATTAACGACCCGCTCAACTAAGGGTGACGCGTGAAGCCTTGACGATCATGCCCCGTAAGCTTCACGCGTTATCCAGGAGCGGCGGTGTTGAATAAACGTATGAGTCAGCGTTCGAACAATGTTTCGCACGGAATCTTCTCAGTGCTATGGCTGAGCTTTTTTGTTTCCCTGTGTGTCGGCCAGGTTATCACCTCTCACGATGAGCAAAAGACACAAACGCTTCCAGGTTTTACTCCCCAAGAACGCGAGCTCAAGGGAGGTGAGACTCATTCGTATCGTCTCGCACTGACCTCCGGGCAGTTTTTTTATGCATTGGTGGAACAGAAAGCGATCGATGTAAGCGTTATTTTGTTCGCACCGGATGGCCAAAAGATTGCCGAAACGGACAGTCAGAACGATCGGTGGGGAACGGAACCGGTTTTACTCGTGGCCGGCATATCAGGCGATTATCGAATTGATTTGCATTCAGGAAACAGCAAAGTTGCTCCGGGGCGGTATGCGATCAGTATCGTGCAGTTGAGAGCAGCGACTGCGGACGACAAGACTGTTGTTCATGCCCAAAGACTTCTCGAGGAGGCCGAGAAGGTTGGTGACGAGGAAAACGCCGCTTCCAAACGTGCGTCTATCGATAAGTATCTCGAAGCGGCAACACTCTTCGCGGCCCGCGGCGAGACGTACCGGCAAGCCATGACGCTTCGGGCAATGATAGTTCGCGTCGCCCAACTCGGTGACTATCGCAATTTGCTTAAATATTCGAAAGAAGCGCTGTTACTGGCCCAAAGCGTGAACGATCGCAGACTGGAGGGCACACTCGAAACCTTTGTGGGTGGTGCCAGTGATTTTTTGGGCGAAGTAAAAGAGGCACTCGTCCATTATGAGCGCGCCGTTGCCCTGGCGCGAGCGAATGGTAATCAGGCCACTGAAGCGTCGGCACTAAACAATATCGGCAAAATCTTTAGCGATGCCTCTGACCAACAGAAGGCGCTCGAGTATTACCTGCAAGCTTTACCGCTTTACAAGCCGATCGGGAATCGATTCAGTGAAGGGATCACGCTCAACAACATTGGTATGGCGTACAACAAGCTTGGAGAGCCACAGAAAGCGCTGGACTATCTACAGCAGGCTGTGCCAGGGCTGCGAGCGATAGGAGCTAAGGGTCCAGAGTCCTTAACGCTGAGCAATATTGGAAACGCGTACAGCCGCCTGGGCGATAATGAGAAAGCGCTCAGCTATTACAATCAGGCCCGGACAATTCAACAGCAAACCGGTAATAAGACGCAGGAAGCAGAAACTCTCGACCTGCTCGGCGCGCTTTACTCACAGCAGAGTCAACCGCAAAAGGCGCTCGAGTATCACGAGCAGGCACTCAAGCTTCAACGTGCAGCCGGCGATGCTCGACGAGAAGGAATCTCGTTGACCAATCTCGGCCATGTTTACACTATCCTCGGCCGCTCGGGCGACGCGCTCGATTACTTCGAGCAATCGCTTTCGATATTTCGCCGGATCGGCGATTTGAACAATGCCGCCAATGCTTTAGAAGGTCGAGCTCGCGCGCAACAGCAACTCGGAAATCTGAGTGAGTCGCGAAAGGACATTGAAGAGTCGCTCGGTTTGATCGAGACTGTTCGGGCACAGACAGGCAGCCAGCAACATCGCGCTTCTTATCTCGCCTCCCGAGAAAAAGCATACGAGTTTTACGTCGATCTCCTGATGCAACAACACGCCACGGATCCCGGCAAGGGCCACGATGCAGAGGCACTCCAGGCAAGCGAACGCGGGCGCGCACGCAGTCTGACTGAAATGTTAAACGAAGCGCACGTAGACATTCTGCAAGGCGTCGACACCGACTTAGTGCAAAAAGAACGGGAAATCAGGCTCTCGTTGAATGCCAAAGCGCAACGCCAGATCCAACTCACCGCGCAAAAAGGCAAACAGGAGGAAGTCGAAGCTCTGAATAAGGAGATTAGTGCGCTTGAGAACGACTACCAGCAAGTGCAAGCCGCGATTCGCAAAGCGAGTCCGGTTTACGCGGCACTGATGCAGCCCCAGCCACTGGGTTTGAAAGGTATTCAGGAACAGTTGGACGAGAATACCGTCCTGCTGGAGTATTCACTGGGCGATGAGCGTAGTTATCTTTGGGCAGTCACGCAGAATTCACTGAAGACGTATGAACTGCCGAAGCGCGATGATGTCGCGAAAGTTGCGCAGCAGGTGTACCAGTCGTTGGTTGCTCGCAGTGTCATAAAGCGATTGGAGACCCCGGCGGAACGACAAGCAAGGATTGCGGCGGCAGATGAGCAGTTTCAGAAAACCGCCGGTGAACTGGCGCGGATGATTATTGCGCCTGCGACTGCGGAGTTGGGAACAAAGCGGTTGGTGGTGATTGCGGACGGAGCTTTGCAGTATGTGCCGTTTGCCGCATTGCCGCTTGACGGACCGCGACCTCTCGTCGTCGATCATGAAGTTGTGAGTCTTCCTTCAGCTTCAGCCTTGGCGATTCAGCGCCAGACTTTGGCCAATCGACAGCCGGCGCCCAAAGGCATTGCAGTGGTGGCTGATCCGGTGTTTTCGACCGCGGATGCGCGATTTAAAAGCAGTGGTCAAGTAAAGGAAGTCGCACATGCGTCTATGGGAAGCGCGAACGACACGCGAATTCTCGAGCACTTGTCCGGTGGCCCGAGCGGACAACTTGCGATTCGACGTTTGCCATTTACCCGGCAGGAGGCCGAGCAGATTCTCGCGGTTGCACCTGCGGGATCAAACTTCAAGGCAATTGACTTTCGTGCGAATCGAGCCCTCGCGACGAGCGGAGAGTTGAGCCAGTATCGTTATGTTCATTTTGCAACTCACGGTTATCTCGATACCACGCGCGCTGGTCTTTCCGCCATCGTGCTTTCGATGATCGACGAACAGGGCAAGCCGCAGGACGGCTTTTTGCGCGCGCACGATATTTACAATCTCAAGTTACCGGCAGAGTTGGTGGTGCTGAGCGCGTGTGAAACCGGGTTAGGGAAAGAAGTGAGAGGCGAGGGTATCGAGGGTTTGACGCGCGGATTCATGTACGCCGGTGCGCGCCGCGTGGTGGTCAGCTTGTGGAATGTGAACGACAAAGCGACAGCTTCGTTGATGCAGCATCTCTATTTGGGAATGTTAAGGGGCAACAAGACGCCCGCCGCTGCCTTGCGCGCGGCGCAGATCGAGATGCTGCGCAGCAAACAATGGCGTTCGCCTTATTACTGGGCGGCGTTTGTGATGCAGGGTGAGTGGAACTGAGCCGCAGATTTTCGCGGATTAATTCGGATCAGGGATGGTGGTTTTCTAAAGGAATTCTCGCGTTAATAGATGAGAACAGTGCGTGACAAGGAGTTTGTTATGAGAGTTATTGTTGGCTGTGTACTGCTGATCCTGATGGCGCTGGTCGTGCCGGGGCAGAAACCGGAGGACGGCACGCGCAAACTTTGGGACACCGCCTTCATCGGTTCCGCCACAAATAAGAAGAGCGCGCACCGGCGCCGTGGAGCCTATCGCGTCGCCACGCCGAATGTTCCGGTTGATAACGTCGTGCCTGATACGGTTGTCGGCGTGACTATCTGGCGCCTGCGTCCCGCGAATCGATCCGACTCGGGCGAGCGCTTGATTGTTCACGACGATGACGCGGTGAAGGAGTGGATGCCGGAGCGAATCTCGGCCAACACGAGATTGGTCCAGGGAGATCGACTGCGAATTAGTGTCGAAGCAGTGCGTACAGGTTATCTCTACGTGATCGATCGCGAGCAGTATGCGGACGGCACGCTCGGCGAGCCGTATCTGATCTTTCCGACCACGCGAACGTCAGCGGGCGACAACAAGGTCGCAGTTGGCCGGCTGCTCGAGATACCTGCTCAGGATGACAGTCCGCCGTTCTTTACGATGAAGAAGAGCCGGGCGGATCACGTTGCGGAAGTGTTG
>Ga0207676_10003432_pt1 | contig 11214 bp, 14 predicted proteins | sample KBSSwiS72_FD_184307 | JGI IMG/M metagenome (GOLD analysis project Ga0207676, IMG submission 184307) | Switchgrass rhizosphere microbial communities from Kellogg Biological Station, Michigan, USA - KBS Switchgrass S7-2 (SPAdes) (version 2) | ecosystem: Host-associated > Plants > Roots >... | reverse complement strand
CACTAAGTACTTCTGAACCCTTAGCCGAATCGTTACTCCTCGAACACAAAGATCTGAGCCTGCCCCTCAAAGGTGGGCAATCGTCAACTGCGACGTCGGGGAAACACGTGTATCCGCAGGCAGTGAGTGAGCAGAAACGGGCTGCCCACGGGCAAGCTGTGGGTCAACTTCTGATAATGTGAGCCGATTGTGAGCGGGTGGGCTTGTGACTAGAGGCCGTATCCAATTGAAAAGCTTTGGTTGCGGGGGGTGGATTTGAACCACCGACCTTTGGGTTATGAGAGCGCTCACAAACGTATTTTCAACAAGTTAGCGAACACGGATGGACCTGCAAAACCTGGAAAAGAAGCGTAAGGAATGCTTATTGGACCTGTAATGGACCTGCGAAATTCGTTACGCTCCGGGCCGCCTTCAGCGACGAAACGTTTGCCGGTGGCAAGATCTATCCCGCTGCTACCACCCGTGATTAGTGCGACTTTTCCGTCTAGTTTTCCCATCAAATTCTCCTCGCTACAGCTTGCGCCCTCTCTCTTCCACTCACCACCGTTTCTCCGATGCGCACCACGGACTGGCTTAGCCACTCCAGCGTGCGCGGAGCGAAGCCAAGTTCGCGCTTTGCCTTTGCATTCGAGCCTCCGCTCAATCTTGTTTGGTAGTAGACCGCATCCTCTCCAACAGTCTGCCGCGCCTGTTCCGCAGTGGTGACCTTCGGAGTCGGTGCACCAACAAAGCTCGCGAACCCGGGCAGCCAAACGCTTACTGACGAAGGCTCGTCGTCCACCAAAACGTATTTGCCCGGATCTGCGGTTAGAGCTGCCACTGTTGCACGCGCAGCGTCCTCAATATGGACGAACGACCATTTCGCTTGGCCTCCTTCGATCAGTGGAAACTGCTGCAGGCGAATTTCATCGGCAGCCCCGCCGTCCACGTGGTACCAGGTGTCGTCGCCTACGGGCATGGCAGAGTGTTACCTCTTGCCTGGCTGGTACTCACCCGGTACCCAGCGGAATGTGATCGCAAGCCGGTTCCATCCGTTGATGGCGATGATCGCCAGCGTCAGATTTGCCAACTCTTCCTCCGAAAAGTTCGTCGTGGCCTTTTCGTACACAGTGTCGGGAACATGGCCAACTCCAACCATGGTAATTGCTTCTGTCATGGCCAGCGCAGCACGCTCGCGATCGGTAAAGAACGGTGCCTCTTCCCATGCCGAGAGGGCATAAAGCCGCTGCTCCGTCTCACCTCCCGCGCGTGCGTCCTTAGAGTGCATGTCGAGGCAGTAAGCGCATCCGTTGATTTGCGACGCACGCATGTTTACAAGTTGAATCAAAGCGGGCTCCAGCTTGGATTGTTTGCGAACAAACATCTCCAGGCCGAGCATTGCCTGATACGCCGCTGGTGATGCCTTTTGTGTTTCCGATCTTGCTTGCATTGGTTGTATCTCCTTGCAACCGACACTAGGCTCCATGTGGATTAGAGAGAAGGTCCATAAAGCAAAGCGGCACTAGACCACTTTCGACACCGTTGAGCCAGGGTTGTATTCTGTTTTCATGACAGATGTAGTAAAGGGAGCAAACAGCGCGCGACGGGTCTGTGTATTTTGTGGATCGAGTGTAGGAGCAAACCTGAAGTATCTTGCCGAAGCAAAATCCTTGGGGCAGCGGTTGGCCGCAGGTGGTTGGAGCCTGGTCTATGGCGGAACATCAGTTGGGTTGATGGGCGCCACTGCTGATGCCGCGCTCTCTGGCGGCGCAGAGGTGATCGGTGTACTGCCGCTGGCGTTGCAGGAACGTGAGATCGCTCACCGAGGTTTGACGAAGCTGCACCTGGTAGGAAGCATGCACGAACGCAAGGCGCTCATGGCGTCGTTGTCGGATGCTTTTATCGCACTGCCTGGCGGCTACGGAACCCTGGACGAGTTCTTCGAGATCGTGACCTGGGCCCAATTAAAGATTCATTCCAAACCCTGCGTCTTGATCAATACCGATGGTTATTTTGATTTGCTGCTGCGATTTCTCGACCAAGCGGTCAGACAGGAATTCGTCAAGCCCTCTAACTTAAACCTAGTCCATGTGGCAAGAAACTCCACCGAAGCTTTGCAATGGCTTGAGCAGCAGCGTGATAAATTTTCGGTTAATGAAAATGCCCTCGCACAATATGCTAGCGGGCTCAAGCCTTAGTTGCCTTCGGAGCCCGCGAAGCGGCTAAAAGCGGCTCGTCAGCTTCGGTTGCCAACGAAGTACTACCGTCTAACGCGAACGTAAAGCGGTTGCGAGGACAGAGACGCCGCGTCGCAGCTCTGCCGGATTGCAACTTGCGAAGCCGAGCATCAGGGCCGCGGGCTGTTGGTATTTCGTTGTGAAAGACGAAAGCGGTGCTACTTCAAGCCCGAATTTCTGCGCTTGCTGAGTCGCATCCTGATCGGACTTCCATGTCTTCAACCAACCGAGTGTGCGTATGCCTGCACCCGCATGCACCACGTCCAGTATTCCATTAAGGTGTTTGTCGGCGGAGGTTTTGAGAACCTCGATGCGTTCCGCATAGGTCTGTCGCATGCGGCGGACATGATGACCGAAGTGACCTTCGGTGATGAACTCCGCGAGGATGGCTTGATCGAGGGTAGGCGGATGGCGGTCAACGAAGCTTCGTGCTGATACAAATGGTTCTACCAGGCGCTCGGGTAAGACCATGAAACCGAGGCGGAGCGCGTTAAAGAGCATCTTTGTAAAAGTGGCGACGTAGATTACGCAGCCCGAGCTATCCAGCCCTTGCAGCGAAGCAACAGGGTAACCCACGTAGCGGTACTCCGCGTCATAATCGTCTTCGACAATCCACGCATTCGTGTTCGCGGCCCAACGCAGGAGTTCCAAGCGGCGGTCTGCGGACATGGTGACGCCCAACGGAAACTGATTCGCCGGCGTGATGTAGGCAAGCTTTGCGTTGGGCGCCAGCTTGCGGCCTGCCTTCACAACGATGCCGTCCCCATCTACCGGTACTGGAACAATACGGGCACTCGTGGCGCGGAATGTTTGCAGAGCTAAGGAATAGCCAGGGTCTTCCATCCAGACCTGATCGCCCGAGGCGAGTAGGAAACGCCCAATAAGGTCGAGGGCCTGCTGTACGCCTAAGGTGACGATAATCTGCTCGGGAGAGCAGCGCACTCCGCGTGACGTGCCAACGTATTCCGCGATGGCACGGCGGAGGGGTTGGTAGCCTGCGGCATTTCCGTGACCATAGAGCGAACGCGGTGCTCGGCGTATGACACGCGAAGCAACACGCGCCCAAAGGCCTGTGGGGAAGAGATCGATGGCTGGTTCGTAGCAGCGGAAAGCCTTGCCAATGGAATGTGACGCAGGCAGAACATCCACATTCTTCAGAAATTGTTGCGAGCGTTTGGGGAATGCTGCTTTCGACGTTGGAACCGTGGGAGCCGTAGGATTTCGCGTTGCAGCCAGGAATCCATCAGGAACGCCCGAGGCCACGTAGGTTCCCGAACCAACTTCAGTGCGTGTGTATCCCTCGGCCTGCAGTTGGTCGAATGCTGCCACAACGGTTCCCCGCGAGAGCGAGTACTGCATGCCGAGGCTACGAGTGGAGGGCATGCGAGCCCCAGGCTTCAAACGTCCATCGAGGATAGCGCCGCGCAACTCTGTGTAAAGCCAGCGCCAGAGGTCGTGCTTGCCAGAGGGCGGGTTGAGTGACAGATCCTGAAATGTTTCTTCTTTAGGCATCGCTTGTGTTGAGCCCACGCGCTGCGTTCAAGTGGACCATTCCTTCTTTCGATTATGGACCTTTTCTATAGTCCACGCGAAGCCTATTGTCGCTTTCAGGGAGATAAATCAATGAAAGGAAGACTGGAAACACTACCTAAGACAAACTCAAAACTAAGGTTCGTGCTGGCAATCCTGTTCATCAGCACCACGATCACAACCACCCCACTAATGGCGCAGAAGGCCGTGACACCACCAGCGCAGGAAACCATTACAACTCTAATCACGAAAGACGTAGCGGGATTCCCCGGCAAGGAAGCTCTGATGTACACCGTAGATTTTCCGGCCGGCTTTTCGAGCCCTGTCCATCGCCACAATGCCCAAGTGTCTGTTTACGTGCTGGAAGGTTCCGTCGTGATGCAGGTGAGAGGGCAAAAAGAACTCACTCTGGGGCCAGGCCAGACCTTTTATGAAGGTCCCAACGATATTCACGTCGTTAGCCGAAACGCAAGTAATACAAAGCCAGCGAAATTTCTCGTGTTTCTGATTCACAAAAAAGGCGCTCCGCTGGTGATGCCAGCAAAGTAGACGAACAATTGCGAGCAGTTCGGTTCGCAAACAGTCAATTCGAGAGGAAATATATGAGCACGATTACAGTGAGGGATTCAAAATTCGCAAACTATGCAGCCCTGTTGCTAAGGATTGGGCTCGGTGTTGGTTTCTTGTCGGCCGTAGCCGACAGACTTGGCCTCTGGGGAGCATTTGGGCAACCCAACGTGGAGTGGGGAAATTTCTCGCGGTTCTTGGAATACACCCATACCCTCAATTGGTATTTGCCACCCGAGATCATCCCAACACTAGGCGTGATCGCCACGGGCGCTGAAATTCTCTTCGGTCTTCTTCTCCTGATCGGCTGGCACACGCGCGTTGCCGCGGGCTTAAGTGGACTTCTTCTAACGACGTTCGGAGTGTCGATGACACTCGCATTAGGGATCAAGGCGCCTTTGAATTTTGCCGTCCTAACGGGAATAGGGGGAGCCTTGCTCCTGGCAAGTTGCGAATGCTTCCCATTCAGCTTGGACGAGTTGCTGTCCCGTCGAACTCTTCATCGGATCAGGGCGGGCCGAGTAGACACCGTCTAGATCGCATGCAGCAAAAAGGAGATCGCTATGAAAATCATCAAAGCCGCTGCCGTACAAATCAGCCCCGTGCTTTACAGCCGCGAAGGCACCGTGAAGAAAGTTGTTGAGAAAATCATTGAACTTGGTAGCCGAGGTGTGCAGTTCGCGACTTTTCCAGAGACGGTAATACCGTACTACCCCTACTTCTCCTTTGTGCAGCGGCCCTTTGAGATGGGTGCTGCACAATTGAAGTTAATAGAAGAAGCGGTGACTGTGCCGTCAGTTGCTACCGATGCCATCAGCGATGCAGCCAGGCAAACTGGGATGGTGATATCCATCGGCGTCAACGAACGCGATGGTGGCACCCTCTTCAATACACAATTGCTTTTCGATGCGAACGGTACCTTGATTCAGCGTCGCCGCAAAATTTCTCCGACCTATCACGAACGCATGATTTGGGGCCAAGGCGACGGTTCCGGATTGAAAGCGGTAGATAGTGCAGTTGGGCGCATCGGTCAGTTGGCGTGTTGGGAGCATTACAACCCCCTTGCCCGTTATGCGTTGATGGCTGATGGCGAGCAGATTCACTCCTCTATGTACCCCGGCTCATTCGGGGGCGACATCTTCTCCGAGCAGACCCAAGTCAATATCCGCCAACACGCACTAGAGTCCGGTTGCTTTGTTGTCAACGCCACCGCCTGGCTGAATGCTGATCAGCAGGCCCAGATCATGCACGACACGGGCTGCCCTATCGGTCCAATCTCCAGCGGCTGTTTTACCGCGATTGTATCGCCGCAGGGCGAATTGATTGGCGAGCCCCTGCGCTCCGGCGAAGGCGTCGTGCTTGCCGATCTTGATTTCTCATTGATCGATAAGCGTAAGCGACAAATGGACTCACGTGGCCACTACAGTCGCCCGGAACTGCTCAGCCTGTTGATTGATCGCACGCCTGCCAGTTACGTCCATGAACGGAGCGGGCCACCCGGCGTGGTGACGGCCGACGATCAGAAGGATGTCCATCATTCGGAACTGAAACCGCTCCATTCTTCAGTCGCGGCATAAACAGAAGAGTAAGGAGATAAGAGAGAAGGGATGGATGTAATGAACTCAAGACAGATTGCAGTTGAAAGACTCGACATAGTGACTAACAAATCGTTTGAACAGGTTCTTCGTGAATTGGAAAAGGGCATCGGACGCCCAGACATGAAGGCATACTTTGAGCAAAAGGCTGCTGCTCAGTCGTTTGAAGAGTATGAGCGCCTGGTGAAGAGCGCTGTAGGCCCAGCTGATCTAATGGAGTTTATGCGTCTAGATCCCGGAGCGGTGTTGCGGAAGGATCCAGTTGCAAAGGCTTTCAATGCGGTCAGAATCATTGCTGGAAATCCCTTGATCATGAAGAAGATGACCGAACATGTTCCTGACGCTGGCTCCTACGCTCCCATAACGATTCTGGTAACTGAACGTGAAGACGGGGTGCATCTCTCCTATGACTCGATGAGTAGCTATCTCGCACCTTACCAAAATCCGCAGGCGCTAAAGATAGCAAGAGAACTCGATGAAAAAGTCATAGGGTTACTTCAGCAGGCAGCAAATTAGAACGATGAGTACCCGGCCCGACGATGTTTCGTCGCAAGTTTGTTGAAAAATGTTTCGAGTTTCTGAAAGGACAAAATGATCGCAGTCACTGGTGCAAATGGACATTTAGGGAAACTCGTAATCGAGGGCTAATAGAGCGAGAGCCGGCCAATCAAGTGATTGCGGCCATACGCACGCCGGAGAGAGCTTCCCGTTTCGAAAGACTTGGCGTGCAAGTTCGCACAGCTGACTACAGCCGCCCCGAAACTCTAAGCACTTCCCTCCGCGGTGTGAAGAGGATCCTACTCATCTCTGCAGCCGATGTTAGTGAGAGATTCAACCTGCACAAAGCTGTCATCGACGCAGCGAAAAAAGAGGGAACGGAACTGTTTGTGTATACCAGTTTGCTGCGAGCTGACAGTTCGGAGCCGTTCCTCGCCCGCGAACACAAGCAAACAGAAGATTACATAAGGGCGTCTGGTCTCCCGTTCGTGTTTTTGCGAAACGGCTGGTACCTGGAGAATCACACATCAGGTCTCGCAAGCGCAGCAGAGCAGGGTGAACTACTTGGAAGCTCCAGCGGCGCGAGGTTCGCGTCGGCATCCCGTGCCGACTATTCAGCAGCGGCCACAGTAGCGCTCACGCAAGTCGATTCGGCAGGCAAGACCTATGAGCTGGCTGGAGACAGATCGTTCTCGATGGCTGAGCTCGCTAAAGAGGTGTCTACACAAATCGGTCGAGATATTCCATACCGCAACCTTTCCGCCAACGACTACGCGGCGATCCTGCTGCGTTCCGGAGTGCCACAGATGACGGTCGATGTGATCGTCGATGCCAACACAAAGTCCATTCGGGGAGACCTGGATAGCACATCCCGCGATCTCAGCCAATTGATAGGAAGGCGCACGACGACGCTTTCGGATGCTGTGAGAAGCGCTTTAGGGACGCAGTAGACACCGACAAAGTTCAAGGAGACATGCGATGAGACAGTATGCTTGGGCGATCCTGGTGATTGCCGGTGTGTTTGAAACAGGGTTCTCGATCGGGTTGAAATACTCAGAAGGATTCACTCGGCTATGGCCGTCGGTAGCGACGGCGATCATGATTGTTCTAAGCTTGGGTCTGGTGGGCGTGGCGACTCGGAGTTTGCCGTTGGGCACGGCGTATGCAGTATGGACCGGGATTGGCGCTGTCGGTACAGTTGCGATGGGCATTGTGCTATTTGGGGAGTCTGCGGCCTTGAGCAGGCTGGCTTGCCTGGGTCTGATCGTCACGGGAATCATGGGACTGAAGTTCCTTGGCGCCGCTTCGTGAAACAAGCCCTACTCATCGTGGATGTTCAATCTACTTTTCATGTATCACCGGAAATCCTGAATGGGATCTCAGAATTGAGCGCCATACTCCCAAGCGTGGTTACCATCGGGCCTCTTCAAGAACAGCTGGGATGGAAACCTGGTAAAGCTGATGATGTCTAATGTCCACTAATCGCATTTTCTTGATTACCTGCGGGATCTGCGAATGAATCGGATATTGGTTTGCGGCTTCCAGGCCGAAACCTGCGTTCTTGCAGCAGGCTTCGCACTGTTTGACGCGGGTTTGGGTCCCACACTTCTGAGATGGCTTACTGTCGGGTCGTCGTTGGACCGCTCAGGGAACAACCTAGGGGCGCGGTTGTGGGAGCACCACTTCGGAAACGTTTTACTGCATTCCGATCAGCTCGCACTTGCTTGATTTCCTAAATCTTCACGGATAAACGCATGAGGACGACGTGCGCCGCTCGCTATGGAGCGCCGCGGGAGAGGTCCAGCTCACTAGTGCGATTTGAGTGAGAGATCCTGCAATGTGTCCACGTTTTCGGTATCTGTTGGTGGCTACAATCCGGTTCGACAAATGGACCAGCTCGTCTTCACATAATGGACCTTTCATCTAGTCCACACACAGCCTAGTGTGATTGCAAGGAGAAAAACAATGCAAGCAAGATTAGAAGCAGAGAAGGTCAACCACTCACCAGGATATTCCCCGGCAAACGGGTCGACCTCGACCGATATGACACCCGAACGTATGCGGTTTTTAGTTGATCGGCAAAGAACTGCATTTGTGCAGGAGGGGACACCCTCTTACGAAACGCGCATTGACCGAACGAACCGGCTCATTGCTCTGCTGGTAGACAATCAAGACGAGATTGTTAATGCGCTCAATGCTGACTATGGCCATCGCAGTGCGGAGGCCACGCTGCTGACCGAGGTTTGGAGCGTCATAGACAATTACAAGTACACGAAGCTCCACTTGCGCGAATGGATGGAAACAGAGATTCACGAGGCGATATTTGCAGACGCTGAGGCCCGCGTCGAGTACGTGCCAAAGGGGGTCGTCGGAGTTGTGAGCCCGTGGAATTTCCCTTGGAGGCTCGCATTTGCCCCTGTCGGCTATGCCTTTGCGGCTGGAAACCGTTGCATGCTGAAACCATCCGAACTGACGCCCGCAACCTCAGCCTTGATGGCGAAACTTGTAGCGCAATATTTCGACGAGACGGAATTGGCGGTGGTGCAGGGTGGGCCTGAGGTCGGCGCCGCGTTTACAGCATTGCCGTTTGACCATTTAATTTTCACCGGTGGCCCTAAGGTTGGCTCTGCTGTAATGCGGGCTGCTTCCGAGAGCTTGACGCCGGTCACCCTCGAACTCGGGGGGAAGTCACCGGCGCTCATCGGCAAGTCGGCGGATATTGGAGACGCTGCACGAAGGATTCTTACGGTTAAGACCTTGAATGCCGGACAGATTTGCCTCGCACCGGACTACGTGCTCTTGCCCCACGGACTCGAAGACCAATTCTTAAAGGAGGCCAAATCTGCAATCGCATCCATGTACCCGACACTTAGAGACAATCCGGACTATACCTCCATCATCAACGAACAGCACTTCAATCGTCTTAGGAAGTGGATCGCGGACGCTCAGGCAAAAGGAGCAGAAGTAATCGAGCTCAACCCAGCTTCTGAAGATCTGTCAGACGCGACGAATCACAGAATTGCTCCTACGCTCCTGCGCAAGGTCACCGATTCGATGACGGTGCTTCAGGAGGAAATTTTCGGCCCGGTGCTCCCCATCGTCACCTACGGAAATATCGAGGAGGCAATTGCATTCATTAACAAACGCACTCACCCGCTTGCGTTGTACTACTTTTCACGAGATCCCGAGGAAGAGCGTGAGGTGCTCGACCGCACAACGTCGGGTGGGGTGACGGTAAACGACTGTATGACACATGCTTTCGACAACAGCCTTCCGTTTGGCGGTATCGGCACTTCGGGCATGGGTGCCTATCATGGCAGACAGGGATTTCTTACCTTTAGCCATGCTCGAGCTATTTATCGGCAGAGTAAGTCGCCACAGGCAGAGTTTTTATTTCATCCTCCGTTTGGGGAGTCTATACAGGCATTCCTATCCAGCGGCATTACGAAGTGAGCCGTTTGTCCGGCGAGGCGACGCCAACGCGTACCTCGCCGGGAGCGTTCCTGATCCCTAAATAAATGGATACGAAAGGATGAGAGGTTCGCGACTGCGATGCAGATGGCGGCGTTCTTCGCCCGCCGCGCTTTGCGGAAAGTGCACGAACCACGGTTCTTATGCAATTGCACGCAGCTTGACTGCAAGTGGCCATAACACGCGACTTTGGATCGACGGCAAATCATCGACCATGCTGTCGACAAATTTCTTGCAGCGTCCTGCTAGTGCGGGCCAGCGCATGACCACAGCTTCAAGGATCCGTACGGTCGAATTGAGCCGCTCGTCGGAAGAGAGAGTTCCGTCCCGAACAAAGAGCTCAAAAGCCGCCGATAATAGGAGTTTTCCCTAGTTTCATGTCTGGGTTCTGCCTGGATGCAAGAAACGTCGATAGTGCCAGGAGTTGTGATCTGACATAATCCACTGAATCGGTTCCGAACCGATGTGCCTGCTTTGCCGCAGTGGCCGCAGCAAGCCAACCCGCGTCTTTCGAGCGCAACCCAATGGATCTCGTCACGATCAAGGGTGTGAGCAAGCGGTCCAAAAAGCCGATTGTGCTCACTGTTGAACAGTGCCTGATCCTGATTTCTTTCTTGCCAGACCCGTATCGGACGATGGTGATTGTTTCCATTTGCACCGGATGTCGGGTGAGCGAGATTCTTGCGCTGCGATGGAGTCGAATCGATTTCGACAAGCTGACGATGATGGTGAAGGTGAAGGCCGTCAACGAGCGTATCGGTCGCGTCAAAACCGAATACTCTGAAGACGAGCTTCCAATCGATCCTCAGTTTGCAAAAGTGCTGAAGGCTTGGAAGAAGAAGTGCCCTTCATCACCCGGCGACTGGGTTTTTCCGAGTGCGTTCACCGATCGCTGCTATCACGCAAGTCCGATTCAGCAGGACTACATCCGTCCTGCCGGCAAGAAGCTCGGACTCGAGTCGGTGGGGTGGCATACTTTTCGCCACACCTATCGCACATGGCTGGATGCAACTGGTGCGCCGGTCGGTGTGCAGCAGAAACTTCTTCGTCATGCTGATGTTGGCACCACGATGAAGTACGGCAACGCGTTGATGGAATCGAAGCGCGACGCGAACCGCAAGGTCGTTCGCATGGCACGTCCGCTCCTGCAACAAGCACAAGCGTAGTCTGCAAAAGCAGTCAGGAATTGAAAAAGGGCTGCTCGCGGCAGCCCTTTTCAGTTGATCTTACGAGTGCGGATTCTTAATGGACCTTTTTGGACCTGCGCTCGGAGCGCTTAAAGCTCGCAACTTATTGATTCTTTGGTTGCGGGGGGTGGATTTGAACCACCGACCTTT
>Ga0207676_10003426_pt1 | contig 11218 bp, 12 predicted proteins | sample KBSSwiS72_FD_184307 | JGI IMG/M metagenome (GOLD analysis project Ga0207676, IMG submission 184307) | Switchgrass rhizosphere microbial communities from Kellogg Biological Station, Michigan, USA - KBS Switchgrass S7-2 (SPAdes) (version 2) | ecosystem: Host-associated > Plants > Roots >... | reverse complement strand
CCCGAGATCTCGCTGCCCGGGGCGAAGGGGCGGGGCTGCTTGAACTGGTATTTGTCCTCGATGATCAGGACGTCGGGATAGTTGATCGAACAGGCCTTGACCGCGACCACCACCTGTCCCGCACCGGCGACGGGGTCGGGCAGATCGTCGAGGACGAGGGTTTCAGGTCCGCCCGGCGCCTTCGACAACAAGCCCTTCATTTGAACTCCTTCGCTCGATCCAGGGGCGCTGCTCGTGGAGCATCGCCTCGAATTTCGAAATCGCAATGTCCCTTGCCAGCGTGAGGCCGATCTCGTCCAGCCCCTCCATCAGGCATTGGCGACGAAAGGAATCCATTTCGAAGGCGAAACGGTCCTGGAAGGGCGTGGTGACCGTCATCGTCTCGAGATCGATAGTGATTGGCTGGTCCTGCGCGACCTCGATCAGCCGGTCGATCGCCTCCTGTGGCAGGACCACGGTGACGATGCCGTTCTTGAAAGCGTTGCCCGAGAAGATGTCGGAGAAGCTCGGCGCGATGACGGCGGTGATGCCCATGTCGGCGAGCGCCCAGGCGGCATGCTCGCGGCTCGAGCCGCAACCGAAATTGTCGCCGGCGATGAGGATCGGCGAACCGGCGTAGCGCGGATCGTCGAAGATGTTACCCGGCTCGGCACGCACCGTCTCGAACGCGCCGCGGCCAAGGCCCTCGCGCGTGATGGTCTTGAGCCAGTGCGCGGGGATGATCACATCGGTGTCGACGTTCTTCGCGCCCCACGGATAGGCGCCGCCGGAAACCTGGGTGACCGGCTTCATCGCTGCGGCTTGGTCTGCGCGACGACGGGCCTGGCGCCGGTCATCGCATAAGCGAAGATGCCGCTGAGGATGGTGCCCATGACCAGCAAGGTAAGCGCGCGCTTCATGTCATTCCCCTCCCATCAACTCGCGGACATCGGCGAGCCGGCCGGTCACCGCCGCCGCTGCCGCCATGGCCGGCGATAACAGATGCGTGCGGGCGCCCGGTCCCTGACGTCCTACGAAATTCCGGTTCGAAGTTGAAGCACAACGTTCGCCGGGCGGCACCTTGTCCGGATTCATCGCGAGACACATCGAACAGCCCGGCTCGCGCCACTCGAAGCCGGATTCCAGGAAGATGCGGTCGAGCCCCTCGGCCTCGGCCTGGCGCTTGACCAGCCCCGAGCCCGGCACGACCAGCGCGCGCACGCCAGCCGCGACATGGCGGCCCCTGGCGACATGCGCGGCGGCGCGGAGATCCTCGATGCGGCTGTTGGTGCAGCTGCCGATGAAGACATGTTCGATCGGCACATCCTGCATCAGCGTGCCGGGCGTCAGGCCCATATAGTCGAGCGACTTGCGCGCCGCGGCGCGCTTCGACGGATCGGCGAAGCTGTCGGGATCGGGCACCATGCCGGTGATCGGCACGACATCCTCGGGGCTGGTGCCCCAGGTCAGCGAGGGCGCGATATCGGCGGCGTCGAGCGTGACGACGCGGTCGTACACCGCGCCGGGATCGGTCGGCAGCGTCTTCCACCAGGCCAGCGCCTTGTCCCAGTCGGCGCCGGTCGGGGCCATCGGCCGGCCCTTGAGATAGGCGAAGGTCTTGTCGTCGGGCGCGACCAGCCCGGCACGCGCGCCGGCCTCGATCGACATGTTGGCGACGGTCAGCCGCCCCTCGATCGACATGGCGCGGATCACCTCGCCGGTGAACTCGATGACATGGCCGGTGCCGCCGGCGGCGCCGATCTTGCCGATGATCGCCAGCACGACGTCCTTGGGCGAAACGCCGTAGCCGAGCGTGCCGTCGACGCGCACTTCCATCGTCTTCGCCGGCGTCAGCAGCAAGGTCTGCGTCGCCAGCACATGCTCGACCTCCGACGTGCCGATGCCGAAGGCCAGCGCGCCGAGCGCGCCATGTGCAGAGGTGTGGCTGTCGCCGCACACGAGCGTGGTGCCGGGCAAGGTGAAGCCCTGTTCGGGGCCGATGACATGGACGATGCCCTGCTCGGCGGCGAGCGCGTCGATATAGGGGATGCCGAACTCGGCGACGTTGCGGCGCAACGCGCCGAGCTGCGCGGCGCTTTCCGGATCGGCGATCGGCAGCTCGCGCCCGGCGGCATCGACCCGCGCGGTGGTCGGCAGGTTGTGATCGGGCACGGCGAGCGTGAGATCGGGGCGGCGCACCTTGCGGTCCGCGGCGCGCAGGCCGGCGAACGCCTGGGGGCTGGTGACCTCATGGACGAGGTGGCGATCGATGAAGATCAGGCAGGTGCCGTCGTCGCGTGTCTCGACGACATGCGCGGCCCAGATCTTCTCGTACAAAGTGAGCGGACGGCTGGTCATTTCACGCGCGGCCTTGGACCGAATGATGCGGGATCGCAACCCTGTACGGCATTTTGTTGCGTGGTTGCGGCGGCCTTTTTGGGGCGGTTTTCACCTGTTCCACCTGTTTTAGCAGGTGGATGTTTTTTTGCGGGGTGCGGTCGGGGGTGCGGTCGAACGGGTTCATGATGAATATCAGTGGTTTGTGGGCCTTATTTGATGTCCGCGCCGTCCAACATAACAGGTGGCCGAGCAGGTGAGGCCGACCTGCTGAGCAGGTCGCGGAGCAGGTGCGAACAGGTGCCGCGCGGTGGCGCGGGAGATCGGCTGGGGCGCGATCGGCGGCGGTGGGGGAGGGGATGTGCATGACGGTGTCATGCCCGATTCCGCGGGACGTTGAATCGGGTTGGCGATGATCCGGTTCGAAGGGGGACGGCGAGGAAAGGAAATGCCATCCCGGCGGAGGCCGGAGCCCAGTCGGGGGACAGGTGTGGTGCGTAGCGCTTCGTTATTTCCGCCTTTCCAACTGGGCCCCGGCCTTCGCCGGGGTGGGGATGCGGGTTGGGAGGAGGCTATCCCAGCCAGTTGACGATCTCGAGGCCGGCAACGCGCTCGAACTCGGTGGCATTTGCCGTCACCAGAACACGCCCGAGGGCGAGGGCATGGGCCGCGATCAACATATCATTGGCGCCGATCGGCGTTCCGTCCTGTTCGAGCCTGGCGCGCAATCGTCCATATGCCGCATCGGCCGGGGGTTCGAGCGGCAAGACGGGCAGGATGCCGAGTATCGCTTCGACGCGATCGGACAAGGCGGGAGAGCCTTTTTTGGCGGCGCCAAAGCGGAGTTCCGCCGCCACAATGACGCTCGTTGCGACCGCCTCCTCGCCCACATCAGCAATCTTGTCCGCGACGCGCCCGCCAGGATTGCGCATGAGATCCGAGATGATGTTCGTGTCGAGCAGATAGCCGCTCATAGATCGACCGGCTCCGGTGCGGGGTCTTCGATGTCTGGGAAGTCCTCGTCGAGTGGCTCGAGGGTTGCGAGAAGCGCCAGCAGCGAGCGGGGCGGCGCCGCTTCGATGACGATCTTGCCATTCTCCTTGCGCATGATCGCGTCCTCGCCCGGCAATTCAAATTCGCGCGGGATTCTTACGGCCTGACTCCGGCCGTTCTTGAACAGTTTCACATGCCGCTCGATGCCCATGACGATACCCCTTCCAGCATAGGCCTTAGCATATGCCAGCACTATCTGTCACCTCTTTGCGAAATTCGCGGCGTTTTTCCTGTCGTCATCCCGCACTTATTTGGCGCTTATCCCGGTCAAACAAGGCGCTGTGTTCCTGCGCACGCAGGAACCCAGAGCCACGAGCGTCGCGCGTGGGATCCTGGGCTCCTGCTTTCGCAGGAGCACGCACTTGTCGGCGCGTGACAAGGGCCAAACAGGCTCAGCATGACGGCGTATTTTGCGAGGGGGAGTTGCGCCCGCCGGCCCCTACCAGCGCAGCGACATGCACGACAGGCCGGCGTCGATCCGCGCGACATGGGTCGTGTCGAGCAGCACCACGTCGTGCCCCAGCCGGGCCAGATGATCGGCGATGCGCGGATAGCCGGCGGCGAGCAGCAACGTGTCGTTGATGCGCAGCGCGTTGGCGGCGGGCGCCTCGTCGGGCCCGAGCGCGATCTGGCGGTAGCCGGCGAACAGGCCGCTCTCCTTGCCCTCTTGCGTGGTGAGGATGGTTTCCTCGTCGATCAGGCTGGCGATGGTCTTGAGGTGCAGCGCGCCGCGCGGCGGGGTGACGATGCGCGCGGGCCTGCCCAGCCGGGCCAGCGTGACGACCAGCGCGCGGGCGCCGGTCTCGTCGGTGCGGGCGGACAGGCCGATCAGAACCTCGCGGGGCGTGACCATCACGTCGCCGCCATCGGCATGCCCCTCGGCAAGGGTCTGCACGTCGGCGAAATGGCGTTCGAGCGCGGGGCGCAAGAGCGCGGCCTCGGCGGCGCGGCTCTCGGCGCCGGGCGCCAGGAGGATCGCGCCCTCGGCAAAGACCAAAGCCGGGTCCTCGACGAACAGCGCGTCGGGGTGATCCTCCAGCGGATCGAGCACGGTCAGCTCGAGCCCGCAGCCGGCGAGCGCGCGGGCATAAGCGGCGTGCTCGCGGGCAAGGCCGTCAAAGGTCGGTGACGGGCCGTCATGGCTGCGCAGGCCATCGACCGCCGAGCGGCCGGGCGCGCGGAGGATGGCGTGGGTGAAATCGAAGCAGCGCATGGTTCAGCCTTCTGCCTGCGCGGGGCGCGCGACGATCGGCGAGGCATAGTCGGCAGAACCCCTGGCTCCGCGCGTGGAGGAACACTTTCCCTGATAAAGTGCGTTCACCGCGCGAAGCGCTTGAACACGCTCGAATCAAGCCAGTGGGGACGCGCCGGATCATTGGCGATGGTCCGCGCCACCGCCGCGACATAATCGTCCAGCTTGACCGCCTCGTCGCGCAGCACGCCTGGCTGATCGAGATCGTCGCCCGGAGCGTGATAGCGGTTGGCGCGCCAGTCATGTTCGATGTCGAATGCCGCGCTGCCGGGCGGGAACCCGAATTTGAAGGCGAGCGCGGGCACGCCCGCGCGCACGAAGCTATATTGGTCGGTGCGGACGAAGCTGTTGCGATTGGGCAGCGGGTCCGCGATCAGTGTGAGACCACGCCTTGCGGCGACCGCGCGTGCCGGATCGCCGAGCGTGCTTTCATGGTCGCCTTGCACCAGCACATTGGTGAGCTTCCACAAGGGGAGCGGCATGTCGAAATTGAGATCGGCCACGAGACTTTCGCGCGGCACGGTTGGCCGGCGGGCAAACCAGCTCGAGCCGAGCAGGCCCTTCTCCTCCGCCGTGACGATCACGAACAGGATCGATCGTTTTGGCGGGCGACCTTTTTTCAGGGTGGCGGCGATATCGAGCACCGACGCCACGCCCGACGCGTCGTCCATCGCGCCATTGTAGATGCGGTCGCCGTTGATCGGCGCGCCGACCCCCAAATGGTCGAGATGCGCGGAGACAACGACATATTCGCGCCGCAGCTTCGGGTCGCTCCCCGTGATCTTCGCCACCAGATTGGGCGAGGTGAGCTGGCGGCGATGGGTGATGAGGCTCGCGCTCAACCTGACCGGCAGGGCGAAGCTGGGGATTGGCAGTGAGGCGTCGGAGGCCTCGGCCAGTGCGGCGAAACTGTGGCCCGACCCGGCGAACAGCCGTTCGCTGGCGGCGGGATCAACGCTGGCGGTGAGGAATCCATCGGGGATGTCGCGCAGCGCGGGCGCGGCGAGATACATGCCGGGCTGGGGCGCGAGCAGTTTCTGGCGCTCCCACGGGATTTCAATCTGCCTGGGCGGTGTCAGCGTGATGAGGCCGATCGCACCCGCCTCACCCAGCAGCCTGGCGCGTTCGGACCGATTGCTCGCCTTGACCGGGCCGGGGATGTCCGCCGGGCCGCCGGCGATCACCACCGCGATCTTGCCCTTCAGCGCGACACCGGCGAAATCATCATGACCTTGTTCCGGCAGGTGCAGGCCATAGCCGATAAAAACCAGTGGGGCGTCGATCATCGCCGGGCGCGGGCCACCGCCTGCCGAGACCAGCATGTCGGTGCCGAGAAGCAGCGGCGCGGTGGTGCCGGCGGCATCGATGAGAGCGGCCTTCGACGCGGGATAATCGATCAGTTGCTCCTCCAGGGCGACCTGCTGGCGAAAGCCGCCGCCCTCGCCCGCCGGCTGCAGCCCGATCGCGCGGAAGCGGCGCTCGACAAAGGCCGCAGCGCGCAGATAGCCGGCGGAGCCGGTCTGGCGGCCCTGGTTGGCGTCACTGGCGATCGCGGCGATATCCGCCCACCAGCGATCTCCGCGCGATACGGGTGGCGCGGCGGCGGTGAGGGTGAGCGCGGCGAGCGCGAGCCAGCGGCATGATCGGATCATGGCGGGCAAGCTATCGCAGCTTTTGGGGAGCGTCCATCGGCGACGATGCGGTGCCGATCGTCGGGGCGGCGTCAATTGGGACGTGCGATATTTTCTGTATTTCCGTGGTGAGACTGGCCATCGCGCACCAGTGGCGAGACATAGCGCGCGTCATGTTCGACCGGCAACGCACCGCCCGTCCGCAAGGCCGCCAGCATCTCGGCAAAGCCGGTGGCGCAGCGGAAGCCCAGCACGCGCTCGGCCAGGCCGGCATCATAGACGCGGTCGATCGACGCGGGCAGCGTCCAGCCGCGCCGCGCATAGAGCGCGGCCGCATCGGGAAAATGACGCGCGATGACGGCGGGGGCGTCGGCCTTGAGCGCGGCGACGTCGGCGGGGACGAAGGGCGTCGGGGCGGACAGGATGAAGGTGCCGAAGCCGATTGCCGGCGCCCGTTCCAGCGCGGCGAGGTGCGCCTGGGCGGCATCCTCCACCGTCAGGCGGCGGTGGAGCAGTTCGTTGGCCTTCATGTTCTCGCCCGACAGGGCAAGGTGGGTGTCGTCATCCTCGGGGAAGAAGCGGCCGGTGCGCAGCACGATCACCGGCAGGCCGTGCTCGCCATGGACCAGGCGGCAGAGCTGTTCGGCGGCGAGCTTGGTCACGCCATAGACGTTGCGCGGTTCGAGCGGGGCGAGCGTCTCGTCGATCCACACCGCCGCCTCGCCATGCCCCTCGCGGATCGCGGTGGAGATCATCAGCGAGGTGGTCGAGGTGAAGACGAAGCGGCCGGCCCCGGCCGCGACCGCCGCCTCGAGCAGGTTGAGCGTGCCGGTGACGTTGACATGGATGAACGCCTGGCGGGGATATCGCACGATATCCGGCTTGTGCAGCGCGCCGGCGTGGATGACCCCCTCGAAGCGATGTTCGGCGAAGAGGCGGTCGATCAGCGCGCGATCGGCGACGGTGCCGATGACCTGGGTGTCGGTGCCGGGGGCAATGTCGAGGCCGGTGACCTCATGGCCATGGGCGCGGAGCAGCGGGGCGAGGTAGCGGCCGAGCCAGCCGGAGGAGCCTGTCAGGAGGATGCGCATGGGGGTGACTTAGCGGGGTGGCGGCGGGGAGCAAATGGGGGAGGTGTAGTTGGGTGAGTGCAGGCCCACCGAAATCGAGGCCGCAGAAACTGAAGACGGCCAAGCAGCTAGCTGCAGCCTTCGCAGTCTCGATGCTTTCCCCAAAAGCGACCGATTATTCAGCCAAGTTCGAGAAGATGATCAACGTGAGGCCGGTGGTCATGACCATATCGGTGCGGCTTCCGCTTGATCCGCGTCCACAGATGAAGCAGCGTGGCAGGATGCTTCTTTCCGACGACACTCTGGCCGATGGTGGCCGCCTGCTCTCGGGCTCACGAGATGCCACCGATCCCTGTATCGCCCCAGGCCGGCGGATTCTTCAGCCCGGCGAAGCTGCGGGAGCGGTGCGGAGGGGCATTCTGCGTGCCGCGCGCGACTGCGAGCGGTGGGGAGGCGACTGGCCAAGTGATCGCGGCTGCGAGAACCTGATCCAGGTTCGCGCGGCCGAGGAACTGCACGAGGTGCTGAGCAGCTTTCATCTGGGTTGGGTGACCTTGGAGGAACCGGTCTCCAATGTGAGCTGGGCCGGGACGACGAAGCGCGGGCGGCGTTATGTTGGCATGAGCGACCAGCAGAGAGCCGACATCGCGATTTGGAGCAGATCCGAGAATGTCTACGGCTTAGTCGAGATGAAGCGGGCAGAGGACGTTCGCGGGTGGCTTGGCGACTTGGAGAAGCTCTCGCGTCTTCTATCGACGTACGGCCGGCGGCATGGCAATCATCTCCGCTACGGTGTGCTTGGCGCCTACATCTCTGGACCGAATGCCTCGGTCGTACGACGCCGGGCCGCGAGGTTGAGGGCGCATGCGGTCGACGTGGCGGTACGCTTCAGCCTGCGCCACCGCACGACGTTCGACCCCGTCGCGCTCCATCATTTCGGGGGAGGCGGCGAGGACGGCTGGACTTGCGGTGCCGCGACTGTCGAGTTGCGGAGCTAACGGCGATGGTTTTGACCGGAAAGAACCTGGCCCGGATCGGCGAGACAGCGCTTCAGGCGTCCCGGTCGGTACGGAGTTCAAGCTTGCCGACTTGGTGCCAGCGGCGGATTGGGAGGCCGCGCGGCGACAGTCCCAGGCACCTTGTTCCTGGCCAACATGAGGGCTACGTCCACCGTTGAATGCTCGGACGCGACGATGAGAACCACCAGCAGTATCGCCGGCTCACGTGATGCCGGACGTTCCGTCTCGAACACTTCAGCTGTCGCGGTTCCGCCATCGTGGTATCGCCGTCGCGCTGCACTGTCCGAAGCTATTTGTCGAACACTTCAAATTGCTCTGGGGTCTGAGAGTCCTCTACCCGAAGGTGCAGCGGGAGTTGTACAGCATCTCGGTCTAGGCAATAAAATGCGCTGTTATTGGGATTCGATATAGCTTGTTTAGGAGCAGGGCTTATTTGATGATGACAGGCCCCCGAGGCACCCCTTCGACATCGTGCCGTTCCTGCGTCAGAGCCTCCACGTGATGCGCTAAAAATTGTTCCGCATCTCGCGTAAAATGCTCACCGCGAAAGAACTTAATGAGTGTTTTGTCCTTTAGTTTGTCCTTGATCTGGTGAAGTCCATCGAGTTGGCTGATGTCCTGATCCCAATGATTGATGGAGTCTGTCTTAAAGAAAATCCCAATTTTGGGAAATTTTGTTATTTCCCAACGCTTTGTTGCTAACATTAGCTCCTCAATGGTTCCACTAATGGCTCGCGGCGTTGCGCTTCCAATTCGCTTCCACAGCATGAGGATGAATATTTCAAACGTCTGGCCTAATTGCTCATTTATGGCTTGCTGTGGATCGACTCCGTATTGAGAAATGACATCCATATCCCAACCAACGTACTCTAGCCTGTAGGGCTTGCGTTTATAGTGTACATCATTCAGCCGACTTATGAGAGTTCTAAGCTGCTCTCGCTCCTCGTTCAAATCGCCGGGAGCTGCGCAAAAGACCCTGTACATTTTGATATCAGCCACGGCCCATCTCAATTCGTGCTGGAATGAGTGAGTGCATCATCATCTCATAGAGAGCGACCGCGGTGAGGTTCTTATACCGCATATGATGCGCGGTTTCTCGCAACAGCTGAGAATTGGGAACGGGCTCACCGTCCCGCCGGAAAAAGGCTGGTGTTGCGCTATATTCCTCTATGAATTTCTCGACATAGTCCGTTGAGGGCATGCCATGCCCAAAAAACTCGCGAATTTTGCCGGTCCTCAGGCCGTTGAAAATCGCATCCAACATGAAGCAGATCGCGACGCTTTCATTGATATTGATGATCTGATAGCGCCCGTCCTCCCTTTGCAGCCATCCGGTCTTGATCGGCTTGAGCTTGGCAAGCCAGAATGCTTGGATTGCGTGACACTTGATGACGGTGATCGCATACGGATAGGTATTCCTGGTATCTTGATACGCTTCGTGCGCGCTGCGAACAGCGTCGAAGAGAACCGAATACGAGATCACCTCTGCTTCTTCGCCTGGTAGGATCTCAATCCTGAATGCAGTGCGAAGTATACGGAGCAAGCGTCTCGTTAAGGCGTCGGCGGCTTGGACCATGCGCTCGGTGTCTTCGTTTAACTCTTCACCTGATGGCATGTACTCCGCCTCCCCCATTTACATTCGCAATCAAGCGGATACCGTTACGCTCGTCAAGAACCGTATGCGCGATGCCCTAGCGCTTCCGGTATTAGTCCAAAATGAATGGTTTATTCGGGATCGAACACGGCAGGTTATTTGCCGAATTTGAATAGGCCCTTGAAAAATCCAACCCGAGGACGAGCGCTCTGGGTGGCACTCGCTTCGACTGATTCAAACGCGGAAGCGGTTTCGGCGACGGCTGCGCCATCGTCGTCTCGGATCAAAAGGTTCGGGTCAATCAATTCAGTCTGGCCCAAGGAGCGTAACACAGATTCATCCGCGTCGGCCAACTCCTGCAAGCTGCCGACATAATCTTTATAAGATAGGATAGAGCCATCGTTCGGACGCGGCTTGCTCGTCTGGTGGCGTGCCAGCTTCCGATAGACCTCAATTAGATCGCTCTGCGGCGTCATCTCACTCAACGCTTTCTCCCCCCGAACGGGGCAACGCGCCGCGCACTACTCACGCCCCAACGATTAAGGTTCCATAAGGTTCCATAGTTGTCAAGTCGAACTAGCGGCGGAAGAGCCCATCGCAAAGTAAAGCCAGCGTTCCGTCCGCTATGGCTTAAATCAATTCCAACAGAAAAGTCAGATTGACTTAGAGTGTTCTGGGGGGCTCCCCGAAAGCAGCCCGAAGCTACAGCCAAGGGGTGCTCGGAAATATGAACGCCAGATTAATAGGCCGCTGGGCCACCTTTAAGTGGGCGCGTCTATCGGATAATATGACGCAGTGCAACGGAGCATTTTTTTCGCTCTGCCGCAAAAAAGAAACGCTTTGTCGTATGGATTCAAAAACTGTGGATACGATTGTGCAAGAACGGGATTGTCGACGCAATTTTTCCTAGAGCATCCCGGTGACTGGGGTGAAGGATTCCGGCGGCAGTCCACATCTTGCCGCTTGCCTAGCAATTAGATGCACTGTCGACGGAACGCCCGGCTCCTGAACCCGGATTCCGGTGTCAGTCCCTCATCTCCGCACGCGTCAGGCGGCGTGTTTTTGATCGATCGGCTGGATCAACACATCGGCGGAAATGCCGAGCCCTGCATGCAGGCGACGAATCATGTCGATGGTCAGGCCACGCTTGCGGTTCAATACTTCGGAGACCCGTCCGCGCGTTCCGATCATCGGTTCCAGATCCTTGCGGGTGATGCCCTGCTGCTCCATCCGGAAGCGGATCGCTTCGACCGGATCGGGCGCGTCCATGGGATAATGCGTCG
>Ga0207676_10003419_pt1 | contig 11225 bp, 10 predicted proteins | sample KBSSwiS72_FD_184307 | JGI IMG/M metagenome (GOLD analysis project Ga0207676, IMG submission 184307) | Switchgrass rhizosphere microbial communities from Kellogg Biological Station, Michigan, USA - KBS Switchgrass S7-2 (SPAdes) (version 2) | ecosystem: Host-associated > Plants > Roots >... | reverse complement strand
ACGGGTAAGTTGAAGCCACGAGGGTCTGGCTGAGCAGGTTGTCCGGATACAACGCGATTGGCGCTACAAGCGATTCGAGTTGCTCCACGGGAATCTTCACTGCCTGGTCGTCGACTGATCGATGCGCAGCTCGTGCCAAAACCTGTGGGTTTGCCGGCAAGAGGATGGCTGCGCAGCTCAGGAGGGCAAGGCAGCGAATCAATAATTGTGCATATGCTGTTTGCATGGTTTTCGCTTTCATATCAAACCTCCGCCGTTATTCTTCTTTGTGCATTCTCTGTGTCTCCATGGTGAGTAGTTTCTGTGGAGAGCGGTTTCAGGGTTACATTCCACAGATTCACAGAGACACAGAGGATGCACAAAGACCATTTCATTTAACGTGCGCCGCCTCCCAACTGCGCACTCTTCGTCTCGCTTCGTCAAAAATTCTCTCGTAGTTCTTCTTACGAACTTTTTCACTTGCTTCGGGAGTCAACAACTTCCAGAAAGGCTCATACTGGTTGTAGACCTTGAGATACTTATCCTGATTGGCAGGAGCGACCTCGTCCGTGCCGAAGAGAAAACGATCCGGGTAACGATTCACTACCGCCGCGGCATTCTTCGTCGACTCCGGTGTAGCCACGATGTACTTCGCCACTTCATCCCAGGAGATGTCGAAGTGAACGTTGCTCAGTTTTGGATCGTTGATGATCTCTTCGACGATGGCTGCCTGCTCTTTGACAGGACGAATGATCCGCCCGACGCCGATATGGGCCCAAATAAAAGTCGTGTTCGGATGCCGCCTGAAGAGCGCCTTCATTTGGGTGGCATAAGCAGGTTCGGCGCCGGGCTTTGCAAAGGGAACGTCAACGTCATTGTGAATCAGAACTAACAAACCAACTTCCGTCGCAAAATCGATCAGACGATCGAGCGCCTGGTCCTGAAGACTCGCCACCTCGCCTGAAATCTTTGCGGAAACAAATTCCTTATGAATGCTGAATTCACCAATGCCCGTGAAAACGCCGGGAAAGGCCCTGAGCACACGGCGAATGTGATCCGCGGCGTACATGTCGGTGGGATTGAACCCGGTGATCATCGGATCGAAGCGGGCCTGGTCTTCTTTTGAAAGAGACTTGTAGGCGGTTGCGATCCAGGCGTCGGTGAAGGAGTAGTAATAGAGCGGCGCGTCGGAGTTCAGGTAATAAGTTGGACCACGGTTTTCATCGACGCGATACGACCATTGCTGTTGCAGTGGGATACCGAAAAGAGCGACCCGTCCGGCCTTATCTCCCATCACTTTCAGGAAGTCGTGAATGTCGATGCCTTCCTGTATGTAGTTGGTTAGGTGGAAGTGCGAATCGTTGAAGAGATAGTCGTCCGAGTCCTTCTGTGCTCGGGCTGCACTCGACGAAAGGAGCAGAGTGATGATGATTGCAAAAACAGTTTTCCCGCAAAGGCGCAAAGGCGCAAAGGAGAACGCAAAGAGATCCTCGAATCTTTTGGGCGTTCTTCTTTGCGCCTTTGCGCCTTTGCGGGACAAACTATTCATAACAACCTCAAAACGCCAGCTCCATGCTTGAGTGAAAAACCCAACCTCGGCCGCCCACCGGATACGGCACAGACGTGTAACCTACCGGTGACTTGTAGAGATAAAGAGCCTCATTGTTCCAACGGACCACTTTGTTCTTGAACGGGAAGAAATTGGTTCCAAAACGGAAGTCACGCGGCTGGCCATACTGTCCGAAGATCTTCGAGAAACCCATGTAGGCCTGGAGAGTCTGGGGTAGGACCATCGCCGATCCTTGTATCTGGAACGAATGATCGAACAACTGTGACGGGACTAACTGAAGCGTCTCGGGTGTTACCGCAGTCACGAATCTGAAATCGTCCAACCAGCGCCAGAAGTACTCACCTTCCAATGAAAAACCGCGGTACTTGAAACCGCCGTCGACGGTCGTCATGCGATATCGCGCATCGGTGATCGTGACGCCGGGCGCAAAGAGATCGGGAGTGAAAATTACAGTTCCATCCGATAATCGAAGCTGAGTATTTTCAAACTGCTCCGAATTAGGCTGACTCTCTTTGTTCTCGTCACTGCGACTGAAGTGAACCGCGAGGCGAGTGGAAAACTTATCGTGATGTTCGAAGTCGCCCCATCCCTGCCCGCTAAAACCTTTTTCAAAATCGCCGGTTGGAAACCAGATGAGCGCGCTCGACAAAGTATTGAAGCCGTTGTCCAGTCGTGACGCCGGCACACCGAGCGTACTGATATTGTTGCCAAGCATGACCTGGTACTTCAGTCTGTCTGTCAAATTGCCGGTGGCCCAAATTCCCGACGTATAAGAAGGGCGATTGAATTCGTCGGCAATGTGCCGGCTGTCGACGTTCATCCAAAACGGGAAATTTCCCTCGACACTGCGCGTGCCCGGCAGCGATCTAATTCCACCGCCTAACGTGAAATATTTGTTGAAGGTGTATTGCAGGTTTCCGGCGAGAACGACCTGCGCGCCTTGTCCCTGGTTGGCGTTCGAAGTCCAGGCATAGAGGAAGTAACGCAGCTTGGGATTCAGCATCCAACCCAGAAACTTGATCTGAAGTTTCAAGAGCTGCACGTCCTGGCGTTCCTGAACGTTTTTCGTGATACCGAAAGCGTCTGTGTAAGTTGAATCGAGACCGAGTTGATTTAGATACCTGACGTACGTGTAGATGCTGACGTTCATGTCGCCATACTCGGTATTGACAACTTTGAAACCGAGATTTGGCGTGTAGCGCCCGTCGAATTTATCGTCATCCTGGTCTGGCGCCGTTTCGACGGGCGCGGGTGAATCCGTGTTCTCTGTTGTTGCGGGCTCAACAGGCGTCGACGTCACAACCGGCACGCTCGTAGGAGCTGCATTTGGAGTGGAGGTTTGTACGGCCTCGAGTTTTTTGACTCTGTCCTGAAGATCCTTGATGAGCTTGAGTAATTCAGCACGCTCTTCATCGCCGAGTGGAGCTTTCTCTGCCGGAGGATTTGCGGCGGGCGTTGGTCCATTCTCAGTCGAGGGACCCTGCCCCAAAGCAAGCGAGGTGAGAAATATGATGACTAGTGCGGCGCGCGGCCCGCTACCGCAACGCCGCTTTACTCCGCGAATTTGAGAAAGAGTGAAAACCATTGTGATGTTGTTACTCTGAAGCCTTCAAACCAACTGAGCGTGGCGAAAACAGGTTGAAGTCGAGCTTATTGGCCACGTATTCGATCACCTTTTGCGCTTTCACACTATTGCCTGCTTCGTCGAGTGGAGGGGCAAAGACGGCAATCGCGCCCTTGCCCGGAACGACCGCGACGATGCCGCCGCCCACTCCGCTCTTCGCCGGAAGACCAACGTGCCAGGCCCATCCCCCCGAGCCGTCATACAATCCAGCCATGATCATGGTGGAAAGAATGTGTGGCACGTTCTCAGGTTTGATCACCTGCTCTCCCGTGGCAGGGTTCTTGCCGTTGTTGGCGAGTGTCGCGCCCATGCGTGCGAGCTGGGCCACGTTCACGCCGACGGAACACTGCTTGGTGTAGACATCCACTGACTCAAACGGATCGGCATAGATGCGATCGTATTTGGCCAGCAACATCGAGAGCGCTTTGTTTCCCGTGTTGGTGGCGGCTTCAGACTTGTAGACTTCATCGATGAGCACGAGCTTCTCGCCCGCGACGCGACTGTAGAAGTCGAGGATCTTGTTCCACTTCACATCCGCAGTCTTGCCGGAGATCAAGCTCACCGTCGAAATCGCTCCGGCATTCACGTAGGGGTTGCCGGTGTGCGTGGGCATATCGGCCACGGCAAACACGGAGTTGAATGCACGACCGGTCGGTTCGTTGCCGACCTTTTCAAATACTTTCTGTTCCCCAAGCTCTTCCATAGCCAACGCCTGCGAGAAGACTTTCGAGATCGACTGGATCGAAAACGAGTACTTGATGTCGCCCATTGTCAGCACCTGGTTGTCAGTGGTGACTATCGCGATTCCGAAAAGCTTTGAGTCAACCTGGGCCAGGTAAGGAATGTAATCAGCGTTCTTTCCACCGGTGTCGCTCTTGAACTTCTCGTATGCTTCCTTAACCACTGCTTCGGCTTGTGCCCTGCTGGGCGCCACTGGACTCGTCTTTTGACCCAGGGCTGACAAGGGCGCCATTGCGAATGTCAGCACCATAAACAGTGCGACGAGCATTCTTGTTTGCATCCTCTTTCTCAACATAGATTCTTTCTCCTCTTGCTGGACCACGTGGTCCTACCTGCTCAATATGCGAACGTCTTGGAAAAGTTGTACCTAAAGGAAAACTGGATGCGAAAATCGTCAGACTTGAAACCATCAAGGAAGTTTTCGCGTCGTCCCCACTGAAACTCGCCACCGAGCATCACGTTGTCAGTCGGATAAAAGAGCAGGTTGCCGAGACCGTAATGACCGCGGTGGTACGCATTCGCGGCTTGCCCGTTGGAGTTGTCGATGTCCATAAACGAGTAACCGATGGCGGTGCTGAAACGTTTGTTCCAGTTGTGATCGAGAAAGGCGACCATGCTCCACATCGGCAGAGCAACACCTTTAATTGGGCGGCGCGGATCTCCCCCCGGAGTGAGTTCGATACCGACGTCGACCGGTGCGTCGTTCATGTAGTTTTGAATGCCCTGTCCAAACACGAACGCGAACCTGCCAGTGTCGTTCGGCGTAAACTTGAGGTTTGACGTCAGGTTTATGCCTGCTCCAACTTCCGTGCCGCCCAAATCGAACGCGTCATTAGTCGTATCCACCCACTTGATCCGCCTGAGCATTCCGGCTGCCTGGAAGTAGCCCCAGTCTCTCGTGAAGCGCACGTTGCCTGAGAGGTCCGGGAGATCAAACTTGGGCTTGATACCTTGCAGCTCGATGCGGTCTTGAAACACTCCCTGATCGCCACTTGCTCCGGGACGTTCGACAGCGATCGTCACTGCGTTGCGTCCTTTCAACGGCATCCAGCGAAACTGTAGATTGCGGAAAAAGACCATGCCGTTTGGTCCCCAGTACTCGAGCGAGTTCGGGAAGACGTCGATGTCCATGAATGGACTCCACGTTTGGCCCGCGCCGAATTGGCCCAACTCACCATAAGCATGGCGGAGACGGAAAGTGGTTTGCCCTGCGTCGACACCCGTGCCGAATAGTTCGAACTCAAACTGGGTTTTCAGCTCGCCGTACTTCGTGGGTGTTGTTGACTTAACTCCTAAGCGGCTTTGCCTGACTCCGAAATAAGTCTTTCCATTCGGCGCGAATTCGTTAGGAAACGACGGCAGCTTGGTGGGCCGTATAACGTCAAACCAATCCGGATGGTTTTGTTTGAACTGGTAGCCCGCGTCGAGCATGGCGAAACCATAGATCGTAAAAGTGCTCTCGCCTTTGTTGTCCTGTGGTTTGGCGGACTCAGTTGAAGGTGTCTCCGCTGGTGTAGCCGGCTCCGAATACGTCGCTTCGACTATTGCCGGAGTCGCGCTCTTCTTTGTTTCGATCGCGTCGATTTGTCCTTTTAGTTCGACGACGGTCTGCTCGAGTTGTTGTAAACGCTGCTTTAGTTGATCGACTTCTGATGTTGGTTTTGTAGTTTCCTGAGTCTGTGCGGTTTGTGCAGTTGCGCTACTCGGGAAAAAGAGCAGAGCTGCTGCGAGCGCTAAAGTAAGACCTGCGTAAGTTTTCCAGTTCAGGGGATTCGTCATATTCATGCGCGCCGTCCTCCAATATCTGTTTTGGGGCGGAGTTCTAGTCTGGCTTTGAAAATGTAGTGAGGAGCGGAAACGTCCGTAACTGGCAAAACTTACAGGTGTTCAAAACAACCCGCGCTCATAGACTGGACGCACGTTTTATGAATCACATTGCGGCCCCACAATCTGATTACGAGTTGACGCAGTCGATCGGGAGCGGCGTCGTCTCCGGCATCGGGGTTTTGTATCAACGGCACCGGCCGCTGGTGTTTTCGATATGCCTGCGGATGACGGGGAATGTTAGTGCGGCCGAGGATCTGACACAGGAGGTCTTCATTCAGCTTCTTCGGAAGGTTGGATCGTTTCGTGGTGAAAGCCGGTTTTCGAGTTGGCTATATCGATTTACCACCAATCATGTGCTGATGCACTTTCGGAAGGTCGTACGCAGGAGCGAGCGGTTTCCTTACCTTGAGGATGAGTTTGTTACCAGTGTGGGGCCGAGGATCTCTATTGGAGCACAGCTCCTGGATCGCATTGCGCTCGACGCCGCAGTTGCGAAGTTGCCGTCGGGATGTCGTTCAGTTTTTCTGAAGTTTGAGATCGAAGGTTACAACCACGAGGAGATAGCGGCAATCTTTGGCTGCTCGGTGGGAAACTCCAAGTCACAACTTCACAAAGCCCGCCGCAAGTTGAGAAAGCTACTTTAGTCACAGATAAACGCAGATCTGTGTAAATCGATTTACACAGATCCGCGTCATCTGCGGTTCAAACAACACACAATCAAGAGTTCAACCTTTCGCCGGCGGTGGATACTTCTTGAAGAGTTTTGCCATCGCCTTATTTATATTTTTCTCCACCTTCGCCGGATCCTTGCCCGAGCCCAGCGTCTTGCTCGCTGCGCCGCGCCAGACCTGCTTCTTCGTTCCGACGTCGTACATGTCGACGTTCAGCGTTCCGATATTGATTGTCTGGCTGGTAGTTGTCGTCGTCGACATTCCTCCCCAGCCGCCCCAACCACCCCAGCCCCAGTAGTCGCCGCCGGTGCTGTAGGAGTTCCACTGTTTTTCCTGATTAACGGCAGCCTGGTATGTAACATAAAGGTCCGGATTTTCTTCAGTCTTTGCCAATCCCTTCGTCGCCAGTTGGGTATCGATGGCGCGCTTGATCTGATCGTCAAGGATCGAGTTTGGATACTGGGCATTTGGCACCTGGACCCATTTGTAAGTCTTGTACTTCGAGAAATCCGTGCCTTGCATGAAGTTGTACTTAATGTCCTGCGCGGAGGCAGTCACACACCATACGACTAGCAATCCGACTATCGCTGCTGCTTGAGCAACTTTACTGGTCCTCATTACACACACCTTCCTTCCATCCTGATGTTTGCCGGAAATTCTAGGGGCGCCGGGAATAGCAGATAACTGTCACTTTTGACAGGCGAGATTCACGAACGAAACATGGCACAAAATAGACGACTTCGGGAGGTCGTCGAATGATCCGGAATGAAGTACAACGAAAACTCCGCCGCGCAGCTTTGCTCATCTGTCTTAACTTTCTTCTCGTGCTGACCGCGCTGGCGAAGAATGTCGACGATGTTGTCGTGCTGAAAAATGGCGATCGAATGACGGGGGAAATAAAGGGCCTGCAAAGCGGGGAGCTCAGAATCAAATCCGACTACATGGCTGAAGCGGTCCGGCTCGATTGGTCCAAGGTCGAGAGGATCGAAAGCAAATCAACCTTCATGATCTGGTTGGTGGACGGCAAGCTGGTGACTGACGTTATGCGTTTGCTGCCTACAAACTCGAGCGAGGTCCCTAACTTCGTCATCGGTTCTTCGATCAGAGTTCCGCAGCTCGACGTGATTCGCATCACACCCGCTGACAGGCAATTCTGGAAACGGCTGGAAGGCTCGATCGACTTTGGCTTCAGCTTTACCAGCGGCAACGATCAGTATCAAACTCAGCTCGCCGCAACCACGACTTATCGAACCGGAGATCACTCATTTACCGCGTCAGTCGACTCAGCTCTCAGCGGACAAACCGAAGGCACCAGCCTCACTCGCAATCAATTCACTTTCGATTATCGAAAACAGTTGAGTCAACGCTGGTACGTGGGCGGACTCTTCGATCTGCTCCACAGCGACCAGCAAAGTTTGAATCTCCGCACCACAGTCGGAGGCTTGGCCGGTCGCAAGCTGATACAAACAGAACATACGAGACTTTCAGCCTTTGGCGGCGTTGCCGTTGCGCGCGAAAATTATTCAGAGCTCATTGGCACGCCGAAGAGTACTAACGCCGATGCGATCGCCGGTGCTGACTTCGCCACTTTTCGCTTTAGTCGTACAGATATTCGATCCCGCTTCAGCTTATTTCCCAGTTTGACAACACCAGGACGCATGCGGTTACAGGCAAACTCGGATTTGCGCATCAAGATAGTGAAGGACCTCTGGTGGGGCTTTCACATTTATGAAAACTTTGACAGCAAGCCACCCGTGAGAGCCGACAAAAATGATCTTGGCGTGAGCACGTCGTTGGGTTGGAAATTCTGAAACGTCACGCACCTGTAAATTTTGCCAGTAGGTAGCTTCTGTGCCGCACCATAAGATTGCAAAAGCATTTCAAGACTTTTCACTCGTTCCAACGTCGTGATTTCGCAGGTCCAGCAGTGGCAACATCCAAAGGCGCAAAATGATGAACTTGCAGAAAAGAATGAGTCCATACACGAATGAAAGCTGGACCTGCTTCGACGTAGATCTCGGCGCAATTTCGCACCAGGGCCATGTTAGGGAGAATAATGAAGACAGTTATCTCGTAATGCGATTCGGACGCTCACTCGAGAATCTCTTAACTAATATCGATCCGGATTTGCTCGACCAAAGTCACTTCATGAGCGGGTATGGAATGTTGGTGGCAGACGGCATGGGGGGAATGGCTGGAGGTGAGGTAGCCAGTCGCCTGGCGCTCACAAAACTGATCGAACTGATTATCGATACGTCTGACTGGACTTTGGCGCTCAATCGCCAGCGGGACGTCACGACTGTTCTTGAACGAATGACAGAACGGTTTTTTGACATAGATGACGTCTTGAGAAAAGAAGCCAACAACGATCAGACACTGCGAGGCATGGGCACGACCCTGACTGTTGCCGGCGCGATGGGAAATGATTTGATCATAGGACACGTCGGTGATTCCCGCGCTTATCTTTTGCGGGGAGATAGCTTCCAGCAACTGACGACCGACCACACGCTCGCGCAGGCGTTGATCGATGCCGGCGTTGCGAGTCGCGACGACCCTGCCTCACGATCGATGCGACACGTCCTGACCGCCGCCGTGGGGTCACTTGGAGAACAAGTCGATCCCCAGGTGCAACGCTTGAAGTTGTCTGTGGGAGATCAGTTGCTACTCTGCACGGACGGACTGACCGAGATAGTCGACGATGAAATCATCGCCCAGGTCGTTCGCGAATCAGATTCCGCGCAGAATGCCTGTCAGGCTCTGGTCGATCTGGCGCTTGCGTCTGGCGGCCCTGACAACATCACCATAGTCATAGCCCACTTCATTTCTCTCGATATCCGCGAGTAACCAGAACACTGTAAGAATTGACAGTATTACTCGCCAATAAGCGCCACTAACATGCGTACCGACAAGTCAAACCAAGGGCTGGCCACCTCTGTCTTGTGAGACGAACTGCGTGGCTCGAAGAAAGAAGGTTGACTCAGTCTTGAGCAACGAAAGGAGCATACAATGGAAATTCGCGGGAATAGACTAACGGGGCTAATTGTAGTCGCCTTCATTCTTGTTTTGACGAGTGCAGGGAATGCCTTCGCCAAAGAATTGACGACCACGCCTCAGGATCAACAAACACGAACCATACCTGACGGAGAAAAGGTGAAGAAATTCAAGGGGATCGTCGTCAAACGAGAACCTGATTCGTTCACGATGTCAGACACGATGGGTGGGCCGCTAACAGCCGTTGTCCTCACGGCTGATACTGAAGTTAAGAGTCACAAAAAAGGAGTATTTCGCGGCTCTAAAGAGTACGGAGCGAGCTATATACTGCGCGGCCTGCGTCTCGAGGTCGACGGTGTGGGAAACTCCGCGGGGCAATTAGTCGCGGAGAAGATTCGCTTCGACGAACAGGATCTCAGATCGGCCCAGGCCCTCAAGTCAACGGTCGATCCGATCGAAGCGGAGATGAACGAAAAATTCAAGCAGCAAAAGGCCGAATCGGAACGACTCGCCGGTCAGATCGAGGAGAACCGGGCCCTGACCGCGCAAGCGCAAGCGTCAGCGGATGCCGCCGCGGACGCAGCTAAAAAAGCCCAACAGACGGCAGACTACGCCAACAATCGCATCAACGGGCTGGACGATTTCGATACCTTAAAGACAATCACTGTTAACTTCGCCACTGGCAGTGCTTCCCTGGGACCAAAGGCCAAAGCAACGATTGACGAAGCCGCTGCCTGGGTAAAGACTCAGAACACTAAAGGATGGGTGATGGCCGTCATCGGCTATGCGGATACAACCGGTAACTCACAACGCAACATCGACCTGAGTGAACGACGCGCTAACGCCGTCATTTACTACATCGTGAGCAAGTACAAGATGCCGCTGAACCGCCTGGTCCAACCGTTTGGTTATGGCCAGTTGGAAGCGGTAGCGGATAACACGACCAAGGCCGGTCGCGCTAAGAACCGCCGTGTCGAGATCAGACTGATGATCAACAAGGGCATCGCGGGAACAGTTTCCGGTGGGCAATGAATTGGAGACGGCAGAGTGTTGTAAACGAGTGGAACACTTGTCATCTCAATCAGGCCGGGGTAAGGGCTCCCCGGCCTTTTTTTTTCTACTGACTGACGAAGTTATAGACGATCACGCCGGTCACTTCCGAAAAGCGCTATCAAGCAAGGTAAGTCTGGGCGCCGAGTCCGCGAAGCGGACGGCAGAGTAAAGCCTGGGGCGCAAGCCCCAGGTAAAGAATATAAGAAAGGGCGACCGAGCCCGCGAAGCGGGCGACAGCGCTGTCGCCCGCTCCGCGGGCTCGGTCCATATTTTCTTGTATTCGATCCTGGGGCTTGCGCCCCAGGCTTTATTCTGCCGTCCGCTTCGCGGACTCGGCGCCCATTTCAAGTGAACCATAAAGTACGCCACGTAACGCTCCTACAGTTTTGCTATAGTTGATCCATATGAGTGAGGATAAACCCGAATGACAGCGAACCGTGTTCTGTCAGCAATCTGTGTGAGCATTCTCGTAACGACTGCCATCATTGCCCAAAACGGACAAAAAATCACCAAAATCGAGACCGAAGGTCTGCAAACTTTAACTGCTGAAACGGTCATCGCCACCAGTGGCTTGAAAATTGGTGACACGTTTTCCGCAGAAGCAATTGACGCAGCGGCTGAGCGCTTGCTGAACAGCGGTCTATTCAAAAAAGTCGGAGCTCGCACACGAAACGCGGGCGCCAACGTGACGATCATCTTTCAGCTTGAAGAAGTCAAAGGTCAATCGGCACCAGTCGTCTTCGATAACTTCATCTGGTTCTCCGACGAG
>Ga0207676_10003411_pt1 | contig 11237 bp, 10 predicted proteins | sample KBSSwiS72_FD_184307 | JGI IMG/M metagenome (GOLD analysis project Ga0207676, IMG submission 184307) | Switchgrass rhizosphere microbial communities from Kellogg Biological Station, Michigan, USA - KBS Switchgrass S7-2 (SPAdes) (version 2) | ecosystem: Host-associated > Plants > Roots >... | reverse complement strand
TTCGTCTTCATCCGGGTTAATCTGAGTCCTTGTCAGACCTGTGGCCTCAAAGAGCCACATGTATTCCGTCGTGAACCCAGGCGTCGTCCAGAAGGCAGCACGCTGAACGACATGGGCGGCGTGGTATCCGGTTTCTTCCTCAAGCTCGCGTCGAGCGGCATCCAACGGATCTTCGCCGGGATCGAGCCCGCCTGCCGGGATTTCAAGCAGTTCGCCGCCCGTGGCATGGCGGTACTGCCGTACAAGAAGCACTTCGCTATCGGACGGTTTCGCGACAATACAGACGGCCCCGGAATGGACCACGATCTCCCGGGTCGCTTCGTGTCCCGCCGGCTCGATAACGCGATCGACGCGCACCTTGACATGGCCGCCGTTGAAGACAATCTCCTGTTTCAATACTCTTGATTCCGCCATGATCAAAGCTTCTCCAGAACCGCCCTGAGAGCCTTCAAAAATTTATCGATCTGCTTTGTCGTAATCACAAACGGAGGAAGGAACCGCAGAACTGTCTCATGAGTGCAGTTGATGATGAATCCCTGTTCGAGCAGCTGTTTCACGATGTCTTTGCCGGGTACGTTCAAATCCACGGCCAGCATCAAACCTCTTCCACGGACTTCCTTAATGACTGAAAGGCTTCCAAGCTCATCGAGTCGGCCTTTGAAGTACTCGCCGGTCTTGCGGACGTAAGCCAACAGGTCGTCCTCGTCGATAATCTTGAAATATTCGAGGCTTGCCCGGCAGGCCAGTGGACCTCCGCCGAAAGTTGTTCCATGTTCGCCCGCGTTGATCGCAGACGCGACCTTCTCTTTCAGCAGGACCGCGCCCAGGGGAATGCCCAGCCCCAGAGGTTTCGCGCTCGCGATCAGGTCCGGCAAAAGGTCTTTTTCGTTCTGTCCGATAAATTGATGGAACGCAAACCATTCTCCCGTACGCCCCAACCCACATTGAATTTCGTCGGCAATCAGCAGGGCTCCGCGTTCGGAAGTAAGAGTCCGCGCTGCCCGATAGAATGATTCAGAGATCGGACGGACTCCACCTTCCCCCTGAACGGTCTCGATGAGCACCGCGCAGACATCATCAGTAAGCTTCCGCTCCAGGTCTTCGGCATCATTGAAAACGACGAATTCAAATCCGGGCAACAAGGGTTCGAACGGTTCCCTGTATTTTGCGGTAGACGTCGCCGATAAAGCGCCGAACGTTCGTCCGTGAAACGAATTTTCAAGTGCGAGAATTCGGAACTTTCTTTTGTTGCCCGTGTTCCCGGCTCGTCCTCCCCACGCGCGTGCAAACTTCAGGCATGCTTCGATGGCTTCGGTTCCGCTGTTGCAGAAGAACGCGCGGTCCAGTCCGGAGATCGTGCACAGTTTCTCCGCCAGACGACCCTGGAACTCATGGTAGAAGAGGTTCGAAATGTGCAGGGGGCGCTTGATCTGCTTGCGCAGCATCTGCTTTATGCCGGGATGGTTGTAGCCCAGAGCATTCACGCCGATACCTGCCAGAAGGTCCAGATACCGTTTTCCGGAACGGTCAATCAGGATGGAGCCACTTCCGCGTTCGATCAAAACATCGTAGCGTGCATAGGTTCCCAGGACGTACTTGCGTTCAAGCTCTTTTACGTGGGTTAGTTGCATGAATCGAAAAGATTAGCATATCCTCGGAACTCACTTCGACCCCGGTGGGATATCAGGAGGGACTCATGTTGAAAGAATTCAAGGCATTCGCAATGCGAGGCAACGTGTTGGATCTCGCAGTCGGCGTCATCATTGGTGCCGCGTTCGGTGCCGTGGTGACGTCTCTGGTCGGAGACATCATCATGCCTCCGATCGGAATGGTGATGGGTAAGGTCGATTTCAAGGATCTGTATTTTGCCCTCGACGGGAAGGTTTACGAGAGTCTGGACGCCGCGAAGAAGATGGGTGCCCCGGTCATTGCCTACGGGAATTTCATCAACACGATCGTCAACTTCCTGATCGTTGCGTTTGCAGTTTTTCTTCTGGTGAAGCAGGTGAATCGTTTTAGTAAACCGGCCGTGGTACCTCCCGGTCCACCGACTACCAAGGAATGCCAGTTTTGCAGCATGACCATCCCCATCAAGGCCACCCGGTGCCCGGAATGCACATCGGACCTCAAGATGGCTTGAACGTTTTCCGGGATCGCAACGCAAATCTCCAAATACTTAAATGGGAAGGACGAAAAAGATGATTCGAACTGTCAAAGCTGTGTCCGCGACTCTCGGCTGCATGTTCTTTCTCGCCAGCCTTGCCCTAGCGCAGGCTCCCGCACCCGCTCCGGCAGCGCCTCCGCCTCCGGCGCGCGAATATTCCGGGAGTTTCGGAGGCGGCATCACGCTGACCGGCGGCAATACGGATACAAGAAGCTATAATCTCGCGTTCAATCATATTCATGAACGCACAAGGAACACGGACAAGATCACGGCACTCTATCTTCGTGGAGAGCAGAACGATGTTCTGACCCTCGATCGCGCATCCGTCATTTTTCGTGATGAATACAAGTTGTCCAAACGGGTCTTCCTGTTTGGTGAAGTCAGCTACCTTCACGATCCATTCCGGGACATTAACTATTATGTCGCGCCGGTGGGTGGACTCGGTTACAAGTTCGTGGATAACGACCGCACTAAGCTGCAATTCAGTGGGGGCGTCGGAGGAACCTGGGAGAGAAATTCCTATGTTCCTGTGAAGAGCTCCGGGGCCATAAACGCCGGGCAAAATTTCTCGCAGAAGATTTCCACGTCGTCGGAGTTTACCGAGACTGTCGTCGCCGTTTGGAATATGGACGATTATTCGGATTCCTTGACAGGTTTTGCCGCAGGGCTCACGACATCCATCAGCAAACAATTCGAATTGAAAGTGGAATTTCGAGACAGCTATAAAAACAAGCCTCCCAATTCCACCATCAAGAAGAATGACACTGCACTCGTGATCACGTTCCTTTTGAAATACTGAGTTCAGTCCCTCCGCAACAGATCGATCAATCGTTGGCGTGATGCCTGGAGTCCTTTGTAGGTCGCGACGGATTCGGGCATCGTCTCGAGTGCGCGCGAGAGGCCAGAGGCGAAAGCCGGTTCGAGAACCAGGCGGCTCAGCGGTTCGATAATGAGCCGAATGCCAAACAGAATGCCGCAGGTTCGTGGCAGTGCAACCAGCGACTGGTATTCGACGCGAAGCCAGACGTCGTTCAAATCCACGGACGCGTCCAGGCGGGGCAATCGTCGATTTGGATGCTGGTTCAGTTCCTGCGTTCGGCTCAATCCCCAGTTGATCCGTTCCCACGAAATGCCGGGCTTCATGCGGGCAAGGAACTGCTTCACCGGGCTTGCGAATTGCGCGTTGAATGTCGGGACGGGGTTATGAATTTCATCCAGCGGGTGTCCTACCTTCTCTTCAAAGCTCCACGACGACGGAAAGCAGACGCATCCGCCAACGAGTTCCGGCTGAGAGTCTTCAACAGTGCGAAGAATCAGCAGGTCCGGTTCCCACGCGCGGCCGAGCGAGATACAGCGGTCGATTGGAGTGGAAGGACCGGACACGATAATTTCGAGACTTCGCGCAAGATCGACGACCTCATTAAGAATGGGTTCGCCTGCTGGAAGAACCGCAGCGCATTCTCTGGCATCGTGGTCCAGCCATTTCCGGCGTTCGGCGAGAATGGCGCCGCTCGATGTATTTGCGAAGAATTCGCGAATGTCACCACGGCGAAATCGCATGTGAAACGCAAAGCCGCCGGGCGGAAACATATCGTCGATTGTGTACGGAAGATCCCGAAGATTCACGGGGCGCTCACCAGGCTAAATGTCTGAAGCGAGTCTGACCGGTCCGTTCCAGTTTTGCAAGGCAGCATCCTTCTCATTGTTTTTGAAAAACCGGCAGCGGCGAAGTATAGTGCATCATCATGAAACGCAGAGAATTCCTAACAAGTGTCGCAGCACCGCTGGCAATGATGCCCCTGGCTTCCCGTCTGTCCGCGCAGGGAGCGCAAACTCCTCCTGCCGCATCCAAGCCGGTACGCCTGAAGCAGAGCGTCATGAGTTCGGTATGGGGGAACTCTACTCCCATGTTTGAAGACAAGTGCAAGGTGCTTGCGCGAATCGGGTTCAAAGGTATCGATCTTCCCACCGCAGCGCAGATTCCGATCATGAAGCAGTACGGTCTGTCACCGACCATGATGACGGGAACCGGCACGACCATGCAGAACGGTTTCATCCGAAAAGAGATGCACGACATGATCGAAGCCGAGTGTCGCAAAGGTATCGATCAGATGGCCAGCCTCGGTTGCCCAATCTTGATCGGCTTCGCCGGAGAGCGCCGCGGAATGTCGTATGAAGAAGCAGCCGACAACACCGTTGCGATATTCAACCGGGTCAAGGGCTACGCCGAACAGAAGAAGGTGATGCTCACGATTGAAATCACGAACTCCAAGGTTGTCGCAGACCAGCGGGTGGACCAGACCTTCAATCACGTGGCCTGGGGATTCGATGTGTGCAAGAGAGTCAATTCCCCCTACATCCGAATCGTCTACGATATCTACCACGTTCAAATCGCCGACGGCGACGTAGTCCGCGGACTCCGGGAAAACATGGACAAGATTGCCCACTTCCACGTTGCCGGTGTGCCTGGACGGAACGAAATCGACGAAACCCAGGAACTCAATTATCGTTTTATCGCGCAGGCAATTGTCGATACCGGCTATACCGGATACATCGCCCATGAGTACAGGCCGAGCACGGGTAAGGATCCGATCGAGGATCTGGAAAAAGCTTTCGCGATACTGAACGTGTAGCCGGCCAATTCCGGCTGCTTCTTTGCCACCATAGCCTTCATGCCGAGCATCGTTCGCGGAACATGTCATGCGATTCTGGCCTACGACATCGCATTCTCTGTCGATCTGAACGAAGCGGAGCGACGCATCAAAGACGTCAAGCAGCGTGAAACAATCAAGCATACGCGCCGCGCGCCCCAATATTTCCAGTATCAACCGCCGCCTCTGCGCATCACACATGAGGTGCGAAGCCTTTCCATCGGCAATTTCCATACGAATCCCGGCGTGGATGTCATTCTTTACGATTTCGGCGGCGCTTCGGTCGTTTACAACATTCCGCTGGCCGGTCCGCTTTCGAACCTGCTCGCGCTGAGTCACGACCTGTACGAAAATTCGACTCTTCTTGAAGACTCCCGGCGGCGGGTGGAACAAATCCTGGCTGTTATCGACGGAGCCGTTTCCAAGCCGAGTGTTTCAAACTTCGTGGAAGACTACGTCATTTACCAGATCGACGGTTTGAGCCCGACGATTTCCGTGACGGAAATCGTTGCCGACTACCGGCAGACGCTGGCGCAGACTCTTCGGGCGGAAACCCGCGAGCTTTCCGAGGGGGAAGTCACCGATGCCATGTCTCGCCGGATTTCGTTTGGCAGGGATGATGTGACGGTAGTCGATTGGAATTCGGCGATCGTGATCGATCCGGAAGCGGAAGACATCCTCGCGATCCTGGAGTTTGCAAACGTGGAATTGATGGAAATGCGGAATCTGGATTACCGTCTCGATAACGCCCTGACTCTGGCCTATGAAACGCTCTCAAAGCGTCCCTGGGGCCGATTTCCGTTTGGTGCGGATCCGGCTCAATTGCAGCGCGTCGCGCAATGGCAGGTCGATTCCGCGATTCTGTTCGAAGGCGTGAACAACGCGCTCAAGCTTGTGGGCGATCAGTACCTGGCGCGTCTCTATCGAGCGGCAACCGATCGATTTCATATGGTGGAGTGGGACGCAACCATCATTCGCAAGCTGGAGACCCTGGATGGAATCTACGGCAAAATCTCCGATATGGTGACGGCACGCCGCATGGAACTGCTGGAGTGGATTGTCATTGTACTGATCGCCGTGGAAATCGTCATGCCATTCTTCGGCCGTCTCTTTGGGCATTGAGCAATTTTTTCAAAGGGGGGACTTTGCAAAGATAGAGGGTTGCTCTTCTTAAGTCATGTCTCATCGCCGCCTCTGTTGTGACGCTGGTTGGGTTTATCGGAATCGTCGATGTTCATGAAACGATTCCCGGTAGTCACCTGCTGGATTGGTTAACACTTCCGCTGCTCTAGGGTGGCTTTGCTCTGGGCATATTGAAAAGTGATCTTGCCGCCTGGCTGGCAATTGGTGCGGGATTTGCATGGTGGTCCCAGTTTAAGAAATCGATTTTCAGATTTGTTCGATAATTTCGCTTTTATTCAAACCTGGCCGCTACCGGACTTTGCATCTGCTATAGGCGAGGTTACAGACAGAGCTGTTCACATCGGATTGCGGAACCCTGGAGGTGTCGAAGACAAACTGCCCTCCTGAGTCAGGAGGGCAGCGTCATCGCGTTCTTTGCGATGACGCGAGGGGTGGTTCCACAAACGAAATCTTTCAGAATGCATTCTTAAAGAGTCCGGCTCTGGAACCACCCCCCGCACGATCTCGACTGCTGTCTCGATCGTGCTGCCCTCCTGACTCAGGAGGGCAATTCGATTGCATTCACCGTTATCCATATCCTCTGCTGAAAAGCTTGGACAGCAGTGGTCACCGACCCAGCCTGGAGATCCCGTCGCGGACCGGACAATTTCGTGACAATTTCCATTCACTTTGCGATCTAGAATGACGCCGTGAACCAGAGCGATACTCGCAGGCGCCATCGTCGGATCTTCCTCCTCGTCCTGGCGATTCTCATTCCAGCCGCTGTCCTGATCACACTGGCGGTGCGTGTCGTCCGACAGGAAACGGAGCTGGGAGAGAGAAAGGCCGCCGAAGAACGCCGTGACGCACTCGACCAGCTGCGTCGCGAGCTTTCCGCACGGCTGCAGGCCATCAAGCTCCAGGAAGTGAACCGGCTAATCGGCGAATCCGGTCCCAGCATTCCGGCGGACTCGCCGATCGTCTTTGTCATACCTTTCGGTGAGGACCGCATGGTCCTGCCATGGGAAAAGAATCTGTCGTCCCCCGAGCCCGGACCAGACTTCACAAGACATCAGCTGGAAGGCGAATCTTTCGAATTTCGCTCGAACGACGCTGCGCACGCAATCACGGCCTATACCGAGGCGCTTAGCGCAGCCCATACGCCAACAGAAAAGTGCGAAGCGCAGTTGTGGCTTGGCCGTGCGTTTTCAAAAGCCGCGATGTTGAAGGAAGCCGCAACGACTTACCATGCGATGTTGGAAAAGTGTAATGCCGTTACCGATGATGACGGAATTCTGCTGGGTCTCTACGCCGCAGAGCGTCTCATCACAGGCGGACAGGAAGTCACGGCTGCCGGTGAATTCGTAATCCATCGAGTGAACGTCACGCATTGGCGACCTCCCAGCGAAGCTTATCTGTTGCGATCGCTGGTGGACTCTGTGTCGGGTGACGATAAGCAACAGGCCAGCCTGAAGCTATCGACCGAAATCCACGATATGGAACAGCTCTTAGCCTTGGCCAACGACGGCCAGGATCGTTTGTCCAGGCTCAAAGTCGCCTTTCGTTCGGCTCCCGGAGACCTTTCATGGATTGGATACGGCGACGATCCGTGGCTTCTTACGGTCGTATCGCCCACGCCATTTGCAGCGCCCGTGGTGATGGCTGTTTCGTCCGCCCGAGTCGTTCCGGCAGGGGCAACGCTTACTGCACAGCGTACGGACAATACGATCCCGCTTGGCGAAGGGTTTGTTGACGTTCAGGTGCGGTGGCCTGCCGGCCGTTTTGTTCCTCCGCGCGGAGTGCCGGGAGTTCTCTATGCCGCCGTTTTGATCCTGACGATTGCCGCAACACTGCTTGCCGCATACCTGCTCTTGCGCGACGTGAATCGAGAGGTTCAAATGGCCGAGATGCGGTCGCACTTTGTTGCGAGCGTGTCGCACGAATTGAAAACGCCGCTCACGGCGATTCGCATGTTCGCAGAAACCCTCGTGATGGGTCGCGCCGGGGGAGAGCAGCAAACCTCCGAATACCTCCGAACGATTGTTAACGAAAGCGAGCGGCTTTCACGTCTCGTGGACAACGTGCTCGATTTTTCCAGGATCGAGCAGGGAAGCAAGATTTACCGTATGCAACCCACATGTCTGACAGATGTTGTACGGTCTGCGGCCCGAACCATGCAGTATCCGCTGTCGCAACTCGGTTTCACGTTGACGATAATAATTGACGAGAACATTCCGTCGATTCAGGCAAACGCGGACGCCCTGGAGCAGGCGATCCTGAATCTTCTCGCAAACGCCATGAAGTACTCGGGAAGCGCGCGTGAGATTGAAATGCGCGCGGGCCGCAACGGGAAGGAAGTGTTTATTGACATCGTTGACCATGGTCTCGGAATTTCACGTGAAGACCAGTCTCGGATTTTCGAAAAATTCTACCGCGTGAGATCAGCAGAGACGGATCCCATCGCGGGAACGGGTCTCGGCCTGACGCTCGCGCTTCACATTATCGAAGCGCACAAAGGCCAGGTGCGCGTAACGAGCGAAGTGGGACATGGCAGTACATTTTCCGTCCGAATTCCCATGCAGGAGCCGATATGACGAAAGTTCTTATTGTGGAAGATGACCCCGCAATTCTCCGGGGCCTGGCCGATAATTTGAGATTTGAGAAATACGACGTACTGACGGCCACCGATGGGGAAGGCGGCTACAAACTACAGCACACCCAGAGTCCGGATCTCATTGTGCTCGACCTCATGCTCCCGCGGATGACCGGGCTGGAGTTGTGCCGTAAATTGCGCACCGAAGGTCAGCAGGTTCCGATCCTGATGTTGACTGCCCGCGGTGAGGAGGCCGATCGCGTTGTCGGCCTGGATCTCGGTGCGGACGACTACGTCACAAAGCCTTTCTCGGTCATGGAGCTGCTGGCGCGGATTCGTGCGCTCCTGCGGAGGACGAATTCTTCGAAAAGTCTTCCGAACGACCTGAACTTCGGGGACGTCGAAATCGATTTTTTACGGTACGTTGCCCGGCGCCGGGGCAAGCCGGTTGAAATGACACGCAAGGAATTCGCGATTCTTCGTCTGCTCGGGAGCCGCACCGGCGAAGTCGTCACCCGCGATGAACTGTTGAACGAAGTCTGGGGCGTCGAGTCTTACCCGGTCACGCGTACCGTGGACAACCACATCGCCGGGCTTCGGGCCAAGCTGGAAGCGGATCCCGCGCGGCCGGTTTACCTCCGAACCGTTCATGGCGTCGGATACCAGTTCGTTCACCCTGAAATTTCATGACAAACCATTTACGGTAACTTTGCAAATGAACGACATCGCCATGAGGATCTTTGCCGTCCCTGCAGCTTATCGTTGCGCCCCAGGGAGGCCGTTATGACTGGAAGAATAATGCTGGGAGTTCTCCTGGTGCTGGGTTTGTCTCTGTCGGTTCTTTCGCAGAACGCGCAGGAAATTTACCAGCGCGGCCTGGTTCAGGAGCAGGCTGCCGGACAATTGCCGCAGGCGATCGAGCTTTATCTAAATGCTGCGAAGGAAGCCGGCAAGGATCGTACGCTGGCAGCGAAAGCGCTGATCCACGCGGCGGGTGCTCGGGAAAAACTGGGTCAGCCCGAAGCCGCGGATTTGTATTCCGAAGTGCTTCGCTCGTATCCGGAACAGCGCGAACAGGCACAGATGGCGCAAATGCGGCTTGCCGCGTTGACTCAGAAATCGCCCGCAACATCGCAGGGAACTGTCAGACCGTCCGGAACAGATGTGTCGGCGGTTGCGGCCCCATTATTTGAGGAATACTGCAACCGGTGCCACAGCCAATCCAGGCAATCCCCGGCCGGAGGACTCACACTGGATACTTTGAACACAAAGAATGTCGGCGAGAACACCGCCGTCTGGGAAAACGTATTACGAAGACTCCGTGCGCGGCGAGATCCTCCCTCCGGGCTTCCGCGGCCGGACCAGGCTGCCTTCCAGTCTGTTGTTTCCAGACTGGAGGCAGCCCTCGATCAGGCGTATCCGGCCAATAGCTCCTTGATGGCAGACCGGGTGTCGGACGAAGAACTGGCCACGCGCATGGCGACGTTTATTTGGGGCACTGCTCCGGATGCCCCGCTTCTTGATGATGCGCGACAAGGCAGGCTACATGACCCCGCCGTCGTGGACCGGCAGGTGAAACGCATGCTTCAGGATCCCAAATCGATAACTCTTGTGAATGGATTTTTCGAGCCGAAGTTTTCTCTCGATACCCTTTTTAACAGCAAGCCCGACCCAGCCACTTTTCCGCAGTTCGATTTGTCACTGGTCCTGTCGATGAGAGCTGAGACGAGAATGTTCCTTGAAAGCCAGCTTCGTGAAGATCATGGCGCATTGGAATTGTGGACTGCGAACTATTCGTTCCTGAATGAACCGCTGGCGCGGCACTACGGAATATCAAATGTCTACGGAACGGACTTGCGGCGAGTAACACTGCCCGATAACAATCGCGCGGGACTTCTCGGTCAGGGCAGCGTGCTTTTGCTGACGTCGCAATCTGGCCGAACCTCACCAGTCAGGCGAGGAGTATGGGTCCTGAGAAATATTTTCGGTATGACAGCGCCAGATCCGCCGCCCAATGTTCCGGAGTTGCGGATTCCCGCGGGTACTCCACCGCATACCATGCGTGAATTGATGGCGGCGCACGAGGCGAATCCTGCCTGCGCCAACTGCCATGCGATTTTCGACCCGCTCGGTCTCGCCCTGGAAAATTTCGATGGGGTCGGACAATGGCGAAATCTTGATCGAGGAGTTATGATCGACGCCGCCGGCACCTTACCGGACGGCAGCGGGTTCAACGGACCAGCCGAATTCCGGACCGGGCTGCTGAAGTTTCGTGACGCGTATTATTCCAGCATGACGCAGCAGCTTCTTGGATACGCGCTTGGCCGCAAGGGTCGATCCTGGCGGCTCTATGATTACGAGATGCCTTCGGTCCGCGCTATTTTGAAGGCATCCGCCGCGAACGACTACCGCTGGTCTTCGATTATTTCTGGAATCGTGAAAAGCGCGCCATTCCAGATGAAAAATATCGTTCCATAAAAGGGAACGTTCTGGCTGCTTGCGGCGTCTACCTGTCGAATAAGGAGTCAAGGATCGGGAGGTCCCCTGAAACGCGCATTCGCCCTGTTGCTGCTCTTTGTGACACCACTCGTCGCACAGCAACAACAGTCCACAACCAGAAACCCGCTCGATCAACTTCGCGATCAGGCAAAGGAGGTGTTTGAGCGTGCGGGAATGCCGTTGTCCTCGGAACAGGAGAAAGCCGTTG
>Ga0207676_10003410_pt1 | contig 11238 bp, 14 predicted proteins | sample KBSSwiS72_FD_184307 | JGI IMG/M metagenome (GOLD analysis project Ga0207676, IMG submission 184307) | Switchgrass rhizosphere microbial communities from Kellogg Biological Station, Michigan, USA - KBS Switchgrass S7-2 (SPAdes) (version 2) | ecosystem: Host-associated > Plants > Roots >... | reverse complement strand
GGATTATTATCTGATCTTGAAACATTGCGTAAATAACCTTCCGTGATAAGATTTCTCGTTACAATGGTTGTCGGTCTGATAATTTTTTGTTCAGCGTAACACTTGAAATAATAAGGGTATTGATTTATGTTGACCGTAATACTATCTGTATCTATCTGCTGACTGATGTTTCCTGAAATAATATTTGTGTAATAGCTGTTTTCTTTAAGATTATCGTATTGATGCTTAGCCGATGCATCTGCGAGGTATAACGCCTTTGTAATGTTCGATTGAATTACTTTATCATCGGGGTCAAGTGTGAAGAAATAATGATGAAACATTTTTACATGATCCCGTGCTTCAACGGGAATGTTATCTTTCCGGTCAGCAGCATAAGCTTCTAATGCCTTTCCATTTGCCAGTATAAAAATCTTTTGCTGCGCTTGTGAAACAGTTTTGTTTGCACTGTATAGCGTATATCCCACAATTACAATGCATCCGACAATGAGAACTATCGAAAACATTTTAATATGCCGGAAAGCTGAATCTATATTTTTTGTTTTGCTGAACATTTTAATATTTATTTACCTGAAAGTTTATTCTTCATATAATCCCCTGAGTTATTCTTTCCTTCATTAAAATACCCGCCAGATGCGCCATAACTTGCCATGCTACTTGATACTTTATTATAACCATCCCCTAATGCATCTTTCACCATAGAAGTCCCACCTGAAACCACTGTGCGACTTGAGGTACTCATCAGATTCGTGACCTTATACAATAGTGTGTTACCGCCACCTGCATGAACAATATAATTCGCTACTGAAGGCACAGTAAAGTATCCGACAATTCCAATGATCATAAAAATTAGGTAAGCTGTATCTGTTGTACTAAAGAAAGTATCTCCGTTGGTCGCAATCTGGTGAAGGTCTTCTTTAAGCATGTTCTCCTGGATCTTTCCCATGATGCCTCCGAAAATATTAGCAACCGGGAGCCAAAGAAAAATGTTCAGGTAACGAGCAAGCCAAACGGTAAGCGTATGCTGAAAACCATCAAACACTGCAAGCCCAAAAACAAGAGGCCCTAAAATAGCAAGTACAATAAGATAAAACGTTCGAATTGTATTAATACAAAGTGCTGCAGCTTCAAACAAAACTTTAAGCACTTCGGACATCCATTGTTTGATTGAATTACGGAAGTTGTAAGAAAATTTTGCAAAGGCAAATTTTATATCGTTGCCAATACTCTTCAGCCAACCTTCGCTTTTATCTCCGTAATTATATTTATACCATTTGTCCCTGTCACCTGAACCGGTTGGGCCAACATACATTTGCCAGTATGCAGTCTTCTTAATTTCCTCCTCCTTCATTTTTAATAACTGTGCCACTGCGGCATCAGAATCAGTTACCAATGCCCTGGTTCCGGTAACGGTTGGCTTCATGACACCGTTGATCATAGCTATAACTGAGGGAAAGATCAACACAGCGAAGCCAATAACAAAAGGTCTGAATAGAGGGTAAAAATCAATTGGCTCAGCGTTGGCAATATGCTTCCAAATTCTTGAAGCGATGTACCAGGTAGCGGCAAAACCAGCAATACCCCGACCAACACCGATCAGACGGCTGCATAGAGGCATCATGTCATCATAAAGCTGCTCAAGTACCTCATGCAGACTGCGAATCCTTCCAGCAAATCCTCCTTGCGCAAAACCCAGATGAGGAATCAATAAAATAACTGTTGCTACAATAGCAATCCTAACACACAATTTCATACTCACAATTTTTGCTACCTAATGCTGCTACTACTTTATATTATAAAGCTTTCGCGAGATATCAATGTCCTGCATGTCCTTTTCACGTTGAACAGACAAAACTGCCGTGCCATTATTGAAATCCTGTAAAAAAGAAAATTGATCAACAATTTCATTATATATCCTGTCAATTGCCTGTAATCTCTCGTCATCACTCATTCTTAACTTGCCCGCTGTAATCACCATTGACAATTCATCAAGGCATTTCAAACTTTCGACCAGCAAGTTGCTGAACACCTTACCTATGTATTTAATCTCGTCAGGTGTAAAATTCTTGTCCTCTTTAAATTGATTGAACGCCGCTTTGTATTCTTTTACGATCCTCAACTGATAACTTATTATATCTGCTATCCGTTTGTATTTTTTTACCGCAGGACTCACTTCCAGTAAACCATCAAGAAAGTCTTTATGTAAATCGAAGTTTCCTTCAGATATGTCTTTGATCGTTGTATAGCCCTTATACACAATTTTATATCCCGCATACATATCCTTTAATATCTTTTTGAATTGCATCAGCTTTTCCCAATTTAAAAGAAGTTGCTGTGCTTCCTGGGATTGAGAAAAAGCCACAAGGCTAAAGCATGTGATTATTATTACTGAAATTAACTTTCTCATTGAAGCCCATTTATTTTTTTACTCATAGAGGTTTCGATCTGTTCACTTAACCGTTGCAGTGCCAATACAGAACATTCCTGGCGAAACGATTCGCAGAAAGAATATTTATCCTGCATATCAAAATAGAGCCGATCTATTCGCTTGATCCTTTCATCGTCCATCATTTGCACCTCATCCGAAGTAATGATGAAGTACAATTCATCTACACCTTTCAAACATTCCTCCATCAGATTGTCAAAAACAGCAATGCAATAATCAAGTTCATCCAGATTAAACTGATTGCTTTCCTTAATATTTTTAATCGTTGCGCTGATATTCTTGATAATCCGTACCTGGTACGCAACAATATCTGCAACTCTCGTATAGCTCTTAATTTTCGGATTTACTATTGAAAGCGAACCTATGAAGTCACGATGCAAGTCGAAATCTCCTTTTTTAATATGTTGAATAGCATTCAAACCGGTCTTGGCAATACCGTAACCCTTTTCAAGGTATTCAATATAAACCTTGTTCGCTGCGATTTGATTGAGCAGGTATTGATTTGCGTTTTCTTTTGTTGAGTCCATTCAGCCATAGTTTGCCCCTTACATAAACATGATACAAAGAGCAGCATTACCATAAACAGTTTTCTCATAGTCCATACAATCTTTTAACAGTTTCAATATCTCCTTTTTCTGAAGCACGTTGAAGACTGATCATTTTATTTTGATTATTAAATTCCCGCAGATCGCCAAGATTTTCATTAAGCTGTGAATCAACTTCATTAATAATCTCCAGCCTTTTTGCATCAGTCATTTGAGTAGCAAAAGCATTTATCACTAAAAAAAGCCCATCAATATTCTTTACACTTTCATCCATAATACCGTTGAATACGTTCTGCATATAGTCCAATTCATCAGGAGTAAAATTTTCATCTTGTTTGAACAATGCCCAGGCAGCCCTGTATTCATCTACTAATTGAAGTTGCTTCGCTATAATATCTTTCACCCGCTGATAATATGTTAATGCGGCCTTTACTCTCCATAGCTCATCAAAATACTTTGCATAGAGGGTTCGCTGTTTTTCAACCCAATCGCTTATTTCTGTCAGCCGAAGCTCTGACATTTTATTCTCCAATGTCTTTTGCGCATTCTGCAACCAGATGGTTTTATTTTGCAATCGCTGAATTTTAAGATCTACAGCAATAATTACTTTCGTGATTGCCTGTTTTATGATTTCCGCTATCGGAATTTGAGCATTTGATTTTGTAACTGGCAAAGCCAAACAACACATCACTGACAACACAATAACCAGTATTTTTTTCATGCGACATTATTTTAGCTTGTTATACTTCGTTGGCCCAATGGAGACAGTTTTGTCTTTGGCATCAAACGAAATGACATTGCCTGATTCATTTTCATTTAATACCCTGTGCTCACTGTCATAAGAAGCAGTAGTTACCTGCTGTTTGTATTCGGGTTCTTGCTTTACACTGTCAAGCACCCGCTCATACCTCCATTTTCTTAGTATCTGAAATTGATCGTTCTTCTCTGAAATAACCAGGGTGTCAAACTCTTTTCCAAATTCATGTTCGGAGTACCGGACGTAGGTGCCAGGGATGGATGCCCTCATTTCATCTTTGTCAGACCCATTGCAAGCAATTAAGCCGAGACAAAGGAGACCGCAGATAGAGATTGTTATTTTCATAATTAAGAATTTACGCTGCTGAATGATTTCTTAATTCATCAGCCATCGCTGCAATTCCTTTCTGCATGTCTCCATCCCACTTTGCAGCATGCTTTTGAACTTTTACTTTTTCTGATTCTTCAGTGGTATACGCCAAATATTCTTCCAACGATATTTCAGTCCGGTATACCCTGGAGAGCATACCACCAAGAGAAATAAATACTTCTTTATACTTTTTCGAAGGATCGTTTGCCTTGTTAATAGAGAGAATCAATGCCTTCTCCTTCTCCGTCAAACCCAACAATTCCTGTACCTGATCAAACTTATTTTGATATTTTGATTGGTCGAGTAAGATCTTGCAATCACTATTATTGATTATTGCTTGTTTAACTACGGGCGAGGAAATAATATCTTCCACTTCTTGCGTAACTACAATCGCTTCACCAAAGAATTTTCTTACCGTTTTGAATAAATATTTTATGTATTCAGCCATTCCTTCCTTTGCAATGGCTTTCCATGCTTCTTCAATTAAGATCATCTTACGAATACCCTTTAGTTTTCTCATTTTCGAAATAAAAACTTCCATGATAATGATTGTAACTACGGGAAAGAGTATTGGATGATCTTTGATATTGTCCAATTCAAAAACGATAAACCTTTCTTTTAAGAGTTCAAGGTTTTCGACAGCATTTAACAGGTAATCAAACTCGCCACCTTTGTAATATGGCCTAAGCACGTAGAGGAAATTGGAAACATCGAAATCTTTTTCCTTTACATTGTCCCTTTGCAGGACCTCTACAAAATCTTTTTGCAGAAACTCGTAAAAAGAATTGAAACATGGAAAGACACTCTTATTTGTTTCTAAATATTCATAGTAAAGTTGAAGGGCATTGCTTAAAGCCACATACTCACTGCGATTGAAAGTTTCATTATCTTTTTTCCAGAGAGCCAAAAGCAAAGTTTTAATGCTTTCCTTTTTTTCTGTATCAAGGACATCACCTTCACCAATAAAAAAAGGATTAAACCTGATTGGCTTTGTCTCACTATAAGTAAAATAGTATCCCTTCACCAGATCACACAGTCCTTTGTAAGAATGGCCTACGTCCACAAGAACAATGTTCGTCCCTTGTTCATAGTAAGAACGAACCATGTGATTGGTGAAAAAGGACTTGCCGCTACCGGAGGGACCGAGTATAAACTTATTTCGGTTAGTACAAATTCCTTTCTGCATTGGTTCATCTGATATATCCACATGTACCGGTCTTCCTGTTAAGCGATCTCCCAGGCGTATTCCCGTTGGCGAGAGAGATGAGCGATAATTCGTCTCAAGATTCAAAAAACAGCAGGCTTGTTCTGCAAACGTGTCGAAACTGTCGTTCATAGGAAAATCAGATTCATTGCCGGGAATACCAGCCCAAAAAATCTGCGGAGCGCCTGCTGTTTCCATCTTTGCTACTGCATCCATTTGTGCTAGACCCGAAGAGACCATGTTCTTTAAATCTTTTAGTTCATCTTTATTTTCTGTCCACACCATTACATTGAAATGCGCCTTCACAGGCAATCTCTGCTCACCGATAGCCTCATTTAAAAAATCATTGGTAGCATCGCGGCCTATTGAATTTTCTCTGGAATACGCCGATAAACTTTGCAAGCGAAGTCTTTTGCTTTCCAATTTCTTTATCGTTGCCTGTGCATCCTCTATGAACACATACTGGTTGTAAATATGATTGCATGAAAGCAATTGCCCAAGAGTGGATGCAAAGCCAACAGAAAATTTAGTTTTGTCGGTCGAATACTTATCATAGTTAATACGGGAGCCACAAAGTGCAGGTAGATCTTCAGCATTAGATAAACTAAATAACTGAATATGTTTATCACCAACTTGTATACCTTCTCTGAAGCCGACGTCACACATCAGGTTACTATCCGAAAGCCTGAGATACTTTTCAATTACGCCAACGCGTTTTGTGTTGCTTAAAAGATCACCATTCTTAAGTCTTTTCATTTTTACAAAGCCACTATCTTCCAATATTCGCTTGAACTGACCGGTGCTATCTAAAAAATCCTGCACTAATTGCGGCTTCAATGTTTCTTCGGGTACGATGGCTTTTCTTAGCAAATTCGAAAAAAGAGAACTGGATAATTTTCTTCCTGCTGGTTTTTTTGTAAGAAAAACATAACAGGAGTGATCCAAATATGGCCTTTCGTGAAAAAACCTTTCACTGCTTCTTGATAAAAAACTTGTTTCGGCATTCAGGAAGTCGGCCTTGTACCTGCTATCTAAAAACCAGTCCTGTTTATGTAAGACACTATGTTTAGGCAATATCTTGATTGCTTTTATCCAGGCCTGGTGAAATGCCTCATAGTCATCATTGGATAAAGTAAATATCTCCGGTAATTCGCAAAGAAATCCAATAGTAACATCTCCTTGTTTGGATAGTATCAGATCGTGTTGCACGTCCATTATTGGTAATATTTCCTCAAGCACTCTTTCCATTACTTAGATTCTTTAAAAATGTTTTCCGTGAATAGGATTTGAGGACTGTTGGCACACCACGCTTTGCAACTTTTTTCATCATTCCATGCTCGCCATACTTATTACTTAGCTTGTACACTTGTATGAATAGTCCTGTACCCAATACCGCTATTAAACCCACACAGAAAAAAGTATTAATTCCGATCACATACAGAATGGCAAATAAAATAAGCAGGATAACAAGCCCACCCCCCAAGTACCAGATGTACTGTGCCTTTAAACCACGAAACTCTACGGGCTTGTTAATCCCCTTATTGATTTTATAAACACTGTTTGCCATAAATAAAATTCATTTTCCATTTTCCTTCTCCTTCAGGAGAAGGTGTCCCGACCGAAGTGTCGGGACGGATGAGGCTAAATACCGAAGAATGATCTTATAACTGTGGTAACAACTACGAGAAATACACATGAACCAAACCATGCAGCTGCAGTCTTTCCTGTATCATGATCGCCTGCATTCCATTTTTGATAGACTTTCACAGCACCGATCAATCCAAGTATGGCACCAACGGCATACATCAGATTTGTTCCTGCAGTAAAATAGCTTCGCACTTTAGTATTGGCTTCATTAATGCCGGCATTTCCATCCTGAGCCATTACAGCAATTGTTAATAGAAATAGATAAAAGGTCAACAGCCACTTTTTTGTCATAACGCACATTTATTTATTGAAGAATAATTTGCTAAAAATGCTCCGCCATCTTACGGGACCGCGGAGCGAGGAGCATGCTATGATCCGCTCCAAATCCTGCTTACTTCATTTTTATCAAGTAGCACAGCGCAATTCGCTTCGGCTTCCTGAATTATAAATTGATCCAATGAAGCCTTGTACTCAGACTGACTAAGCAAAGAATATTTATTAGTAATCCTGCTTAAGCTTTGTATCAAACTCTCTTTGGGTATTTCCTCTTGTCCGGCTTCATTGAGATAAGCTCGGACTTCTTCTACGAACGATTCGATAACTTGAGACTGATTTGTCTCCGTCAATTGTGGTTGATCGCCCTGGAAATTAACAGGAGATGATTCTGTTTGCTGAGTTGACGCAGTTCCGAAATGAATTGCATTGCTTGAATCTGCTTTCTTTCCGCTAATTGATTGGAAAAGATCATATCTGAAGTAAGCATAAAATACATAAGCATACCAGATCAATGCAGAGACTAAAATAAACGTCAGGTATTCTGACCATGAGATGTTACTAAACATAGGATTGCTTTTTTCTTGTTTACAAAATCTTTCGGCACTTGCAGCTCTTTGTTTTAGTTTTTTATTTTGTTCACTAGTGTCGGACGAGATTGCAAACATAAACTGCAATTTTTCTTTTTTGGTGGAATCAGATAGAATCCAGGTCGAATTCTTAATCATAACTATCAATGTTCCTTATCATCTTTTGCAAAAAGCGCTTGACATTATCTTTTGTTTCAGGATCTACCTTATCACTGTATTTGATAAAACTCTGCGCACTAAATCCTTTCTGAGTTTTATTGGAGATTCTACACACAGTTTTTTCAAGTAGAGATTTATAGTTCTCATGCGATGCTCCACCCGAATCAATAAAAGCTTTATGCAGAAGATAAATTTCTGCTCCTCTAAAAGGAACATGGACAAATTCCATTGGATCAATTCGTCCCGACTCTTTAATTGTCGCTTCATTTAACGAGCTAATACCCGATTGAATAGATTCCAACACACGGATTACGTGATCCCACTTCTCCATCATTTTTTGCATATGACCAAATTGTTTACAGGAATTTTATTTCAAATTCCACGCCTTGACCCTACGCAAAACATAGTATTTTGCTGCGCAGAAATGACTATTTTTTATTGGAACTTAAGGTGCTGGAATACTCAATTAACGCACCGAGCTTAGTAGATAACTCAACACGGTTTGACACCCTCACTTTCTCAAAGACATTTTGCATGTGTTTGGCTACAGTGCGTTCCGAGATATAAAGATTTTCGGCAATTTGTTTATAGGTATGTCCTCTGCAAATGAACCTGACAATTTCTTTTTCGCGGTTAGTGAGTTGATAGTTTTCGCAATTCTCAAGAATTCTTTGTTCGGTGCTCATTCTTTCGAGTTCCCTTGTGCGTTTCTCAACTTCTTCTTTAAGTCTTTCATTCCATGTTCGTAAATACATTTCCGATTTTATAAGTCTCTGATGTTCTTCTTTCAGTTGCTGAACGTTTCGCTTTAAATGGAGCGCCAAAAGCAGCAGGAAGCCGGTATTGGTTGTAACAGCCTCTATAGGTTGGCCGAGATCAAAATATGTTATAATCGGCAAGCCTAACCACGGCGTCAGGCTCAGGAATAGCACAGCTATTTCTTCTTTTGCCTGCTTGCCACGCAAGCCATGCTGATATTTAAATCGGATAGCATGATAAAGAGACAACAAAACCCAGAGTGCATAAAGAACCGGGATAACCAAAATGTTCTGTGCTGTTTTTAAGTTTGATAGGGCAAAGACAGCAATGAAAAGCAAATAAGGAGCAATTAAAAAATAAAAGACGCCTCTGTACGCATGAAAGCGCATCTTCTCCAACCCAAAACCTTTGTAGACAAAATATGGGAAATAACAGGGTGCGATAAAGCCAGTACCGTACGCAATACACTCTTGAACGAAAAAAGAACCTGGCATCTTTGGATCGGGAAGAAGACCTCCCGTTACATTATACAATAACAGGAGTATTATGAGAATGATATTAAGATAGCTTGCTTTATCATCACGTCTTGCCAACCAATGAATGAGAAGGTAAAAAAGTATTACTATTTCGGCGCAGATAAAGCCGAAAGTAACAAAATGCATTTCTGTTCCGGGTACTAACATGAAATACCCATTTAATTGTATTCATACTTTTTTCATGCAGAATAATTCATACCCAAAATTGAGTTTGTTATAAACCGCAAATCCAAACTTTTCATACCATGGAATGTTTTTCAGCGTAGATGTTTCCAAATAAATTGGTCTATGATTCATCTTCGCCTTGTTGATAACATCATTCATCAGTTTAGTGCCAATCCCATTATTTTGATCAGCAGGTTCAACCCCAATAAACCATAAATAATAAAAAGGTAACTTCGGATGAAGTTTGTTGACTATTGATTCCCGTTTCATTGCTTTTTTAATGTTCGATAAACCGATTACTGATAATACCAGCTTTACATCCAGAAAGATTGATTTAAGGGTTGTTCTCTTCTTATCCGGCATTACGACCAGGGCACAACCTTCCTTATCCTCAGATAAAAAAATTCCACCAAACAAATAGCAGATATCGAAAGAATATTCCATCAACTTTCTTATTCGTTGAGTCCTTTTCCGATCCTGCTTTACAAAGTAATTCACACTTTTATTGTCGTCAAATGACCTGCTAAGAATATCGACTACCCTTCTTTTATCAGAATAATCAGCTTTGAGCATAGTCAGTTCTTTTAAATTAAGGCTTTAATCATCAATATGTCCACTCCCGTTCAAGCTTTGGTTTGTAATTTAAGTCAAAACATGTGCCTTCCAGATTTTTTACCTGTTGGGTAATTATGATTTATCCCGGTTGAACAATTCTTTATCCTGGTTGGACAATTTTTTATACCGGTTGCAACATTTTCGAATTTATAAAATTCCAATCTTTACTTCTCTTTCGCCGACAGAGGAATTTTAATTATCCATGAAAATTTAAAAAGACAATGCCAAACAAACCGCAAATTATCCTGATTGAAATTATTTCCGCTCTCCTAATATTCCTCTTCGTATATGCTGCCATAAGTAAACTCTTGGATTATCAAAAGTTTCAAGTGCAACTGAGTCAATCACCTTTATTAACTGCTTTCGCTGCTTGGGTATCTTGGATAATTCCTTCTCTTGAAATAATCATATCGATAATGTTGGCATTTTCAAAATTTCGATTACTTGGGTTATATGCCTCATTTAGTTTAATGGTGATGTTTACAGCCTATATAATTGCAATTACAAAGTTTAGTGATTATGTGCCCTGTTCCTGCGGTGGCGTATTGCAAAATATGTCATGGAACCAGCATCTCATTTTTAACATAGGATTTGTTTTATTAGCGTTTGTAGGTATTATTTTTCATTCTAAATACATAAGCGAAGTGTCGACAATCTCAAAAAAAGAAATGGCAACAGTGTTTACTTGATGGCTTTAAATAAAGAAATTATTGTTGCAACAATGCCGCCCTTCAGCGGAAAGGCGAGAATCTGCAAATGTTTTTACTTCAGCAGATGACCAGCTGTACTAAGAATATGGCTGATGAAACAGGGGAAGCCGAAAACCTGCAAAAGAGTAGGCTAATATATTTATAAAATAAAACTTTTATGAAAAAGTCACAAATTTTTATTGCCGCAGCATTTGTTTTGGCCATTGGAAGTGCTTTCACAAGCAAATCCCATAGTCCTACATTACAGGGATATGCAACAGGTGCTTGTTCTACTCCGGTAGATATTCCAACTGACTGTGCCCTTACTGGAAACAATGTATGTACTTCTGGGACCACTACGTATTACAAGACAAGTGGTTGTTCTGATGAATTTAGGAAACCATAGGAGAATTTGACTCAATGGAGGATCTATCGTGAAAGGTAGTTCCTCCATTTCTAACAAGGAATTCAAAAATGTAGATAATGC
>Ga0207676_10003407_pt1 | contig 11240 bp, 9 predicted proteins | sample KBSSwiS72_FD_184307 | JGI IMG/M metagenome (GOLD analysis project Ga0207676, IMG submission 184307) | Switchgrass rhizosphere microbial communities from Kellogg Biological Station, Michigan, USA - KBS Switchgrass S7-2 (SPAdes) (version 2) | ecosystem: Host-associated > Plants > Roots >... | reverse complement strand
GATACCAAAGTCGGAAAGCGTTTCATCCGCGTGCCGCATTGCGTCCCAGTCAGACTTGCTGCCCATGATTACCGCCACCAGCGGTTTCGAATGGTCTTTGCCAGCTTCTGTTTTCTTTGCCATTTGCTATTCTCCCTGGTCCAACGAAAACCCGCGCTGGCCGTCAAATGTGTAGAGTCCTTCGGTTTTGATGAAATCGTATCCGGCGCCTGCAATGCGGCTCAGTAACGACACCACCTGCGCATGCACGACTTTGCCGCCGTCCGATTCAGGCAGGAAACGACAGCGCCAGTGATCGGAGCAGAATGTTTCCGCGTGGCCACCCGGCCAAACTTTCACGCCGCGATTGCTGATCATCGTTAGCTTGACGCCTTCGCCATTTACTTTGCTGAGCGCCTCGCCGAGATCGTTTGCCGAACCGCTGGTCCAATCGAGAAAAACGTCGACTCCGACGAGTTCTTTCTGCGCCGTCTTTCCGATGGTAGCGGCTGGAGCAGCATGCGACTCCTCGCCTTTGCTGTATTTACGCGCCTTCAGGATCTGTGGTGTCTGGCCCAGGCGCGCGACGACAGCCTCCGCAAACTCCTTCGTCCCGACTTTCTGCTTGCTCACCTTTTCGTCGTAGATGTCGTACGTGTGAATGCCGTCTTCGATTGTCCGCAGCCACGCGTTGTGAACACGCTCGGCATGCTCGGTCAGGCCAACATGGACCAGCATCAGAACCGCGCCGAGCAACAGACCCGAAGGATTCGCGAGATTTTGTCCCGCACGGCGTGGCGCGGATCCGTGAATTGCTTCAAACATCGAAACGTGTTCACCGATGTTCGCCGAACCCGCCAGCCCGACTGAACCGGCGATCTGTGCCGCGACGTCTGACAGCACGTCGCCATAAAGATTCGGCATCACGATCACGTCGAACACCTCGGGCGTGTCGGCCAGTTTCGCGGCGCCGATGTCGACAATCCAGTGCTCGTTTTCGATGTCCGGATACCCGGCGGCAATTTCGTCGAACACTTTATGAAACAGACCGTCAGTCAGTTTCATAATGTTGTCTTTAGTGAAGCAGGTAACTTTCTTGCGGTTGTTGCGGCGCGCGTACTCAAAAGCGTAACGCACAATCTTTTCCGAACCGGGACGCGAAATCAGTTTCAAACACTGCACGACCTGGTTCGTTTGCCGGTGCTCGATGCCCGCGTAGAGATCTTCTTCATTCTCACGCACGACAACGACGTCCATCACCGGATGCTTCGTTTCCACGAACGGGTGATAAGAAACGCACGGTCGTACGTTGGCGTACAAACCCAGCACCTTTCGAACGGTAACATTCAAACTCTTGTAACCACCGCCCTGCGGGGTAGTGATCGGAGCTTTTAGAAAGACCTTGGTTCGTCGTAACGATTCCCAGGAGCTAGGCTCGATGCCCGAAGAGTTGCCGGCGAGATAGACTTTCTCGCCGATATCGATAGTCTGAATTTCGAGTGGCGCTTCGGCGGCTTCCAGTATGCGAAGCGTTGCGGCCATGATTTCGGGTCCGATACCGTCGCCATTGGCCACAGTTATAGGGATACGTTGCGACATTTTCCAAGCCTTTCACAGGAGAATATAACCGAGGCAGAGATTATACGGATTGCGCGGATTTTCGCTAATCTGTGACATCTGTGGAGTAAACGTCAAATTTGTCCTTGACCCTTTTCGAGGGCTCCTGCATACTTTTGCCTACCAGTTACCTGCTCTCGCGCATCAACGGTGATTGCGCCTGTCCGTGATCGTAAGGCGACGAGGTTCGGCTGAATAGAGAGTGAGGCAGTTGTCAACCAGTTAGAAGCCGCTCTCGAGATTTTTTAGAGCACCGGGTGCGTCGCATCTCGCAGAAAGTATCGGTAGTCCCCCCCGAACTGGATCCGCGAATTCCAAGCAAGCCCGCGCTTCCCTTCAGATAAGGATAGTTAGAATGGCTACAAAACTCTATGTAGGAAACCTCTCGTTTCGTACCACTAGCGAGGAACTGCGCGAAGCTTTCGCAGCAGTAGGTACAGTGGAATCAGCTTCGGTGATTGAAGATCGGGAAACAGGACGATCGCGCGGCTTTGCTTTTGTGGAAATGGCAACCCCTGAAGAGGCAACAGCAGCTATCGAGGCTTTTAACGGCAAGGACTTTGGCGGCCGCAATTTGACCGTTAATGAAGCCAAGCCGAGGACTGATCGCGGCGGTGGTGGCGGCCGTGGCGGTTATGGTGGTGGACGTGGCGGCGGCGGTGGTGGTCGTGGTGGTTACGGCGGTGGCGGCCGTGATCGCGACAACGATCGTTACGAGCGCGAACCCCGCTGGTAAGCCACAGATAAACACGGATAGAAAAACCGATTCAGACGGATAAGGCGCTGAAATATCAGCGCCTTATCTTGTTGCGGGCGTAATCTTCAGGGTCAATCTTTCCGTTCCCCGCATTACCTCAAACACATATTCCTGTCCGGCTTTCATTTCTCCGAGCGCCTGTGTGTAGTCGTAGACGTTTTTGACGTCGGTGTTGCCGATCTTGACGATGCGGTCACCGGCCTTAAGTCCGCCTTTCGCTGCGGGGGAATCGTCACGAACGCCGTCGAGCAGTAGGCCGTCGTTGGTGTCGGCGTAGTTTGGAATCGTGCCGAGATAGACACGGAATCCGCCGGTGCGAGGAGGCGCGCTCTTAGCGGTCGTGTAGGTCAGCCGTTTGTCTGTAGCATCGATGTCTTTGACGATGCGCGCCACGAGGTTCAATATGCGCGCCTCGTCGTTGTAGTTGATCTTGTCGAACGTGTCGGAAGGTTTGTGATAGTCGTTGTGCGTTCCGGTGAAGAAGAAGAGCACCGGGATCTGTTTGCTGTAAAACGACGAGTGATCGCTCGGACCAAAACCATCGTCACTGAGAGTGAGCGAAAAATCCGTTTTCGCGAGGAGCGGGCGCCATTCCGTCGCCGTGCCGACGCCGCCGATCATCAGCTTGCTGTCTTTCATGCGACCGATCATGTCCATGTTGATCATCGCAGTGGTTTTGTCGAGCGGCACAAGCGGGTGATTGACGTAGTAGTTTGATCCGAGCAGTCCTTCTTCTTCACCACCGAACGCGATGAAGACGAGGGTGCGCTTCAGCTTCGGTCGCTGTGCGCCAAAGACACGCGCTAACTCGATCAGTCCGGCGGTTCCGGAGGCATTGTCGTCGGCGCCGTGATGAATCTCGCCGGAGCGCGGGGCGAGGCTTCCTTCACCACCACGACCGAGGTGATCGTAGTGCGCGCCAAGAATGATGGTTTCGTTTTTGAGAACCGGATCGGAGCCTTCGAGCACGCCGACGACGTTGTACGCAGGAACTTCGGCGCGTACGACGTCAGTGGTGAGCTTTAACTCTTTGGCGTTCGCCAGCTTCTCCGCGGTTTGTTTGGAGATGACTGCGACCGGGATACCTGCCAGGCCGGCATTGTCATAACGCAAGCGCGCGAGCGGTTCGTTTTTGAGATCGTCTTCGCTCGAGATGATTAGAAGCGCACCCACGCCGGCGCTCTGAGCGGCCGCGACTTTAAAGCGAAGCTGGCCGGCGGTCGTGAATCTGCCGTGTGGGTTGTCGCCGTCCGGCGTGCCCGAACGAATCACTGCCACCTGGGTTTTTGAATAAGTGCCTTTGTAGTCATTGTGATTGAGCTCGTTCGCGGTGATACCGTAGCCGGCGTTTACGATTCCTGTTAGATCGAGCGTCTGATTGGCTGAAATGCCGAGCGGCATCCAGTCTTCGCCGGCGCGGAAAGTTTCGCCACTAGTTGAGAGCACGTTGTTCTTGCCCAGCTCCACGCGACCGACGTAGGGGAACGTTTGCAGGTAACTCGCAATAATAGCCCTCGGCTTGCGCTCAACTTTCCCGTTCGCTGGCGTTAATCCGGCGCGCGAAAACTCACCTGCAATATAACGCGCGGCGTCGTTTGCGCCGGGAGTTCCGGTGCGTCGCCCGTCCAATGCATCCGACGCGAGATAGCTGACGTGTTGCTGGAGCTTCGACGCACTTGGTTCGAGCGCTTGTTGTTGCGCTAGTGCGGCGAGGCTGCTAAGCAGCAGGGCCGCGACAACAATGACGATTTTTTTAGTTCGCATAGCTTTCACTTTTCTTTTCCGCAAAGGCGCAAAGGCGCAAAGTTAAAACCTTTTTCTAAAACCTCTACTTTGCGCCTTTGCGCCTTTGCGGGAAACTTCTTTACTCAACCCAGTCGGCGATGAACACGTTTGTATCGCCCTGCGTCTTCGCGTTGCGGTTCGACGCAAACACGAGTTTCTTTCCGTCAGGCGAGAACATCGGAAACCCATCAAACGTTTCGTTGAACGTGATGCGCTCCAGACCCCTGCCGTCGACATTGATCTTGTAGAGATCGAAATTCCTGCCGCGCGGATCATCCATGTTTGAAGCGAAGATTATCCGCTTGCCGTCAGGAAAGAAGTATGGGCCAAAGTTCGCTTTGCCGTTGCTCGTCACCTGGCGCTTGTTCGAACCATCGGCGTTCATGACCCAGATTTCGAGTATCGTCGGACGAATCAGGTTCTGCTTCAGCAGGTCGGTGTAGTCAGTTTTCTGCTGGTCCGTTTTCGGATGATGCGCGCGGTAGACGATCTGCTTGCCGTCGTAAGACCAGAATGGCCCACCATCGTAACCGAGCTCGTTAGTCAGGCGGCGCACGTTTTTGCCGTCGGCGTCCATCGAGTAGATGTCGAGATCGCCGTCGCGCATCGACGTGAAGACGAGTTTCTTGCCGTCCAACGTGATGGTTGTTTCCGCGTCGTAGCCGGGCGTGTTTGTCAGTTGCTTGGGATCCGAGCCATCGGGTTTCGCTGTGAAGATGTCGAAAGTCGGATAGACGGCCCAAACGTAGCCTTTGGAACGGTCAGGACTTGGTGGACACTGTTTATCGCCGAGGTGTGTTGACGAGTAGAGAATCCGTTTTCCGTTCGGATAGAAGTACGAACAGGTAGTCCGCCCTTCGCCATTTGAAATCATCTTCACGTTCGAGCCGTCGACATTCATCGTGTAGATCTGATCGCAGCCGTGGCCTTCGCGCGTCGATTGGAAGATGAGCTGTTTGCCGTCCGAGGAGAAGTACGCTTCGGCGTTCTCGCCGCCGAACGTCAACTGCTTCAGATTGCGCAGGTGTTTTTCGTCCGGCAGCAGGAGCGAATCCTGTGACTCCGACACTGCCAGCGATGGAGCAAACAGTAACGCCAGAATGAGTAGTGAAACGAAGATTTTCATAAGTGTTTAAGCGCGGGCGCCGTTGGCTACGAGTTCGTCTGTCTTTGCAATTTGCTGTGCGCGTCGACGCCGGACGATCAGCATGATCAGCGCCGTGATGCCAATAACCAGGCTGATCATCTGAGAAGTGGAGAGACCGGTCAACGTCGTCAATCCGAAAACGTCGCCGCGTGGATCGTCGCGCACGAATTCTATAGCAAAGCGAATGGTTGAGTAGAGCAAGGCGTAAGCAAGAATGACCTGACCGCTGAAACGTTTGCGCTTGTGTAGCCAGAGTAAAAATAGAAAGACGAGCAACATTGCGAATGATTCGTAAAGCTGGGTTGGATGGAGATAGGTGTCAGTCGGAACGCCGGTGATTTCGTGGCCCAACTCCGTAAACTTCACGCCCCACGGAAGCGAAGTCGGCTTGCCCCAGCAACAACCCGCTGCAAAGCATCCCTGGCGTCCGAAAAAGTTGCCGATGGCAAGACCAGGAGCGAATGCGTCGGCGGTTTTCCACCAGGGCAGTTGATAGCGTCTCATCAACCAGGCGCTCACGAGCACGGCGCCGAGTAGTCCGCCGTACCAGACGCCGCCTGAACGCAGGAAGTCCAGTGACACGAGTTGCCACGGATCCGCGCGATACTCCGGCTCCGTAAACAGCATCAGGATCTTCGAGCCAACCAGTCCGGCCAGCAACATCCACAAGCTCAGGTCGTAAATTTTCTCGCGCGGCAACCCATCACGCGCCGCGAGCTTGACGCTGATCAGGATGGCGCAGAGAAATGAGACGGCGAGAAAGACGCCATACGTGTTGATGGGGAAACTGCCGATACGAAAAATCTCAGGATACATACTTTTAAATCAGCCACAGATTACACAGATAAACACGGATCAGAGTTAGGCTTTATCTGTGTTCATCCGTGCAGATCTGTGGCTAAAGATCAGATCGTAGGCCAGCAACAAAGCTCCGACAGTGATGCTCGCGTCGGCTACGTTGAATGTGGGCCAATGATAGCTGCCTGCGTGCAGGACGATGAAATCGATCACGTAGCCGAGGCGAAAGCGGTCGGTCAGGTTGCCGAGAATGCCCGCGAGCAACAGCGCACACGCGCCGAGAACGCGATCGTCGTTTCGCGGCGTGCGCAGGAAGTAGTATAAAACGGCGATCGCAGCAGCCATCGCGAGCACCACGAAGAACCAGCGACCAAACGAGCCGCCTTCCTGCAACTGTCCAAACGCGATGCCGGGGTTCTCGGTGTAGATGAACTGAAAGAAGCCGGGAACGACGACGCGCTCGTCGCCGAAGCGCAGCGCCCTCACCGCCCACGCCTTCGAAGCCTGATCGGCGAGGTAGATGCCAAGGGCAGCCAATAGATATCCCGCGCGCCACGCGAAGCGCATGCGAAGATCCGAGGCAGGCTTATTGATGCTTGTGTCCAAAAACCTATTCCTGCTCGATTTCATTAAGCGCCGCCACGCAGCGCTCGCACACCGTCGGATATCTCTCAGATTCACCGACGTGCGTTGAATAATTCCAGCACCGCTCGCACTTCTCGCCATCAGTGCTGTCTATCACTATCACCGTGCCCTGGGCTCCTGTCGCGTTGCCAAGCTCAACCTGGGAGACGATAAACAAATAGCGCAAATCGTTTCGATGTCGCTGCAACAACTCCAGTGCGCTTCCCGATGCTTCCAACCTGACTTTTGCTTCGAGCGAGCTCCCGATCTTTTTCGCCACACGCGCTTCTTCCAGCGCCCGCAGCACGTCGTCCCGAATTGCAAACAGTCGCTCCCATTCCGCTTGAAGCGCGTCATCACCTCCCTCGGTGGCCATTGGGAGTAGTGCGAGATGAATAGCGGGTTCCTGCCGGTTCGGAAGGTTTTCCCAGATCTCATCCGCGGTAAAAACCAGTATCGGCGCCAGCATTCGCGCGAGCGCGTCTACAATCCGCAACAGCGCAGTTTGAGCAGAGCGCCTTGCTTTATTACGCGGAGCAAAGGTGTAAAGCCGATCCTTGATGATGTCGAAGTAGCGCGCCGAGAGCGTCACGGTCGCGAAGTTATACAAAGCGCGATAGACATTGTGAAACTCGTAAGCTTCATATGCCGCCAATACTTCTCGCGTGACACGGTTGAGCTCCGCCAGGGCCCAGCGGTCAATATCCTCCATCTCCTCGACCGGCACACTGTCGCGCGCCGGATCGAACCCGTCGAGATTTCCGAGCGCGAAGCGCGCGGTATTCCGCAACTTGCGATAGCCATCCGTGACGCGCTGCAGGATCTCGTCGGACGCGCGCATGTCGTCGAAATAGTTTGACGATGCGCACCAGAGACGAATGATCTCCGCGCCGGACTGCTTGATCACCTTGTCAGGCTCGACCGCATTGCCGGCAGATTTGTGCATCGCGCGGCCCTGCGCATCGAGCGTCCAGCCGTGCGTAATTACCGTGTTGTAAGGTGCCCGATCGTGATCGGCGATACCGATCATCAACGACGAATTGAACCAGCCGCGAAACTGATCGCCGCCCTCGATGTAAACATCCGCAGGCCAGCGCAGCTCTTCGCGGTTTTCCAACACCGCTACGGACGACGTGCCACTGTCGAACCAAACGTCGAGAATGTCAGTCTCTTTGGTCCACTCCTGCGCGCCACACCCCTTGCACGTGTAATCCGGCGGCAACAGGTCTTTAGCATCGTGCGTGTACCACGCATCACCCGATTCACGTTCGAAAATATCGGCGACGTGATCGATCACGGCCGGATCCGCGACCGCTTCGGGGCAGCTCGCGCAATAAAAAACCGGAATGTTTACACCCCAAACACGCTGACGCGAGACACACCAATCCGGTCGCCCTTTCAGCATGTTGCGCATGCGGTCCACGCCCCAACCCGGAATCCATTTCACGCGCTCAATCTCCGCGAGCGCCGAGGCCCGCAGCGATGCGGCTGGAGTTTCAGGCAAGTTGTCGGTGAAGTTGCTTCGATCGCGACCGTCTTCATCTTTTTCGACCAGATCGCGATGTGCATGGTCCATGGCGATGAACCACTGCGGCGTCGCGCGAAAGATCACCGGGTTCTTGCAACGCCAGCAATGCGGATAACGGTGCTCGTACTTCTCACTGAACAGCAGCACGCCGCGCTCGCGCATAAACTCGACAATCGCGTCATTCGCATCGAACACGCGCTGACCCGCGAAGTGCTCGACTTCAGGCGTGAAGCGTCCGCCGTTGTCCACCGGACAATAGATCTCCAAACCGTAGCGCTTGCCGATCACGAAGTCGTCGTGACCATGACCAGGCGCCGTGTGTACACAGCCAGTTCCCGCTTTGCTGTCTGCCTTCTTCTCTGACTCACTGACGTCGAGCTCGGTCTCCGCATCTGCTTCACCGCCAAGCGTGACGTGCTCGCCTACCATCAGCAGCGACCTGCGATCGAGCCACGCGTGCCGGGCTTCGAGTCGATCCAGTTTTGCGCCCGGAAAGCGTGCCAGCACCTTCGGCGGCGTCTCACCTACATTGCACTTCGCGGCGACCGCCTCCACCAGATCACTCGCAACGATATAAACCTCGTCGCCGTGCTCAAACGCGGAGTACTCATAATCAGGATGCACTGCGATACCGAGGTTCGCGGGCAGCGTCCACGGCGTTGTGGTCCAAATCACAACAAACACGTTGCGACCCGCGAGTGCCGAATCGATCAGCGCCGGATCGCTTTGCAGCGGAAACTTCACGTATACCGACGGGCTCGTGTGCTGGTGATATTCAACCTCAGCTTCCGCGAGCGCCGTCTGGTCCTTGATACACCAGTAAACCGGGCGCGCGCCTTTGTAAACCCAACCACGTTCGATAAAGCGCGCGAACATGCGCACCGTCTCAGCCTCGTAGTGGTTCGACATCGTGAGGTAAGGATTGTCCCATTCGCCGAGAATTCCGAGTCGTTTGAAATCACGCGTCTGGCTCTTCAAGGCGTTCTCAGCGTGCTCGCGACAGATACGACGAAAAGTTTCGACACTCAAGTCGTTCTTCTTCTTGCCCTTTTTCTCGAGCGCGCGCTCGACGTGTATTTCGATCGGCAGACCGTGACAGTCGTAGCCGGGGACGTACGGCGCGTCATATCCCATCATCGAGCGTGATTTGACGATGAAATCCTTGAGTACCTTGTTCATCGCAGTGCCGAGGTGGATGTCGGCATTCGCGTAAGGCGGGCCGTCGTGGAGAATGAACTTCGGGCGGCCTTGCCTCGTCCGCTGGATGAGGCGGTAAAGGTCGAGCTTGCCCCACTTTTCGAGGCGAGCGGGCTCGTTCTGCGCCAGGTTCGCTTTCTGCGAAAAGTTGGTCTTCGGCAGATTGACGGTCTTCTTTAGATCTAAAGGAGTTTCGGTAGACATAAGCGTAAGTGGTAAATACTAACAAATATGACCTATAGGTCATATAGGACCTATAAACCAAAAACCCGAACCATCATGGATGCGATGGTTCGGGTTCGGTGGAGCCGCTACGGCTTCGTTTAACCGATGAACATCTCATCCTCTCCGTAGGTTTGATTAATGGGCTTCGGCATTGGCGCTACGAGAACCTCGAGGCCGCGGCGGAAGCCCGCCATAATCGCGGCCAGTTCGCGCGCCGGCTCTATCACCCGCGACTGGATGAAGTCGGTAGTTAAAGCCACCTGTTTTTGCGTCCGATCGATCGTACGGCTCACCAATTCGACTTTGTCGCGAGCTTCGACGGCGGTATCACTAACCAGCGCACGTATTTCGCCGACTTCACTCTTGATCATCGCCAGCGACTCGGAGAAGTGCATGGTAGCGGTGGACAGGTGTCCCGAGATCGCGGTGAACTGCTCCGCGATCAGTTTTCCCTGCACAGCCATCTGTTTGCCTTGTTCGCTCATCGCGGTAACACGTTCGAGGAGCGGCTCCATCTTTTCTTCCATCCGGTTCACTGTCTTCACCGCCCGGCTCACGAAGACCGCGATCGCGATCATCGCGATCGCAATCAGGATGAACGAGGCGGCAATAATCACCATGATCCAGAACATCGGATCGCGAGTGCTCATTTGTAGCAGTGCTGGGAGGATCATTTTCAACTAGTTGGTCGATTCGTTACCACCGTAGTTCGGAGACGCATCGATGCGGCCCGACATTTCGGTTTTCCGTTTTTCGTCCTGGTAAGCCTTCTTACCAGCGTCGATTGCTGCGGTCAGCGTGCCGGCCTGGCGTGAAGCCGTGTCGCGAGCGGTTTGGGCAACCTCACCGACTCTCTCAGCAGCCTGGGAATAAAGCTCAGATGCGCGACCACGCGTAGCTTCGTAATACTCGCCGGCCCGGTCGCCCAACTGCTGCGCTGCCTCGCGCGAACGATCGATGCCCTTTCTGGTGGCATCAGCGATGTCACCGCGCAATTCGTGGCCTGACTTGGGGGCAAACAGCAGGGCGAGAATGGCCCCGATGCCGCCGCCGATGAGCAGGTAAGTTAATCTGGTTGAGATATTGTCTCCGCTATCTCTCCGATAATCGTCGTGTCCCATTTTCTGGGTCCTTTCTTTGAAAGCGAAGCCCTATTACTTCGCTGGTTTAATTAAAAATTACGAGGGAATATTACGGCGTTGGACTATAGCAAATGCGCGAGAGTTGTAGCAATGAAGGTATAGGTCTTATAGGACTTATACGACCTATTGGACCGATATTTTTAAGATTGCCCGTTATATTGTTCCAGCTTCCGGTAGAGCGTCTTGCGGCCGATGCCGAGGGCCTTGGCGGCGTGAGATTTGTCGCCGCCGGTGTAGTCGAGGGTGGCTTCGATGGCCTGGCGCTCGATCTCTTCCATTGACGAGGGGACGGTGATCTCGAAGGTTGTCGTGCGACCTTCGCTCGCGGCCTTTGCCCGTTCTACCTTGATCCGGTCGCGTTCCTGAAGCGCGATCTTGCTGATCGCTTCCGGCAGGTCTTCGAGCTCGATTGCACGCCCCGAGGCGATGATCACCGCACGC
>Ga0207676_10003406_pt1 | contig 11240 bp, 4 predicted proteins | sample KBSSwiS72_FD_184307 | JGI IMG/M metagenome (GOLD analysis project Ga0207676, IMG submission 184307) | Switchgrass rhizosphere microbial communities from Kellogg Biological Station, Michigan, USA - KBS Switchgrass S7-2 (SPAdes) (version 2) | ecosystem: Host-associated > Plants > Roots >... | reverse complement strand
GCATTGGCAGCGCATGCGCCGGTTGGTCGATTCTCTGGTCATTGTCGGACCCTGCACGCATTGACGGACGGAGCGGTGAGCCACGATGTTGGACGCTGATGACCACTACGCATTACGCCAAGGAGCACCTCTGCTTCTCACCCACAGGATTGAAGGGTGCGCAACTATCCCGAACGACTGCTTGGCGCCCAGCACAGCGGGCAAATGTGTTCAATGTCGGGATGTCTCTCCGTCTGACAGAAGCGTTGGGGTGGCCAGACGATCCGGCTCTGACCATGCGCTTGCAATATTTGTCCCGCAGCGATCGTTCGTAGAGCTTGCCGGTCGGAAGCCGGCGCAACTGCTCCATGAACGCCGCCGATCGCGGGCACTTCAGTCGCGCAAAATGTTCACGGCAGAAATCTCTGAGGGATCGCGCAAACGAGTCGTCGGCCACCACGCCGGCTTCGCCTGTACCACCGCGTCGACTTTCTCGCCGAGGTCTTCGTCGGGCACGCCGATGACCGGCGCATCGGCCACCTCGTGCCATCTGCGGAACGACTGGCCTGCGTCCGCGTGATCCTTGAAGTCATCGAACGGGCGCGGGCGGTGGATCGCTGACCCCCCTCATTCCCGGGCCCGGCGCCACTAGGGGCATTGGGCGTGCGGAATGACCGTCAATAGGGGCGTGCTTCGAAGTTCAGAGCAGGTCCGTAGGACGGCTACTACCGGCAGCAGGGCTGTCCGCCTGCACTCGCTTCGCTGATCCCGGGACAGACTCGTTCGATCGATCGCGCTGCTGCGGGTGTTGCGCACTTGCGCTCGAGGCGCAGGCGACCTTAGAAGGAATCTCGATGAACATGCAAACCCTTCACCGGCCCGCGGCGCTGCTGCTGGGCTGTCTGACCCTCCTGTGCAGCGGCCTCGCTTCGGCCGAGCCGCCCTCGCGCGCGGCGCGCCTGGGCTACATCAGCGGCACCGTGAGTTTTTCGCCGGGGTCGCAGCCCGAATGGGTGCAGGCAGTGGTCAACCGGCCGCTGACGACCGGCGACCGCCTCTGGGCCGACACGAGTTCGCGTGCCGAGCTGCAGATCGGCGGCGCCGCGATCCGGCTCGGCGCCGACAGCAACGTGACGCTTCTCAATCTCGATGACCGCATCGTCCAGGTCCAGCTGTCGCAGGGCACGCTGAAGATCCGCGTGCGCCACCTGGCGCCAGGACAGAGCTTCGAGGTCGACACGCCCAATCTCGCGTTCACGATTCGCCGCCCCGGCGACTACCGCATCGATGTCGATCCGAGCGACGACGCGACGGCGGTGTCGGTGCAGAACGGTGAGGCCGAGGTCTACGGCGAAGGCGCTTCTTATGCGGTCACGCCGCGGCAGAGCTATCGCTTCTACGGTACCGGCTTGTCCGACTACGACACGTTGCCCGTGCGGCGCGACGACGACCTCGACCGCTGGGCGCGCGACCGTGATCGCCGCGCCGACACGTCGCCGTCGGCTCGCTACGTGTCGCAGGAAGTCATCGGCTACGAGGATCTCGATGCCAATGGCAGCTGGCGCGCCGATCCGACCTACGGGAGGGTCTGGACGCCGACCCGTGTCGCCGCCGGCTGGACGCCATACCACGACGGCCACTGGGCGTGGGTGGACCCGTGGGGCTGGACCTGGGTCGATGACGCCCCCTGGGGCTTTGCCGTGTCGCACTACGGCCGCTGGGCCAACTTCAACGGCACCTGGGGCTGGGTGCCCGGCCCGCCGCGCGAACAGGCGGTGTATGCGCCGGCGCTGGTGGCCTTCGTCGGCGGCCGGAACTTGCAGGTCTCGGTCTCGGTGGGCAGCGCCGCGGCTGCCGCGGTCGGTTGGTTCCCGCTCGCGCCGCGAGAGGTCTATCAGCCTTCGTATCCGGTGAGCCGCGGCTATTTCGACAACATCAATCGCAGCAATGCGGTTATCGCGCCGACCACCATCACCAACGTCTACAACACGACGAACGTCACCAACACCACGATCGTTAACAACACGACGAACATCGTGAAGACGGTCTATGTCAACCAGCAGGTGAGAGGTGCGGTGGTCGCCGTGCCGGCGCAGGCCTTCGCGCAGTCGCAGTCGGTGGCCAGAGCTGCCGTGCCGCTGTCGAGGGAAGCCGCGCTGAGCGCGCCGGTGGCGCACGTCGCCACGGTCGCGCCGGTGCAACAGAGTGTGCATGGCGGCGCGCCCGTGGCGCTGGCTAAGCCGCCGGCTCGCGAGCTGGCGGTCGTTGCACACACGGCGCCGCCGCCGCCGCCAGTGCCTTTCGCCGAGCAGCAGAAGCATCTCGCGACGAATCCGGGCAAGCCCATCGACGAAGCACAGCGCGTGCAATTGAAGCCCGCCGTCGTGCCAGGGCCGGCAGCGAAGGTCAGCGTAATCGCCGCCGCCCGCGCGCCGGCACCGGCAGCGCCGCCGCCGGCAACGGCTCCGGCACCGAAGACACCCGAGGCCCGCAAGGCCGATGCAGCACGTGCCCAGGCTGCCGGTGGACGCCCGGCGGACGACGCTAGGTCGGCCGCGGCCAAGGCCGATGCGGCCAACGTCGACGCCGAGAAGGCAGAAGGGGCCAGGGCGGAGGCAGCGAAGGCGGAGGCGATGAAGGCCGACGCGACCAAGGCCAGCGCAGCCAGAGCAGATGCGGCTAAGGCAGAGGCCGGCAAGGTGGAAGCGGCCAAGGCGGAGGCGGCCAAGGCCGAGGCGATTAGAGCGGATGTGGTGAAGGCCGAGGCCGCGAGAGCAACGACGGCACGTGGCGATGCGGCAAGGACCGACGCCGCAAAGGCCGACGCCGCAAGGGCCGACGCCGCAAAGGCCGATGCCACAAAGGCCGATGCCCGAAGGGCCGAAGCAGCCAAGGCCGAAGCGATGAAGGCCGAAGCGGCAAGGGCCGATGCGACCCGGGCGGCCGCAACCGGGGCGGAAACCGCCAAGGCGGACGCGGTCCGAGCCGACGCGGCGAAGGCAGACGCGGCAAGGGCAGGTGCGGCAAAGGCAGGAGCGGCGAAGGCCGAATCGACGCGGTCGGCCGCCGCGAAAGCGAATGCTTCAAGGGCCGAGGCCGCTCAGGCAGAAGCCGCCCGCGCCAATGTCGCCAAGGCCGAATCCGCGAAGGCCGAAACGGCGCGCGCCGAAGCCGGCAAGGCCGAGGCCGCCGGTGCCGAGGCCGCCAGAGGCGACGCGGCCAGGGCCGAAGCAAACAAGGCGGCCGCCGCCAAGGCCGAGGCAGCGCGGGCCGAGTCGGCAAAAGTCGAAGCGGCCAGGGCCGCCACGGCGAGAGGCGGGGCAGCGAGGGCAGAAGCAGCGAGGGTGGACGTAGCCAGGGCCGATGGGGCAAGGGCCGCGCAACCCAAGCCGACGGTGGCCGCGCCTCCGCCCCCCCACGCGTCGTCGCCGAAGGCCGGGCCCGACGCGAAGGGCGACGAGGAGAAGAAGAAAGCCGAGGAAGAACCGCACAAACGCTAGCGCGGTCGCGACCGCCGGTCTTTCTCCTTGCGGTGACGACATGGATTGCCTCACTCCGAAAATGGGCCGGACCGACCTGTCCGGGCCCACGAAGGCCCAATAGTGACCCGCTCGCACGGTTTCTCGGATGAAGGCAGCCACTCGCGACCAGCCGCTTGTGGCCGGTGCAGCAGCGCCTCTTGGCCCGCTGGGGATGGTCGACACCGGATATGTTCTGCGGCGCGACCAGGTACCGCGGTTGGCGGCTGTCTATGTGGGCAAATCCGCCAACCCCAACGAGCCCGGACTGAGGCGCCTCGACGAACAGCCCGGCCCCTTTCTAACGCCGGAACGGCGTCAGCCGCCACAAGCGGCTGCTCGCGAAAGACAGCCCTGGAGCTACACGTCAATCGGCGGCGCAACTGGCAAGCGCTCTCCGGTTGCTGCCGGCGCGGCCGGCGAACTGGCAGTCGCGGCTAGGCAGTCCTTCTGCAAGGCCGGCTTTCGCGCTCGATCTGGCAAGTGGCACGATGCCGAGACTCGATAGGGGGTCGAAAGTTCTCGGCTGAAGGCTGCAGTCGAAAGGCCACCTCGATGCGAGAAGCGAGAACCGATCGACGTCCAGCGTCCACGCTGCTTTACCGCCGCATCCAGCCACGCGGCGAGCTCGAGCGAAGGGCCGCAACTGCTGAGTGGCTGCTGCTTTAGGGTCGCCATTTCGGACCATGAATGTCGAAGAAGGGTCTGCAGCCCCACTTCCGCGGCTGAAGGCGGTGCGCAGCGCCGGCAACAAGCTCGGTTTCGATGAGCTGTTCCATGGGCCCCGGCCGAGCTGCATCTAGAGTCGAGCTACTCCTATGCCGTCCCACGGCGGATTGCGGACGGCACTCCGGTGGTATTGTTCCTGAACTTGTTCCCGGACCTGCGCCCGCCGGGGATACCAAGATGAGCCCGTTACGCGAATACGAGATTGGGTGCGCGGATTTGACGCGGTAGTGAGGTCGATCGTCGAGTTGGATCACTTTTCGACGTTGGGGTGAGCATGCGCATCGCCGTTTTCGACACTCATGCCTATGACGAGCGAGCGCTGCGCGAAGCCAGTGCCACGCATGCGCACACACTGGAATTCTTCGAGGAACGCCTGCACGACAAGACGGTGGAACTCGCCCATGGCTTCGACGCGGTGTGTCCCTTTGTCAATTGCCGCCTCAATTCCCTGGTGCTCAAGCGCCTCGCCGAGATGGGTGTCAGGCTCGTCGTGCTGCGCGCCGCCGGCTTCAACGGCATAGACATCGCCGCCGCCGAGCGGGTGGGAATCATCGTCGCCCGCGTGCCGGCCTATTCGCCGGAGGCCGTGGCCGAACACACCTTCGCCCTGCTGCTCACTCTGGTGCGCAAAACGCACCGCGCTTTCAACCGGGTGCGCGAACAGAACTTCTCACTCGACAACATGGAAGGCTTCAACCTGCATGGCAAGACCTTCGGCGCGTTGGGCGCCGGTCGCATCGGGCAAAGTGCGATGCGCATCGCCAAGGGCTTCGGTTGCAAGCTGCTGGCCTACGACGCCTACGAGAACCCCCGTATCGCGTCCGACATCGGCTTCGAATATGCCAACCTAGAGCGCGTGCTGCAGGAAGCTGACGTCATCTCGCTGCACCTGCCTCTGATGGAGAGCAGCCACCACATCATCAACGCCGCCTCGATCGCCAGGATGCGACGCGGCGTCACCCTCATCAACACCAGCCGCGGCGCCTTGATCGACGCCCCGGCCCTGATCGAGGCGCTCAAGAGTGGCCAGATCGGCGGCGTGGGGCTGGATGTGTACGAAATGGAAGAAGGCGTGTTCTTCCACGATCTCTCTGACCGCCCGCTGCAAGACGACGTGCTGGCCCGCCTGATGAGCTTCCCCAATGTGTTGATTACCTCGCATCAGGGCTTCCTCACCCGCGAGGCCCTGCACAGCATCGCGGTCACCACGCTGGACAATGCCAGCGCCTTCGAGCGCGGTGAAGCGATGCCCAATCAGGTGAAGACCGGCTGAGGCGGCGAAGGCCCTTGGCATCGAAACCCTCGACAAGGCCGTGAGAGCCGAAAGCATGAAACGGCCGCCTCTCGGCGACGAATCAGAAGATCCGAGCATCGCTGAGGGGTCGACTGCGGGTCCTTAGGCCTCGGCTGTTTTGGGACGCTCCGTTCCGTTCGCGGGCGTTGCGAACGACGAGCGGCGCATTCCCCCCCACCTCAAGGCGAGGTCAACCCCACCTTCAGGGATGCACTTGTTGGCTCAATGAAGGCGCCGGTCCGCGTCGCCGATGTGGATGTCGGAGGATGCCGCCGCGGCGCGCTCCGAGGCGGCGAGCAGCGTCTTGCCTTCGATGCCGGCGAAGAGCTTGGCGGCTCGGACTTTGAGTTCTAGTAGCTCGGTCGGGTTGACGAAGTACTGTCCACGCATCACGTCAACGTCTATGCGGAATTCAACGTCCTTGCCGTCGTTGGACAGCACGCCGCTGGTGAATTCGTATTGCTCGTCGACCGCCGGCATGCCCATCAATCCAGGCCGGTCAACCTCATAGTGGACGTCGAAGATCTCGCCGCTCGCCAAGTCGAGCGAACCGGTCGAGCGGATCACGGTCTCCGCTAGCTCGTCCAGTATTTCGATGGGTACTTTCAGGTTCATCGCAGTCCTCTCAGGTTCCGCTCACCGGTGCTTGCTCGTGAGCACCTACTGAACGAACCTTCGGCCCTCCCGCTCCCGCTTGAAGCGGCCCGACCAACTCTACTACGGCCGCCCGGCTTCTCAACGTGCGGCCGAGCAATGGGCCGACCGTCATCTGCAATGTCGCCACCCACAAGGAAGACATGAGAGACAGCCCACCCGCCAGACTTGCACCCGCTCCAGATCGCTGGGCCGCTCTCCTAGGTAAGGCGCGCCGCCACGCCTAGAGAGCCGCGATCTCGCGGCTCTCCGGAATGAGGGTCAGAAAGCTTTGCCGAAGCGCGGCGTCGGTGATGGCTTCGGCCGCCTCGAACAGTGCGCGCCGTGCCTCGATCCCTGCGGCTTCGGCCCGGGCATCTCCGGTTCGTCGCCAGACCTTGCACAGCGTCAGGCGGATGCGATGGTCGTCCGTGCCGACCAGTGCGGCGGCGGCCGGCACGGCGTCGCCCGCACCCACGTGCACCAGCAGCCGATCGATCGCCGCGGCAGCCGCCGCCGGGTCGCCGCGTGCGAGCGCGACGCGCGCCTGGCCTTCGAGCGCGTTGTTCACCTTGCCCGACACGTCGATCTCGCGGGCGAGCGCTTCGTCGCGCGCGAACGCGTCGTGCGCCTCGGCCCAGCGCTCCAGGCCGAAGCAGGCGTTGCCGAGGTTATGCAGCGCGTCGATCTGGTACAGGCGCGAGTCCGCGACGACGAGGATGTCGAGGGCCTCCTGCGCCTGCGCAAGCGCGGTCGCCGCATCGCCTTCGCGCAGCGCGAGCTCTGACAGCCCGGCCAGCGAGCCGCCCTCGACCACCCGGTTGCCGAGCTCGCGGTTGAGGCGCAGCGAGGCTTCCAGATGCAGGCGGGCCTCGGGGTGGGCGCCGAAGCGCAGGTAGGCGACGCCGACGTTGATCAGCGCCACCGCCTCGCTGCGCCGGTCGCCCCCCTGCCGGCAACAGGCGAGCATCGTCAGATCGTGGCGCAGGCTCGCCACCAGGTCGCCCATCTCGGCGGCGCAGAGCGACAGGGCGTTGGCCATCCGGCTCTGCGCCACCGGCGATCCGAGCGCTTGCGCGCGCACGAGGCCGGCTTCGGCGATGGCGAGGCCGGCGGCCGGGTCGCCCTGAAAGGCCAGAGCCTGTGCCAGCCGCTGCATCGCCCGCAGTGCGATGTCGTCGGCGCCGGCGCGCTCTGCCAGCTCGATTGCGCGCCTGGCCTCGCGCGCGGCGCACGGCCAATCGCCGGTGCGGTCGGCGATGTCGCAGCGCCGCCAGGCCGCTTCGGCACGGCGGGTGTCGCCTTCGGAGCCCGGCGGCAGCGCCTCGGCCAGGGCGAGCAGCGACTCGATGTCCTCGAGCTGTGGGCCGCGCCGCGCCACCAGGTCCAGCGTGCGCTCGCGCGTGGCGAGCAGCCGCCAGCGCAGGTCCGCGTCGCCGGGCGGCGCGAGGGCCAGGGCGCGCGCCGTGCATGCCAGTGCCTGCTCATTCGCGAAGGTGCCGGCGTGATGCGCCGCTGCCCTGGCGTAGAACTCGGCGGCGTTGGCAGCATCGCCGGCCTTCGCGTAGTGCTCGGCCGCGGTCGCCAGCAGGGCCTGGGCGTTCGCCCCGGTCTGCGCGGCCAGCCAATCCGCGGTGCGGGCATGCGCCTCGCGCCGGTCGCGCTTGAGCAGCGTGTCGTAGGTGACCTGGTGGAGCAGCTGGTGGCGGAACACGTACTCGCCGGCGCCGTCGGACGCGGCCTCGCGGGCGACGAGCTCGCGGCGCCGCAGCTCCGGCAGATGCTCGGCCGCGCGGGGGTCGATGTGCGCCAGCGTCGCCGGCGCGAACCTGAGGCCGATGACGCTGGCGAGCTGCAGCGCGCGACGCTCGGACGCTGGCAAGCCGTCGAGCCGCGCCTGCAACACCCCGGTGAGCGTCGGCGGCACCTTCAGCGCCAGGAGCGTATCGGCATTGATGCTCCAGCGTTCGACGATGCGGATCGCCCCCTGGTCGACGAGCATCTTCACCAGCTCTTCCATGTAGAACGGGTTGCCGTCGGCGCCGCCGGTGACCAGCTCGCGCAGCGCGGCCGGCACGTGCGGGAGCTTCTTCAGCAGCTCGTCGGCGAGGTCGCGGCTCGCCGAGCGGTCGAGCGGCGCGAGGTCGATGCGGACGAGTCCATCAGGGACGCGGCGGCGCTCGAACAGCGTGGGCCGCGAGAACATGAGCAGCAGCAGCGGGATGTCGCGGTTCGCCGTCTCGAGGTGGTCGATGAAGTCGAGCGAGGCGTCGTCGGCCCAGTGGAGGTCGTCGAGGCGGACGATGAGCGGAGCACCGCCCTGCAACGCCATGCGCCGCAGGGCGTGGGCCGCGGCGTGAAAGCCGCGCTGGCGGATCTGCCGGGCGTCGTCGAGGATGTGCACGACGTGGGGGCTGCGGCGGTAATCGAGGCCGATGAGCTGGCCAAGCAGGTGCGCATGCGCTTCGGCCTCGTGGGCGCCTTCGTCGACGAAGAGCGGCAGGAGATGCGTCTCGAGCTTGCGCCGCGCCTCCTCCATCCCGTCGCCGTCGAGGATGCCGAAGCGCCAGGCGAAGAGGTCGCGCAGCAGCGCGTACGGCTGGCTCGGGGTCTGCGGCGTGGCGCGCGCCTGGAACGCGCAGAAGGGCTCGGGGCGCGCATCGGCCCAGGCGTCGAACTCGTACAGCAGGCGGCTCTTGCCCACCCCCGCCTCGCCCACCACGAGCACGCGCTGCAGACCGGCGCCAAGGGCGGCGACGCGATGGAAGGCCGCCTGCAGAGCCTGCAGCTCGGCGCTGCGGCCGACCATGCGGGTCTCGACGCCCTCGATGCCGCGCGTGGCCACGCGGAAGGCGCGTGGCCGCGCGCGCAGGACCAGATAGGTCGCGAGCGGCGCGTCGACGCCCTTGGCGTGCAGCGGCGCTTGCGGTTCCACGTCGAACAGCCCGCGCACCTGCGCGAAGGTCTCGTGGCTGATCCGCAGGCCACCCGGCGGCGCCGTCTGCTCCATGCGCGCGGCGACGTTCACGGCGCTGCCGCGGATCGCGACGTCGTCGCCGACGCCGCTCCCGAGCAGCACGCCGCCGCTGTGGACGCCGACCCGCAGGTCGAAGCCGGCGTGGCCGTGGGCGGCCTGCACTTGCGCGCCGAGCGTCCGGCCGAGCCCCAGCAGCGCCAGGCCGCACCGCACCGCCCGCTCTGCGTCGTCCTCCGCAGCGCGGTCGGCGCCGAAGACCGCGAGGACGCTGTCGCCGGCGTACTCCAGCACCTTGCCGCGATGCGCCTCGACGATGGCGGTCGCGCGGGTCAGGGTGCCGTTCATGACCGCGGCCACCTCCTCGGCGTCGAGCTGCTCCGCCAGGGCGGTGGAGCCCACCGCATCCATGAAGAGGATGCTCAGGTGCCTGAGGGCAGGCGCGGAATGCGCGTCCGCTCCGGCAGCGCGCAGCGCCGCGAGGCGGTCGCGCAGCGGGCCCAGCGCCGCGTCGACGATGGCCTCCCCCAGCAGGGCGCGTTGCGACTCCAGTCCCCGGATCGTCGCTTCCAGCTGCTGAAGCTCGGAGGCCATGGCGGGCAAGCATAGCAACCGCCCGCGCTGGCGAGGTGCCGCTCGGCCCGAAGATCGGCGGGCGGCGCCCGGCCGAGGCTGTCGCGCGATGGCTCCAACGGGGGCTCCCTGGATGCGTGACATTCACCACGGTTCCCGCCGACAATCGTGGGTCAGCCCGACCGCCTCCGCGGTTCTCGGCGCCCAGGGGGTAGGTTTTTGAGGGTATCTATGCGCTGCGGCGTGCCAGGATGCAGGGACCGAGGCGGGTTGGCGGTCGAGAAGCGATTCCCTTCGACCGCGCCGCGCTTTCACCCCGCCACCATGCCCAAACCTGCCCGACCTCCGGGGCTGCATCTGCCGACCACGCGATGAGCGAGATCAGGGCCCTGCTGCTCACGGATGTCGTCGACAGCACCCGTCTGGCCGAGACGCTCGGCGACAGCGCGATGGCCGAGATCTGGGCTGCGCACGACCGGGTCTCGCGGGCCTTGCTCGGTCCGCGGCGCGGGCGCGAGATCGACAAGACCGACGGCATGCTGCTGCTGTTCGACAACGCCGCCGACGCGGTCGCCTACGCGATGGAGTACCACCACGCCATGGCGAGCCTGCCGACGCCGCTGTCGGCGCGCGTCGGCCTGCACGTCGGGCCGGTGATCCTGCGCGAGAACGCGGCCGAAGACATCGCCCGGGGCGCGAAGCCGCTCGAGGTCGAGGGACTCGCCAAGCCGATCGCCGCCCGGGTGATGGCCCTGGCCCGCGGCGGCCAGACGCTGCTCTCGTCCGCCGCCCGGGATGACCTCGGCAAGACCGCCCACAAGCTGGTCTCGCATGGCCACTGGCAGATCAAGGGCGTGTCCGATCCGATCGAGCTGTTCGAGGCCGGCCAGCCGGATGCCCGGTTCGTGCAACCTGCCGACGGGGAGAAGGCGCATCGCGTCGTCTGGATGGGCGACTGGTGGCTGCCGGTCAACGAGATCCCGAACAACCTGCCTTACCAGGCAACGTCCTTCATCGGCCGCGAGCGCGAGCTGGCGGAGGTCAAGCGCCTGCTCGGCGGCTCGCGCCTGCTGACCCTGCTCGGCATGGGCGGCCTGGGCAAGACCCGCCTGTCGCTGCAGGCCGCGGCCGAGCAGATCCACGATTTCCCGGACGGCGTCTGGTTCCTCGACCTGGCGCCGATCAGCGATCCGGCCCTGATCGTCAGCGAGACGGCGCAGGTGCTGGGCGTGCGCGAAGAGCCCGGGCGGCCGCTGCTGCAGACCGTGTGCGCGCACCTCAAGAACCAGCGTGCGCTGCTCATCCTCGACAACTGCGAGCATGTGATCAAGGCGTCGGCGCAGATGGCCAGCGCCATCCTCAAGGTGGCGCCGCACGTGCGTCTGCTCGCGTCCAGCCGCGAGCCGCTGCATTCGCCGGGCGAGCAGTGCTATCCGGTGCTGCCGCTGCCCGTGCCGGCCCGCGGCGACGGCCTCGAGGCCTTGTCGCGGTCGACGGCCGTGCGCCTTTTCGTCGACCGGGCGCAACTGCACAAGCCGAG
>Ga0207676_10003399_pt1:0-10000 | contig 11245 bp, 9 predicted proteins | sample KBSSwiS72_FD_184307 | JGI IMG/M metagenome (GOLD analysis project Ga0207676, IMG submission 184307) | Switchgrass rhizosphere microbial communities from Kellogg Biological Station, Michigan, USA - KBS Switchgrass S7-2 (SPAdes) (version 2) | ecosystem: Host-associated > Plants > Roots >... | reverse complement strand
ACCTTCGCCAACATCCGCATCAAGAACGAAATGGTCCCCGGTATCGAAGGCGGCATGACGCATTATCATGGCGAGGTCATGCCGATCTACGACGCGGCGATGCGCTTCAAGGCGGACGGCGTGCCGCTCGTCATTGTCGCGGGCAAGGAATATGGCACCGGCTCGTCGCGCGACTGGGCGGCCAAGGGCACCAACCTGCTCGGCGTGCGAGCGGTGATCACCGAAAGCTTCGAGCGCATCCACCGCTCGAACCTGGTCGGCATGGGCGTGTTGCCGCTGCAGTTTGCCGAAGGTGTGAGTCGCGAGACGCTCAAGCTCGACGGTTCGGAAACCTTCACGATTCAGCACGTCGCGGATATTCGCCCGCGTCAGGACGTCGATGTGATCCTGACCCGTGCCGATGGCGCGACGGAAACCTTCAAGACGCGTTGCCGGATCGATACCGTCAACGAACTCGAATATTTTCTGAATGGCGGAATCCTACAATACGTGCTGCGCAAACTCGCGGCATAATTGCAGGCGATCGGGACGAGTGTTGGCCGCTGCCGTATGGCTCACGCGGTGTTGGCCCGCGCTTTTTGCGACGCATCGCGCCCTCGCGGCGTCTCTGTGGTGCGCGCACCGACAAAATGCCCGCCGGGAAATCTCCCGGCGGGCACCTTTTCCTCTCCAGGAAAGTCAGCGTCGTGCGGCGAGGCGATTCTCCGCCTTCACCCGCGACGGCGCGATGAAATGCCCGTCAGCCGCCGACGCGGCCGAGCCGGTGATACAGCGCGCTGATCCGTGACATCCGCGCATCGTCCTCGCCGATCTTGGCGATCAGCGTGGCGAGCGCTTCCTTCATCAATGCGAAATCCTCGGTCGAAAAGACCGCACGGGCACGGCTTGGTTCAGTCATCACACAGCCTCCTTGCTGAATCGTGTCACCTCGATCGCGTCGCCGCGAGCGATGGGCGTGAATGCGTCGCAACGTCGGGGCATCGCCGAACCAGCTCCTCCATGGTTGTCGCTTCCTTTACACCGCGGCGCGTCATTGCCCCTGGATCGTCGCTACCGGAGCATATTAATAGCCAAAAAGCATAATTTTCCGGGTCTCCCTGTTAGGCAGCGCGACGGTATTGATGCAATGCTGTAATTAATTTACATCATTGAGCGAAGGCCTGGGGCGAGCATCGACATGGCGGAACAGAAGATTTTGGCGGGACATGCCGTGCGCCGGTTGCGGCGTCAGATCGGCCTCACCCAAGCGGCGATGGCCGAGATCCTGGAGATTTCGCCCAGCTACCTCAATCTCGTCGAACGCAACCAACGGCCGGTATCGGCCACGGTGCTGGTGCGCCTGGCCGAGCGTTTCGACTTCGATCCGCGCAGCCTCGCTGCCGGCGAGCCCGGCGGAGGCGCCGCGGCGATGCGGCGGCGCCTCGCCGATCCGCTGTTCGCCGATCTGGAGATCGATCGTAACGAGGTCGAGGAATGGCTTGCCGCCGCGCCCGGCGGTGCCGAGGCCTTCGCGCGGCTGTTCGACCGGGCCGGGGCAGGGGTGGTGGTCGACGATATCGCCGATCCGGTCGTGCTGGTGCGCCGCGAGATCGAACGCTGGCGCGGTCATTTCGCCGATCTCGATCTGGCGGCGGAGGCGCTGGCCGACGAACTGCGGCTCAGCGCGAGCGACCTGTACGGTGCCATCGCCGAGCGGCTACGGGTCAAGCACAGCCTCGCCATCCGCATCCTGCCGGTCGACGTGATGCCCGACATGCTGCAACGGCTCGATCTCCACGCGCGGCAGTTGCAACTGTCCGAAACGCTCGACCCTGCCTCGCGCGCCTTCGCCGTAGCAACGCAACTGGCGCAGATCGAGGCGCGCGGCGAGATCGACGCGCTGGCGCGGGGCGCCGCCTTTGCCGACCGCGCTGCGGAGCGGTTGTTCCGTCGGCATCTCGCCAGCTATTTCGCCGCGGCGCTGATCATGCCCTATGCGCGGTTTCTCCGTGCGTGCGAGAGCACCGGCTACGACCTGGAGTTGCTCCAGCGCCGCTTCGGTGCCGGTTTCGAGCATGTCGCGCACCGCCTGACGACGCTGCAGCGCGTCGGTGCGCGCGGGCTGCCCTTTTTCATGGTGCGGATCGACCGGGCCGGCCAGGCTTCCAAGCGATTCTCCGGCGCGAGCGGCGCAGCGCTGGCCGAGGCCGACGGACGCTGCCCGTTATGGCGACTGCACGAGGCGTTCGACCGCCCCGGTGCGCTGGTCGTGCAGCTGGTCGAACTGGAGGATGCCTCGCGCTGGCTGACCATGGCGCGCACCGTGACGCCGCAGGGCAGGCGCTATGGCGGGATCCCGGCCGAATTCGCCATCGGGCTCGGCGTGGCGGCGGATCAGGCCCATGGCCTGGCGGTAGCGCGCGGCATCGATCTCGCGGGGGAGGCGATGCCGGTCGGCCTTGGCTGTCGGGCGTGTTTTCGTGGCGAATGCCCGCAGCGCTCGCTCGCGCCAGCCGGCCGGGCGCTGACCATCAATGACCGCGAGCGTCGTCTGTCCGCGCTGACCTTCGGCGGGGATTGATCGCGGCCCATAGCCCGTTACAGCGGCGGCCGTGACGACAGGGGCGCGGATCATCGATAGCCAGGCCGTAGCGGCGTCGCCCGTCCGCCTGGGTGGCATCTCCTTACCTCGCTGGGTGATCCTGTTGGTTGTCGCCATCGCCGCGCGCGCCGTGACCTTCGGCAACCCGGTGCTGCACGTCGACGAGCAATTCTATTACGCGGTTGCCGACGCGATGCGCCACGGCGCCCTGCCCTTTGTCGATGTGTGGGATCGCAAGCCGGTTGGCCTGTTTCTGGTCTATCTCCCCGCCGCGCTATTCGGGCCTGTGCTCGGTATCTGGGTCTATCAGGCATTTGCGTTGTTTTGCGTCGTCGTCACTGCGGCGATCATAGCGCGGCTTGCCGAGCGCGCCGGCTGGTCGGGCGGCGCGCTGGTCGCGGCGATCCTTTATATCCTGTGGCTGAACATTGCCGATGGGCAGGGCGGTCAATCGCCGGTCTTCTACAATCCGCTCGTCGCCGGCGCGGTCCTGCTCGCGCTTCCCCGGCCCGGCGAGGCCAGTCGTCCGCGCCTCCTCGGCCTCACCGCGATGGCGCTGATCGGTCTGTCGCTGCAGATCAAATATTCCACGCTGTTCGAGGGCATCTGGATCGGGCTGTTCCTGTTGTGGCGCGAATGGCGTGGCGGTCGCGCGCTCGCCTCGGTGCTGGGCTATGGTGTCACGCTTGTCCTGGTCGCACTGTTGCCGACACTCGCCGTGGCGGGCGTCTATGCCGCGCTGGGGCAGGAACAGGCCTTTCTCTATGCCAATTTCATCTCGGTGATGTTGCGTCGTCCCGACAGCTGGCAGGAGAGCGCGGGCAATCTTCTGCTCCTCGCCTTGAGCGTCGCACCCCTCGTGGCAGCGGCCTGGGCCGGGCGGCGCGTCGGTGCTGGAAATCACGCCGACGCGGATACGCGCCTGTTCCTGCGCGGCTGGCTCGTCGCGGCGCTGATCGGCGTGTTGCTGTTCGGCTCCTGGTTCAACCATTATGCGCTGCCGCTGCTCGTGCCCGGCTGCGTCTGCGCGGCGGCGTGGTTCGGCGATAGCGCACGCGGCGTCCAGCTGGGCTGGATTCTCGCGATCATCGTCGGGCTGTTGGGCGAGGCGATCGTCTTGGACGATATCGACAGGCGCGGCACCGCCGTCGAACTGCGCGCGCTGGCCGCGACGATCGGCAGCGGGCCAGGCTGCCTCTACGTCTTTTCCGGCGACACGATGCTGTATCCGGCCACGGGCCGTTGTACCGTAACGTCCTATCTCTTTCCCAGCCATCTCGATCGTGAGCGCGAGCAAGGCGCGATTGGCGTCGATCAGGCGGCCGAGGTCCGCCGCATCTTTGCCGCGCGTCCGGCCGTCGTGGTGATGCGTCCGCCCTACAGGGGAGAGCGCTCGGAAATGCGCGTCATGGCGGTGCGTCTGCTCGCCGAGGGAGGATATCGCCTCACGGCCGAGCGCCAGCTCGGCGCGCAGCGCATCGACATCTATACGCGCTGATCAGGCGCCTGCCGCGTCGAGCCGTTCCAGCTGGTCCGCCGTCAGCGTCAGGTCCATCGCCGGCAGCAGCTCCTCGAGCTGCGCGACGCTGGTCGCGCTGGCGATCGGGGCGGCGACACCCGGTTGCGCGGCGATCCAGGCGAGCGAGATCTGCGCCAGCGTCCCGCCGCTTTCCGCCGCGATCGCGTCCAACGCCGCCAGCACCCGCTTGCCCTTGCCCTCGATATAGGCGGCCACCCGGCTGCCGCGCACGCTTTTGCCCAGATCGTCGGCGCCGCGGTATTTGCCGGTCAGAAAGCCGCTGGCGAGGCTATAATAGGACAGCACGCCGATATTATGCTCGACGCAATAATCCTGCAGTTCGCCTTCGAACCGGTGGCGGCTGACGAGATTATATTCGGGTTGCAGCGCCTGATAATGCGGCAAGCCCGCCGCGCGCGTCGCCTCATTGGCCGATTTCAGCCGTGCGGCATGAAAGTTCGATGCGCCGAGCACGCGCACCTTGCCGGCTGCCACCAATCGCCCGAACGCCTCCAGCACGACGTCCTGCGGTGTCTCCTCATCGTCGCGATGCGCGTAATACAGATCGATGCAGTCTATCCCGAGCCGCTTCAGCGACGCATCGCATGCCGCCGCGATCCGCGCCGGGGCGAGATTCTCGCCGCCTTCGCCCGGCAGCATGCCCACCTTGGTCGCGATCTGCACCTTGTCGCGCTTGCCGGACCGTTTGAGCCATGCGCCGATCATCGCTTCCGATTCGCCGCCCTGATGGCCCGGCACCCAGGCCGAATAGATGTCGGCGGTATCGATCATCGTTCCGCCGCCGGCGACGAACGCGTCGAGCACGGCGAAGCTGCGCGTCTGGTCGGCAGTCCAGCCGAACACGTTTCCGCCAAGCACCAGTGGCGCGATGTGGAGGTCGGTCGAGCCGAGCCGGCGTAAGGTCGTCATTCGTCGTTTCCGTCGCTGTCGTCGCCGTCATCGGCCGGGCTGGCGCCGTTCATGTCGACCGCGTTGACCTCCATGCTGTTGGCATCGAGCATCGCTGCCGCCTCATCGAGCTGCCTGTCTTCGGCCGGCGTGGTGGCGCCCGGCTGACGATCGCCCTGGCACGCCGCGAGCAAGGCCAGCGCCATGGCGAGGCCCGCGAGACGAGGGCGAATCCTATTCATCGATCTCGTTGCCCATGTCCCTCATCGCCTGGCCGGCGCCTTTCTTTGCCTTGCCGGCCGCAGTGCCGATCGCGGCCGCGCCATTGTCGATCATCGCCTCGCCCGAACCAAAGGCGCGATCAGCCGCTGCCTCGGTGTCATTATTGGCTTCGACCATCGTGGCATTGGCATCCGCGGCGATGGTGTCCGCAGCCTCCGCCGTCTCGTTCTGCGCCTTGGGGCTGCACGCCCCGACAGCGAGCAAGGCGAGGCTGGCGAGCGGCAGGGTGAGCATCTTGCGCATGAGGGATTCTCCGTGGCTGGGGGTGGGCGCGCCGGGTTGCGTGTCGGGGACGCTATCGAACCCGCCAAACGCGCGCAATCGGCTTCGGATCCCCGATCCTTCGTTGACCTCATATAAAGATATCTTTATATGATGATGCGCCATGGCAATCGCCCTCGATATCTTCCGCGCGCTCGCCGACGCGACACGCCTGCGCATCATGGCGTTGCTGCGCTCGATGGAGTTGTCGGTCGGCGAACTGGCGCAGGTGCTCGGGCAGAGCCAGCCGCGCGTCTCCCGCCACGTCAAGATCCTGTGCGATGCGGGCCTGGCCGAACGACGCAAGGAAGGCAGCTGGGTGTTCGTGGCGCTCGGCCAGGCGGCACGGGTCGAGCCGGTCCTCGCCGCGCTCGACAGCTGGGCGGTTCAGGAGCCCGATCACTGGCGTCTCGCCGATGCCGCGCGCCTCGCGGCGGTACGGGCGGACCGTGCGGCGGCGGCGGCGAGCTGGTTCGAGAGCAATGCCGGACAGTGGGATGCGATCCGCTCGCTGCATATCGCCGAGAGCGAGGTCGAGCAGGCAATGGTGGCGGTACTGGGCGACGAACCCGTCAGCCAGCTGATCGACATCGGCACCGGTACCGGCCGCATGCTGGAGCTGTTCGCCGGCCACGCCGAACGCGCGCTTGGCATCGATCGCAGCTCCGAGATGCTGCGCCTCGCCCGTGCCAAGTTGAGTGAGCGCGGTCTCGCCAATGCCGAGTTGCGCCAGGCCGATCTCTACGCGCTGCCGCTCGCCGACGGCGCGGCGGATGTCGCCATCATCCATCATGTGCTGCATTTCGCGCAGCAGCCGGGGGCGGCGATCGCCGAGGCGGGCAGGGTGCTCGCCCCGGGCGGCCGCCTGCTGATCGCCGATTTCGCGCCGCACGAACGGGAGGAACTGCGCACCCGCGATGCGCATGCCCGGCTCGGCTTTTCGGACGATCAGATCATGGGCTGGTTCAACAATGCCGGGCTCGCCCCGGCGCGGATCGAGACGCTCGAGGGCGGCGAACTGACGGTGAAATTGTGGCTCGGGCGCAAGCTCGGCGACGCGTTGCGTGAGGTAAAGGCGGCATGAATCTTTCGATCAACCAGCTCGAAGAGGCGCGCCGCGCGCTCGACGCGCCGCTCTACGCCGATGTCGGTGGCGATATCGCGCTGAGCTTCGAATTCTTCCCGCCCAAGACCGAGAAGATGGAAACGCAATTGTGGGAGGCGATCGCGGCACTCGCGCCGCTGGGCCCGCGCTTCGTCTCGGTGACCTATGGCGCCGGCGGCTCGACCCGTGAGCGCACCCACGCCACCGTCGCGCGGATCAGCCGCGAGACTTCGATCGCCGCCGCCGCCCACCTTACCTGTGTCGAGGCGACACGGGAGGAAATCGACGCCGTCGCCCATGAATATTGGGCCGCCGGCGTGCGCCACATCGTCGCGTTGCGCGGCGATCCGCCGGTCGTGGGGACGAAATATGCGCCGCATCCCGGCGGCTATGAGAATGCCGCCGCGCTCGTCGCCGGGCTGCGCAAGCTCCATCCGTTCGAGATTTCGGTCGCCGCCTATCCCGAGGCGCACCCTGACGCGGCCAGCAAGGCCGCCGACCTCGACAATCTCAAGCGCAAGCTCGATGCCGGCGCGAGCCGCGCGATCACGCAATTCTTCTTCGAGCCCGAGACCTTCTTCCGCTTCCGCGACGCCGCCGCCGCCGCCGGAATCGATGCCGAGATCGTCCCCGGGATCATGCCGGTGACCAATTTCGCCGCGATCAAGCGCATGTCGGCGATGTGCGGCACCGAGGTGCCGAGCTGGCTCGGCCGCCTGTTCGAAGGGCTCGACGATCATCCCGGCGCGCGCCAGCTGGTCGCCGCGACGATCGCCGCCGAGTTGTGCCGCAAGCTTTATGCCGGCGGACTGCGACATTTTCATTTCTACACCCTCAATCGCGCCGAACTGAGCTATGCCATCGCGCATCTGCTCGGTGCGCGCGCCAAGGGTCTGACACAGGAGGTGGCGGCATGACGTCACGTGAACGACTGATCGCCGAGGCCGCTAAGCGCATCCTGATCACCGATGGCGCGTTCGGCACCGAGATCCAGAACTGGAAGCTCGCCGAGGCCGATTATGCCGGCGATCTCGGCCTGACCCATGACCAGAAGGGCAATAACGACATCCTCGCGCTGACCAGGCCCGAGGTGCCGGAGACGATCACGCGCGAATATCTCGATGCGGGGTCGGACATCGTCTCGACCAACACCTTTTCGGCCAATGTGATCAGCCAGGCTGATTATGGCGCCGAGGCCTTGGTGCGCGACATCAACATCGCCTCGGCGAAGATCGCGCGCAAGCTGGCCGACGAATATGCCGCCAAGGACGGCCGCCCGCGCTTCGTCGCCGGCGCGATCGGCCCGACCAACAAGACGCTGTCCTTGAGCCCCGACGTCAACGACCCGGGTTTCCGCGAGATCGACTTCGATTATCTCAAGGACGTCTACCGCGAGCAGATCGACGCGCTGGTCGAGGGCGGGGTGGATTTCATCCTGATCGAGACGGTGTTCGACACGCTCAACGCCAAGGCCGGCATCATGGCGGCGATCGAGGCGGGCGAGGCGCTCGGCCGCGACCTGCCGATCATGCTGTCGATGACGCTCACCGACCTGTCGGGACGCAACCTGTCGGGCCATACCGTCGAGGCCTTCTGGCATGCCGTGCGGCATGCGCGGCCGGTAACGATCGGGCTGAATTGCTCCTTCGGTGCCGAGCAGTTGCGTCCGCATGTTCGCACATTATCTCAGATTGCCGATACGCTGATCATGATCTATCCCAATGCCGGCCTGCCCAACGAACTCGGCGCCTATGACGAGATGCCGGCGACCACCGCGGCGCTGGTCGGCGACTGGGCCCAGGCCGGGCAGGTCAATATCCTCGGCGGCTGCTGCGGATCGACCCCGGCGCATATCAAGGCGATCGCCGACGCGGTCGCCGGCCTGCCGCCGCGCCAACTGGTGACGCCAGAGGTCCGCACCCGTCTTGCCGGCCTGGAGCCGATGACGATGGCGGCCTAGCTTCTTCTCCCCTCCCGCCTGCGGGAGGGGTCCGGGGGTGGGCTCGCGCTTCCCTCCAACGATATCGCCCGAGATCAGCCGGGCGCCCACCCCCAGCCCCTCCCGCAAGCGGGAGGGGAGGAAAACAACATGACCACCGCCAACACCTCCTCCTTCGTCAACATCGGTGAGCGCACCAACGTCACCGGATCGGCGGCGTTCAAGAAGCTGATCATGGCCGGGGATTACCCCAGGGCGGTCGAGGTCGCGCGCCAGCAGGTCGAGAATGGCGCGCAGGTGCTCGACGTCAACATGGACGAAGGCCTGCTGGATTCGCAGGAAGCGATGGTCACCTTCCTCAAGCTGATCGCCGCCGAGCCCGATATCGCGCGCATCCCGTTCATGATCGACAGCTCGAAATGGTCGGTGATCGAGGCCGGACTGAAATGCGTCTCGGGCAAGCCAATCGTCAATTCGATCAGCATGAAGGAGGGTGAAGCTCAGTTTTTGTCTCAAGCCCGTAAGTGCATGGCCTATGGCGCCGCGGTGGTCGTCATGGCGTTCGACGAGGTCGGCCAGGCCGACACCAGGGAGCGCAAGGTCGAGATCTGCGAGCGCGCCTACAAGCTGCTCACCGGCATCGGCTTCCCGCCCGAGGACATCATCTTCGATCCCAACATCTTCGCCGTGGCGACGGGCATCGAGGAGCATAACAATTACGGCGTCGACTTCATCGAGGCGTGCAAGGAGATCAAGGCGCGCTGCCCGCATGTCCATCTGTCGGGCGGCCTGTCGAACCTGAGCTTTTCGTTCCGCGGCAACGAGCCGGTGCGTCGCGCGATGCACTCGGTGTTCCTCTATCACGCCATTCCCGCCGGGCTCGACATGGCGATCGTCAATGCCGGCCAGCTCGACGTTTACGATACGATCGATCCCGAACTGCGCACCGCCTGCGAGGACGTCGTGCTCAATCGCGATCCCGAGGCCGGCGAACGCCTCGTCGCGCTGGCCGAACGCTATCGCGGCACCGACGCGGTGGCCGAGAAAGCGGTGCAGGAATGGCGCGGCTGGGAGGTCAACAAGCGGCTCGAATATGCCCTGGTCAGGGGCATCGACGCGCATGTCGTCGAGGATACCGAAGAGGCCCGGCTCGGCTTCAAGCGCCCGATCGAGGTGATCGAGGGGCCGCTGATGGACGGTATGAACGTGGTCGGCGACCTGTTCGGATCGGGCAAGATGTTCCTGCCACAAGTCGTTAAAAGCGCACGGGTTATGAAGAAAGCTGTCGCGCATCTGCTGCCCTTCATCGAGGCCGAGAAGCTGCCCGGCGCGCGCGGCAAGGGCAAGATCGTGATGGCCACCGTGAAAGGCGACGTGCACGATATCGGCAAGAACATCGTCGGC
>Ga0207676_10003398_pt1 | contig 11247 bp, 6 predicted proteins | sample KBSSwiS72_FD_184307 | JGI IMG/M metagenome (GOLD analysis project Ga0207676, IMG submission 184307) | Switchgrass rhizosphere microbial communities from Kellogg Biological Station, Michigan, USA - KBS Switchgrass S7-2 (SPAdes) (version 2) | ecosystem: Host-associated > Plants > Roots >... | reverse complement strand
GTCCACGCGTTCATGGTCGGGCACTCGACCGGAAGCAAGCCGGAGACCGTGTCTCGGGAGTTCCCGCTCGTCGGCCGCGACCCGGAGATGGACGCGTACCGGCGGGCGCTGCTCGAGCTCCGAGGCGGGCGGGGCTCGGTGCTCGAGCTCGTCGGGAACGCCGGGATGGGCAAGACCAGGCTGCTGAGCGAGTTCCGGGCCGAGGCGCCCGACCTCCCGCACCTGGTCTCCTCGTGCGAGCTGTACGAGTCGTCGGTCGCTTACCTGCCGATCCGGCGGCTCCTGCGGCTCCTGCTGGGGGCGGGACCGGATGCGACCGGGGTCGCGGAGAGGTTGCGGGAGGACGTCACCCACCGCGCCCCCGACCTGCTGCCCTGGCTGCCGCTGCTCGCGGTCGTGGCCGACGCCGAGGTCCCGATGACCCCGGAGGTCCGAGACCTGGGGGACGAGTTCCGGCGGGCGAAGCTCGCCGAGGTGACGATCGACTACCTGTCGCGAGCGGTGACCGACCCGACGGTGGTCGTGACTGAGGACGTCCATTGGATGGACGAGGGGTCCGCGGATCTCCTGCGCGCGATCGCCGCCCGGATCTCGGACCTCCCGTGGCTGGTCTGCGTGAGCCGTCGCGACGAGGAGACGGGGTTCGTCCTGCCCGAGGCGCCCCGCTGCACCTCGCTCAAGCTCACGCCGCTCAGCGAGGAGGCCCTCGGGAGCCTGATCGACCTCGCGACCGAGGACGCCCCCTTCCCGCGGCACGAGGTGACGGAGCTCAGCGATCGGTCGGGTGGCAACCCCCTGTTCCTGCAGGAGCTGCTCCACGCGGCCATGGGCGCCGGGTCGGTCGAGGGTCTCCCCGATTCGATCGAGGGGATGATCACCGCCGAGATCGACCGGTTGGCCAACGCCGACCGCCGCGTGCTGCGGTACGCGTCCGTCCTGGGGATGAGCTTCGATCGCACGCTCGCGGAGGCGCTGCTGGACCCGGACCAGACCGGAGGCGGCGGGTATCCGTGGGAGCGGCTGGCGCAGTTCGTGGACGACGAGGGCGGGGGCCGGTTCCGGTTCCGTCACGCGTTGATGCGCGACGCCGCGTACGAGGGCCTGCCCTACCGTCGTCGCCGAGAGCTCCACGCCCGCGTCGGCGTCGCCGTCCTCGCGTCGGCCGGGGAACTGGACCACGAGCACGCCGAGCTGCTGTCCCTGCACTTCTACCTCGCAGGCGAGTTCGAGCAGGCCTGGCGATATTCGATGATCGCCGCCGAACGGGCGGAAGCCGCCTACGCGAACATCGAGGCATCTCGCTTCTTCCGCCGCGCGATCGAGGCCGGCCGACGCCTCGAGGTCGACCGGACGGAGCTCTTGTGGACGAACGAGAGGCTGGGCGACGTGCTGGAACGGGCAGGTTTGTTCGACGAAGCCGCGAAGGCGTACGCCGATGCACGGCGACAGATCGAGGCCGACAGGATCGCCGAGGCTCGGCTGTTCTTGAAGCAAGCCAAGCTCGCGGATCGAGCGGGCAAACCGGCGTTGTCGCTGCGCTGGCTCACTCGGGCGATGCGACTCCTGGAGGACGCCTCCGGTCGCGAACCCTCAGCGCAGCGTGCTCGCATCAGCGCGACCACCAGTGCCGTCCGTGCAGGGCAGGGACGGGCGATGGAAGCGATCCGGTGGGCCGAGCGCGCGATCGATGAGGCGGAGGCGGTGGACGAGCTCGAGGCCCTCGCGAACGCCCACTACATGATCGCCTGGACGAAGGTGAACCAGGGCGAGCTCGGCCAGTCCGAGCACTTCGATCGCGCGCTCGAGCTCTTCGAGGAGCTCGGCAACGTGAGGCGGCAGGGGGACGTGCTCACCTACTACGGGGCGATGGCGTACTGGGAGGGGCGCTGGCACGAGGCGATCGAGCTCTACGAGCGCGGCCGGCAGCGCTCCGAGCGGGCCGGGGACGTCGTGGGCGCGGCGAACGCCTCGATGAACGTGGCCGAGATCCGCTCGGACCAGGGCCGCCTGGAGGAGGCGGAGGCGCCCGCGCGAGAGGCCCTGCGCGTCTTCCGCGCCGCCCGGTTCTCCGAGGAGATCGCGACGGCCTGCGGCATCCTCGGCCGCGCACTATCTCGCGCCGGTAGGCACGAGGAGGCCGAACAGCTCCTCACCGAGGCGCTCGAGCTAGCCGAACGCTCCGGTGCGCAGCTCCTTCGGGTCAGCTCGCTGGGGTTCCTGGCGGAGGATCTGGTGCTCCGTGGCGACGGTGACGGCGCGCTTGGCACCCTCGAGCGTGCGCTCGCACAGGCCGGATCGATCGGCGGTCCGGGCGTGTACGAACCCATGCTGGCCCGGGTCCGTGGCTCGGCGTACCTGGTCCGCGGCGACTTGGACGAGGCGCGAGAGGCCTTCGACCTGGCCCTCGGGACGGCTCGGGACGCCGGCGCCGATTTCGAAGTGTTCTTGATCTTGCGAGCTCGCCAAGCGCTGGCCGAGCGCCTGGGTGAGCCGCCGTCGGCCGAGGAAGAGGCCGAAGCAAGGTCGATAGCAGAGGGGCTGGGGATCGAGTCGATCCCCAGCCCTTCGACGATCTCGACGAACGCCTAGTGCCGGGAGCCGCCCGGGTCCTTGTCGGCGGCGATGTACGTGATCATCCCCGTGCCCTGACCGCCGCCCTGACGGGAGACGTTGCAAGGGGCGAACGCGGCAAGATTCTTCTTGTTCGTCGGGCAGTCCTTCAGCAGGCCGACGAACAGGCCCAGCGTCGGGTCGAACACGGCGTCATGGTTGAAGCGGTCGGTGAACGGGAGCGAGGACCCGAAGCACGTCTGCAGGAACGAGACGCCCTGGCTGGCGATCTCCTTCATCTGCTCGGCGCTGACGGTGTTGACCACGGTCTTGGTGCCGTCACCATTGAAATCGAACGAGGCGATGACCTCCGTGATCTCGTCGTACCCGGCGCAGTCCAAGAGGGACAGGTCGCCGAGGCTCCCGGGGAGGGACGGCGGCACGGAGAAGACGCCCGCCTTGACCGACTTGCCGTTCTGGCCGTTGACCGTGACCTGCGTCGCGACCTGATCCGTTGCCGAGGCGTTCGCGAAGCAGCTGCTGCCGTTCACGCAGTCGGTCTTCGTGTCATAGACCGCGAAGAGCCCAGAGATGAATCCTAGGCCGTCCCCACGCACGGGAGCGCAGGTGGTGACGTTGTTCACCTTAGGGCTACACGCCTCGAGCGTGTAGCCGGTCCCCGCGACGTTCAGCGAGGCGGAGAACGTGGCCACGCCGTTGGCCGGGACGATCGCGCCGCCTCCGGTCAGCGTGGCGTCGGTGGGGTCACCGGGGTCGTTCTCGATCGACAGCGAGATCGAATCGGTGTACGTGGGGTCGACCGTGTCGTTCGCGCGCACGGCCGCGACCTGGACAGTACCCGCGATGTTCTTGATCTGGTCGGCGATCGACCCGAACACGAGCTTGCAGGCCGACGGCTGCGTCACCGTGGTCGAGAAGTTGACCGGGACGTAGGCCGTCCCGCCGTTCTGGGCCGCGTTGAGGGTCCAGGTGTTGGGCGATCCGGGCGTGCACTTCGGGAACGCGGTGATCGAGACCACGACCGTGTTGGACCCGGAGATGTTGAGCCCCGACACGGTGACCGCCTGGTTCCCGGTGGCCACCTGGGGGTTCCCGCTGGAGGAGGTCGCGCTGCTTACGTAGAAACCGGCCGGCGCCGCGAGGGACAATGACCGGAGCGATCCCTGGTTGGACTTGACCGTCAGGCTGTACGCGGTCTGCGCCCCCGCGTTGGCCGAGTCGGGGGTCAGGCTTGCCGTCATCGTCGGCGTCGCTGCGCTCGCCGGGATCGCGGCCAGGACGGTCAGGGCGAACGAGAGCGCGACAACCCATGCGGCCCTGCGTGTTCGAACGTGCCTTCTCATGCGGGTGTGTCCTCTCTTCCAAGGGTCGGGCGAATGGCCGACAGCGTCGAATCTTCCGAAAGCCCACAAAAGGTACGGGCAGCCGGGACTTTTGGCAAGCCGACGTAGGCCACAAAGCCCAAAAGCCTGTCGGACATTCGGCCGACAGGCCTGGGATCGACCTGCGTCTACAAGATGGCCTCGAGGGGTCGGCCTAGAGGATGGGCAGGTACCGCTCGATTTCGTACGGGGTGACGTACGACTTGTAGGAGTCCCACTCCTCGCGCTTGTTGCGGATCAGGAACTCGACCACGTGGTCCCCGAGCGCCTCGCGCAGGACCTCGGACCCGTTCGCGAGCTCGATCGCCTCGTGGAGGTCCGCGGGCAGCGAGCGGATCCCGGCGGTGAGCCGCTCGTCCTCGGTCATCTCGTAGATGTTGTTCGACGCCTCGGGTGGCAGCTCGAGCTCCTGCTCGATGCCGGCGAGCCCCGCGCCGAGCATCGACGCGAAGGCGAGGTACGGGTTGCACGCGGGGTCTGGCGAGCGGTACTCGATCCGGGTCGCCGCTTCGTTGCCCGGCTTGTACTGGGGGACCCGGACCAGCGCCGAACGGTTCCGGCGCGCCCAGCACACGTAGACGGGCGCCTCGTAGCCGGGGACGAGTCGCTTGTACGAGTTCACCCACTGGTTGGTGACGAGCGTGATCTCGCGCGCCGCCGCGAGGATCCCGGCGATGTACTGCTTGCCGAGCGTCGACAGGTGGTACTCGTCGCCCTCGCCGAAGAACGCGTTCCGATCGCCGGTGAACAGCGACTGGTGCGTGTGCATCCCGCTCCCGTTCACACCCTGCACGGGCTTGGGCATGAACGTGGCGTAGATCCCGAACTCCTGCGCCACCTCCTTGACCGTCAGGCGGTACGTCATCACGTTGTCCGCCATCGTGAGCGCGTCGGTGTAGCGCAGGTCGATCTCGTGCTGGCTGGGCGCGACCTCGTGGTGGACGTACTCGACGGGGATCCCCATCGACTCGAGGTAGGCGACCGTGCGCTTGCGCCAATCCGTCGCGAGGTCCAGCGGCGTCTCGTCGAAGTACCCGCCCTGGTCGAGGAACTCCGGCTCGCTCTCGCTCTTGAAATAGAAGTACTCGAGCTCGGGCCCGACGTAGAACGTGTAGCCGAGATCGGCCGCGCGTTTCAGCTGCTTCTTCAGCACGAAGCGCGGGTCGCCCTCGAACGGCGAGCCGTCGGGGTTCAGCACGTCGCAGAACATCCGGGCGACCTCCGCCTCGGTCTTCCACGGGATCAGCTGGAACGTCGACGGGTCGGGGACGGCGACCATGTCCGACTCCTGGATCCGGCTGAACCCGTCGATCGACGAGCCGTCGAACCCCATCCCCTCGGCGAACGCGCCCTCGAGCTCCTGCGACGTGATCGTGAAGGCCTTCAGGAACCCCAGGACGTCGGTGAACCACAGCCGGATGAAGCGGATCCCGCGCTCCTCGATCGTGCGCAGGACGTACTCGACCTCGTCGGAAGGCGCCATGCGCGGAGGGTAGCCGAGGCTCCCCCGACCACCGTTACGGCGCGGTTAATTCGGCGGCGGGGGGGCTCGCGTGCGGCCGGCGGGCTACCGTGGCGGGGTGTTGGACCTCTCGTCGCCGGCGCTCGAACGGTCCCTGGCGGCCGCGCCCGATCCGGGTCTGGCCCGCGTGTCGCTCGCCCGCGTCGCCGAGCACCCGTACGCGCTCGCGAGCTTCGCACGGCCGGAGACGCTCGCCGTCGCCGTCCGCCTGCTGGGGTTCTCGACGGCCGCCACCGATCTCCTCGTCGCCCACCCGGAGGAGGCATCCGCGTTCGCGGACGTCACCGCGCGGTCGCGACCGGCGCTCGACGCCGAACTCGCGGAGGACGTCGAAGGACTCGGCCTGTCCGACGGGCTGCGCAGGTTCCGCCGCCGGGCGATGCTGCGGGTCGCGGCGCGGGACCTCTCGTCGGCGCCGTACGAGGAGGTCGTGGCCGAGATCACCGCGGTGGCGGAGGCGTGTCTCGCCGCGGCGACGGACGCGATCGCCGGCGAGGGCCTCGCGGTCGTCGCGCTCGGGAAGCTGGGTGGGGCCGAGCTGAACTACGCCTCGGACGTCGACGTCGTGTTCGTCCACGGGGGGAGCGGTCCCGAACGGCAGGGGGCCGCCGAGCGCGCGAGCGCGGCCCTGGTCCGCGCGCTCGCCGACCCGACCGCCGAGGGGGTCGCGCTCCGCGTCGACACGACGCTCCGTCCGGGTGGCGCGCGAGGCGCGCTGTCGTGGTCGCTCGACGCGATGCGCGGGTATTACCAGACGCAGGCAGCGACCTGGGAGCGCCAGGCGCTGATCAAGGCCAGGCCCGTCGCGGGCGAACCCGGGCTCGGGAGCGCGTTCGTGGAGACGGTGACCCCGTTCGTGTTCCCCGAGGTGCTCCCCGAGTCGACGATCGACGAGGTCCGACGCGTCAAGGTCCGCCTCGAGGAGTACGTCCGCGCCGCCGGCAAGGCCGACGTCGAGGTCAAGCGCGGCCGAGGAGGCATCCGCGACGTCGAGTTCGCGGTGCAGCTGCTGCAGATCGTCCACGGCCGGCGGGACGAACGGCTCCGCGAGCCGAACACGCTGCGCGCGCTCGAGGTCCTCGCGGACGAGGGGTACGTGGGTCGCGACGACGCGGCCGCGTTCGGCCACGCGTACCGGTTCCTTCGGACGCTCGAGCACCGCCTGCAGATCGTTCGCGACCTCCAGACCCACGAGCTCCCCGCCGACCCGTCCGCCCGGAACATCCTGGCTCGCTCGCTCGGCATGCACGACGCAGAGGAGCTCCTCGCCGAGTTCGAACGCCAGACCACGCTGGTCCGGCAGGTCCACGAGCGGCTCTTCTACAGGCCGTTGCTCGAGTCCTTCGCCGGGCCCTCGACGCCTCGGCCGGGCAGGGACCGGGAGGCGACCGTCGAGCTGCTGGGGGCGCTCGGGTTCGACGCGCCGGGGGTCGCGTACGAGGTGCTCACGCGGCTCGTCGAGCCGTCCACGCACCTCGGCAGGGTCCTGTCGCACGTGTTTCCCGTCATGGTGCCGGCGCTCGCGCTCGCGTCCGAGCCCGATGCGGCGCTGATCCGGCTCGAGCGGGTGGTCGCGGCGACGGCCGGTGACGGGGCGCTCGCCGACGCGCTCGCGAACGACACGCGGATGGCGGTGCGGCTCGCTCACGTCGTCGCAGCGAGCTCGTTCGCGACCGATCTGCTCGTGGGGGCCCCGGCGCGGATGCTCGCGCTGCAGGAGCCGCCACGCGTCGACGATGTTCAGGCCACGCTCGTGTCGGTGGCGGCGCGCTACGCCGCGCGCGAGCTGGAGCCGAACCAAACCGGCGCGGAGCTCGCGGCGATCGCGGATCGGGTCGTCGCGGACGCGGTGGATGCCGCCGAACCCGACCTGCCGTTCGCGGTGATCGGGCTCGGCAAGCTCGGGGCGCAGGAACTGAACTTCGCCTCCGATCTCGACGTGGTCTTCGTCTACGAAGGTGAGGGCCCGGACGAGTTCCGGCGCGGCGCCGATCTGGCCGAACGGGTCCTTGCCGGGATCCGCGCCGCCGGGTGGGAGCCGGACGCCAACCTACGGCCCGAGGGGCGGAGCGGGCCGATCGCGAAATCGTTCGCGGCGTACCTCGAGTATTGGGAGCGCTACGCGGAGACGTGGGAGTTCCAGGCCCTGCTGCGGTCGAGGTTCGTCGCAGGCGACCAGGGGCTCGGGCGCCGGTTCTGCTCGTTCGCGAGCGATTTCGCGTACCCCGAGTACCTGCCGGTCGACCGCGTGAGCGAGATCCGCCGGATGCGCGAACGGGTCGAGCGGGAGCGGGTCCGTCCCACCGAGGCGTCGAGGTTCCATTTCAAGCTCGGGTACGGGTCGCTCGCCGACGTGCAGTTCGCCGTGGAGCTCTCGCTGATGAGGTTCGGCGGCCACCATCCCGAGATCCGGACCCATCGGACGCTCGACGCGATCGAGCGCCTCGCGCGCCAGCGGCTGATCGAGGACGGTGCCGCGCTCGCCCTGAGCGAAGCGTTCGTGTTCCTGTCCGACGTCAAGGACGGGCTCGAGGTCGATCGCCGCGTCCACGCCGAAGCGATCCCGGCCTCGCCACAGGAGCAGCTCGCGCTCGCGCGGCGGCTCGGGTTCGAGGAGTATCCGCGGCAGACGCTCCTGGAGGAGTACCGGAGGATCACCCGTCGGGCCCGGCGAGCGATGGAGCGGGTCTTCTACGAGGAGGAGGGATGACGTGCCGCGTCGACTGATCGCTTCCGGATCGCCGTTCGAACCCGTGATCGGCTTCTCGCGCGCGGTGGTCGAGGGCCATCACGTCGCGGTAGCGGGGACCGCTCCGGTCATGCCGGACGGTGGTGATCCGCCGGCGGATGCGTTCGGCCAGACGCGGAGGGTGCTCGAGATCGTCGTAGCCTCGCTCGCGGAGGCCGGCGCCGGTCCGGAGCACGTCGTGCGGACGCGGACCTACCTGACCGACGCCAGCGACTGGGAGGAGGTCGGTCGGGCCCACGGCGAGGTGTTCGCGGACATCCGGCCAGCGAGCACGATGATCGTCGTGCACGGGTTCCTCGACCCCAGGTGGCTCGTCGAGATGGAGGCCGACGCGATCCTCCCAACGTAGCTCAGATCCGGTCGATCGCGCGAGGTTCCATCCGGGGACCGAACGCCGGCGCACGGATCCCGCTCGTCTCGAGAAGCCGTTGCACGCGGCCGCGATGCGGGCGGTAGGGCTCCAGCAGCTCGAGCATCCGTTCGTCCGAGCCGCGCGGTTCGCGCGCGAGCGCCCAGGCGACGATGTTCGGCACGTGGTAGTCGCCGACCGACACGGCGTCGGCGTCGCCGAGTGCGATCCGCGCCACCTCGGCCACCGTCCACGCCCCAATGCCGTGCACGCTCGAGAGCCGGTCCTCTGCCACGTCGAGCGGGAGCGCGGCGGTGTCGTCGATCCACGCCGTCCGCGCGCAGACGGCCCGGACCACCTCCGCCCGTCGACGCTCGACGCCGAACGGGTGGAACGCGTAGTAGGGGAGCGCGGCGACGCGTTCGGGATCGGGGGGCAGCGTCAGGCCGAGCGGACCGGGGGCAGGCTCGGCGAGGGAGGTCGCGAGGCGGCGGTACGCTCGCCGAGCCTCGCTGCCGGTGACCTTCTGTTCGAGGATCACCGGGATCAGGCGCTCGGTGACCAGGCCGGTGCGCGGGATCCGCAGGCCCGGGTGTCGGCGCCACAGGTCTCGCACCAGCCCGCTCGGGGGGTCGAACCCGGCGTCGACGTCCTCGGCCCCGCACCAGGCGGCGGCGCGGTCGAGCACCCAGGCCGCGCCCGGCCCCCACGCCTCGGCCTCGATCCCGCCCGGGGTCTCGGAGAACCGGACCGACACCGGTCCGTCGGGCGTCCGCGACGCCCGTGCGGAGGTCCCCCGCGCGGTCCGCATCGTCGGATCCCCGCGTCCGCGCTGCATCGGTCCCAGCGTCTGCCCGAGGGCGATCGGGCGCTCGGTGGGAACGGTGCGTGTCGGCACGATCGGCAGGTTACGACAGCTCAGCGTTCGACTTGCTCCGAACCTCGTTCCGAACGAGACTGCCGCGCGTGCGGGGGGCAGGTGACCGGCGGGTGCTCGCGACGGTGTTGTTCACCGACATCGTGCGCTCGACCGACATCGCCGTCGAGCTTGGCGACGCCCGGTGGAAGGAGCTGCTCCGTCGCCATCACATCGTCATCCGACGCGAACTGAAGCGGTTCGGCGGTCGCGAGATCGACAACGCTGGCGACGGTTTCTTCGCGATCTTCGACTCGCCAGCCGGTGCTGTCCGCTGCGCGGATGCGTGCGTGGACGGCGCTCGAGCGTTGGGGGTCGAGATCCGTGCCGGCCTGCACACCGGCGAGATCGAGTTCGAAGGGACGAACGTGCGGGGCGTCGCGGTGCACCTCGGCGCACGGGTCATGGCCACGGCAGGAGCGGGCGAGACGATGGTGACGGGCACCCTCCACGACGTCGTCTCGGGTTCGGGGCTGGGGTTCGAAGATCGTGGCATGCACGAGCTGAAGGGTGTTCCGGGGACGTGGCAGCTCTGGCTCCTGTCGTCGATCGACGGCCGGAGCGTCACGTCGCCGCCACGTGAGGACGATGCCGCGATCCTCCGAGCGAAGATCGAGCCATCGGAACGCGCGAGGCGTCGAGCGTTGGTCGTCGGCGGCGTTGCCGGGCTCGTGGTCGTTGCGGGTCTGGCGATCGTCCTGCTGTCCAGCGGCCGAGATCATGATCCGGGTGCGCGCGGGACGGCGCCCGGGCCGCGGACCGGGGACGTGATCGAGTTCGATCCTGCGAGTGGCGAGATCCTCCTGGCGGAGGCAACCGGCGTGCTCCCGACACACACTAAGGGCATCAGCATCGCCCGTGGCGAAGGCAGCATCTGGGTCGACTCCAAGGAGGACACCACGCTCACCAAGCTCGACGAGGAGACCGGTGGTTTCGATGATGAGTACCCGATCGACTACGCAGGCAGCGGGATCTTCGTCGAGAGTCCGTGGGTGTGGGTCCCGGTCGAGAACGCGCTCCTTCGCGTAACTCCTCAAACCGGCGACACGGAATCCGTCATCGAGTTCCCCTCGAGCTTGTCTCTGCCCGCCACGGCCGGTGACGGGAGCATCTGGGTGTTCTCGAACGGTGAGGTCACTCGTGTCGACGCGTTGACTGGTGAGGTAATCGATGTGTTCGAGGTGGATGCCGACGTCCAGGCGCTGGCGTTCGGCGAAGGCGCGCTCTGGGCGATCGACAAGTTGAACAGCGAACTGGTGCGGATCGACCCACGCACGGGCAAGCCCGGCATGAGCGTCCAGCTCCCCGGCAACCTCGATGCGGTCATCGTGGGAGAAGGATCAGCGTGGGTCCTCGACGAGACGGCGGGAACGATCGCTGCGGTGGATGCTGACACCGGCGATGTGAGGGCATCCCTTCGAGTCGGAGAACAACCCTCGGGGATGGCCTTCGGTCTCGGGGCGCTCTGGGTGGGTGATCTGGAGGCGCCCGAGATCTGGCGGATCGACCCCCTCAGCTTCCAAGCGGCGAAGGTGGACACCCCGGCTCCCGTTGCGGCCATCGTCGCGGACGAGGGTGATCACGCGCTGTGGTTCGCCCTGTCGAGCGAGCGTACCGCGACGCAGTTCTGACGCGCCTGGGATCGAGGCGCCGACCCCACGAGGACCGGCGCCTCGATCGACCATCTCTACAGGTCGTAATACAGGGCGAACTCGTACGGGTGCGGCCGCAGCCTGACCGCGTCGAGCTCGTGGACGC
>Ga0207676_10003396_pt1 | contig 11251 bp, 7 predicted proteins | sample KBSSwiS72_FD_184307 | JGI IMG/M metagenome (GOLD analysis project Ga0207676, IMG submission 184307) | Switchgrass rhizosphere microbial communities from Kellogg Biological Station, Michigan, USA - KBS Switchgrass S7-2 (SPAdes) (version 2) | ecosystem: Host-associated > Plants > Roots >... | reverse complement strand
CTCGACGAGCACTCCTATATATGACTCTTCCCTGCGCAGCCGCAGCGACTCGCGCTTCTGCGTGTAGAGCGCAGCGTTGATTCCTGCCAGCAAGCCCTGACAGGCGGCCTCTTCATATCCGGTCGTCCCATTGATCTGACCGGCGTGGAAGAGACCGGGCAATCGAGTCGTTTGCAGGTCGGGTCCCAGTTCTCGCGGATCGACGAAGTCATACTCAATCGCGTAACCCGGTCGAATGACCCGCGCCTCCTCCATTCCCGGAATCATCCGCACGAGGTCCTGCTGCAATTCGGCGGGCAAAGAAGTCGAAAAGCCGTTTAGGTAGACCTCGTTCGTATCGTGTCCTTCGGGCTCAAGGAAGAGTTGGTGGCGAGACTTGTCAGAAAACTTTACGACCTTGTCTTCTATTGAAGGACAGTATCGCGGACCGATGCCCTTTATCTTTCCGGAGTAGAGCGGCGACTGCGCGAGATTCGCGCGAATCGCATCGTGCACCTGCTCGGTCGTGTAGCCAACATAGCACTGGATCTGTTTCTGCTCGAGGCTGTCAGTCGAAAACGAAAACGGCACCGGTATCTCATCGCCTGGCTGGGGCTCGAACGCGCTCCAGTCGATCGTTCGACCATCCAGACGCGGCGGCGTTCCGGTCTTCAAGCGACCGACCGGAAATCCGAGTCGCTTTAAAGTTTCGGAAAGCTCAATCGCGGCAGGCTCGCCGGCTCGACCGCCGGAGTAGGTTCGCCGGCCCGTATGAATCAGTCCATTCAAAAACGTTCCGGTCGCGACCACGACAGCCTGAGATCCAAACTGTCGCCCGTCTTCTAGCACGACGCCCGCAAGTTTGCCGTGATGGATAACAAAGTCGATGACTTTTCCTTGCCGCAGATGAAGATTGGAAGTGGCCTCGAGTGTCCGGCGCATCTCGGCGCGGTATCTCATGCGATCCGCTTGCGCCCTAGGCGACTGGACCGCCGGCCCGCGCGAACGATTGAGCAGTCGAAACTGAATTCCGGTGCGATCAATGACGCGCCCCATGATCCCGCCGAGCGCATCGATCTCCCGGACGAGGTGTCCTTTCGCAATTCCACCAATGGCGGGATTGCAGGACATTTGCCCGACGAGATCGAGGTTCAACGTGATCAGTCCGGTTTCGGCGCCGAGACGCGCCGAAGCAGACGCCGCCTCGCAGCCCGCATGCCCGGCGCCGATCACGATTACATCGAATACTTCATCAAACGACATGGCAGATTTCTTATAGTCAGAGTTCAGCCTTTAGGCTGCCGCTTGACGCACAAGCTAAAGCTTGAACTCTAAACTTATTTCCCAATACAAAAAGTCGCGAAGATCTCCGACAGAATATCTTCCGTCGTTGTTTCTCCGGTGATCTGACCCAGGAACCGCAAAGCATTGTGCAGAGGCGCGAGCACGAGCTCTTCGCTGTGTCCTTCACGCAAAGCGGATCGCGCAGCTTCCAGCTCACGCTGAGTGCTGCATAACAGATCGTAGTGGCGCGCGTTTGTTATCAACAAGCTGCCATCTTCGACTCCGTTATTGTGCAGGCTCGCAAGAATCGCTGAACGCAGCGTCGTCAGTCCTTCACCAGTCCGCGCTGATACATTAATACAACCTGACGACGCAGCGAAACCCGGCAGGTCGCTTTTGTTCCGCACAACCAGGCGTCGAGTGTTTTCGGTTTGACTTAACAGGTCGAGATCCGATGGTCCAAGTTCTGTCGAGCCGTCGAGCACCACGAGCACGAGATCCGAATCACCCATCGCGCGGCGAGTTCGCTCCATGCCCAACGTCTCGATGCCATCAGTCGTTTCGCGCAAGCCGGCTGTATCAGTCAGGATTACGGGAATACCTTCGAGGTCAATTGCTTCGCTCAGCGTATCGCGCGTGGTTCCTGGGATGTCCGTCACGATGGCTCGTTCTCGTTCTATTAAACCATTGAAAAGACTGGACTTACCCACATTTGGACGGCCGGTGATAGTGACTTTGATGCCTTCCTGAAGTAAACGTCCGGCAGCAAAAGTCCTGGCCAGCTTCTCAACTCCTGTACTGACTGCCGCTAGCTCGCTTTCAATCTCCTGGACGCGCACCGCCGGCAAATCGTCTTCGACAAACTCGAGCGCTGACTCAAGCACGACGATCGCTTCGACGAGTTTCTCTTTGAATGGTCCAAGCGCAACAGAGAGTTCGCCGTTCAATTGTCGCGAGGCTTGTTTCACTGCGGCGTCAGTTTGTGCAGCGATGAGATCGCGAATCGCCTCCGCCTGGGCCAGGTTTATTTTTCCATTCGACAATGCACGCAGCGTGAACTCGCCGGGACCCGCGAGCACCGCACCCAACTCGAGAGTCGTATCGATGACGCTGCGCACTACCGCCGGCGATCCATGACAACTGATCTCCACGACGTCTTCGCCGGTAAGCGAGTGCGGCGCGCGGAAGCAGGTCAACAGGACCTGATCCAGGACCTCGTGGTCTCTCGGACGCGTCAACGTGGTGAGCGTTGCTTTTCGATCTTCAACCTCACTCAGCCCCATCCCCTGTGCGATCGCGATCGCATCAGGACCGCTGAGACGGATCACAGCGAGAGCTCCCCGACCCCTTGGCGTCGATAATGCAACGATCGTATTCATCGTGAATTGCGGGATTGGTTAATAAACTAATCCACAGATTACGCTGATTATTTAATTCAATCTGTGTAATCCGTGGAGCTTAGAGGGGTTAACTACGAGTCTTTGCGCTTTGGGCCAATTCTCAACTTGCGCTCGGATCCCTCGCCGATCGACTCGGTGAAGAGATCCGAACTGTCAGCCAGGGTCAGGTGAATAATACGTCTTTCGTTCGCGGTCATCGGTTGAAACGTAAATGGCATTCCGGTTTGTCGAACGCGATTCGCGGCCAGGTTCGCCATCGCTTGAAGCTCAGCTTCGCGAGTGGCGCGAAAGCCGTTGACGTCACAAACAAGCCGCTCGCCAGTCGCAAGACTTCTACCAAAAACCTGGTTAATGAGGTGTTGTAGCGCCTCGAGCAGTTCGCCTGTTTGAGCTTGCAGCAACTCAGCGTCGTCGCCTTCGATATCCAGTACTTCGCCGGCGATGCCCTGCTTCACGGCAACGCTCAGTTCGAGATCGGTCATCTCGAAGACGTTCTCGAGAAACTCCGCTGCTTGTTGTGACGCCTCTGTCATCCACTTAATCCTTCGCTAGCCGTCCCGTCCACTTTTTTCTTTCTTCCTGATGGACCTTTCACTGGCGGCGCCGGCACTTCTTCCTCATCCGACTTAGTCATACGGTTAATCAGGAACTGCTGGCTGAAGCCGACAATATTACCAACCAGCCAGTATAAAACTAAGCCCGACGGCGCGCTCCACAGAATATAGAGCATGAAGATCGGCATTCCGATCGCCATCATCTTCCGCTGTAACGGATCCGCTGACGGAGCAGGCGTCACGAGTTGCAACACAACCATAGTGCCGGTCATCAGGATCGGCAAGAGGTGTATCAGGTAAGGCTCGGCCGCTGAAAGATCGGGAATCCACAGGAAGCTCGCCTGTCTAAAATCGAGCGAGATCGTGATCGAGCGATAGAGTGCAAACAGGAACGGCATCTGGATCAGCAGCGGCAAACATCCGCCCAGTGGATTGCCTTCCTTCATGAGCCGCAGCTGGTCCATCTGGAGCTCTTTCAGCCGCGGATCGTTTTGCTTCATCCCCTTGATCTTCTCTTGCAGCTCTTTCATTTTCGGCGCAAGCTTCTGCGCTTTCTTCATCGCTTTGGAAGAGCGCCACTTCAGCGGAAAGAAGAGCGAGTAGATCACGATCGTAAACAGGATGATCGCAACGCCATAGCTGCCGGTAACTTTGAAGAGATACGTGATCGCACGAAGAATCGGGATCGCCAGCGGCCGTGAAATCCAGCCGAGAAAGCCATAGTCGATCAATCCTTCGAGATCGATCGGCCGCTGGACCACGGCAGCGATCCCCTGACTGGATTGAGTTAAAAGATCGTGATCTTTCGGACCTGAGTAGATGATAGTGGGCGAGCCGTCAGCGGGAATCGGCATGTAAGCGGTAGTCAGGAATCTCTTTTCCGCAGTGCCGCCGTTAGGTTTGTGCTCGTAAGCAACGGTTCGATATTCCAGGCCGTCGGTCTTTTTAGAAGGGACCGCCACCATCGCGAAGTACGTGTCGGCGACGCCGGCCCAATCTACTGGACCATTCAATACAAGCCGATCCGGACTGCTGCTGTTGCCGTTAATTCCCGCCGGCGGATGTCGTTCGAGCTTGCCGTTAACGAACGATACAGCCTCCGGTGCAACTGAATAGAACGTATGGTGACTGACGCCTTGATCTCCGATACTCGGACCGATCGAGATCTTTACTTGCGGTATCGTCTGCTCGCCACGCTTCACCAAAACCGAGAGATCTGTTTCATAACGTTCGGCGTCAAAAACGAGCTTCTTGCGGACCTGAACTCCACTCGAGTCCTCGAGCACAAACGTCAGTTCCTTTTTCTGACCGGCACCGAGATTCACGTCGACATCGCCGTTGGGTTGGTCGACCCCTTCGACTTTGTAGGTGCTGGAGCTGAGCGCATGGTCCAGCGTTTCATCACCCGTCTGCAACTGAAAAGGCACCACGCGAGGTTGTCGCGTCAGTCCTTCAGGTGAAATAAGCTGCAGCGGCACTCTGTCTTCCTTGCGGCCGCCAACAGAGAAGACCTCGCGGTTGTTGATCTTATTTACTTTGATTATCCAACTCACCGGTTCTGCGCCGAGGGTGTCGAACTTTGCTTCGTACAGTGGTGTCCTTACCGTCAGCGTTCGCTGCGGCGCGGCGCTTACGTTGGGAGCCGGAAGCGGCGGAGTGGCTTGTGCTGTTGAAGTATCAGGTGCCTGCTGCGTAGCTGCTGGACTAGCTGCCGGCGACGGAGTCGCGCCTGGAGGTTGATTTGCCGGCGGTGAAACCGGATAGAAATAACTCCACAAAAATAGAATTGCCGAGGAGATTACTAACGCAAGTAAAAGTCGTCTTTGTTGCATCTCGTGATAGAGGTATTAAATCAACCTCCGTTATAACAACCTCTCCGATCATTTAACCGGATCATATCCGCCCGGATTAAACGGGTGGCAACGGAGCACTCGACGTATGGCCATAACGCTGCCGCGCAATGCTCCGTAACGTGAGATAGCGTCAACAGCGTATTCCGAACATGTGGGAATGAATCTGCACGAAGGGGGTAGAAGCGGTGAAATCGCCAACTTATAAACTTTGAGTAATGAGATTAGAACGCTCTTCACAAAACTAATGATTACTTAACAGTCTCGCGCGTTTCCAACCTTCCAACCTTTTCAATTATTCCCTTCAACTCCTGGCACGGTGCGTCAACTTTTTGACTTAAAACCGCCGCCTTCGCATTCAGGACCCAATCGTAATTCTTTGCGAGCTCGCTGAGTAACGTTCCGCTTAATCGGAACGTCTCGCGAAGTAAACGCTTCGCGCGATTTCGCTGCACCGCTTTGCCGAGGGCTTTCTTCGAAGCCGTCACTCCCAGGCGATGATTCGATTCCTGGTTTTCAATAATAAATGCGGTTATGAATACGCCTTCATACCGCTTCCCGTTCCGGTAGACGTGCTGGAATTCCGCAGTATCCCGCAAATACTTCCGCATGTATTAACAGAAGTGTTTAATAATGCGCAGGAGTCAGCCGCTTTCTTCCTTTGGCGCGACGTCTTTGCAGCACGAGGCGCCCGTTCTTGGTGGCCATGCGGGCCCGGAAGCCGTGTGTCTTTGCGCGTCGTCTATTGTTTGGTTGAAAAGTGCGCTTCGACATAGAAATGAATTCTCCTTATAAACGAAAACGGTAAGACTAATCGCGGCCTTGCTTTATGTCAAGGAAACGAGCCACGGATTACACTGATCCGCACGGATAAATCAGTTCTTCTGATCAGTGCTAATCCGTGTTTATCCGTAGCCCTTGTTCAACAATGTCGTGTACTGGAACCATTCTTTTGCAGTGCTAACCACGGCTCGTTCAAACGGCGATCAGGTGGCGTTGTTTTATTGCAAAGGCACCCTTGATAAATCTGAATCTTCTATGTTAGTCTCCGCAGGCTTCGAAAGTTACCGCCCCGTAAATAGTTGAAACATAAAGACTTTAAAGCAACACTTTAACACGGAGAGGTTTTTCCACTAGCTGTGGAAAACGTTGTGGAAATCTCTCCGAGGCGCAACTTTTGACCGGTCAGAGTAAGTAATAACGGGATAGGAACAGGTTAGAGCTTCGCGACTAGTCCGAATCGCCACAGCGTATCGTTCTATTACGCGGCCTTTAGTCAAATTGAATACCTGCCCGACGAGTTTTCAATGAGCACTTCTGTAGAGACGACGAATGTTTGGGGCAGGATTCTTCACTCACTCAAAGGCCGGGTAACTCAACAAACTCTTGATACATGGTTTAGCCCGATCCAGTTTGAAAGCCTGGACAGCTCGCAGCATGTCATCCGTTTGCGCGCGCCAAACGAGGTGATCAAGGATTGGGTTGTTAGCAACTACGGCAAGGTGCTCGCCGAGTCTCTTAACGAACTGCGGTTGTCGGGTTACTCCGTCGGATGGGTTGTCGAAAAAAGTCAGGATTGGGTCCCGCTGGCCCCTGAACCCCAAGTCGTTTCTCAAGTCGATTCGGAAGTGACAACAACCAGCGCTGTTCCGATCGCGACAGTAACTGAGTCCGCAGCGTCTCCCCCAGAACCTTCGCTCAACTCAAAATACACATACGACAGTTTCGTCGTCGGTTCGTGTAACCAGTTTGCGCACGCAGCATCGTTAGCAGTTGCTGAAGCGCCGGGGCGGACTTACAACCCGCTCTACCTGTACGGCGGCGTGGGATTGGGTAAAACGCACCTGATGCACGCTTGCGGTCACGCCATCAAGGCTCGCAATCAACATCTCAAACTCTGCTACATCTCATCAGAGCGTTTCATGAACGATCTGATCAACGCGATTCGTTACGATAAGACGCAGAGCTTTCGCGAGAAGTATCGCTCGGTTGATGTTTTATTGATCGACGACGTGCAGTTCATGGCCGGCAAGGAGCGCACGCAGGAAGAGTTCTTTCATACGTTCAATGCTCTCTACGATCAGCAAAAACAGATCGTGATCAGCTCCGACTGTCCACCGCGCGAAATACCCACGCTCGAGGAACGCCTTCATTCGCGTTTTGAATGGGGCTTGATTGCCGACATTGAGCCTCCCGATCTCGAAACCAAGATCGCCATACTGAAACGAAAAGGCGACTTGATGAGGGTTTCGATTCCTGACGACGTGGCGATGTTCATCGCCGCTCGCGTGAAGAGCAACGTCCGCGAGCTTGAGGGTTCGCTGGTTCGTGTGATCGCGATCGCGTCGCTCCGAGGTGAGCCGATTTCAAAAAGCCTGGCGCAGGACGCGATCCGAAACATAGCGAAGGAAGAGGAATCCGGGGTCGTTACGATCCAGCAGATTCAGAAACAGGTCGCCTCAACTTACAAACTGACGATTGAAGAATTGATTTCCAAAAACAACGCCCGGCAAATCTCACATCCTCGTCAGGTTGCGATGTACCTCTGTAAGCACCTGACAAAACACAGCTATCCCGAGATTGGTCGTGCCTTCGGCGGCAAACATCACACCACCGTCATGCACTCGGTGGAAAAAATCGAATCGCTGGTCGCGACCGATGAAACTCTGCAACGACTCATCAGCGAACTCTCGGAGTCGTTGCAAAAATAGATTCCAAACCAGAGTTTTCCGATGGTTCACCTGATTTTCGCTTGTCTGTCCACAGATTACACAGATTAATTTAAATAGGATCTGTGTCATCTGTGGATGAGCTTTTCCACAATCCACCGAGAACGTTTTGTGGAAATGTGTTAATGTTCACGTCTTCAAATTTTTTCCGAAACGCGGCGGGAAACTTCAACAGGTTTCCACAGGGCTGAAAGCGCTCTAAGTAGTTTGATTAATAGGTTTAAGTAATTATTCACAGATCCACAGGCACCTACTACTACTGCTGGAAATAAATATAAGATTTTTATTCTGGAAGTAGAAGAATCGCGCGGGCGGTTTGTGGATTGTTCGAAGGAGTGATGGCAATGCAATTCGTAGTCAGTAAACAGAACCTGCAAAAAGAACTTGGCTTCGTTCAGGGCGTGGTCGAAAAGAAAAACACGATCCCGGTTCTTTCAAACATACTGATCGAATCAGTAGGCGAAAATTCGATCCGGATCACCGGAACTGATCTCGACGTCACCATTCGTTGTGACATGGACGCGGAAGAGATCACGACGCCAGGATCGATGTGTGTGCAGGCACGTAAACTTTTTGAGATTGCACGATTGCTTCCGGACGCGCCGGTTATTTTCAAGAAAGAAGAGAATGAGTGGGTGACGGTGAGGTGCGCCAGTGCACGCTTCAAAATGGTAGGCGTAGCGAGAGACGCGTTCCCGGAAGTCCCTTCATTCAAATCAGCTCCGACAAAATTGCCGGCCGGCGTCATCAAGACGTTTATTGACCGAACGATCTTCGCTATCACGCAGGAAGAGTCACGTTACACACTTTCCGGCGCCAAGTTTGTTTTGGACGAAACAGGCGCGCGGATGGTCACGACTGACGGCCATCGTCTCGCGTATGTCGAGAAGAAAGGCCTCACCAGCAACGGCGCGCGGGAAACGATCGACACTCTGATTCCGCGCAAGACGTTGGCTGAGTTAACAAAACTGACTGCTAATTTCGATGACGAGATCAGTTTGGGAATGGACGAGAATCACATCTATTTCCAGGTTGGACCACGACTGTTGATCTCTCGCATGCTCTACGGCCAGTTTCCAAACTACGAAATGGTGATGCCGAAGAACAACGACAAGTCAGTCGAGTTCAACAGCAGTTCACTCAATCTCGCGATCCGCCGCGTTGCTTTGATGGCTGACGAACGATCGCATGCAATTCGCTTCCACCTCGAACCGAATCAACTGGTGATCAGTTCGCAAAACGCAGAGGAAGGCGAAGCCAACGAAACCCTGCCGACCGATTACACCGGCGACGTCACAGACATCGGCTTCAACGCCCAATACCTCCAGGAATTTCTAAACGTTATCGGCGACGCCAAAATCGCCTTCGAATTTAAAGACGGCAACTCACAAGCTCAACTAAAACCGTCTGAAAATGGCGACTACGAGTACAAATACGTCGTGATGCCAATGCGAATTTGAGCATGGAGAGGACGTATGAAGCAGTCTACCGGAGTTGGCTGGAAGATCCTGAGGGTTTCTGGGCCGAGGCTGCGGAGTCGATTCACTGGTATAAAAAATGGGAGCAGGTATTAGACACCTCGCGTGCTCCGTTCTACCGCTGGTTTCCCGGTGCCCAACTCAACACTTGCTACAACGTCCTCGACGTTCACGTCGAGAATGGACGCGCCGAACAGTTCGCGCTTATCTACGATAGTCCCGTCACTGGCCTCACCAGGTCTTACACCTACCGAGCTTTGCTGAACGAAGTTGCACTATTCGCCGGAGCGCTCGTTAAAAAAGGCGTAGCAAAAGGCGACCGCGTAATCATCTACATGCCGATGGTTCCGGAGGCCTTGATTGCAATGCTGGCCTGTGCCCGCATCGGCGCAATTCACTCGGTCGTGTTTGGCGGCTTCGCTGCTGACGAGTTAGCCACACGAATCGACGATGCAAGTCCAAAACTGATTGTCTCTGCATCCTGTGGCATCGAAGTGAATCGCGTGATTCCTTACAAACCGATGCTCGACAAGGCAATCAATTCGGCGAAACACAAACCTGAACACTGCATAATTCTGCAACGGCCGCAGGAAGAAGCACCGTTAATCGCCGGCCGCGACATCGATTGGTTCGAGGCCCTGGCTGACGCGAAGCCAGCCGATTGTGTACCCGTAGCAGCGACCGACATCCTTTACATTCTCTACACCTCCGGAACGACCGGTATCCCAAAAGGTGTCGTGCGCGACAACGGCGGCCACCTCGTCGCTCTCGAGTGGAGCATGAAAAATATTTACGGCGTCGAGCCGGGCGAAGTGTTTTGGGCGGCTTCCGATTTGGGTTGGGCGGTCGGCCACTCATACATAGTTTATGGACCACTGCTGCACGGCAACACCACGATCCTCTATGAAGGCAAGCCTGTCGGCACGCCGGATCCCGGTGCGTTCTGGCGCGTGATCTCTCAGCACCACATCAATGTACTCTTCACTGCGCCAACCGCTTTTCGAGCCATCAAACGCGAAGACCATGCGGGTAACTACCTCCGCCAGTACGATCTAAAAGAATTTCGCACGTTGTTTCTCGCCGGTGAACGTTGCGATCCGGACACGTTGGCATGGGCCGAAACGCGGTTAGGTGTACCTGTCATCGATCACTGGTGGCAGACTGAAACCGGTTGGCCCATCGGAGCCAATTTCGCCGGTCTGGAACTATTGCCGGTAAAGCCAGGCTCGTGTGGCAAAGCGGTGCCGGGATATGAAGTAGACGTGCTCGATGATGAAGGAATCCCGGTGTCGGATAATCAAACAGGCAACATCGCCATCAAACTGCCTTTGCCTCCAGGGTGTTTCCCGACCTTGTGGAACAACGATGCCGGTTATCTCGAGTCGTATATCGATCCCTTTCCCGATTACTACAAAACTGCGGATGCCGGTTACAAAGACGAAGACGGCTATCTCTGGATCATGGGTCGCACGGACGACATCATCAATGTCGCTGGACATCGATTATCGACAGGCGCGTTGGAGGAGGTGCTGGCCGCTCATGCGGATGTGGCTGAATGCGCCGTCATCGGTGTTGCCGACGAATTGAAAGGCGAAGTTCCACTCGGACTGGTCGTGTTGAAGCTCGGAGTCGAACGAGCGCCGGAGGAAATAGTCACTGAGTTGATCCATCTGGTACGCGAGAAGATTGGTCCCGTAGCTTCTTTCAAAGTCGCGACCATTGTGAAACGACTTCCCAAAACTCGCTCCGGTAAGATCGTGCGAGGAACGATAAAGAAGATAGCTGACGGTGTTCAGTATCGCATGCCGCCGACGATAGAAGATCCCACCGTCATCGACGAAATCACAGCCAACCTCAGCGCCATCGGTTATCCCTCGTAACGTATCTGGTAACCATTTGTAGGGGCGGCCCTCCGTGGCCGCCCCAGCGTTCGAATAAGTCGTACTGGGGTGGCTACGGAGGGCCACCCTACAAAGA